>WBZQ01001110.1_pt1 | contig 19213 bp, 17 predicted proteins | sample 5204251 | NCBI WGS metagenome assembly WBZQ01 (sample SAMN12412402, study PRJNA552823) | activated sludge metagenome | isolation source: activated sludge from nitrification reactor of wastewater treatment plant... | place: USA: Virginia | collected 2017-09 | reverse complement strand
GGCATCGGCGGTGGGGAACACGTTGAGCCTCACGCTCTCGGTAAGCTTTTCGAGCAACTACACAGGTTCGAAGCCGGTGGGGGCGCTCACAACCGACCGCGCCGGTTTCAGCACGGGCTGGGTCACAGTCGGGACTTGGACGCGGTAACGGGCGCTGGCTGAATAGCCGCTTCTTCGAGGTTCAACGTCAAGCAACGGGTGTCGCCCACGCCATAAAAGCATTTCGATGAGGGTTCTATGGCGATCTCGATAGGGCTCTGCGCGGAGCCTTCCTTGGCCGGCAGCGGTACGGCGAAGTCGAAGTTTCCGGGGTTGGGAATCCGCGTTTGCCCGACAGCCTGCCCGTTCGCTGAAATCCTGATCGTCAGAGGGAACTGCATCGTCGTCGCCCCGGGCGCCAGGCCGCGCAGATGAAACTCGCCAGGTTCTTGTGCAGCAGCCAGAAAGATTTTGGCTTGCTGTCCCATCCACTTGTCGGGATAGATCCCGTCGAATAAAGTGCGCCTGTCTTTGGCGATCGAACTCACGCTCACCTTCGACGAATCCACCTGCCCTTCAGCTGGGATCAGGTCGATATCGAAAACCCCGATGTTCATGCGCCGGGGATCATGAGGCACCCACAGATTCCAAAATCCGTGCTGCCGCATCAGAGGCTCAGCATCCTCGACAACGACAACCTCGATACGGGCAAAGTCATTGTCGATCGTAAAGGGAGCGCTTTGCAGCCGCGCAAAGCCCGACATCGGCAACTCGTCGATCTGTTTGCCATTCAAGAGCAGCCGAAGCCGGCGCGCCGGGGTCTGTATACCGTAGCCTGCCATAGCCGTTATGCGCAGGCGTTGCGGAGTGCGAACCGGGTGCACCACAAAGATCTCCGCGCGCTTGCGCAGCCAGCGGAATGGCCGGGGGCCGCCGGCAATGGCGACCGTCTCGCGCCGGTACCAGCCTGACCCTAAGAGAAGGCTATTGCGAATGTCGTTCGCGCTCGAAATGGAGAACAGCCGGTTCTGCCAAAGCGGCTTGGCTTCGGAGGAGCGCACGATATCCGGATACTCGGCCGTCATGTGTAGCAGTAGCGGATCTCGGTCCGCGTTGGCGACATAGGTGGTCTGCGCCTTTGCGCTAAGGGGCGTTGCGGCTGGATCGTCGCTATCCTCTGTGTTCAAGTGCAGCACGGGGAGATAGGCAGCAACCGGCTGTGGTAGAAAAACCGCCGTCCAGCGTTGGAGCACCTGGTCGGGCGCCGCCACAAAGAAAGGCCGCGAGTCCATCAATCGCTGCGTGTCCCGCAGCGCAGCAACTTCCCCCATTTGCGTGAAGGGCGCATTATGAAGTTCCGATTGCGCCGTCGCCCCCAATGACATCTTGCCGAGCCGGATGATCTGCCCGGTGTTGATCCCCCCGTAGAGAAGCAGCGTCAGCAACGCAACCGCGCGGCCGGCGCGATTCCATCGCCACAGCATGACGATCCCCGCCGCGAACGTAATGCGCAGCAGAGGCGACGTCCAGGTGATCAGCTTGTAGACGCCATAGCCGTTGTTCTTGGCAAAATAGATCGCAATCAGCAGCAGCGCGGTCCCGAGCGCGAGACGGAACTCCAGGGGTAAACTGCTTCGTTTGCTGAGGACAGCCAGAACGGCGACAGCCGTCACCACAACACCAATGGCGAACAGTGGCAGCCAGAGCATGTATGAGACTCGCGTCCCAAACGGCTCCAGACCCCACAGCAGCGTCACAAACTGCTCGGTGAGTACTTTAGCGAACGTCAGCAGCACCTCGTCCACTGTCGAGGCCAACCGGCTGCTGCCCGCCTCGCGTGTAAGCGCGGCAATCAGGGTCCACGCTTGTTTTGCAAACACCACCGCAATCAGCCCGATAATCCCCGCAGCCAGATACAGCACCTTCCGGACAGGCAACCGGCCCCACAGGAGCGAGGGGGCGAACGCCACACCGACAATCACCGCGACAATGGCGAACCCGGGGAAGTAGCTGAACAGGCTCGAGGCCGCCATCAACGCAATCGCAATCGCGTGACCCCGATGCAGGTCTCGAACGTACAGCACGGCTACGGCGAGAGCCGGCGGAAGAATCGCGGCGACCGCCAGTGCGCCGATCGAATGCAGATAAAACGTCTGCGCCAACACCGAACTCAACCCGGTAATGGCGCCAAACGCAAGAGCCACATCAGCTAACGCCGGAGTCAACGCGATGACGCAGGCCGCTGCTCCCAACGGCAAAAGAAAAACTGCGGTGGCGCCGATGACGCCAAACAACAGATAGCTCTTGATGCCCAGTAGCGCTGAAACCATCGCGGGCAGGTAACAAAGGCTCAGGATGGAACTAGTCCCTGTGATGCCGAAACCATGTGTCCGAATCTCGGGAGGCTGGCTGAGCGCGTGATCATCCAGGTGGTCGATGATCATCATGTAGAAGGCCTGGTCGGGGTTGGCGAAGCCCCAGTAATTCGCATAGCCCGCCCAGAACAGCGGCCACCCGATGAGGGCTGTGCACGCAAGGCCGGCCAGCAATACCGGCGCGGCTGCTCTCCACTCGCTATCTGTGATCGGTTCCGGGCGCCACTGCTCGAGCAAGAGAATGCGACTCCGGACCGCGAGCAAGGCGCCCACAAAAATTGCCGCGATAACCACAAGCGACAGAATCGCCACGGACCTGCCCGTCAACCCCAGTGCGGCCCCGAATGAACAGATCAGCACGGCGGCCGACAAGCCCAGAAAGGGCATCAGCAGAATCCGCAGCCCGGGCTCACCTCGCGGTAGCAGCAAGGCAAACGGATATCCGGCGCAGAAGTAAATCGCCAACAGGTAAAGGAACGCCGCAACGGTCATTGCTGACTCGGGCGGGGCTGGAGCGTCTCGACGATGGCGCGGCCGGCAAAGCCGTCGCCATACGCCGCTGTCCACGGGCCGGCTGACTGATACTGGTTTGCTGCGGCGACGATGCGCTCTTCATCGGAGCCAGTCAGGACGTTGCACCTGTTTTCAAGTGTCTCCGTCCACTCCGTCTCATCGCGCATGGTTACGCAGGGCGCATGGACAAAGTACGCTTCCTTCTGGACGCCGCCGGAATCGGTCAGAATGAGCCGCGCGCGTCCTTCCAGCAGCAGCATCTCCAGGTAAGAGGCTGGCTCGATGATCTGTGTATGCTTCGCTGTGATCGAATGCTGTGCGAGCATCTTCTTGGTGCGTGGATGCAGGGGCAGCACCACCGGACAGATCTCCGCGCTCACGCGGTCCAAAGCGCGAATAATCGACGCGAGACGTTTCGGGTCATCCGTATTATCGGCCCGGTGGACCGTCGCCAGCGCAAACGCCCCCGGAGCCCATTGATCCGCCAATGGCCCGCCGCGCTCCTCGGCAATCGCTCGATAGTGAATCGCCGCGTCGTACATCACATCGCCGGTCAACACCGCCCGAGCGCCCAGACCTTCCGTCTCGAGGTTACGAACGGCTGTCGCCGTTGGACAGCACAAGATCTCGCTCAGGTGATCCGCCACAATCCGGTTGATCTCTTCCGGCATGCCGCGGTTGAAGCTGCGCAGGCCGGCTTCGATATGAACCGCTGGAATTTTGAGTTTGGAGCAGACGATTGCCCCCGCCAGCGTGGAATTAGTATCGCCGTACAGCAACACCCAATCAGGCCTGTGCTGAATCAGAATCGGCTCCAGGCGCTTGAGCATCTCGCCCGTCTGTTCGCCGTGTCCGCCTGACCCGACTCCCAAGTGGAAATCAGGAGCCGGAATCCCCAGATCGGCAAAGAACACATCGTTCATCGCGGCGTCGTAATGCTGGCCGGTATGAATGATCTGGTGCTGCGCGGCCGGCAGATACTGTTCAAACGCGCGGCAGATAACGGCTAGCTTGACGAATTGCGGGCGGGCGCCGACGATGGAAAGACAAATCACGAAAGTTGGTCTATTGGCCGCTCGACGCCTTCTTATCCAAAAGCAACTTTTCCGCCGGCAAGGGTCTGGCGATCTGGCGGGTGATGGCCCGCATCGACAGTTTCAAATAGCCCCTTATGGTGCGCAGGATCTTCATCTTGCTCGCACCCTTGCGGCGCTGTCCGTCGAGGATGAGCGGCACTTCTGAAATCTGGGCTCCGAGAAACCCGAATTTCAGCAGCATCTCCACAACGCAAACAAACCCCTGTTCTTCGATAAAGCGCCCTTGATAAGCCTTCATCGCATACGACAAGAAGGGAGCCCGGTAGACACGATAGAACGAACTGAATGTGTGGACCTGCGGCATGCCCGGCGTTACGCGAAGAATGAAGTTTGCGCAACCACTCAGCAGCCACCGCAGCCACGTGGTACCCACTACATCGCCGCCGGGAGCATAGCAGGACGCGAGCACCACATCGTCGCCCGCCCGCGCTCTGGCGATCATCTTGTCAAGAATGTCGAGCGAACTGGTGTTATCTGCCTCTACTGTTACCACCAGATCGGTGGGCGACAGACTTAGTTCGCGCCACTGCGCAAAGCCCGACCGGAACACCTCATCCACGCCCCGGTTCACTTCGTGCCGCACCAGCGTCACCGGCACCCCGGTATATTCGCGTAGAATGCGGGCGCTCTTGTCCCGGCTGCCGTCGTCCACGGCGATTACTTGACAGCGTTCACCCCGTGCCGCTGACCACTTCTGAACCGAGTGCAACAACTCGGGAAGATTGGGCTCCTCGTTATAGACCGGGATGATGAAGTAAATCATGTCAGGCCAACGCCATCGCCTTTCGCTGCCATTCGATCGTCTTGGTTAACCCTTCCCGAATATCAACCTTCGGCTCAAACCCGAGCACCGTCCGCGCCCGCGTGATGTCTGGAATCCGTCGGGGAACGTCCTCGTACTTGCCACCGAAGGAAGCGTACGGAACAATCTTCAAATTCAACGGGTGCGAGGTGGCGCACAGCTCATGCACTAGATGCGCCAACTCCAGAATCGTGATCTCGTGCGTGTTGCCCAGATTGAACACTGCCGCGGGTTCGGCGTCATATTCAGTGGCACGGACAATTCCATCCACCAGATCGCCGATATACGTGAAGCTTCGGGTCTGCTTGCCGTCGCCGTGAATCTCCATCGCCTGGCCTTGCAGTACAGCCGAAATGAAGACCGACTGCGGGCCACCCCACCAGCTCAGGTGCTGGCGCGGACCGTAGCTGCCAAAGAATCGCAGAATGGTGACCGGAACGCCGAAGCTTGACTGGTAAGCCAAGGCGAGATGCTCTTCAAACAGCTTTGACACAGCATAGGACCATCGCGGCACTGTCGTTGCGCCAAGAACCGAATCCGATGTTTCGGTGAAGGGCAGTTGCGGATTCTTGCCGTAGATATCGGAGGTCGATGCCATCACCACACGGCGATTCCCATCCCGTCCTAGCTTGAGGGCGTTTTCGCCACCGATGCTGTTGACCTCGAGCGTTTCAATCGCATTGCCGTAACGCGGAATCTTGAACGCGGCCAAGTGCACGATGCAGTCGGCCGGCCGGAACACGCTCCGCATGGCTTCGAGGTCCCGAACATCGATCTGGTGGAACTCAAACAGGGGCGAAGATGACAGATGCTCGATGTTACGGATATTGCCCATCGAAAGATTGTCGAGACCAATGACATGATGGCCCCGTTCGACGAGCGCGTCCGCGAGGTTCGAACCGATAAAGCCTGCTACACCCGTGACGCCGATCTTCACTCGCGGCCCTCTCCGGAGCGAGTATAAAAGCTGCGAATCAGTTCACACACGTAGTTGATCTCACCTTCCGAAAGCGCTGAATGGACCGGCAATGCCAGCGTTTCGCGAGCCGCGCTTTCACTGGCCGGAAAATCGCCAGCACGATAGCCGAGATCGCGATAGCAGGGCTGCAAATGCAATGGCAGCGGATAGTAGACTTCGGTGCCGACACCGTTCTCTTGCAGCCAGGCCTTTAATTCATCGCGGCGTTGCGTGCGAATCACGAACTGGTTGTAAACGTGCCGGGTCTGGTAATCCTTTTCTACCGGGAGTTGCAGCGGCAATCCGGCCGGTCCCAGCGTGTCGCGATAGACTGCGGCGGCGCGCTGGCGGCCCTCCGTCCAGGAATCCAGATGCGGGAACTTTACCTTGAGCACCGCAGCCTGCAGTGTGTCGAGCCGTGAATTGATGCCCGCCATCTCGTGGTAATACTTCTTGGTGGTGCCGTGCAGCCGCAGCGAGCCAAGCTTCCGGGCAAGGTCGGCATTGTTGGTGGTCAGCATGCCGCCATCGCCAAAGCCTCCCAGATTCTTGCTTGGGAAGAAGCTGATGCAGCCCACATTGCCCATGCTCTGCGCCTTGCGGCCCTTGTATTCCGCTCCGATGGATTGCGCGCCGTCTTCGATAATCGCTGTGCCCGATTCGGCCGCGGCCTCGAGGATCGGATCCATATCAGCGCAGGCCCCAAAGAGGTGAACGGGAATAATGGCCTTGATGCCGGGCGTTTTTCGTAAGATTTCCGCCGCCGAATCAGCGTCGATATTGTAAGTCTCCGGATCGATGTCCGCGAAAAGCGGCGTCGCACCCGTTCGGGTGATCGCTCCCACGGTGGCAAAGAATGAATAGGGTGTCGTCAGCACCTTATCGCCGGGCCCTACACCCAAGCCCAATAACGCCAAAAACAACGCATCGGAGCCCGAAGCGCAGCCTACCGCGTGGCTGACGCCCGAATACCGGGCGACCATGGCTTCCAATTCCTTGACGTCCTCGCCCATGATGAACTTCTGGGAATCGACAACGCGGGTAATTGCCGCCAGCACCTCATCGCGCAACGGCGCGTGCAGGGCCGCAAGATCGAGCAACGGGATCTTGCGTTTTTCAAGAGTTGGGCTCACTATTTTGCCTCCAGTGGCGCCACCAGTCCGTCTTGTTTTTTGTACGAGGCTCCGCAACTGGCGCATGTCGCGCGCTCGTCCGCGGAAAACTCGAGCTTGATTCCGCACGCGCAAACCCAACCGCGAACCCGGGCGGGATTGCCATAAACCAGTGCGTAATCCGGTATGTCGCGGGTCACTACCGCGCCGGCGCCGATGAAGGCATACCGGCCAATCGTGGTTCCGCAGACCACTGTGCTGTTGGCGCCGAGCGATGCTCCGCGCCTCACCAGCGTGGTCTTGTATTCATCGCGCCGCACCACATGGCTGCGCGGATTGATTACGTTGGTGAACACCATCGATGGACCGCAAAACACATCGTCTTCCAGAATGCAGCCTGTATAAACGGAAACATTGTTCTGGATTTTGACGTTATTTCCGATCGTTACGTCTGGTGAAACCACCACATTCTGACCGATATTGCAGCGTCCGCCAATACGGCTGTTCTTCATCACATGGCTGAAGTGCCAGATCTTGGTGCCTGCGCCGATCTCGACCGGCTCATCAATGTAAGAAGAAGGATGGACGAAATAAGCGCGCTCTTCCATAAGGCGGTTCGGTCTCACATCGCGGCGATATGTTGCGCCGCCCCCTGTGTGACCTGAACGGGATCTCCCCCCATCTGTAATGAGCGCTGGCACGCTTGCAGCACCTGCAAAACGGCGATGCCGTCTTCGCCCGGCGTCCGCGGCCGTTCACCCGTACTAGCGCAGTGGATAAAGTGTTCGCACTCGAGCCGCAATGGCTCGGCAGCGTCGAACGGAACCGGTTCGGCCTTGGGCGGCTTGGCCTCGAAGTTGCCGTTGCTCAACGCGATTTCTTTGTCGTAAAGGATCAATTTATCGGTGGCCCGGGTGTCTTCGAAAACGATCATCTTTTTCGACCCGATCACCACCAGCCGTTGTTCCTTATAAGGGTGCAGCCAACTCACGAAAATGTGGGCGCGCGTGCCATGGTCGAACAGAAGATGCGACACCGTAACATCGGCGATGTTCGGCTGCACGTAAGCGCCGCCTGAAGCCGACACGTGATATGGCAGGTTGCCCGTCAGCATTAGGATCACGCTGATATCGTGCGGGGCGAAACTCCAGAGTGCGTTTTCCTCGCGCCGGATTTTGCCCATGCTCAGACGGTTGGAGTATATGTATTCGAGCCGTCCCAACACGCCCGCGTCCAGCAGCTCTTTGATCTTCAGGATTGCGGGATGGTACAGCAGCAGGTGGCCCACCATGAGAGTCCGGCCCGCCGCCGTGGCGGCCTGTGTCATGGCGACGCCGTCTTGCCAGCGCAGCGCTAGCGGCTTTTCGACAAAAACGTGTTTCCCGGCCCGTAACGCCGTTAGCGCCATGCTGGCGTGTTGCTCGGCCGGTGTGGCGATGGCCACCGCATCCACTTCGGGATCGGCGACCGCCGATTCCAAACTGCCGTACCCTCGCACTCCGAATTTCGCCGCAAACTCCGTCCGCCGGATTTCATCCGTTTCGCAGACCGAATGCAGAACCCCTAACTGGTGAAAATTCCGCCCGAGATTCTTGCCCCAATGCCCACAGCCGGCCATGCAGACCTTAATCTGGGGGCCAGCGGTTCCCTGAGTCTCAAGTTCGGGTGCTACCGCCATGATTGATTAGAGTATTCCGAATCATACCACGCCGAAAAGTGTCGGCCTAGACAGTTATTCATTGTCCAACTGTATGAAAAAGCGCCCATCTACGGGTTTGAACTTCTCGGTGTTACCCGTTCAAATTAGCCCCACTTTTCTGTTCAACTTCCGGGTGAATGCGGTCAAAGCCGAGGGACAACCCCGAAGTGGGTTTTCGAAGTGTTCTGGTAAAGTTGCGGCACAGTTGTGGCATTTGCCTGTGATCGATATTTCCGATAATGCATGTTGTCGGGTATACTACTCTCGTGGCGGCCGCAGCGCCCTTCTTCCACCCCCAAGCCCGCCTGTTCTGCGCGTGTGGAGCTCTCCCCGCCGTCTCCGGGTTCTGTTTGCCCTGTTATCAGCGTCACCGCCACTCCCTGCGGAGGTTCGGTGGCAACCGCGAGACTGTCTTAGCCCGCGACCATGCCGAATGCCGTGGATGTGGCAGCCGCCGGTTCCTGCAGGTGCATCACCGGCGGCCCGGTCAACATGCGTCTCAGCACCTGGTCACTCTCTGCGCGGCCTGTCATGCCACAATCCACCGCCGCCGGTCGGCTGGGAGCTGGCTGCCGCCACGCTTACGCGCGCTTTGGCAGGAATGGCGGCGCGGTTTGCCGGAACAACTCCCTTTGTTCGATCCCACAAATTGGGGTTGGCAGACCCGGTGACAGCGCCAGATGACGCCTCTGCTCGGGCGATCTCTCCCATCTCGGCGACGACCCGGTCACTCCGCAATCAACTGGAAGCGCTTGTCCTCGACAGCCTGACCTCAGAAAACTCCCGGCGCTCCTACGCCCGCTCGCTTGCCGATTTCTTCGATTGGTATGAAGCCGAACCCCGCGGAGCCTTCTCGCGCGCCCTGGTGCAGAACTACCGGGTCCATCTGCAAAAGCTAGGCTTGGCTCCGAGTACGATCAACCTTCGCTTGGCCACCCTGCGGAAACTGGCGCGCGAAGCTGGCCACAACGCGCTCCTCGACCCGGTCGCCGTCATGGGGATCACGCAGGTGACCGGAGTCCGCCAATCGGGTGTACGCGCCGGAAATTGGCTCACCCGCGAACAGGCTCGCGAACTGCTGGCAGCACCGGACCGCACGACTCTGGCCGGTCTCCGCGACCGCGCAATTCTCGCCGTATTGCTGGGCTGCGCACTCCGCCGCGCGGAACTCGTTGCGCTCACGGTCGACAGCCTCGCCCAGCGCGAAGGCCGTTGGGTCATTCCGGACCTGGTAGGGAAGGGAAGCCGCATCCGGACCGTGCCCGTTCCCGCCTGGGTCAAAGTGACCGTCGATGAGTGGCTCGAAGCCGTCGGCATTCGCAGTGGCCCCCTGTTCCGGTCCACGCGACCGACTGATCGCGACCGGGCCATGCCGCTTACCGAGAAGATGATCTGGCACATTGCCCAGAAATACGCCCGGCAGATCGGCATCCCGAAGCTTGCCCCGCACGACTTACGCCGCACATGCGCCAAACTCTGCCGGGCCTCCGGCGGGGAACTCGAGCAGATCCAATTCCTCTTGGGCCATGCGTCCATCCAAACTACCGAGCGCTACCTGGGGACGAAGCAAAACCTGCGCGAGGCCGTGAACGACAAGCTCGGCCTAGGCTAAACTGAGCCGAACCCTTTCGCCATGCGCCGCTCCCGCCGAGGCTGTCTTCTCCCGCTCGTGCTGGTCCTCGCAGTCCTGGCTGCCGTTTGGCTTGGCCGCTTCGCCATCCTGGCGGGTGTTGCGCAGTTCCTCGTCGACACCGATCCGCCCGCCAAAGTGGACGCCATCGTCCTACTCAACGGCGACCCCACCAATCGCCCATTTGCCGCCGCCCGCCTGCTCCGCGACGGCTACGCCAGTCAAATTCTGATTGCCCGCGCCGAATCATCAGCCCCGGTCCAGTTGGGGCTCACGCCCAACACCACTGACGTTTCGATCGGTGTGCTTGAAAAGTCCGGTGTTGCGCCTGTCCAAATCCAGCACATCCAGAGTTCAGGCGGTGTCACCAGCACGTTCGAAGAAGCCCAGGCGATCCGCCAACATTTGGCCGCATCGCCTTCCATTCGCCGGCTTTTGATCGTTACCTCAGCCATCCACACCCGCCGCACCCGTTGGGTATTCGAGAAGGTGTTCCGGGGCGCAGACATCACCATCCTGGTTTACGGCGAACCTGACCGCCGCTACAATCCCACCAACTGGTGGAAGCGCGAGGAAGGGTTCCTCAATATCCAGAACGAGTACCTGAAGCTGCTCTACTACCGGGTCAAGTATTAGGCAACGAATAGACGAACTCGTAGAAGTGCTGGCCGCCTTCGATCTTGATCGTCAGCTCGCCGCTGAGGCCCCCAAGCTCACCCGTGCCCGAATCCGGCGCGACCAAAACCGAAAGGCTCGGCTGCCCGCGATCCATCACGCCACGGTGATGCAACACAAACGAACCCGTCTTCCCCTCTAACGTTCCAGTGACGCGTTCCACCGCGACATAGACGGCCGACCCCTTCACCTCACCCGCAGCGCTCAACATCTGGCCCTGGCTAGCGGCCTCTAACGGTCCATGAAACTGCTTGGCAATAGTCATCCGCCCCAGCCGTTCACCCTCAATGTCCGCCGGTGTCAATTTGACCTCAAAGGCCCCAGTAATCCTTTTGCTCATCCGAGCATCCAGTCTGCCACGCGCCGCGCATTCGCCATTAGCGTAAACGTCAGGTTCTTGGCCGGCAGTTCCGGGAACGTGATCCCATCCGCGAAGTACAAGTTCGAAAAATCGTGGCTCTGGCACCCGGGGGTACAGGTCAACGGGCGGGCGTCCTGCGTCATCGGAATCATGCCGGCGTAGTGGACGCTCGCCCCCATGGGGCGCACGTGCGTCATCGGCGGCGGCGCGACACAGCCCAGCTTCCACAAGATGCTGCGGAACTTGGAAACGGTAGCGGGGATCCGCTGCTTTTCGTCCGCCGGTGGCTCGTAGTGGATCAACAGCCGGCCGGCCCCATTCGCGTCGGGCTCCCAAGCCACATAGTTTTCTTCGCGACGGTAATCGGAGAAATTCACGTTCACCAAACCCAGCGCAGCGTGCAGATTCCGGAAAAACGACACGGCGGTGCCGAGCGCCAGCGGCATGGTCTGCACCACCGGATGAATCAGAGCTGTCTTCAAAGTTGTGACCAGCCCATGCACGTAGTCTTGGGCCCGCGGACCTTCCACGCCAATGGCCACCTGGTGATATTGGTAGCTCTTCGGCTTGTACTGCCGGCCGATCATTCCCAGGTTTACAAAGGGCATCAACACTTGCCGGTTGTCCATCAAACCCCGGAGTTCCACCCGTTCGCCGGAATCTTCATAAATCGACCGTAAAAAGATCGACGATGTGCACATGGCTCCAGCGGCCAATACGAGCCGGTCAACGTCGATCTCTTCCGCTTCGCCGGTCTCTGCCTTCACGGCCACCACCTTGGTGACGCGCCCGGCTGTATCGAACCGGAAATGCGTGACGTACACTCCGCCTACATATTGAAAGTTGGGGTGCCGCAGACACTCGTCGAGCGTGACCGATGGCGTGTACAGCGATCGTGACGGGCAGGCCCACAGGCAGCGCCCGGAATAGCTGCACGCCTTGCGGCCCCCCAAATCCCGGCTGAGTGCCGCCACGCGCGAGCGGCCGATCCAGCACCGGAACTGCCTGTTCAGTTTGGCTTTGTTTCGCGCATAGGCCGCCAGCAACCGCGTGGAATGCTCGTCGAGATCGAGCGGAGGCTGCAAACCGCCATGCACGGGGAACGACCGGGCCAGATCGTCTTCAGCTCCACTAATCCCAATCCGTTCAGCGACTTGCGCGTAATATGGACCCAGATCTCGATATGTAAATGGGAACTGCTCCAGATCGCCGTCATGAAAGGGGTACGACCCGCCTGTCCAGGCTTCGGCCAGCCCGCCCTGAGCGAACGATAATAGCGGAGCAAACCCACGCGACTGGTGCGCAAACCGGTCCACCTGCTCGAAGATGTAGGTCTTGTTGGGCGGAAATCCGTAGTATTCCCCATCGTGCCCTGGCAGAATAACGGCTTCGTACTTCTTGCCCAGAAAGTAGGCCGCCGGGTCATCTAAGCTTCGTTTCAGCGTGGCGAAGTCATCCTCTGGCCGCACGGCCGCCGGTTTGCGCTTCCCGACATCGAGCATCAGCACACGCTCACCCTTTTCGAGAGCGGTCTGGGCAAAGTGGACCCCGCTTGCACCCGATCCCACGACGACGATGGGCACGCTCACGGCCGCCCCCGCCGGAAGCCCAACAACTGAACCGGCAGTAAAACGAACGAAGCCAAAGTGGCCAGGACATGCACCAGAGTCCGCCAGCTCAATTTTGCCAGCACTCCCACCAGTCCCCCGCCGTCGACCCCGTCCAAATAATCGCTTGCCGGCGGCGCGCACTCGAGCAGCGCTAGCATCAACACCAGCTTTTTGCGTAAAGCCGATCCTTTACAGAAGCGGCACGCATAGCTATCGGCCACTAGCGTCCAACCGGCGCCCCAACGGGACAGCCCCACCAGCACTCCGTCGAAGCCGCTCACCGGAACGCCCACTAAGCCGTGATATTCGAGATACTTCCGGGTCACATACGCGCTTGGCTCGGAACCCGTCAGATAGGTCCCGTAAACACGGGCCTCTTGCTCTAGCGCATTACCGCTCATGCGAAGCCATCAATGCTAACACCTCGGCAACTCCCTTTCTTTTCTTAGCCCCAGCATCGCCGATTGCCGTACTGTCGTTGGTGAAAGACGCCATCTGTCCCGCCGTAAACGGCAGCACCGGCAACAAAACTGGCTCGAGCAGCCCCATCACCCCGCCAATCAGACCCGCCGGCAGATGCAGCGCGCGGAAGGGCTTCCTCAATACCATCTGACAAATCTGGCCGAGCAGTTCTTCGATGGTCATCACATCAGGACCACCAGCCCCCACCACATCGTTCGGCAAGTCACCTCCGGCCGATTCCGCGAGCAGCGCAGCCAGATCGTCCACGAAAATCGGCTGCACTTTCGCCCGGCCGTCTCCGAAAACCGGGACGACCGGCGCCGAAGCGAGCTTGATCAAGCCGGCAAGCACCGGAGCATCCGGGCCAAACACCATGGTCGGCCGGACTATTCGATAGCGCAAACCCGACTCCCGGACTGCCCGTTCGCCCGCTTCTTTCGACTGCGCATACCAATACCGGCTTTGATTGCTAAATTGGACCGCCACCGTGCTCACGTGCAGAAACCGACCAATGCCTGCCCGCTTGGCCGCTGCCACCAGCTCCCGTGTGCCCTGGTCGTTTACTCGGAAATAGTCTGCCTTGTGGAGCTTGCCGGTCGCCGCTGCTAAGTGAATCACTAAGTCACAGCCCGAGAGCGCCTGCCGATAGCTTGGCGGGTCCAACAGGTCGCCCGGCGTCCATTCGAGATGCTGATACCGCTCGCCACTGTTGTGCGCGCGAGCCAGGAGCCGCGACCCGGAGAACTCCTCCCGGTCAAACAACTGGCAAAGCCGTTCGCCGACATATCCGCCCGCTCCTGTAACGAACGCTTTCATCGATTACTTACTCCCCCATTCATCCATTCCAAGTACCGGTACAAATGTTCTATCTCGTGCCCGCAATTTTGTCGCGCATTTGTCAGCAGTTTGAAGTAAACAAAAGATTTCTTCTCTGGAATCTTTTACTAGTACTGTCGTTCGGGTCGTCAGCGACAATGGCTCCCGCTATACTTTAGGAGATAGCTGGTCGGGATGCAAACTCACACCTTGAGACTATCCGTACTCACCTTATTCCTGATCCAACTGTTCGCAGTCAGTTGCGCTAACAGCGAAGCCTCAAAGCGTAAGTACTTTGAGCAGGCCAATAAGTTCTACCGCGACGGCAAATATCCGGAAGCGGAAATCGCCTATAAGAAAGTCCTCAAAATCGATCCGCAGTTTGGGGAAGCCATCTTCCACCTGGGAGAAACGCAGCTCAAACGCGGGCGCGCCAGCCGTGGCGTGACCACACTCCGGCAAGCCGCGCTGCGGATGCCAAATCATGAGCCTGTCCGTGTCATCCTTGCTGAGATTTACCGGACGGCGTATCTGGGCGATCAAAGCCGGCCCAAAGCATATCTGGATGAACTCAAAGCCGTCGTTCGCCAGTTAGCGTCCATCAGCCCGGAAGGTTTCGACACACTCCGCCTGGTGGGACAAGTGGCTCTGATCGAAGGCGACCGCGAGCGCGCCATTGAGCGCCTGACCAAGGCGAACGGCATCAAGCCCAATGAGACCGACGTGGTCCAGCCGCTGGCACAGGCGCTAATTGAGGAAAAACGGCCAAACGAAGCTGAAAAGCTCCTGCTGACCCTGATTGACAAGCAACCGGATACCGAAGCCGCCTATCAACAGCTTTATCTGATCTACCGGGCCGCCAACAAGAACGGTGACGCCCAGGGCGTTATCGAACGCTGGATTTCCGCCGAGCCCAAAGCGATCGGGCCGCGAATTCAATTGGCGAGCCATTTCGCCGCCGTCAAGAAGACCGCGGAAATGGAATCGACGATCCAGGACATCATCAGCAAGCCGTCAGACTTTCCGGGAGCCTTCATGGTGGTGGGCGACTTCATGGGCGAGTTGGGCCGCTGGCCGGATGCGATCCGCTACTTCGAGGAAGGCGCCAAGGCGACTCCGAAGGAGCACTTCGCGTACCGGATGCGCATTGCCGACGCCTTGGTGCGCCAATCAAAGTGGGCAGACGCGGCTACCGAACTCGACGCCATTCTGGCCAAGTATCCGAAGGAGTTGGAAGCTCGGGGACTGCGGGCAACGGTGCGGCTCGCCAAGCCTACGGCGGACGAAGTCGCCAAGGCCATTACCGAGTTTCAGGCGCTGGCCAAGGAATACCCCGAAAATCCCGCGATTCACTTCGGCCTCGGCCGGGCATACCGGGCGCGCGCCAGCAATGAAGCAGCCATTCGCGAATTTCAGGAAGCCATCAAGCGTAAGGAAGATTATTGGGAGGCTCGTGTTTCGCTGGCCGAAGCCTGTCTCGACGAGCAGCGTTACCGCGAGGCCTTACAGCACTCGGAAGCGGCTCTGGCTGTCGTGAACCAACCCTACATCCGGCTGGTCCGCGCGGTTTCGCTTGTCGGGGTCGCCAGTTATCCGCGGGCGCGGAGCGAACTCGCTCAATTGCTCAAAGAGTTCCCCGATATGAACGCGGCCCAGATTCAAATGGGCTTGCTGAATATCGCCGAGCAGCGGTTCCCGGAGGCGGAAGCCATTTTCCGCCGTCTGTACCGCCCTGGATCGAGCGACGCACAAACGATTCGCGGCATGGCTGAGCTGTACGCTTCACAAAAGCAATACTCCAAGGCCATGGCGCTGTTGATGGATGAGTTGAAGAAGCGGCCAGCTTACGCCAATGAAGTGAAGATGGTGCTCGCCGAAACGGCGTCGCGCTCCAATGAGGTTGATACCGCCATCCAGCACTACACCGAACTGCTGAAAGAATCGGTGCGCCCGGCTGAACTGCATACGCGCCTGAGCGAACTCTACTTCCGCAAAGGCGACTCCAAAACCGCTCTGAGTCATCTGCAGGAAGCTATGAGTATCAACCCGGAGCAGCGCGGTTTGAAGCTTTCCTACGGGAGCCTGCTCGAGATGGAGGGCCGCGCGCAAGAGGCGCAACAGCACTATCGCGCGGTGTTGTCGCTCGACCCTGAAAACGCCGTCGCTTTGAACAATCTCAGCTACAGCCTTGCCGAGACGGGCGGCAATCTCGATGAAGCCCTTCGGATGGCCCAAAGGGCGACCGCAGCCCGGCCTGACCAACCCAGCTTCTCCGACACGCTCGGCTGGATCTACTACAAGAAAAACATGAATTCGGCGGCGACCCAGATCTTCGAAAAGCTGGTTCAAAGCGATCCGCAAAACGCCACTTACCGCTATCACCTGGGAGCTGTCATGCTCCAGAGCGGCAACAAAGAGCGGGCGCGCGCCGAGCTCCAGACGGCGTTGCAGCTCCCCACCAACCGCGAGCTGCAAAGTAAGATCCGACAACTTCTCGCCAAGACCTGATTCTTTCCCCAGGACCGAGATTCACTCCGGTACTATTGATTGGGTAGGCGTGCGTCCAACTGCCTGGCTGCTCATATTTCCATGACCCCCGCCCAGATGCGCGTGCGCTTGTTCCTGCCGGATCGGCTTGCAGGCTTCTCCACGTCGCTTTGTTTGCACGTCGCCGTCGTCTTCGCCTTGTTCTCGTTGAGCGGCCCAGCACGCCCGCGCAACCAGTCGAAGAAAGAACCGCAATATCAGGTCACCCTGGTTCCGATTGAGCAGTTCCCCAGCCGTAAGCAGGAGAAAATCATCTGGTACCGGTCGGCCGAAGATCTCCCGCGTGTGAGCCCCGGAACCAAGCACTCGACCGATGGCCCTTTACGGTCGGTGACGCCGCGCCACCAGAACATTGCCACCGTCCAGAAGAAAGCCCCCGGCAATCAGCTCATCTGGCTCCCTGAACCCAAGATCCAGCTGCAGCAAGATATTCCAGCGCCAAATTTGTTGGCCTTTGCGGGTCCCGCGCCGCAGCCCGAGCCCATCAAGCGCCCGCCGCCGCGGCAGTTTCAACCGCCGCCGGAACGCAAGCCCTCACCTCAACCTGCGCCCACTCTGTTGAGTGAAGCGCCGGTGGTCGCGCAAGCTGCGCTGCCGGTTCCCGCTGGAACGGCCGCATTGGCGGCGGAGCTTCGGTTCAATCAACCACCGGATGTCGCCAAGCCGACCCCGAAGAAGTTTGTCGCCCCGCCCTCGGGCCGCACAACGGCCGGGGCAATGCGCCCCGATCTGGAAGCTCCGCCCGAGGTCGATCGCCCAGGCGGCGGCGCGACAACGAATGCCGCTGTTCTTACGCTCAACCCCGTCAACGTCCCAGGATTCCAGGTTCCCGAGGCTGTAAAGCCAGCGGCCTTGTCCGCCGGAACAGGAACGCCCAAGGGAACGGGTGGCGGCGGATCACCGAAAGGCCGCGGACTGCCTGATCCGGGGAGCGGGGCGGTGGTTCCGGGCGTCGCCGTTACCGGCGCGCCTACTTCGGGTACCACCGTAGCTTCGCTGCCTCCGCGCACTACGTCTCTTCCTCCGCCGCCTTACGTGCCCTCCGCTCCACCGCCGCCGATGCTGCACACCCCCACCGTGTCGGCGCCGTTGTGGCCGCACTCGCGGCGCCTTCTACCCGTGGTGGAAAAGCAGTTCGCGGGCCGCATCGCATACCTGACGGTGGCTCCACCTCCGCCCGGCATCAACGTCAGTTCTGACCCGCGCATCTGGTTCGGAGAACGGGAGCAGCCCGCTCCCGGAACGCGGATGCTGATGCGTCCTCCGGTGCCCGTGCGCCTGACGAATAACCGAGCCAGCTCGGCGGCGAGTTCCGGCCAGACCACCATCTATCTGGGGGCTTCTGTCGGGCTCGACGGCCGTCTTACCGCCCTCTCTCTGCTCACCGCGTCACCGCTGCCGCTGGCGGACCTGATGGCTGCCCTCGATCAGTGGCAGTTCGCGCCCGCTACCCGAAACGGAAATCCTGTGCCGGTGGACGTGGTGATCGAGCTGAATGTTCTGGTGCCGATGCGGGCTGGGAACTAACCCCCGCTCTCCAGCGGCCAGAAAGAAGCGAGCATCGCTTTCACGACCGACTCGGGTTGGCGCCATCCTTTCCAGATGGGCAAGGCATGAGCCAGCACCAAACCCGAGAACTCAGCCCGTAGCGCCCGAATAGGTTCCGGCTCATTGGCGGGAACACCGGCTTCGGTCAGCTGTGAGCAGAGTAGAGCGCGTGTGGCCGTGAGGCCGTCTGCATGCCGGATTGCCAGCTCGATTTCTCCGACTAAGCTGACCGTTCCAGTGATCGCAAGCGCCTGATCGCGCAGTGCCCTCAGCCGGTAGCGGAGCCAGTCGGCGCGCAGATCCCGCCCCAACGTAACCCATGTGACGGCTAGCAGGACCAATGTGACGAGCGAATAGAAAACCGCCGCTCCAGGAGTGCCGGTCATGCCAGTCCTACCGCCGCTCCAGTTCAGCCATCCGCTCAGCCATCCGGCGGGTTTCCAGCCGCCGGAGGTTCCGCTGCTGCAGTCCGTAGAGCAGCGCGAGGCCGCCAAAAACCAATGCGAACCCGCGACTGACACGGACCCGGCTCGTCAGCTCGAGCCAAGCCCCAAGCGTTGTTTCCTGTCCTGACAAGGCAAGCGCAGCCGAGCGGACCGCCAACACCAGTGCAATCGCCGCAATCCAGGGAAGAACCTTTTCCACGAAGACCGATACCCAGTGAACCCAGGCGGGTGGGCGCGAAGACATACTCTCCTACAAAAGCAAAAAGGCCGCCCGGTGTCGAGCGGCCTTTTGGGTTTGTTTGGAATTCCCGAGTTAGTTGTTCGTGGCTGCGGCTTGGCGCTTGCGGCGAATGAAGAAGAAGGCCAATACGCCGAAGGCGGTGGTGAGCAAGAGCGTTTCACCCGGCTCCGGAACTACGTTCGAAACTTCGCCTTGAAACAAGTCGACAGTTTTGAACGCGCCGGTCGTCTTGTTGACCTGGCTGATATTGACCGAGGCGATCTGGGTGTAGGTTCCGGCATAGCTGGTGCCGCTCGTTGCGGTGAAAGCCGGGCCCATGAAATAGTCGATGATCTTCGAGTT
>WBZQ01001107.1_pt1 | contig 19230 bp, 17 predicted proteins | sample 5204251 | NCBI WGS metagenome assembly WBZQ01 (sample SAMN12412402, study PRJNA552823) | activated sludge metagenome | isolation source: activated sludge from nitrification reactor of wastewater treatment plant... | place: USA: Virginia | collected 2017-09 | reverse complement strand
CTGCTTTCATGATGCATACTTTTTTTTACATTCCGATACACATTGGACTCTCAATTCAACAATTGATTGCTACAGAGCCTTTATGAATATAATGGAAATGCGGTGTCTGCAACCTTTCCAGGTTAGCAGGAAAAAAGGAAATTAGTGCCTGCGGATGTGAATTTATGTTCGTTTTATTATTATTCAATGATGATTCCGGGGTTGTAATGAAAATCGCTCATAAAAATAAGAAAGTATGACAATGAATAGACAGCTACTTTTATCGATGCTGATTTGTTTGTTTGGAACCTTTCCTGTGCAGGCAATAGATACTGACCGGGCACGCGAATTACGTGAGAAAATGGTCAGCGAGCAGATCGTTGCTCGCGGTGTGCGGGATAGAAATGTCTTGCATGCCATGCGTGTCGTGCCTCGCCATTTATTTGTACCGCAAGGAGAAGAGCGTTTTGCTTATGAAGACCACGCAGTACCCATCGGCTATGGTCAGACAATATCACAGCCGTATATTGTCGCCTATATGACGGAAGTAGCTCGAGTAAGATCGGATTTTCGTGTACTTGAAGTAGGTGCGGGTAGTGGTTATCAAGCCGCTGTGCTGGCGCAAATTGCCAAGGATGTCTATACCATAGAAATTGTTGCGGAGCTCGCGCAACAGGCACAAGCGCGCTTACGCCACGCTGGTTATGATAATGTAAGTATTAAGCATGCCGACGGTTATTACGGTTGGAGTGAACATGCTCCATTCGATGTGATTGTGGTCACCGCTGCTGCATCTCATATTCCGCCACCACTGATCGAGCAACTTAAGGATGGTGGTCGGATGATTATTCCCGTGGGTAGTCCTTATATGATTCAGATGCTGGTTCTCGTCACTAAAGATGGCGATCAGGTGCGTACACAAAATCTTCTGCCAGTACGTTTTGTCCCGTTAACGAGGGGATAGAAGCATACCGTGCAGCTTACTTGGCATGCGATTACTTGCTGTTGATATTGCATTATTTTTAAGCTCATTGGCGTTGATCGCGCTGCAAATCGTATTGATGCAGGCGCTGGCACAGGGGCAAGGCCATCATTTCGCATATGCAGTAATATCTCTTGCTATGCTAGGATTCGGCAGTAGCGGTACGGTTCTCGCGCTTGCACGGGGCAAGTTATTGCCTCGAGCTGAAAGTGTGTCGCAATTTTGCCTTATGTTTGCCGCAGCAAGCTGTCTTTTGGCCCTGCCTTTGGCGCTGCAAGCGGCGGCATTAACAGATCTTTCCTTATTATTTATCGATGCTCGTAGTTGGTGGCCATTGTTAGCCAGTGCTACGCTTGTTTTTTTGCCTTTTTTTAGTGGAGCGCTATTTCTTGGACTTATCTTTATGCGCGATACCGAATCAATCGGGCAGCGGTATGCGGTCAATTTACTGGGATCGGCAGCAGGAGCGGGGGTGGCGCTTTTGTTGTTATGCTATTTTACGCCAATACAAGCTATTGCCATTTGTGCGGCAGCCTTTGTATTGGCCGCGTGGTTGTTGCGGCACTCATGGTCCAGCGTGATTTTGTTGCTGTGTGTGCTCGCAAGCATAATGTTTAGTGTCGATATTAAGCCCTCTTCATACAAAGCGATCAGTTATGCATTGCAATTACCCCAAGTGCGGGTCGTCAGCGATATTCCCCATCCGATGGGTCGAATCCAAATCGTGCAATCTCCCGCATTGCGCTACGGGCAGGGCCTCAGCTTACAGTTTCGTGGCATTTTGCCGGCGGCACCACATATTTATCGTAATGGTGATGCTTATGGAGTATTACTGCCGGATGCAACAGTGTTGAATGAAAGCGTACAGGCTTTACCGCTTGCACTGGCAACACCTTCGCGCGCACTTGTCTTGCATGCAGGAGGGGCGACGGTGGCACATTTGTTGTCCCATAACGATGTGCGGGTAGATGTAGTAGAACCTCATCCTGTGGTGGCACGGTGGTTACGTGCGCAATACCATGATGATCGACTTACCGTTATCGTGCGCGAAGGTCGCGCCTACCTAGGTGCACCTCGCGAACATTACGACCTGATTGTGTTACCACCGCAAGGTTCGTTTGGCGGGGGCGTTGGTTTGCAGGCATTACAGGAAGATTATCTGCTGACGCGCGAATCTTTCCGTGTTTTATGGGATGTGTTGCACGAAGATGGCTTATTATCCTTTAGTGTTTATCTGGACCAGCCGCCACGTCAGAGTTTAAAACTTTTGGCATTGGTTGTAGAAACTCTGCACGCGGCGGGTGTATCTGATTTGTCGGCTCATATCGCCGCTATCAGAAGTTGGGACATGTTGTCTGTCGTTATCTCAAAGCGACCGATGAATGATGTGGCGCGGAAAAAGCTGGCTGCGTTCTCGCAAACCAAAGGGTTTGACCGGTTATGGTCGCCGGGAGAAGGTGTCGTATCCACAGACCACTTTCATGTTATGGAAGAGGATCTGCTTACGGCGGGATTTACTGCATTGCTTACTGCAAATGACACATCGGCTTTTTTTGATGACTATTTGTTCGATGTACGTGCTCCTCATGATAGCAAACCTTATTTTCATCAGTTTCTCCGTTGGGATCGCCTTCAAGAAGTGAAGCAATATTTTGGAAGCAGTACGCTAGCTTTTGTTGAAATGGGGTCGGTGCTGGTGGTTTTGACAGGAATTGCATTGACTGGAGCCGCTATTATTCTGATTCTGGTACCACTGGCTTGGTTGAGTTGGCCGCCAGGCGGGCGTTTGGCTATTTTGGGCTACTTTGCGTCGATCGGGTTAGGGTTTATGTTTCTGGAGATTCTGTGGATTCAGCATTTCACCTTGTTTTGGGGGCACCCACTTTATAGTGCGGCCGGCGTTGTTGCCGCGTTGCTATGTGGCATGGGTGCCGGCAGTATTTTAAGTGTACGGCTTGAGACATCTCATAAAACCGCCACTCTTATTTTAGCTGGCATCATCATCATGATTATATTGTCCTTGTTCTTGGAACCTATTTTGTTCACTGCAGGATTAGTTTGGCCAGAATCACTGAAATGGATTGCTGGATTGGTGCTTTTGACTTTGCCAACATTTTTGTTGGGTATACCCTTTCCACTTGCTTTGCGAGTACTGAACCAAGCTTATCCACAGCGGGTACCGTGGGCTTGGGGTATTAATGGCTGTTTTTCGGTTATTGCTGCACCATTAGCTGTTTTTTTAGTCATGCAAGGAGGCTTTCATATGGTTGGCTGGGCTGCAATCCTTGCTTATGCTTTGGCTATAATTGCCTTCCGGGGTATAGGACGCTGATTCTGTACAGATATAAATGTGAATGACTTGATTAAGACGGCAAGAAGCTTTTTGATGAGGTTTCCAGCCGTCCTTATAACTATTTCAGTTACTTTGATCTTGCAAAGTGTTGACCCGCGCTAGAATTGTTACGGTTTCTAAAGGAATTGCTACGATTGTCGTGACTAAACGAACGGCCACGTTGCTCATTCCTGTTTCCATTCAATTCACTGCTTACACCAAAATTTGAACGATTACCGTAACCTGCAAAGGGTGATCTTTTGCGTTTTTGTGTTACGTTTGGTGTGCTTTTTGTGCCGTAACTGTGAAACCGCGGCTTGATACGAGGTTCAAGGCCGGGGATAACATGCGAAGCAATGCGTTGACCGGTGTAACGTTCAATTTTTGATAAGTGCATATTATCTTTGGCCGAGGCAAACGAAACCGCTATGCCTGCTGCACCTGCTCGACCTGTGCGGCCAATGCGATGCACGTAATCTTCAGCGAATTTAGGTAGATCAAAATTGATCACATGCGTAATATCAGCTACATCGATACCTCTGGCAGCAACATCAGTTGCTACTAGTACACGCAAACCGCCATTACGTAAGCGGGTTAATGTACGATTACGTTCACGTTGGTTCATGTCACCGTGTAATGCGGCAGCAGCAAAGCCTTGGGCATATAAGTTGTCGGCTAGGGTATCTGCGTCGCGTTTAGTAGCAGTAAAGACTATTGCTTGTTTCAATTTTTCATCGCGCAATACATGGTCTAGTAGGCGATTCTTGTGCGACATATCATCGGCGTAATGTAAACGTTGCTCGATATTTTCAAGTTTGGTTTTATGCGATGCAACCTGGATACGTTTCGGCATTCTTAATAGTTTTGCGGCAACTTTATCGATTGCATTGTCTAAAGTGGCAGAAAACAACAGGGTTTGCCGAGTAATCGGTGTGGCAGCCGCAATGGTTTCGACATCTTCAATAAAACCCATATCCAGCATGCGGTCAGCTTCATCTAGCACAAGCATTTGCAAGCGTCTAAAATCGATACGTCCGCGTTGAATGTGATCAATGAGTCGTCCGGGTGTGGCTACCAAAATATCAACCGGCTGTGATAGTAATTTATTTTGTAGGGGGTAAGGCATGCCGCCCAAAATACTTACCACTTTAGTTCGTGGCAGGTACTTGCCGTATTTTTTTGCTGCATCGGAGACTTGTAGCGCCAGTTCGCGGGTGGGCGTCAGTACTAGAATGCGCGGTCCCCGGCTGCGTACTTGCGATGGTTCAGACAATAGATGCAATGCAGGCAGCATAAATGCAGCAGTTTTTCCGGTACCGGTTTGGGCACACGCCATTACATCTTGACCGGCAATAAGGTCTGGAATGGCTTGTTGCTGAATGGGTGTCGGGGTGGTATATCCCGCATCATGAATGGCTTTAAGTATGGAAGGGTGTAAATTTAAATCTTCAAAAGACACGTTATTTTCCTAAAAAAATGACAATGAGACACACCACCAATATCCACATGCAATTAATAATGATGATTGTGTATTACCTTGTCAGCGCAATTAAAAAGCATCGCTGCTAACCAAGGTTGTTACTCATTTTTCGGAAAAGCTTGAAAAATTGAAGAGAGGTCAGGAACGATGAAACCAAGCAAAGCTGATAATCATTAAATTGTAACGATCTATCAATTTTGGCAGCGCAGTATACTTGATTCTTCTATAGCCTGCAAATTATTCGTAACATATTCAGATTATTGGATGATGGCTCTGGCGAATTTTCGTTTACCAACCTGTATAACAATGGACTGTCCTCGTTTAATTTTAGTGATTTTATCTTCCACTTTTTCGCCGTCTAATTTGACTGCATGCTGATCAATCATGCGTAGTGCTTCACTGGTACTGGAGGTTAAGCCAGTCAATTTTAGTAATTGTACTAAAGGAATCTCATCCTCTTGTATTTTAATTATTTTTTCTGTAATTTCATCCGGTAGTGAACCGTATCTAAAACGCGTTTCAAAGTCGGCTAATGCTAGCTCTGCCTCATGTTTACTATGAAAGCGTGTGACAATTTCTTGGGCAAACTTTACTTTGATGTCTCGTGGATTACTGCCTGCCTCGACTTCTCTACGCCATGTGGTGATGGTATTAATTGATTCAAAAGACAGTAACTCCAGGTATCGCCACATCAATTGATCAGATATGGACATTAACTTACCAAAAATTTCTTTTGGTTTTTCAGTAATGCCAACATAATTGTTTAAGGATTTAGACATTTTGTTGATACTATCAAGCCCCTCTAATAAAGGCATCGTAAGGATACACTGTGGGGGTTGTCCAAAATGCTTTTGTAATTCACGTCCAACTAAGAGATTAAATTTTTGATCGGTGCCCCCTAACTCGAGATCTGCTTTCAGTGCTACGGAATCGTATCCCTGAATTAAAGGATAGAGGAATTCATGGATAGCGATTGCCTGATTATTGCGGTAACGTTTGTCAAAATCATCGCGTTCCAGCATCCGTGCAACAGTATGCGTGGCAGCGAGCTTGATGAGGTCGGCGGCATTAAGCTTATCCATCCAGGATGAATTAAACACGACTTCAGTATCTTCGGGTTTTAGGATTTTAAAAACTTGCGTAGTGTACGATTGGGCATTTTCAGCGACTTGTTCGCGGGTTAATGGTGGACGAGTGGTGTTCTTCCCGCTGGGATCGCCGATCATGCCTGTGTAATCGCCAATCAGGAACAAGATGTGGTGTCCCAAATCTTGCAGCTGGCGTAATTTGTTTAACAAAACCGTGTGACCTAAATGCAAATCCGGCGCTGTTGGGTCAAAACCTGCTTTGATTCGTAGAGGCCGCCCCGATTTCAGTTTACTTTCCAGTTCTGCTTCAATTAATAATTCGTGGCTTCCGCGCTTGATAATTTCCAGTTGAGTTTTTGTTGATGTATTCACAATATTTAAGTTATTGATTGCTTTATATTTTGTATTTAAAAAAATATTTTATTATATTTTCAATTGTACCTTAGTACATGTTTTGGCAGTTTTCATGTTAGACTCGCGCCTGTCGCAGATAATTATGACTGGAGGTACTTCATATATGCTATATCCACCCTTTAGCAGTAAACAAAGGATTCTAGCTCAAAAATCATCAAAATTAACAAAAAAAACAATTCGCTGGTTGGTTGCCTTATCCAGTATTCCTCTATTCGGTATAGTCACTGCATTTGGTATTGCGCCCAATACTCCCTCATTTGAAGAAGTTCTGGTAGAAGAAGTCGTCCTTGATCTGTCATTGCCCGATGTTATTAACGAAACCCAAGCTAATCAAACATTCTGGCATCAGGAAAATATTCGCCGCGGTGATACGATTGCAACAATTTTAACTCGCCTTGATGTTAATAATCAGGATTCAACAGATTTTTTGCAAGCTGCTCGTGATAGCAGGGCGATGCGCCAACTAAAACCTGGGAAAACCATTTATGCGCAAACAAATGCTGATGGTGAGCTATTAACGTTACGCTACTTCTATGGCAACGAAGAGCTGTTTTTGATGGAAAAAACCGACGATGCATTCAAAATGACTGAGCAGCCGATTGAGCTGGATAGTCAGATTCATATGAAAGCGGGTGAAATTATCAGTTCTCTGTTTGCTGCTACAGACAGTGCAGGTATACCTAACAATATTGCTACACAGCTTACGGAGATTTTTGCTTCCGAAATTGATTTTTATCGTGATTTGCGTCGCGGTGATCGCTTTACTGTTGTTTATGAAACTTCTTCGGACAATGGCACACGTACTAAAAAGGGACGTGTTCTGGCAGTTGAATTCGTTAATAAAGGAAAATCACACCAAGCTGTGTATTTCAAAGCATCAAATGGTGCGGATGGTTACTACACACCTGAAGGAGAAAGCTTGCGCAAAGATTTTTTGCTGTCACCACTGACTTTCTCACGTATCAGCTCAGGTTTTAGTAATGCGCGTTATCATCCCATACTGAAGGAGTGGCGAGCGCATCGAGGAATTGATTATGCAGCACCTACGGGTACTCCGGTAAAAGCGACAGCTAATGGTATTGTTGCATTTTCCGGATCACAGAGAGGTTATGGGAATTTAGTGGTTCTCAAACATAATGGCAAGTTTGAGACGGCGTATGGTCATTTATCACGTTTTGCCAGCGGAATGAGTAAAGGTAAGCGTGTTAACCAAGGCGATGTGATTGGTTATGTGGGTTCCACGGGTATGGCAACAGGTCCGCATCTGCATTATGAACTGCGTGTTGATGGTTTGCAGCGTGATCCTACTAAAGTTGCTCTTCCTTCTGCACCTCCCATCACAAAAAGAGACTTAAATACATTTCATAAAGAAACACAATCTTTGGTAGCGCGTTTGAACATCATGCGTAACATCCATTATGCGGCTCTGGAATAGCTGGCGAAATAATTAAAATTTAGAAATGATTTTTTAATTCTGATTCCCTCAAGATTATTGATTTTTGAAAGGCTGATAAATCGTTGGAATCCAATTACTATATCGGCATCATGTCAGGTACGAGCCTGGATGGTGTCGATGCGGTTCTGGTCGATTTTAATAGCTCGGATCCTAAACTGATTCAAACCCAATTTTGTCCTTACGATAGTGAATTGCGCAAGCAGTTGCTAGCGCTACAACAATCCGGTTACGATGAGTTGCACCGTGCGGCGATGCTCGGTAAACGGTTATCCTGTCTTTATGCCGAGACAGTTATCAAGCTGTTGGCAAATACTACTGTCAAATCCGAGCATGTCAGTGCTATTGGATGTCATGGTCAGACAGTCAGGCACTGCCCCGATGTGGAAAAAGGCTATACTATTCAGCTTGTTAACGCGGCACTTCTGGCGGAGCTGACTCAGATTGCCGTAGTATCAGATTTCAGGAGTCGCGATATGGCTGCAGGCGGTCAAGGCGCACCATTAGTGCCAGCTTTCCATCATGCCTTATTCAAAAGTGCACTCTGTCACCGTGTAATTGTTAACATCGGGGGTATAGCCAATATTACTAGTCTCGACCCTAATAACACAATTGTTGGTTTTGATTGTGGTCCGGGAAATATTTTGTTAGATGCCTGGTGTTTACATCATACCGGAGAAATTTATGATAACAATGGACAGTGGGCGGCAAAAGGCAAAGTTATTTCTTCTTTGTTGGAAGATATGTTAAATGATCATTTTTTTTCGCGGCAACCGCCTAAGAGTACTGGAAGAGAATTATTTAACCTGGAGTGGCTTAAACATAAACTGGCGGGAAAAGAATTACCGGAGGATGTACAGGCAACGTTGTTACAATTAACCGTCATGGCGATTGCACGATCAATCCATGAATATTGTCCAATTGCTGCAGAAATTTATGTGTGTGGCGGCGGTGCTCATAATACTCAGTTAATCAATCGATTGATCGAAGCTATACCCGGTAAGAAAATAATGCGCACTGATCAACTGGGTGTCGCGATTGATTGGGTTGAGGCATTTGCATTTGCCTGGTTGGCCCAGCAAACACTATTGCGCAAGACAGGCAATCTATCAGCCGTTACCGGTGCCAAAGGGGAAAGAATCCTGGGTGCGATTTATCCCGCATGATAAATGCTAAATCTGCAATGAGGAAGCGTTACATTGAGAATGATGAACCGCAACCACAAGTACTGGTAGCACCGGGATTCTTGATGACGAATTGGGCACCCTGTAGATTTTCCTGATAATCGATTTCAGAGCCAATCAAATATTGAAAACTCATGGGGTCAACCAGTAATTTGACACCGTTTTTCTCCATTACAGTATCATCTTCATTGATTGATTCATCGAACGTAAATCCATATTGGAAGCCTGAACATCCACCACCACTGACAAAAACTCTCAGATTAAGATCCTTGTTGCCTTCTTCTTCTATCAATTGTTTGACCTTGGCAGCAGCATTGTCAGTAAATAAGAGTGGAGTATTATTTTCAATATTCATAGGTGTCGGCACTGTCGTAATCGATTATTAAAAAGTAACATGTGTGTATTGCGTTAGCTAAAACTTTTATTTTCTGTAGCTATTTGTTGATTTTCAGGTGTTGATGAAATTAATGTTATCACTTTCTCAGATGTAAGGTTATTCTCAGAATTTAGTTTATTTTGATGGATCATTTTTCCCTCTACTGAAGCTCCCAAGTGGATTTCAAGCGAACCATAGTGAATATCACCATAAACCTTTGCTTTTGTTTGTAGTTCTAAATAACCTTGAGCAAAAATTGGACCTGTTACTGTACCATTGATAATGATATTGGTAACTTTTATTTGACCTGTGACGCTCCCTTCGTTACTGAGTACTAGAGTACTTTGCTCTGCATCGCAAGCGATTACATTGCCAATAACATGTCCATCAATTCGTAACCCCCCCCTGAAACTGACATCGCCAGTAATGGTCGTATCGACACCAATGAGAGTATCAATGTGATTATTAAATTGAATTTTATTTTTTTTACCAAACATATGTTTCTCCTCTATGGCGTTGGTTGCACAGCCTGGGTTAGTATTGTTTTCTTATCATTAATGTCATGAATCTGTACTTGAATGCTTTCGACGACAGTATCCGGCGGTACTTGGAAACTCTCTTCCAGTCTATGAAGAAATTTAAAGTTAATAGGAAAATCTTGTTTCGAGTCTTTATTGAGGAGTGGTATGGTCTTTCTTTGATCATTTTGTAGCAATTTAACATGGAATCTCAAGTTTCCCTTAAAATCACTTGGCCTTTCTCCGCCTTGTATCAACGTTAAAGCATATCGATAATTACCTGGAATTGCTGTTTCTTTTAAACTGAATTGATGAATAGAAATACCATTTTTTGAATTTCCAGACATCAAGTGCTGGAAAAATACCATTTTTTCCTTTAATTGATTGTTCTCATTGGTTAGCAATTTTATTTGCTGAGCAAGATTTTCGTTAGCCGTATCACTGATTTGCAGTTGGTGAATCAAATCACCCATTTGAGTGCATAATTTTTGTTTTTTAGTTTGTCTACAAGTTCCGGCATCATTCAAGAAGGCCATTTTTTCTTCAATCAAGTCAAAATGAGTATTTACAGATTGCCTGCCGGTTTCGTACATTGCCCAAGAAAGCGTTAGTAATACTAGACAGCACACAATTGCCATTACTAAACGATATGACCAGGGTAAATAAGGGCGTATAACAACGCGTGACGAAAGAATTTTTGGTTTTTTCTGAAAAAAATTATTCAACTATATACTCAACACAGATTAGCAGCCATTTTTATTAAATATAGCCAATGTCATGTGATATGACTTATATGGAAATAGTTCAGAGAATCATATCAATGTTTGTGAATGTTGGTAAGCATTTTGTCACAAGCAGAGTCAGCCAATGAGATAAATAGTCTAAATTTTTTTACGAGTGCTCTGGGTATTATATTAAGGCGATAACGGAATCTGCTGAATTCCCAGCGTTTCTGGTAAATCAAACATAATATTCATATTTTGTATCGCTTGTCCTGCTGCACCTTTTACCAAATTATCGGTCACCGATAGTATCACCACAGTATCACTGTGCTGGGGTTGATGCACTGCGATACGACAAATGTTGGAGCCGCGTACAGATCGTGTTTCCGGGTGTTTGCCAGCGGGTAGCACGTCAACAAAATATTCATTCTGGTAGCGGTTTTCATAGAGATTCTGTAAATCAATTTGCTTGGTCAGCTTGGCGTAGAGCGTGGCATGAATACCCCGAATCATAGGCACTAGATGAGGAACAAATGTTAAACCGACTGACCGCTTGGCAACAATGGAGAGTCCTTGCTTGATTTCAGGAAGATGCCGGTGACCTGGAACGCCATAAGCTTTAAAGTTATCAGAGGCTTCAGCATGTAGGGTATGTATTTCAGCTTTCCGGCCCGCGCCAGAAACACCTGATTTTACATCGGCGATGAGATGACTGATGTCAACTACATTGGCCTCTATGAGTGGCAGAAAGCCAAGCTGCACTGCTGTTGGATAACAACCCGGATTAGCGATTAAACGTGCATTCCTGACTTGTTCTCGGTTAATTTCCGGTAATCCATAAACAGCTTCAGCAACCAGCGCTGGGCAGGCATGTTGCACACCGTACCATTTCTCCCACTCAGCAACATTCTTAATGCGAAAATCAGCTGCTAAATCAATAACCTTGACACCAGCTTGCAGTAAAGATTCTGCTTGTTGCATAGCGATGCCATTGGGCGTTGCAAAAAATACTACATTACATTTATTGAGTTTGGCATCAACAGGATCAGTGAATCTGAGATCGAGATGCCCTCTTAGGTTAGTAAATAACTCGGCTACAGGTATACCTGCTTCACTACGTGATGTGATGGCCTTGATTCTTACTTTAGGATGTTGTGTGAGTAGGCGTAGTAATTCTACGCCTGTGTAACCTGTTCCGCCAACAATACCAACATTAATCATGGTAATTCCTCATTGTTTTTAGAAGACTTTGCTTGCTGAATTGCCAATAAAAAAGCCGCCATTAAATGAGGCGGCTTTTTATAGTTAAATAAAAAATTATCGTTTAGAGAATTGTTTACGTCGCCGCGCTTTGCGCAAACCCACTTTTTTTCTTTCAACTTCTCGTGCATCACGAGTAACTAATCCGGCCTTACTTAATACAGGCTTGAGTGTTGCATCATAATCAATTAGTGCGCGAGTGATACCGTGACGAACTGCTCCCGCCTGACCAGACTCGCCACCGCCATGTATATTAACCATAATATCAAATGAGCTGGCATTATTAGTTAATTCCAATGGTTGTTTGGCAATCATACGACCTGTTTCACGAGAAAAATAATCATCGATCGACTTATTATTGATGATAATTGTACCTTTACCAGGTTTAATAAACACACGCGCGACTGCGCTTTTGCGCCGACCAGTTCCGTAATTATATTGTGTGGCCATAAATATTATGCTCTAATTTCAAGCGGTTTAGGTTGTTGGGCAGCATGAGGATGAGTATCACCCGCATATACTTTTAGTTTCTTTATCATTGCGTATCCTAATGGTCCTTTAGGTAACATGCCCTTTACAGCTTTCTCAAGCGGACGTGCTGGAAAACGCGCATGCATTTTCTTAAATGTAGTTGCATAAATCCCACCAGGGTAGCCGGTATGACGATAATAAATTTTATCTTCCATTTTATTGCCGGTTACACGTATTTTATCGACATTGATAACGACGATATAGTCGCCGGTATCAACATGTGGCGTGTAGATGGGCTTATGTTTGCCACGTAACCGATGTGCAATTTGCGAAGCGAGACGACCTAGTACCTTGTCGGTCGCGTCAATAACGAACCATTCATGTATTACTTCGTGCGGTTTGGCTGAAAATGTTTTCACGAAAACCTGTCCTGCGTATTCAAAAAGAGGCGTGAATTCTAAGGGAGGCATCGGGAAATGTCAAATTTGAAGTACGGGCTACTTAAGGACTGAATCAGCATAAGTTGATAAAACTGAGGCGCGCAAGTTGCTCAAGAATGATGGATTTTAAGGTAATCACCGCTATAATTTCTCTTAACGAGAGAAAATTAAGGTATAAATATTAATTCGGTTGAATATAATGCTCACACATATCGAGAGAAAAACTTTGAAAGATAACTCTGAAAGCAATTCGCCTGCGGAATCAGGGCTTGCCAATTTTATACGCAATATCATTGATGAGGATAATCGAACCGGAAAATGGGGGGGGCGCGTGGAAACGCGTTTTCCACCCGAACCCAACGGTTACTTACATATCGGGCATGCCAAGAGCATTTGTCTCAATTTTGGTATTGCGCATGATTATGACGGTGTGTGTCATTTGCGTTTTGACGATACCAATCCAGAAAAGGAAGCGCAGGAGTATGTCGATTCAATTTGCGACAGTGTTTCATGGCTGGGTTTCGATTGGGGTAAGCATTTATATTATTCTTCTGATTATTTTGAGCAACTCTACGAATTTGCTGAGCACTTGATCGGTCAAGGAAAAGCCTATGTCGAAGGCTTATCCGCCGAAGAAATCCGTGAATACCGGGGCACACTGACCAGTCCGGGCAAAAATAGCCCTTACCGTGATCGCCCCATTGCTGAGAACATGGATTTATTCCGGCGCATGAAAGCCGGTGAATTCCCCGATGGGCAATATGTATTGCGGGCCAAGATCGATATGGCTTCACCCAATATCAATATGCGTGATCCTGTGATTTATCGTATACGTCACGTGCATCACCAACGTACCGGAAATCAGTGGTGTATTTATCCGATGTACGATTACACGCACTGCATATCCGATGCGCTCGAAAAAATTACCCATTCTTTATGCACATTGGAATTTGAAGATCACCGTCCGCTGTATGATTGGGTGCTGGATCAACTGACAGATAAGGTACCGTGCCATCCACAGCAAATTGAGTTTGCCCGCCTGAATCTAACCTATACTGTGATGAGCAAGCGCAAATTGATCGAATTGGTGGAGAGAAAATTGGTCGATGGCTGGGATGATCCGCGCTTGAGCACGCTGGCCGGCGTGCGCCGCCGCGGGTTTACGCCGCGCGCCATTCGTTTGTTCGCCGAGCGCATCGGCATCAGCAAGGCGGATTCCTGGATCGATATGAGCATACTGGAAGACTGCCTGCGTGAAGACCTGAATGAAAATGCGCCGCGCCGTATCGCCATTCTGAAGCCGCTGAAGCTGATCATCGACAACTATCCGGAAGAGCAGCAAGAGGATTGCTTTGCCCCCAATCACCCGCAAAAACCGGAATGGGGCAAACGCACGATCCCGTTTGCCAGAACACTGTACATCGAGCGCGATGATTTCATGGAGGTACCGGCCAAAGGCTATTTCCGCCTGTCTCCGGGTGCTGAAGTGCGGCTGCGTTACGCCTTCATCGTCAAATGCGTGCAAGTCGATAAAAATGCCCAGGGTGAGATCGAAGCGATCCATTGCACCTACGATCCGGACACCAAAAGCGGAACCCCCGGCGCGGAAAGCCGCAAAGTCAAAGGCAATATCCACTGGTTATCCGTCCAGCATGCGCAAGCGGCGGAAGTGCGTTTGTACGAGCGGCTTTTTACCGATTCCTATCCGGATAGCGGCGACAAGGATTACAAAACTTCATTAAACCCGGACTCAAAAAAAATTATTGCCGCGTATGTGGAAGCGGCATTATATGACGCCCAGCCCGAACAAAACTTTCAGTTTGAGCGTAACGGTTATTTTGTCGCCGATCGTATTGATATGAAACCCGGAAAACCGGTGTTTAACCGTGCCGTCACATTGCGCGACTCGTGGGGAAAAACTGCGGGTGCTTGACCGATAATTGCATTGCTATCGCAGTATTCACTAACCAAGCTAGTGTATTGTTTGGTACTCAAATAACGGACAATACACGGGCGGATAGAGATATCTATCTGGATATTCAAGCGTCAGCGCTACTTAGTGCGGACTTAAGAATGTATTTGATATCAATCATTGGCGCTGAATTTAACTGCCCAGTCGATATTTCGATTTGCATTACGAACCGAAACTTATCGCCGGTCAGGTATTTAAGGGGATCCGTTTAATTGGGAGGCCACTACACACGCTAACTACTGTACCGGCATTTATTGAATGTTGCTGACTTTCCTTCCATTACAACTAAGAATTTTGACCAAGAGACGCAATCAATTGATCAGTATATTTCTACAAAATTTTTGCACGCAAGGTATCGAAGTTTAATCGCTCGAGGCCAATAGCTTCCAGCGTAGAGAGCGAAACTGATTTCCGGACTCCAAAATGTTGGTTCAGTACAGATGTCGGACACACTAAAAAAAACCATTGATCGGGATTGAGTGGGTCTGCAATTTTTTTATCTTTTGCCGCAAAAATGCAAAAAACATACAGATCTGCAGAACGTAGGGCTTCCCCCGCACTTTGATTGGTTTCTGCATTCCATCCTTTTTTTAAAGCAATATCAAAGCGAATTGAACTCGTTTTTTTTTGTTCCCAGGATTGTAGATAGGCGGCTGATTTAACTTCAATTTTCAGTCCTGACTTTGTCTGTAAATCATATGCGTTCCATTCTGTACGTGAACAATGTGTGCAATCTGCAGCACAAGCAACAATGTATTCAGCAAGAACTCCACGCAAGGCATTGGACATAAAATCCGAGAATGCCCATTGCCAAAAATCGCTCGCGATAATATTTTTCATAGACATAGACTCTATTAGATTTTATTTATGCTATTGTTTATAAAATAATTTATATTAGCTTGTGAATTTCTTAACTTAAATGGTCAATCAATATAAAACAATCCCTTTTGCCGAACCAGCTTCCAACCAGACTCACCACTCAGCCGGCACACGCCATAGCGGAAAGAGGGTGGTAGTTCGGGAAATTTGAAACGCAGATCGTAGAACCAGGCACAGAGGCCATGTTCTGAGTTATCGATACGTTCCAATATTGGAAACTGAACGAAGCTGCGAAAGGGTTGAAAAGCGGAATCGTGCCATGCTTCGCGGATCAGCGGCGTGTATGCGGGGTCATCGCCAAATTGATGATGGATGTGCCAATTATTTTCCGATTCTGGACGGTAGGTTGCGGCCATTCTCGATAACAACCATTTATGAGCTTCTGCTTGCGGTTTTGCGCTGGGTTGCCGCAAGTCAATGTCAGCGAGGCGGTAAGTTTCATCCTGACGGATAATGATTTTCCAATGAAACGGTGAAAATGGTTGCGGTAGCACGCTGATTTGCGCTTTTGGCAGATTATTTGAGTGAATGTGGTTTTTGGCAAGATTGATGGCTTGCTGATGCAAAGTCGATAAAAAAAATACATAACCGCATAACACTACCAACGCCAGAATCGCGGCAATTCTTTGCTGGGAATAGCGCCATGAAGCAATTAGGCCTGTGATGATGATCAGCGTAAACCAGGGATCGATAACGAATACTAAAGGTAATGAAAAACGTTCAGTGGAGAACGGTGCGAACAACATCAATCCATATGAAGTAATTAAGTCGCCAGCAATATGGATGGCAATACCGAGGCTGGCGGGCAGCACAAAACATTTCCAATGATAACGATTGTGACTAATCCATGAAAATAACTGCGCCAGCAACCATGCCCATAGTGGCAACAGAAGCAATGAATGGGTTGGACCTTGGTGCCAATTCAGATACGTAAGCGTATCGATCAATCGCAGAACCAGATCAATATCGGGAAACGCCGCCGCGGCAAAACCTGTGGCAATTTGCAGCCGTAGCGGCAATATACGTTGCTCGGATTGCAGTTGTGCTGCAGCCCGTGCCAACAAAGCACCGCTTAACGCATGCGTAAGCGGATCCATAACCTAGCCGGACTTGGCGCGCATTTGATGCACAACGGGTTCGGTTGATGATAAGGTTTCAATCGTAGCCGGTCTAGACTGTGAAGACTGTGTATCGGCAGCAGAATCTGTTGCAGTTTCCTTGCGTGGAGCGCCATAAACAATATGATCCAGCTTTTCCGCCAGCGCTAATTTATGTGCCAGGAAGTCTCGGGTACGCTGCGAGTTTTCCGATTCATCACGCATCCAATGCGTGAAAGTTGCCAGATAAATGGTGGTCAATGCCGTTTCTTCCAGCGCGCGGCGCACAAACGTGGCATCACGGTGCGCGGCCTCACGCATCCATTGCACGGTGCGGCTGATGCGCATAATGGCGGGAATTTGGATATGCAGATGACCCGGTTCCAGTTTGGCGCCGATCATTTGCCGTGTCACTTTGCGATGCGCAGCGAATGAATCCAGCCAGCTCATAATGAGATGTTGAAGACGCTCGCGTGGCGATAATGACAGAAACTCGATTGTTTCCGCTTCCTTAAGCATTTGGTTGTCTGCCCGGTCAAACCAGGCATCGATTAGATCTTCCTTTTCACGGAAATGAAGACGGATATCATCCAGAGAAATATTCAATTGTGCTGCAATATCAAACAAACGTACCGCTTCCCACGATGAGCGTTCGGCGAGTGCAACAGCCGTATCCACGATTGCTTCGCGTATCTCAAGCTTACTTTTTTTCATCTTGATCCTCCACAGTGCGTTAACAGACGTGGCGTAATACGATGCCGTTTTTACTATAACATACAAAAAATAATCCTAGAAATAGGGTGTTACGATATTTGATCGGATTGGTTTGTATCATTCGGTGGCTTTAAGCTGGCAATAGTCGATTGTAGCGGTTGTTTGTCCCATAAAGGAACGCCGAATACCTCGTGGATAAAATAATACGCAACCGGAACCCCGAGAATCATCCCCCATAGACCAAAGCTATGATAAGCAACCAATAAAATAATGAGCACCAACACGGGGTTGAGTTTTAAATGCTTGCCATAAATCAAGGGATTAAGACCATACGCTTCGATAATATGGATAATGGTGATCATTACGACGACACCGATTGCCAGAGTCAGTCCACCGGTATTTAAAGCGACAAGTACCATGGGCGATGTAGAAATAATCACACCCAGCACGGGGATAAAACTGCACACGAAAACAATCAGCGATAATAACGCGACAGATGGAATGCCGAGAATCATGAGACCGATCAAGGTTAGAATGGTATTGACGCACGCAATCATCGCTTGTGCCTGAATCGCCCGGCCTACCACAAATGCAAAACGAATGACCGGTTGTGTGGTTTCCAGATAAAAATCCTTTAAACGCGAATCATGTAAGCTTTTCATTAATCCGCTCAGGCGGACGCTATCGAATAAAATCAGGAAACTGAAAAGTAGCGCAAGAGACATGGTGCCGATTGCCTGATACAGGTGTTTGATAAACTTGGGTAATTCTTCCCGAACCTTGTCCATTTGCTTGGTCAGCAGAAAGTTTATCAACAGCTCCGCCTCCTTATCATGATATTTTCTGAGTTCTTCGGGCGTGTCTTCTGTGAAGTGGTTATGTTCCTTATCCAGTAGCTGATCAGCATTGGGAAAATCAAGGGTTTGGCGATAATGGTTGAGTACTTTATCGATAGTTCGCAAGCTGTTTTCATCCAATGTGCTGCGAACGTAGCCGTGCAAGGGGCGTTCCAAGCCAGGGTATTTGCTGACGATGTCGCGTTCCAGTTCTATCAGTTTTGTTTGTACTTCATTGAAATTGCCAATAAATCGAGTGGCTTCGCCAATGACACTGGGTGTGACATAACGAAAGAAACTGCCTAATACCAGCAAAAAAATGACGTATACCAATACTAAGGAGAAGCGGTGTGGCAGTTTGAATTTATTACGGCCGAAATGAACCAGCGGCGTGGCGATAAAAGTCAGCACGAACGTGATAAAAATCAACCCGAAAAAGTCGCGCAGTTGCCACAATAAACCGATCAGGATGAGCCAGATCAGTATGCGGCGATTGGTTTCATAAAAATTGTCGAAGCTAAATGACATTGTTTAAATTCTCTGTGTTATATGAATATAAGACTTGCTCATTTAATTAGATCGTGAGTATTTCACAAGGTGTAACGTTATTCAAACGTTAACAATGTCCAACGATAATTAATATGAACTGTTTCCATACAGCTTTTTGCAGCGTTGGTCATTTACCGCGTGATTTTCTTAGTACCTTGATGCTTGTTTGAAATACTGTCCAATCTACCGCAATCGAAGCTCTGGACGGCCAACGGGTCATATGTGCTATCCCATTGAAATATATTTAATATTAACCCTGATATGATCTTCTAGTGCGGGCGCACTGAGAGTAGGGGCGAACGTATTTCCGGCCAAGACAATTACCAGAAATGTGCTGCTGATCAACAGAAAAATCATAATTGATATTTGCATGGAAAGTTTTATGTTCTGTTCTGATGGTAAGCGGGAAAAAGCTTTCCTACCGATCCAGATCTGCGGTAGGAAAGTCTTAGAACGATCATTGATCATCTGGATTTAAAATTTT
>WBZQ01001106.1_pt1 | contig 19234 bp, 14 predicted proteins | sample 5204251 | NCBI WGS metagenome assembly WBZQ01 (sample SAMN12412402, study PRJNA552823) | activated sludge metagenome | isolation source: activated sludge from nitrification reactor of wastewater treatment plant... | place: USA: Virginia | collected 2017-09 | reverse complement strand
CGCCTTCGCTCGCAGCTTTCGGCTTGTGGCTTGGCCGCGCCGCCCCCCCCAGACCCCCCGCTCGCTGCGGCGAAGTGACGCCCGAGCGTGAGCGAGGCCGCTCGGAGCGGACTTCGGCTGGCCCGAAGTCCGGCCGTCATCCCCTTCGCTCGTAGCTTTCGGCTTGTGGCTTGGCCGCGCCGCCCCCCTCAAACCCCCCGCTCGCTGCGGCGAAGTGACGCCCGAGCGTGAGCGAGGCCGCTCGGAGCGGAGTTCGGCTTGGCCGAAGTCCGGCCGTACGCCCGAGCTTCAGCGAGGTCGCTCGGAGCGGCGTTCGGCTGGTTGCTTGGCTGCGCCGCGCGCGCCGCTGCGCGCCTGCGGCAGTGCTGACATACGATAGGCGCCGGAGGGCGCTTGGGCCTGGATCTCTTCGACGAGACCGTCGCGCTGACGCGGCGGCTCGGCGCGCGCGGCATCGAGCACGCCATCGTCGGCGCGGTCGCGCTGGCGATCCATGGTGCGCCGCGTGCGACGACCGATATCGACCTGCTGGTGCACGAGGACGACGTCGCGGCGGCGCTCGAGGCCGCCCGCGAGCAGGGCTTCACCCTCGAAGCGCTGCCCAGGCGTTTTCACGACGGCTTGGAACTGCGTCGCGTGTCCAAGGTCGTCGAGCACGAGACGCTGACCCTCGATCTGCTGCTCTTGAATCCCGGCCTCGAAGACGTCTGGGCCTCACGGCGCGCGCACATGACCGCGCTCGGCGAGTTGGTGGCCGTCTCGCGCGAGGCGCTCATCGCCATGAAGGTCGCCGCCGGACGGCCGCAGGATCTGGCCGACGTCGAACGCTTGCGCCAGGCCGACCGGTGAGCGTCGACTACTCGCCGGCCGCTCTCGCGCAGCGACTCCGGACCATGAGCGCGCTCTGCGATCTGCGCTCGGAGCGCCGCCTCTGGGCCAAGATCGACTATTCGCCGGCGGCCGTCACGGCACGGTTGCGTCAGCAGGCCATGCTGCGACGGGCCTGCCTGTGCTTCGCGGCCGTGGGGCGGGCGACCGCGCTTTCCGGAACTTCGGACGAGCGACACGCGTCATGACCAACATGGCTGAGCCCCTGGTCGAGTTCCGCGACCTGCAGGTGTCGTATGGCAGGCACCAGGCGCTGGCCGGCGTGAGCGGCGCGTTCCTGCCTGGTCCCACCGGCCTGCTGGGCCCGAACGGCGCCGGCAAGACCACGCTGCTCAAGACCCTGCTGGGTTTCGTCAACCCGACCGCGGGCTCGCTGCGCGCCTTCGGGCTCGACCCGGCGCGCGCGCCGCTCGAGGTGCGACGGCGCGTCGGCTACATGCCGGAGGTCGACTGCCACGTGCCCGGCATGTCGGCCTCGGCCTTCGTGGCGTTCGCCGCCGAGCTGTCTGGTCTGCCGCGCGACGAAGCCATCTCGCGTTCGCACGAGGTGCTCTACTACGTGGGCCTGGGCGAGGCGCGCTACCGCGCGGTGGACACCTACTCGACCGGCATGAAGCAGCGCGCCAAGCTGGCCCAGGCGCTGGTCCACGATCCCGACCTCTTGCTGCTCGACGAGCCCACGAACGGCCTCGACCCGGCCGGTCGCGAAGAGATGCTGACGCTCATCGAGGACGTGGCCGCGCGGCGCCGCATCAGCCTGGTGCTGTGCTCTCACCTGCTGCCCGACGTGGAGCGCGTGTGCGAGCGCGTGGTCGTGTTCAACCACGGACGCGTGGCGGCGGCCGGCTCGATCAGCGAGCTGGTCGGTCCGCGCCGCCCGCTCGTCGACGTCCGCCTGAAGGGTGATGCCACGGCGTTCTTCACGGACCTGAAAGACCACGGCTGCGAGTGGTACGAGGGCGAAGACGGCTGGCGCATCCTGCTGCGCGAGCAACAGGGTCCGGAGCTGATCTTCGAGGTTGCCCGACAGTGCGGCGTGCAGGTGCGCCACCTGCGTCCCGGCCTCGAGACGCTCGAAGACGTCTTCCTGCGCGCGCTCGGTCACGAGGCGCAGAGGCCGCAACCGTGACACGCGGCCGCCTGGAGCGGGAGCGGCGTCGGCGGCCCGCTGCCAGGAAGGCGCGGCTAGTGTCCTGTCCCAGGAGTTGCTGTGCAGCGCGGGCGCCGAGGCGCCCGGATCGCCAGGCGCGAGGAGCGGCGCAGATCGGGAACATGCAACCGACGAGCAACGCAGCGAGCCGGGATGCGTCGGCGGCCGAATGCCAGCGCATCTCTGGGACAGGGCACTAAAGACATGCCCATCTACGATCAGGGCTACCGGCGCTACGAGGCACGCGGGCCGCTACGCGGCGTGCGCTTCTGGCCCATCACGCGCGAGGCCCTGCGGCTGCTGCTGCAGCGCAAGGCCTTCCTGGGCCTCTTGGCGCTGTGCTGGCTGCCCTTCGTGGGCTTCACGCTCTACATCTACGGCGTCACGCGCTTCAGCGGCATGGTGGGCGACGACCTCAAGCGCATGCTGGCCGTGGACGGCGCCTTCTTCATGCGCTTCTACGCCTGGCAACTGCCGCTCGCGATGTTGGTGACGGTCTTCGCCGGCGCCGGTCTGGTCGCGAACGACCTGCGCACGAACGCCATCCTCGTCTATCTGTCGCGCCCGCTGACGCGCCGCGACTACGTGCTCGGCAAGTTCCTGACGCTGGCGCTGCTCAACGGCGGCGTCACGCTGCTGCCCTGTCTGCTGCTCTACGGCGTGGGCCTGGCGCTCGTCTCCGACCAACTGCTGACCCTCGAGCGCGCGCGCATCCTGCCGGCGCTGCTCGGCGTGGGCGCGCTGTTCACGGTCACCCTGAGCCTGCTGATGCTGGCCATCTCTTCGCTCTCGAAGAGCGCGCGAGTGGCCGGCCTGAGTTTCTTCGGGCTGCTCGTGGGGCTCGAGATCTCGCGCGGCATCCTGTACCTGACCTTCCGTTCGCGCTTCGCGACGCTGCTCTCCGTGCAGGGCACGCTGCGCTCGCTCGGCAACGCCTTCTTCGGGCTCGAAGAGCGCGGGCTCATGGCTCCCTGGCCGGCCTGTCTGGCGCTGGTCGCGCTGCTGGGCCTGGGCTGCCTGGCCGTGCTGCGCGCGCGCGTGCGCGCGGTCGAGGTGGTGGCGTGAGCGCCTCGGGCGACGTGGCACCGCTCGAATACCGTCGCGCGTCGCGCTGGTACGGGCCGGTCATCGCGCTCAACGACGTCACCACCGTCGTGCCGCCCGGCGTGACCGGCCTCCTGGGACCCAACGGCGCGGGCAAGTCGACCTTCCTCAAGCTGGCGGCCGGGCAGCTCGCTCCCAGCCAGGGCGAGGTGCGCGTGCTCGGCCAGACGGCCTGGGGACATCCCGAGAACTTCCACCGCGTGGGTCTGTGTCCCGAGACCGACGCCTTCTGGGAAGGGCTCACGGGACTCCAGTTCCTCGTCGCGCTGCTGCGGCTCACGGGCTACGACGAAGCGGAATGCCGCCGGCGCGCCGAGGCCGCGCTCGACCAGGTGGCGCTGCTCGACGCCAAGGACCGACGCCTGGGCGGCTACAGCAAGGGCATGCGCCAGCGCGTGCGCATGGCGCAGGCCCTGGCGCACGACCCACAGGTGCTGTTGCTCGACGAACCGCTCTCCGGGATGGACCCGGTCAACCGGCGGCGCGTGGTCGATCTGGTCAAGCGCCTGGGCCGCGAGGGCAAGACCGTCGTGGTCTCGAGCCACATCCTGCACGAAGTCGAGGCCATGACCCGGCGCGTGCTGCTGATCCACAACGGCCGCATCCTGGCCGAAGGCGACGTGCGCGAGATCCGCGACCTGCTCGACGAGCACCCGCACACGGTCGCGCTGCGCGCGCGTGACCCGCGGGCGCTGGCGCGCGCGGTGGTGGGCCAGGCGCACGTGCTCTCGCTGACCTTCGGGGGCGACGGCGAATGGCTGACGGTGCAGACCTCGCGCCCCGACGAGTTCTACGGCGCCTTGCACGAGGCGGCCGTGGCCGCGGGCGTGAGCGAGATGTACGCCACCGATGAAGACCTGGAATCGGTCTTCCGCTATCTGCTCGAGAGGCGCGCACGATGAGGGACGAGACACGGCCGGTGCCGTTCCTGCCCGCGGCGCGCGCGGCCTTCACGCTCTCGCTCGACTCGGGCCTGCTGTCGCGGCGCAGCCTGGTGATGGCCGTGCTGGTCGGTCTGCCCGTGCTGTTCGCGCTGGTCTACCGCCTGGCGCTTCACTCGCGCCTGCCGCCCGAGCTCACCGGGTTCGATTTCTACTCGCGCATCCTGCTCTTCTACTGGGTGCGCAACGTGCTGCCGCTGTGCGCGCTGTTCTACGGCTCGGCGCTGGTGTCGGACGAAGTCGAAGGCAAGACCATCACCTTCCTCCTGGCCAGGCCCGTGCCGCGCTCGGCGCTGCTGGCCGGCAAGTTCGCCGGCTACCTGGTGACGAGCCTGGCCAGCGCCCTGCCGTCGGTGCTGCTGACGTTCGTGCTGTTGCTCGGCACGCAGGGCTACGAGAGCCTGCGCGCCCACGTGCCCGACCTGTTCCGCGACCTGGGCGTGACGGTGCTGACGCTCGTGGCCTACGGCGCGCTCTTCACGCTGCTGGGCGTGCTGATGCGCCGGCCGCTGATCGCCGGCCTGTTCTTCCTGTTCGCCTGGGAGTTGCTCGCGAACCTGCCCGGCTATCTGCCGCGCTTCACGCTCACCGCCTGGGTGCGCTCGCTGCTGCCCTACAACCCGCCAGCCGAAGGGCTCGGCGACATGTTCGCGCAGATCCTGCCGGTCGCGACGAGCCTGGTCGTCCTCGGCCTGGTCAGCGCGGGCGCACTGGCGGCGGCGGCCTGGATCTTCTCGAAGCGCGAGTTCGTACTCGATCAATAATGGAGTCTCGGGCGCCGTTTGTGCCCGACCGGAGGCGCACATGACCCGCAGTCGCATGATGCTGGTGGCGTCGTTCTCCCTCGTGACGGTGACGGCGGCACTGGCTCTGTCCACGTTCGTGCTGGGTCCGGCACGCGCGGCCGTCGGCCCGCTGCCCGCCGAGGCCCTCGCGCTGCCCGCCGACACGCGCGTGCTGATGGGCTTCGACGTGCCGCGGTTGCTGCAGAGCCCGCTCTACGCGCGCCTGCGCGGCCAGGCCGGCCAGGACCCCTTCGCCGAGCTGCGCGCCAAGCTGGGCGTCGACCCCGAACGCGACCTCGACACGCTCGTGATCGCCAGTGGCGGCCGCGCGGGCGCCGGCGGACCGGTCGTCATGGCCTTCGGACGGTTCGACCGCTACGCGCTCGGGCGCGCGCTCGAGGGCCGCAAGGGCGTCACCTGGAAGTCCTCGGGCGGCACGACGCTGTACCTGTTCGACGAGCAGAGCCGCACTTCCGGCGCGCTGGCTTTTCTGGCCGACGACGCGGTGGTGGCCGGACCGCGCGCCTCCGTCGAGCAGGTGCTCGCGAGCCAGCAGGGCGGTGGGGAGGCGCTGCGCGCCAACGCGCGTCTCATGACCCAGATCGGGCGCATCAAGCCCGGGTCGGCCTTCTGGTTGGCGGGCGACCAGAGCGCGCTCGGGCGTCTGCCCCTCAGCATGCCGGCGCCGGGCGCAGCGCCTGGATCGGGCGCGCAGCTCGAGCTGCCGGCCCTGCAGGGGCTCACCGCGACGGGCGAGTTGTCGCCGCTGCTGAGCCTCGACGTGGTCGGCGATGCCGCCGATGCCGCCGCGGCCAACAAGCTGGCCGACGTCGTGCGTGGCCTGGTCGCGCTGGCCACGCTGCAGGCGTCGCACAAGCCCGAGCTGCAGGAGTTGGCCTCGGCGCTGAGCGTGACGACCGAGCGCGAGCAGGTGCGCCTGGCGCTGCGGCTGCGCTACGAGCTGCTCGACAAGCTGTCGTCGCCGGCCAAGCCGGCCGTGACCGCGAAAGTCAGCCAGTAGGCCTCGGCTGTCCGTCGCCAGGGAGCGCGGCAGGTTCTGCCGCGCTCCTGGCCGTCAGTACGAGACGCGCAGCTCGACCCGCAGGCGCTTGACCCACTGGTCGCGTTCGAGGACGTTGGCGCTGTCCTTGAAGCGCTGGAGTTGGCCGATCGCGTGCAGCTCGCTGTTGCGGCCCGAGTTCGTGCCCAGGTCGAGCTTGTGCCCGGCCCAGCCCGTGCCCCAGAAGAAGTCGTCGCTCGAGTAGGCCGCCAGCGTGGCGTCGCGATCGACCTTCGCGTACACGTACTCGAGGCGCGCGATCGACGACTTGACCGATCCGAGCACCGCCGCCAGCCACAGGCCGCGCTTCTGATCGGCGGCGGCGGTGTTCCAGCTCAGGTCGGCCACGAGCTGGAGCGGCATCTGGCCGCGCGAGCGCAGACGCGCGGTCACGTCGACCACGCGGAAGTCGCGCGCGATCAGCCCCGCCACGCGGTTGTTCTGACGGCGCAGGCGCGGCTCGAGCCGGTCGGTGCGGCGCCACTCGACGTACGAGCCCTGCAGTTGCAGACTCGAGGACGGGCCGGCCGGCAGCTCGAGGGCCAGCGAACCCACGTACATGTCCGTGTCGTCGTCGTCGAAGACGTGGCTGCCGCGCGCCCACAGGCCCGTGAGCGCGAAGCTGGTGGCGTCGGGCGCGCCCTTCTTGCCGAGCGTCAGCGCCGCGCCCTGGGGCCGCAGGTCGCGGTCCCAGATCATCTCGGTGAACTCGACGGGCATGAAGAAGCGCCCGCCCTCCAGGCGGATGCCCGGTCGTGGCTCGAAGCGCACGAAGGCCAGGTCGAGGCGTGCCTGGCGCGAGTCGTAGTTGTCGCGGATCAACGCCTGCGTCGCCTGGCCGGCGGGCGGCAGCGTGTTGTCGTCGCTGCTGTAGTTGAACTCGCCGCCCACGCCGAGCTGCAAGACGCCGGTGCCGAACTCGAGACGCGGGCGGAACTGCAGGCGGCGGCGGTTGTCGTCGGCCAGCGGAGCGATGCCCGCCAGGAAGTCGCGGTTCCACTCCTGGCGCAACAACAGATCCGCGCGCAGGGCGACCTGCTTGGCGGGCGCGTTCTGGTAAACAGGGGCAGGCTCCTGGGCGGCCGCCGATCCGGCCGAGAGCGTGGCGAGGAGGACCGATCGGAAGGCGTGTCTCGCGTTCATTTCGCTCCTTGGTATCCTGCGGATTGTAGCGCAGCCTGCCAGGACCACAATCCTTGGCGCTGTAGTCTTTTTCGCGCCGCAGGGGCCGACGGGCCCTGCGAGCACGTACGATCTCGTCATGCGCCGGCGCGGCCTGCTCATCCTCGGACTCGCCCTTCACGGCCTGAGCGCCCTCGGCTGGGCTCTCACGGGCGACCAGACCCACGACATTGCACGCCACCTCGCGTTGTGGACGCTGGCCTGGGTCGGGCTCGGCTGCGCCTGGCTGGGCGCGCGTGGGCTGTCCGCGCCGGCGCTGGGCGCGGTGCTGGCGGCGGCCCTGGGCTGCCGCGTGCTGCTGCTCGGCGCGCCGCCGTTGCTCTCGGACGACGTGTACCGCTACGTCTGGGAGGGACGCATACAACTGCACGGCGGCAACCCCTACGCGTTCGCCGACCGACCCGCCGCCGAGCGCTGGACCGCGTTGCGCGACGACGTGTGGCGCGGCGTGAACTGGAAGGAGTACGCCGCCATCTATCCGCCGCTCTGGCAACTCGCCGCGCGCGCGGTCGTGCGTGTGCACGATTCGGTCATGGCCATGAAAGCCTTCCTCGTGGCCTGCGAGGTCGCCTGCTGGGCCGTGCTCGGCCTGGCCCTGGCGCGCCGCGGTCTGCCACGCGAGCGACTGTTGCTGGCGGCCCTGCATCCGCTGGCGCTGTGCGAGATCGCCGGCAGCGGACACAACGAGTCCTTCGGTCTGCTCGGGCTCGGCGCCGCGCTGCTGGCCCTCGACGCGGGCCGCTCCGGCGCCGCCGCGTCGTTGGCGGCGTTGGCCTTCCAGGCCAAGCTGTTGCCGGGCCTGATCGCCGCCGGCTGGGCGCGGCGACTGCGCGCGCGTGACGTGCTGCTGGCGTCGGCGCTCGCCGGCCTGCTCGTCCTGCCCTACGCCAGCGCGGGACCGGACCTGCTGCGCTCCTTGCAGGCCTACGGGCGTGAGTGGCGCTTCAACGAGACGGGTTTCGCGCTGCTGGCGCTGTTGCCGGTCGGCCGCGTCTGGCCGGGCCGCATCGCGCTCGCGCTGCTGGCCGCGCTGGCGTGTGCGCTGGCGTGGAAGCGCGCCGAGCCGGCTGAGGCGGGCCTGGCCCTGGTCGGCGCCTGGCTGCTCGTGATGCCCAGCGTGCTGCCGTGGTATGCGCTGTGGTTGTTGCCCTTCCTCGTGCTCCTCGCTCCGCACGAGCGCGCCGCTGCCGGCCACGCCGCGCTGGCGGCACTGCATGCCGGAGCCTTCGCCTTCACTGCGACCGTTGCGCTCGCGTATCTGGTCTATCCGGGTTACCTGGCTGGCGGCGCCTGGCAGGTGAGCTGGGGCGTGCGCGCGCTCGAGTACGGACCCTGCGTGCTGCTGGCCGGTTGGCAAGCCCTGCGTCAGCGCGCGGCGCGACAGTCGTGAGCGACACGTTGATCGTGTTCGTCAAGCAGCCGCGGCCGGGGGCGGTGAAGACGCGCATCGCGCGCGAGGCCGGAGCCGAGCAGGCCGCGCGCATCTACGCCGCCCTGGCCGCGGCCGAGATCCGCGCCACGGCGCCGCTCGACGGCTCGTACGAGCGCGTCTTCTACTTCGCCCCGGCGACGGCGGGGGCCGAGGTCGCGGCCTGGCTCGCGCCGCTCGTCCACGACCCCGCACCGGTCTGTCGGGCGCAAGTGGGCGCCGACCTGGGTGAGCGCATGGCGCGCGCCTTCGACGAGTGCTTCGCGGCGGGCGCGCGGCGTGTGGCGATCATCGGCAGCGACGTGCCCGACTGCACGCGCGCGCACGTGCACTCGGCCTTCGCCGCGCTCGACGCGCACGACGTCGTGCTCGGGCCGACGCACGACGGCGGCTACTACCTGCTGGCGCTCGCGCGCCCACGGCCGGAGCTGTTCCGCGACGTGGCCTGGAGTACGCCCGCGGTGTGCGCGACCACGCTGCAGCGCGCCCACGGTCTGGGGTTGCGCGTCGCGCGCCTGGCCGCGCTGCGCGACGTCGACACGCTGGCCGACTGGCAGGCGCTCGGCCAGCGTGTCGAGGACGACTGCGACGGACCAAGCTGACGCGCGGGCGCGGCCGGCGCCGGCGCGTCATGCAGCCGCGCTCTGCGGGTCAGCGTCGTGGCGCTGTGCCGGCCTCCCCGGCGCTCGTCAGGAAACCACCCCCGGGCAGTACGCTGAGCGCGACCGTCCCCTCTCGCACGAGCGTGCCGCTGAGGCCGTGGATCGCCACCTGGTAGCCGCCCGCGGGCGCGCCCGGCAAGGCCCAGAACAGAATGCTGCTGGCCGCCAGGCCGTTGGCGGGCGGCGTGACCACGTCGGGGCTGGCCAGGCAGCCCACGCCGGGTGGCGGGTTGACGCAGTGCAACGTGACCGGGCTCGCGAAGCCCCACAGCGACTGCACCGTGCACGGCGCCAGGCCGTTGTTCGACGGCGGCGACAGCACGGCCGAGCCGCAGGCCACGACGAAGTCGGGCTGGCGTACTTCGAGTCGCACGTCCGCGCTGCGCACCAGCGTGCCGTCGCTGGCTTGCACCTGGACCGTCGTCACGCCGGTCGCGGCGCCCGCGGTCAGGCTGAACGTCAGCGTGCTCGCGACCGTGCCGTTGGCCGGTGGCGTGACGGGGTTGGGGTTCGCGGCACAGCTCACGCCCGGCGGCAGGTTGGCGCAGCTCAGCGTCAGTTGGTTGGCGAAGCCGGCGGCCGAGACGACGGTGCAGGTCGTGGCCGCGCTGCCTCCCTGTCCGACGACCAGCGTGTCGGGCACGCAGCTCAGGGCGAAGTCGGGCACGGTCGTGCAGGTCGGGAAGCGGAACGAGCCGATGCGCGTGCTGCCTGTGACGGTGAACTCGCGCAGATACTCGCCCGTGAACCAGAAGGTGCAGTCGTCGACGGGGTCGATGGTCATGGCGGCGTAGTCGCCCCAGCGGCTGTTGCCGGTCTGGGAGCGCGCGCCGGCCACGAGCAGACTCTCGGCCTGCAGGCTGCCCAGCGGCTCGCTGACCAGTCGCCCGGTGTAGCGCAGGCTCGGGAAGGTGGTGCTGGACGAGGCGTTGTAGCCCAGCGCGACGTTGCCGAGCCGGTCCTGCGCGATCGAACCCATGAAGCGCGCCGTCCCGTCGGGCGCGTACGTGCCCTGCTGCTGGACGCTCGGCGTGCCGCCGGGATTGCGCAGCTCGTACCAGCGGACGGCCTGGCTGCCGCCGCTCACGACCGTATGCGTGGTCACGAGCGACTCGTGCGTGCCGAAGTTGCGGTAGGCCAGCCGGTGCATCAGTCGATCGCCGAGCGTGTCGAGCCGCATGGTCGTTCCGGGCTGGGGCACGGCGCCGGTGGCCGCGGCCTGGGAGTAGGGCGCCACGGTGACGTTGGTCGGTCCCGTGAAGCTGCTCAGCGCGGGCGTCGCCCAGTTGACGGCGAAGCGATACAGCCGCAGCGTCGGACTGCCGCCCAGCGCCAACTGGTAGTTCGGCGCGCCGGGCGGCGGCGGCGTGGTGCCGTCGAGGTCGGCCGGCAGCAGGCCCGCCCAGGCGGGACTCTGGAAGCACTGGATCGGCCCCGGCGTGTTGGCCGGGGTCAGCATGTTGAGGCGATCGAGGGCGCAGGTGCGCGCGCCCGAGAAGAACGCGCCGGAGGCGAACATGTTGAACGTGATGTAGTACCCGTCGCTCCATACGCCCAGCTTCGGATAGTCGTTGAGCGCCGCAAAAGCGTAGGCGAAACGGCGCCACGCGCCGGTTGCGTCCGGCGTGGTCGAGACCGCGACGCACTGCAGCCACGGCCCGGCCGTGGGGGACACGAAGGCGAACTGCGTCATGACCCAGCGCGCCGCGGCCTTGTCGTAGGCCACGATCGGGTCGCCGCTGTTGGCGCTCTCGCACACGCCGCCGAAACCCGTCCACAACTGGTTCCCGTCGAGCGGGCCGAGCAGGAGCGCGCCGTTGGCCTTGTCGAACACCGCGAAGCGGAAGTTGACCCACTGCACGTACTGCGTGGCGCCCACCGCGCCGCTCGCGTCGGGCGGGAAAGCGTCGCTCTGGACGCCTTCGACGTTGACGCCGGTCAGCACGGCGACGTCGGGCGTGCGCCCGGGCGTGCGGCTGGGCGCGAGCGGATCGATCCAGTCGGCGGGTCGATCGGGCAGCACGCCGAGCGGCAGCACGTTGGCGTAACTGCCCTGGCGCGGCTTGGTCGAGGCCGTGGGCGCCGCGCCGCGCTTCTTCGCCAACTCGCGCAGCGGCGGCGAGACGTCCTGGTGATCGAGATAGTACAGATCGGGTCCGCTCACGCCGCGCGCGGGCGCGTCCTGCGCTGCCGCCGCCTGGCTCGCCGTGAGGACCAAGACAGCCGTCGCACATGCCTGTCGGCACTTCATGCCTTCGCCTCCCTCGTGTCGCCGTCGGCGCGCACGCCGTCCCAGTCGCGGGCGGCACGGGGCCGGTGCGCATCCGTCGGATCGATCGAGTACGCGCGGAAGCCGCGGGTACGGGATCAACGCGGGGAGGCGGGCTCGAACCGGTCGCAGGCCAGCAGGCCGGCCCGGTGCAACAGGAAGCGTGCGGCCGTGGTCAGCGTGCCGAGGCCGTAGACGATGCCCTGGCGTACGCCCACCGACGAGGCCTCGGGGAAATAGCGGCTGGTCACGGGCACTTCGGCGACCCGCAGGCCGAAGTGCACGGCCTGGAAGATGACCTCGCTGTCGAAGACGAAGTCGTTCGAGTTGCGCGCGAAGGGCACCGTCTCCAGGAAGCGCCGGCTGTAGGCGCGGTAACCCGTGTGGCACTCGGAGAACGCGCGCCCGAGCGTGACGTTCTCGAACGCCGTGAGCAGGCGGTTGGCGGCGCGCTTCCAGGCCGGCATGCCGCCCTGCTTGGCGGCGCCCGGCACCAGCATGCGCGAGCCCAGCACCAGGTCGGCGCGCCCTTCGCGGATGGGCCGCACCATCTCGGGGATGAGCGTCGGGTCGTACTGTCCGTCGGGATGCAGCAGCACCACGATCGTCGCGCCGCCGCGCAGCGCTTCGGTATAGCAGGTCTTCTGGTTGCCGCCGTAGCCGAGGTTGCTGCCGTGCCGCACGACGTCGAGGCACAGCGCGCGGGCCTGTGCGACCGTCGCATCACGGCTGTGGTCGTCCACCACGACGATGCGGTCACAACAACCCGCGGGGATGGCGCGCACGGTGTCCGCGAGCGTGCGCGCGGCGTTGTACGCCGGCATCACCACCACGACCTGCTCCCGGGCCGCCATCGCGGACGCATCATAGCCGCGCTCGCGCGCGCAGCGCCGGGGGGCGCGCTTGCGTGCGGCCGCCTGGTGAATAATGCACGCCGCCTCGAAGCGCGGGTCGCGCGGGAAGACGGGTGCATGACAGGCTGGCCCGAGACGATCGCCCTGCTGCTCTGGCTCGTGCTGTGCGGCGTCGCGGCCGGCCTCGCGGCCGCGCGCGCGTTGGGCGCCGACTGGTCCGATCGGGTCGCGCGTCTGATGGCGGTCTGCGCCGCCGGCCCGAGTCTCCTGGGCGGCGCCGTCTTCGGCCTGCTGCTGCTCGGCCTCTACACGCGCTGGACGGCCGTCGCCCTGCCCCTGATGTGCTGCGTCTACCTGGTCTCGACGCGCGGTCCGCAGCGCGCCGCGCCCGAGCCTGGCGGGCGGCGTCGCAGTCCGGTCGACCGCGCGTTCATCGCGCTCTGTGCGCTCCTGCTGGTGGCCGACTTCGCGAGCGCGTCGACTTCGCCCCCGACCTGGTGGGACGCCATCATCCATTGGGACAAGTGGGCGGCCGACTGGGGACGCCGCACGCACCTGCACAACTATCCCTACGCCTATCCGCAGGCGCTGCCGATGTTCGCGTCGCTGGCCTACAAGCTGGCCGGCGACGGCGCCCAGATCCTGCCCGCCAGCGCGTTCGCCACGCACGCGCTGCACCCGCTCCTCGGAGCGCTGCTGCTCATGGCGGTCGTGCGCCTGGCGGACGCTTTCGACCTGCCCGCCTGGCCCGTGCTGCTCACCGTCTTCGGCTCGCGCACCGCGCGTGACCACCTCGTGGCGGGCGGCGTCGACCTGTTCGTCACCACCCTGACGGCGGTGGCCGCGGCGCTCGCTCTGCATGCGCTGCGCGCGGCCGAGCCGCCGACTCCGGGCCAGCGGCGCATGCTGGTCCTCCTGTTGGCCGGCGCGCTCGCGGCCAAGCCCACGGGACTGATGGCGATCCTCGCCGCGCTCGCCGCGCTGCTCTCCTGGCGCGCGCGACCACCTGACGGCATGCGCATCCACGCCTGGCGCCGCGCAGACGTCCTGCGGCTCGCGCTCGTGCCGGGCCTGTTGGCCGCGCCGTTCTATGCCTGGGCGCTCTATGCCGACCTGACCTATCGCATCGAGCGTCTCGACCCGCGCGAGCTGCACTACATGTTCGTCGCCATCGGCTCGATCCTGTCCAGCGCGACCACCGTTGCGCAGCCGAGCGCGGCCAGCGCGACCCAGGTGCTGCTCGAGACTCTGCATCGCCCAGTGGTCGAGTACGGCTATCCACGCGCGCTGCTCGTGCCCGTGCTCGTCGCCACGCTCGCCTGGCTGATCGCGGCCGCTCGCGACCGTCGCGCGCGCGGTCTACTGGCGCCCGTGCTGGTCTACCTCGGGGCCTGGCTCGCGATCCTGTCGTACGACGTGCGCAATCTGCTCCCGGCGCTGCCCTTCCTCGGCCTGACGCTGGCCTGCGGCGCACAGCGCCTGCGCGCCGCGAGCGCTCGGCCAACCTACGCGCGCGCGCTCGGTGGCGCGACGTTGGCGCTGGCCGCGTTTCCCGCTTGGGGGCTGCTCGGCGACACGGGCCGGGCGTGGGCCAACCTAGGCACCGGCCCACATGCCCTCGGCGCGCGTCTCGCGGAGATGCGGGCCGACGTCGAGACGCGCATCGCGACCCACTTCGCGGACGAGTGGGACGACTACGCGTTCATCCGGCGCGTGGGCCTCGATCGGCGCGCGCAGCACGTGATCGCCGGCGGGCCGATGTACCGCTTCTTCGCGCAGGGCGCCTATCCCATCACCATCTTCTGGTGGGGCGTGCTGGCGCCCGGCGACGTCTACGTCAACTACGTCTGGATCGAACGCGGGCCGGCGGAACGCGGGGCCCACGCGATCCTCGACTGGTTCCTGGTGCGCGCGACGCCGGTGCGGCGCACGTTCGTGTACGGGCCGCAGTCCGCGCGCGTCCCGTTGACACGACTGCGCTCGGCCCGGCTCGCGCCGCCGTCGGTCGTCGGCGCGGAGCCCGACGAGACGCTGTCCTACGACGTGCTGCGCAGGCGTCCAGCTCCAGGCGCGACCGTGCTGTGGCAGCTCGTGGTCGAAGGCCGCGCGTTGGACGCGCGCGTCCGGCCGGTCGTGTTGCCCAGCGACGCGTCGCTGGTCGACTGGCAGCGCACGTCCGTGGCGTCGGCCGCCCACGCGGGCGACCTGCTCACCTATGGCGGGCTCATCACGCTCACGCGCGCGCCGCGCGCGTCGGGCGCGCGTCTGCTCGTGGGCGTCGCCGGCGCGGACCAGCTCGCGCGCCTGCGCCTGCGTGAGCTGCGGGTGTGGGTTCGGGCGCCGGAGCCGCTCGGGCGCTGAGGGCCTGCGACGTCGCGCCGTGCGGGAGAACGCCCTGGGGCGCGCCGCTTCCGGGCGCGCCCCAGGGGTGCGGTTTCTACAGCAACTGAGTGACGGTCACCGAGCCGCCGACGGCATCGATGACGTTGCAGCGCACGCCGGTCTCATCTCCGAAGAGCGTCCAGACGTTGGCGGGCGAAGACGTGTAGGGACCCTCCCACGGACAGATGACGTCGGTCTGTGGGCCGTTGAGCGGACAAGGTAGCGGCAGCTCGCCGCGTGCGATGCGTTCCTTGTTGGCCATCAGGCAGGGGTCGCAGGCGTAGCGCACGTACCAGCGATACGTGTATGCGGGCGTGCCGCCGGACGCGTTGCAGGTGGCGGAGACGCCGGGGCTGGCGCTGATGGTCGCGCTGAGCGGACCGGAGGCGACGCTGAGGGTGAGATTGGCCGTGCGGGCCAAGGGGCCGCTGACGCCGTTGACCTGGATGGAGTAGCTGCCCAGGGCAGTGCCGGCGCCGACGCTCAGCGTGACGCTGCTGCTGGCCGTGCCGTAGGCGGGCGGCGTGATCGAGCTGGGACTCGGGGTGCAGGACACGCCGGCGGGCACGTTGGCGCAGCTCAGCGAGACGGCGCTGGCGAAGCCGTTGAGCGAGGTCACCGTGCAGGTGGTCGCCACCGCGCCGCCCGGAGCGGACGAGAGCGACGTCGGGCTGCACGCGAGGGTGAAGTCCTGTGGCGGGGCCGGACGCGTGACCGACGCGCTCGACGCGCTGGCGCCCACGGCGTCCGTGACGACGCAGCGCAGGCTGGCCTCGCTGCCGTTCCAGAACCATTGGTCGGCGGGCGACGACGCGTAGGGGCCTTCCTCGGGGCAGATGGACTGCGGCCGCGGAGCGCGGATGGGGCAGGGGACAGGCAGCTCGCGCCCTTCGCGGGCAGCGATGCAGCACACGTCGGGTTCGCCGTTGGCCAGGCAGCAGCCGCCGGGGCACGGGTCGACGCAACTGAGCGGCGTGACGTACCACGAGTAGCTGTAACCGGGCGTGCCGCCGCTGGCCAGGCAGGTGGCGACCGTGTAGGTGTTGCCGATGCTGGCGCTGAGCGGGTTGCTGACGGTCACAGAGACGTTCGCGGTGCGCGTCAGCGAGCCGCCGCTGCCGGTGACCACGGCGGTGAAGCTGCCGAGCGAGGCGCTCGCGCTGGCCGTGAACGTGACCGTGCTGCCGGCGCTGCCGTTGGCCGGCGGCGTCACGCTGCTGGGGCTCGTCGAGCACGTCACGCCGGCGCCCAGGTTGCCGCAGCTCAGCGCGACCGGGCTCGCGAAACCGCCGCTCGAAGTGACCGTGCAGGTGGTGGAACGGCTCTGGCCGAGCGGCAGGCCCAGGCTGGACGGGCTGCAGCTCAGGGAGAAGTCGGGCTGCGTCACGTTGAGAGTGACGTTTGCGCTGCGCGTGGTCGCGCCGCTCGTGCCCGTGACCTGGACCGTCGCCGCTCCCAGCGTCGCGGCCGCGCTGGCCGTGAACGTGACGCTGCTGCTGGCGCTGCCGTTGGCCGGCGGCGTGACCGGGTTGACACTCGGCGAGCAGGTCACGCCGGCCGGCAGGCTGCCGCAGCTCAACGTCACCGCGCTGCTGAAGCCGCCCGTCGACGTCACCGTGCACGTCGTGGCCACGCTCGTGCCGCGCGGCAGCGTCAGGCTGGCCGGCGAGCACGTCACGGCGAAGTCGGGCACGGCGCTCGTCGCGTCGCTCCACACGTCGGCGTCGTTGCGCGTGCCGACCAGGTTGCGGTCGTCGGCCCACTGCATGACCTCTCCCGAGCCGATCACCACGGACTGGTCATAGTCGCCGTGATAGCAGGCCGCCGTGCCGGGGTCGAAGTTGAGCGGGCTGTTCACGTCGGTGACGCGCACGTTCGGACCCCAGGTCACGCCGCCGTCGGTGGAGACGCGCTTGTAGTAGTCCTGGCGGACGTTGCTCGGGTCGTTGCGGCGGTCGTACCAGCCGGCGACCAGGCGCAGGCCGTCGGACTGGATCGTGCCGAAGTACTGGTCGTTGGTGGAGACGTCGTTCAACTGGACCTGCGGGCCCCAGGTGGTGCCGCCATCGGTCGAGCGCCGATAGTAGACGTTGACCACGTCGCCCGTGTTGAAGCCGTCCGGGTCGGCGGCGTAGATCACGTGCAGCGCGCCGTCGCTGGTGACCGTGATCTGCGGCGACGCAAGGTAGCGCAGGTTGCCGTTGAGGGCAGGTCGGCCGCAGGTGGTGGAGGCGGCCGAAGCGCGCGGGCTGACGACGTTGGAGAGGGGGCTGCTGGCGGCCGTGTAGCTGACGCCGCCGTTCGTCGAGCGGGCCACTTCGACCGTGATGTTGCCGCTGGGCCAACTGGCGTAGCGCAGCCACGCCACGTAGACCGTGCCGTTGGGCGCCACGGCCGGCCAGGCGCCCTGCACGGTGCCCGCCGCGCTGAGGTTCACCGCGGCCGACCAGGTCAAGCCGCCATCGGTCGAGCGCATGGCGCGGATCGGCGTGCCGGCCACGCCGAAGTCGGTCCAGACCATGTAGATGTTGCCGTAGTTGACGCTGGCGGGGTTGTTGTCGACCGCCAGGATCTCCTTGTCGTCGCTGCCGGTCGAGGGCACGGAGATCTTCGCGAAGGTGGTGCAGTCGTCGGTCGAGCGCCAGATGGAGAGCGCGCCGCCGCTCTCGAGCGTGGCCAGGTAGAAGAAGCCGTCGCGCCGGCGCCAGATGAGGCTCGCGTCGCCCATCGACGTGACGCCGACGGCGCCGCGGTCCTGCCATGTGGCGCCGCCATTGATGGAGCGGGCGAAGCCGGTGAAGCCGCCGCCGCCGCCGGTGCCATAGAACTCGTACGAGTCGTTGAAGCCCGAGCAGAGCGTTCCGGTCACGGCGTTGCGCGCGATGGACGTCTCGTTCTGGGTGCTCGAGCTGCCGGTCTCGCCCGAGGAGTTGTTGACCTGGATGTCGGTGGCGAGGACCGCGTCGCTGAGGCTCTCGGCGATCTCACCGAACGACTCGGCTTCGGGCGTGCCGGTGAGCTCGTTCTGGCGGTCGCAGGACCACAGCAGGTTGAACAGCAGGCCGTCCATGCGTTCTCGCAGACCGCGGTCGTCGAGCAGCGCGCAAGCCTCGGCAGGCGCGCGCACGATGGTGGTCTGCGAGTTGGCGCGTCGCGGCAGCTTCGCGTCCTCGGCGCTTGCGCCTAGCGCGGTCAACAGACCGGCGCAGGCGAGCACCGTCGTGAGTCGGCGGAATATCGAGCGTTGCGACATCGGCGAACCTCCTGATGTTGTGCCCGGACGAAGGTGCACTTGTCCCCCAATTGCGCCGCAGGGCGAGCGACCATGCTTCAGCGTGTCCGTCGTGCGAGGCGAAGCATCTCTTTGGTACCGGCTCGCGCCGCGGCGTCCTGTCGTCGATCGGATTCAGTCCGCGAGCCGATGTCACCTGCGTCTGGTGACACGCTCCAGATGGGCGGGCGCCAGGCGGGCGACGCGCGGCTGTGTGCCGTCGCGTGGCCGCCGTGTGGGCTGAACGGCAACACCCGCTGACGTCCGCATGGACGAAAGCAATCCAATGCTGGGGCGGGACGCTACCACGTTCAAGGCTTTGAAACTAGCGAATATCGCCAACGGATGGTTTCGGATATCGAAAATGGCTATATGTGTGGCGAATAAACTATCGACGCTCGGAGTGCGTGGCGCGCCGTCGCCCCGTCAGGGGCGCCGACGCGTCTCAGCCCAGGCGCAGGTGGGGTCTGACGAGCGCCAGGAACTCCTCGCGCGTCTGCATCTGGTCGCGGAACATGCCGCGCATGCACGAGGTGACGGCCACGCAGTTCTGCTTCTCCACGCCGCGCATGAGCATGCACAGGTGCATGGCTTCGATCACGACGCCTACGCCGCGCGGGTGGATCTTGCTCTCGATGGCCTCGGCGATCTGCACGGTCAGGCGTTCCTGCACCTGCAGGCGGCGCGCGAACATGTCCACCAGGCGCGGGACCTTGGAGAGCCCCACCACCTTGCCGTTCGGGATATAGGCCACGTGGGCCTTGCCGAAGAACGGCAGCATGTGGTGTTCGCACATGCTGAAGACTTCGATGTCCTTGATGATCACCATCTCGTCGTAGTCGACGGTGAACAGGGCCTGGTTGAGGAGCGTCTCGACGTCCTGCGAGTAGCCCTGGGTCAGGAAGCGCAGGGCCTTCTCGACGCGCTCGGGCGTCTTCAGCAGTCCCTCGCGGGCCGGGTCTTCGCCGAGTCCGGCGAGCAGGGAGCGGACGTGCTCGGCGAGCGGCGCGGGGGCGGCGCGGCGGGCGCGGCGGGTTGTCGGCTTGCGGCGGGCAGCCATGCTCTCAGCCTCTCACGGGCAGCGCGCGCGCGGCGACGCGCACGGGCTCGGGTTGCTTGGTCACCGCGCACGAGCGGCAGATCGGCTCGCCGCTCGCGGGATCGTCCCAGGTGCGGCGCCGGTGCGCCTCGCGCAGGCGTTCGAAGTTGGGCGCGGCCCAGGCCTGGCGCAGGCTCTTGACGATCGGGTAGTTGGGC
>WBZQ01000819.1_pt2 | contig 19241 bp, 20 predicted proteins | sample 5204251 | NCBI WGS metagenome assembly WBZQ01 (sample SAMN12412402, study PRJNA552823) | activated sludge metagenome | isolation source: activated sludge from nitrification reactor of wastewater treatment plant... | place: USA: Virginia | collected 2017-09 | reverse complement strand
CATCGTGGGGGCCATGCTGGCTGCGGCGTTGACTGAAACAGCGCTCGGTAAAACCATGGGCGTGCTTGCGGTGGCGCTGGCGGCGGTCAATGTCTTCGGTGGATTTTTGGTGACCCGCCGCATGCTGGACATGTTCAAGAAAAAAGAACCCAAGAAGGCGGAGGCAGCGAAATGAACTTCAGCCTCAACCTAGTTGTTTTGCTCTACCTCGTGGCGTCGGTGTGTTTTATTCAGGCGCTCAAAGGCCTCTCGCACCCCACCACCTCGCGCCTGGGCAACGCCTTTGGCATGGTGGGCATGGCATTGGCTGCGGCCACCACCGTGGCCCTCATCTACAAACTGGCCCCGCAAATCGCCACCCTGGGGTTGGGTTGGATTCTTCTGGGGCTGGTGGTCGGCGGTGGCGTGGGCACCGTCATGGCGCAGCGCGTGCCCATGACCAAGATGCCCGAGATGGTTGCCTTCATGCACTCCATGATTGGCTTGGCCGCGGTGTTCATTGCTGTGGCCTGCGTGGCCGAGCCCTGGGCCTTCAACATCGTGCCGCGTGGCGCAGCCATTCCCCTGGGCAATCGCGTCGAGCTCTTTATCGGCGCCTTTGTCGGTGCCATCACATTCAGTGGTTCAGTGATTGCCTTTGGCAAGCTCTCGGGCAAATACAAATTCCGCTTGTTTCAGGGCGCACCCGTGATCTTTGCGGGTCAGCATGCACTGAACTTGATACTCGGCTTGACCATGGTGGGCTTTGGCGTGGCGTTTGTGGTCTCGCAGCAGTGGTTGCCCTTTGGTGTGATGTTGGTGCTGGCCTTTGTGTTGGGCGTGCTCATCATCATCCCCATAGGCGGGGCCGATATGCCCGTGGTGGTGTCCATGCTCAATAGCTACTCGGGCTGGGCGGCGGCGGGCATCGGTTTTTCACTCGGTAACCCCATGCTCATCATTGCCGGGTCGCTCGTGGGTTCGAGCGGCGCCATCCTCTCCTACATCATGTGCAGGGCGATGAACCGCTCGTTCATCAATGTGATTTTGGGTGGCTTTGGGCAAGGAGCCGGTGTGGCCGCCGCGCAAACCGAACAGCGCCCCGTCAAGAGCGGCTCGCCCGATGACGCCGCGTTCATTCTGAGTAATGCCGAGAGTGTGGTGATCGTGCCCGGTTACGGCCTGGCTGTGGCGCGTGCGCAGCACCCGTTGAAAGAGCTCTCCGACAAACTGCGCGCCAAAGGCATCCATGTGCGCTACGCCATCCACCCCGTGGCGGGCCGCATGCCCGGCCACATGAACGTCCTGCTGGCCGAGGCCGAAGTGCCCTACGACCAAGTCTTTGAGATGGAAGACATCAACCCCGACTTTGGCGACACCGATGTGGTGCTGGTGCTGGGCGCCAACGACGTGGTTAACCCTGCCGCCAAGGATCCCAAGAGCCCCATTGCCGGCATGCCCATCCTGGAGGCGCATAAAGCACGCCAAGTGATTGTGAACAAGCGCTCCATGGCGGCAGGCTATGCCGGCCTGGATAACGAACTCTTCTACATGGACCGCACGATGATGGTGTTTGGGGATGCGAAGAAGGTGATCGAGGAGATGGTCAAGGCGGTGGAGTGAGGGCGCAAGGGTCTGTGGGGTGCGAGTGCTCGTAATCCTCAAGCTGTATCAGCAGTGACAATTTTTGTTCGCGCTGCACTTGCTTCCAATCCATGCCTTCCAGGGCTCCCACTAAGGCATACAGCAAGTTGAGGCTGGCGCTCTTGTTTTTACGTTTGACTGCAACGTAGGCGGCCACTGCGCCGCGACGGCGCAAGGCGGCCGGTGTGGTGATGCCCGCGTTGATCAACATTTGCGCGGACTTGGGACCCAAATTCAGAAGTTGAGCAAGAGGGCTCATTGGGTTTTGAGTGCATCGGCCACCGTGGGGTAACGCAGGCGCAGCTTTAATTCTTTTTTGAGGCGCGTGTTGCGCAGTCGCCTGGATTCACTCATGAACGAGGCCATGGCTGGCGTGACCGCGGCCAAGAGCTGTGCGCGGGGTAAGCGTGGCGGGCGGGGCAGTTGATGTGCGTCGGCCACCAGATCGAAGTACTCGCCCATTTTCAGATGCGTGTCATCGACCGCGTGGATCACGCGCGCCGCGTGGCCGCGCATCAAGGCGTAAACCGCGGCGCGCGCCAAATCGTCGGCATGAATGTGGTTGGTGTAGACGTCGTCGTCGGGCGCCAGAGCGGGTGTGCCCGCGCGCAGACGCTCTAGTGGCAAACGGTTTGCGGCATAAATGCCGGGCACGCGCAACACGGTGACGCGCCGTCCGTCACCGTGGGCGCGGCGTTGCCAGGCGCGGCATGCGGCTTCGGCGGCCACACGGCGCACGGCGCGTGCCGTGCGCGGCTGTACGGGCGTGGCCTCGCTCACCCAGGCGCCGTGGTGGTTGCCATACACGCCGGTGGTGCTGATGTAGACCAGACGCAGCGCGTGGGGCACTAATGCACTGAGCAGATGTTGTGTGCGTGGATCTGTGCTGCCTTGCGCGGGAGGCGGGGCCAGATGAATCACCTGCTTGGCCAGTGCTGACAGACGTTGTAGAGATTGACGATCATCCAAGTGAGCCACCACGGGCACCGCACCGGCGGCGCGCAACGCATTGACCCGCTCGGGGGTTGTGGTGAGGGCAAAAATGCGAAAACGCGTGTGCATGCGTGACACAATGCGCAGCCCCACGTCGCCGCAGCCCACGATGAGTAGACGTGGCAATCCCAAACGTTTTCTTTTCAGTGCACGCGGTTGCATGGTGAGGCGAGTCTATGAGTTTCCAAATCGAAGTCCTGCCTTCGGGCCAGAAATTTGTTGTCCAGGGCCATGAAACCATTTTGGAGGCCGCGTTGCGCAGTGGTGTGGGCCTGCCCTATGGTTGCAAAAGTGGCACCTGCGGCACCTGCAAATCACGAGTGGTGCAAGGACAGTGGCAACAGGGCGAACATGCGCCCACCGCGCTCACGCCTGACGAGGCCGCGCAAGGCAAATTGCTCGTGTGCTGTTCGCGCCCGCTGACTGATCTGCAAATTGAAGCGCGTGTACTGACCGGTTTTGGCGATGTGCCCGTGCGCAAAATGCCTGCACGCATTGCGCGCATCGAGCGGCCCGCCAGCAACGTGGTCATCCTCTCATTGCAACTACCGGCCCACGAACGCTTGCAGTTTCGTGCGGGTCAGTACCTCGAATTGATCTTGCGTGATGGCACGCGTCGTTGCTACTCCATGGCGACTGCCCCGCATGCCGATGAACGCATTGAACTGCATATCCGCCACATGCCTGGTGGACTTTTCACCGACACCTTATTCGGCGCTGCGCCCACGCAACTCAAAGAGCGCGATTTACTGCGCATTGAAGCGCCGCAGGGCACGTTCTTCTTGCGTGAAGACAATGATCGGCCCATCGTGCTGCTGGCCAGTGGCACGGGCTTTGCCCCCATTAAGGCCATTGCCGAGCACATCTTTCACAAACGCATTAACCGCGACGAACCCGGCAAACCTGCGCGTCGGGTGACCCTGTACTGGGGTGGACGCCGCCCTGCAGATTTGTATCTGGATGCGTTGCCGCGCCAATGGGCGCAAGAGCAACCCCACTTCACCTACGTGCCCGTGCTCTCTGAAGCGCAGCCTGAAGAGGGTTGGACGGGCCGCACCGGCTTTGTGCATCAGGCTGTGATGCAAGACCTGCCCGATTTGTCGGGCCATCAGGTGTATGCCTGCGGTGTGCCTGTCATGGTCAACAGCGCCAAGCGCGACTTCGTGGCGCAATGTGGCCTGCCCGAAGATCAATTTTTTGCCGATGCCTTCACGTCCGAGGCCGACAAGCCTAAGTAGGAACCTGACCATGCCCACCCAGCCCACGGTTTTTATTGACGGTGAACACGGCACCACAGGCCTCGAAATTCGCGCGCGACTTGAAGCACGCAAAGATTTGCAACTCGTCAGCCTGCCGCGTGAGCACGCCAAAGACGAAGCCGCTAAGCGCGAAATGGTCAACCGCGTGGACGTGGTCATCCTGTGCCTGCCCGATGACGCCGCGCGCGCTACCGTGGACCTCATCGACAACCCCGCCACGCGCGTCATCGATGCCAGCACTGCGCATCGCACCGCGCCCGGTTGGGTCTACGGCATGCCCGAACTCACCCGCACGCAACGCGATGCAATCCGCACCGCCAAGCGCGTGGCCAGCCCCGGCTGCTACCCCACCGGGTTCTTGTCTCTGGTGCGGCCACTGCGTGAAGCGGGCGTGCTCAGCCAGAACCATGCGGTCTCAGTGCATGCGGTCTCAGGCTATTCGGGCGGCGGCAAAAAGATGATCGAAGCCTATGAATATCCGCAAGACCACGGCCCTCAAGCCTTTGGCACCTACGGCCTGTCACTGGCCCACAAACACCTGGCCGAAATGACCACGCACGGCCTGCTGGCGCACGCCCCGTTGTTCGCGCCTGCCGTGGGCGCGTTTTATCGCGGCATGCTGGTGCATGTGCCGCTGCATTTGTCCACGCTGGCAAAAAAGGTCAGCGGTGCCGATCTGCACGCCATCTACAGCGCGCACTTTGCCGGCGAGACCTACATCGACGTGCGCCCCCTGAACGACACCGCATCGCTGCGCGACGGTCAGTTCCTGGAGCCCGAAGCACTGAACGAAACCAACCGGCTGGAGGTGTTCGTGTTTGCCAGCGATGCGCAAGCGCTTCTGGTGGCAAGGCTCGACAACCTGGGCAAAGGGGCGAGCGGCGCGGCGGTGCAGAGCCTGAACGTGATGCTGGGGCTGCGGGAGACCGAGGGGTTGAAGTGAGGCGGCGTGGGTGCCGAGGTGGTGATTACATCTGTTTATTTTCATAAAAATATAATTCACTATAATTAACTGTAATTCGCGCAACTCCCACCTTTGCCACAAGGCGTAGGCATGCCCGCATCCACGTTTCGACGCCAGGACCTGGCGCAGCGTTTAGCCGCTCAAATTCTGGATGCACCGGCGGCATCCGCCGCGCGGTCGGGTTTGTTTTTGGCGGCGCCACGTCGCACCGGCAAATCCACCTTCATTCGTGAAGACTTGCGGCCCGCCTTGCAAGAGCGCGGTGCCGTCACGCTGTACGCCGATCTCTGGGAAGACCGCAAGGCCGATCCGGGCGACATCATCGTGGGCGTGATTCGCCAAGCGCTGGCGTCATTGCAACCGGCCTTGGCGCGTGTGGCGCGCTCTTTGGGCATTGAGAGCGCATCGGTCGGTGCGGTGAAGTTATCTCTCGATCGCATTGGCTTGGGCAAGGATGTGTCGTTGACCGCGGCCCTGGTGGCACTGTCTGACGAAGTGCGTCGGCCCATCGTGCTGATCATCGACGAGGCGCAACACGCCATTACCTCCAGTGCCGGATCGGAAGCGCTCTTTGCGCTCAAGGCTGCGCGCGATGAACTCAATAGCAGCAAACACCACGGTCTGCGGATCGTGGCCACGGGTTCCAATCAGGACAAGCTCGCCATGCTGCGCGGCTCCAAAGATCAGCCCTTTTTTGGCGCGCCCCTGGTGCCGTTCCCACCCTTGGGACGCGATTTCATTGCATGGTTTTGTCAGAACGTGAACCTGCCCGCGGCACTTGATCCAGACAACACCTACGCGCTTTTTGAGCAAGCGGGCTGGCGACCTGAGATTTTGGGCGCTGCCACCGACGTTCTGCGGTTTGACTTGGCAACGACGTCCACCAACATGACGGAGCGATTCGAGCAAGCCGTACGCGAACAGATTGCATCGGCCAATGCAGAGTCGCTGCGCGTGGTGCACAGCCTGCCGCCCTTGCAGTCCGCCGTATTGCGTGTGGCGGCCGAACAGGCGCAGCACTATGCCCCCTTCGAAGCGCAAACCATGAAGCAGTACGCGCGGCGCTTAAAGGCGGCAGGCGCGGCGAACGCCACCACGCCAGACAACACCAACGTTCAGCAAGCACTGATCGCCCTACAGGACAAAGGTTTGGTCTGGCGCGCTGCGCGCGGCGTCTATGCACTTGAAGACGGTTCACTCGCTGCGTTGTTGTTGACTGAAACGCCCACGCGGTCTACACCGCGTAAGCGGGCGCAACGGCAGAAGTAAAGGAATTGCGCCTTCCCTGTCCAGATCAACCGGAAACATGAACCTACCGAGACCGCCTCTCGATTTCCGCGCGCACCGTGGCGTCGATCTCGATAAATTGCATACCGATCCTGAAGCCGCCGCTGCGGCCGTCGAGTACGCAGTTCATCACCTCAGCGCGAGCTGATAGGGGAACGGCGTTTCCTACTCGGGGTGGCAGCAGCAGGCTGACCTGCAGCGTGGTTCCGACAGGCAAGGAAAAATCAGCAACCACCGACAAACCGCCTGCGCTGATATCCAGTGTGCGGACCTCGGCCACTTGCTTGGAGCTCAAAACGATACGGGCCGCCGTTTTGAGCTGCCACCGAGGGCTGCGACGCTGTTCCGGGCCCGTCGGGTCCGTGGTGATAGGGCGCATGATGGGTTGACCAAATAAAAGAATCTGGGCTGCGAGCCTCGACATGCTACTGGGCACCGCGTTGTGAGATAACGCAAGACTTGACCTATGTTTTGTGCACTTCTCGGGCTATGACCCAGACCGAACAAGCAAGCTGCGTGCGACGTGCAGCGTTGCACTGGTTGCAATGATGCGTCTGGCCGCCCCCGTTGAGAGCCTGTCCTGAATTTTTCGTCTGATCCACTCCAAGTTCCGGCTGCCAAGGCTGTCATCACTATTTCTGATGACTGACTTCCGGCGGTGACTCGTAGCAATACATCGCCACTAAAGTTGTAAACGCCTGGTTCTTGCAGGCGCATATACCCAGTGGACACCATCATGGTGCCGTCTTGAGATTTTTGTTTGGAAATTCCTTTCCACGTGCCGACGAGTCTGTTTGCTCGTAGGTTGGGCGATGAAGATTTTGGTGGGTCGGCCACTATTGTGTTTCCGCTTCCTTGCACGACTATGGCGCCGGGCCCAATATTTGAGGCGGCGATAGATGCGGTGACAGATGATGTCAATGGCGCGTATTCAGGTGGGCTGAAATACGCCCATACCGACACCGCGAGGGCGGCGCCGGTGAGTACCGCACCAGCGATGGAAGCTTTTCAACCTAGATCCGGCAGTTGACCGCTTGTGCACCTGGAATCTCCTCATGAAATCAACGTACTGCAGCCCAAAGCGCATTCACCCAAAAGGTGAGAGCGCTACGCACGGCATAGCGGGCCCGACGGGCCGCCTGGCGTTGTTGCAAATCCTCGCGATGCCACTGGGCATCGCTGCGGTTTGCGCCTAGCCAGACAGCCCGCCGTACCCACTCTGCCGTGCGTTCAACTGCCGGATCTAGGTTCAACTGAGTTTCTCTAGAGATTTGGCCATCGTTGCACGTACGTTTGCTAGGTGCCCTTCATGTTACGGATGACTTTCGCGTATCGGCACATTCACCACCGCCGCGCCCAGCGCCAGGGCAATGTCGGCCCACCACATCCATGCGTAGCTGCCGGTGCTCACCACGGCTATGCCGCCGAGCCAGGCGCCGAAGAAGCCGCCGATTTGGTGCGTGAGCAAGGTCATGCCGAACAACGTGGCGAGGTATTGAGTGCCGAAGAGTTTGCCCACCAGGCCCGCGGTGGGTGGCACGGTCGATAGCCACGTAAAGCCCAGCGCAGCGGCAAAGAGGTAGAAAGTGAGCGGCTCTTTGGGGGCCAGCAGGTAAATCGCAATGGCGGCGGCACGTGAAAAGTACATCCAGAAGAGCAGCCACTTCATGCGGTAGATGGTGCCCATGTGGCCCACCCAGAGGCTGCCGGCGATGTTGGCCAATCCAATGATGGCCAGCGACGTGGATGCCACGGAGGTGGTCAGTCCACACAGGGCCACTTCACTGGGCAAATGCGTGACCAAAAACGCGATGTGAAAACCACAAGTAAAAAAACCGGCGTGCAAACACCAATAGCTGCGGTCTGCAAAGGCGATGCGCAGTTGCTGGCGCAAGGTGAGGGTGGCGGTGGTGGTCGCAGCGCTGTGCTCGGTGGCCTTTGCTTTCTTGCCGCGCAATGCGGCGGCCATGGGCAGGGTGAGCAGGGTACTTGCGGCCAGTGTGTACAAGGCGCTGACCCAACCCCAAGTGCTGATGAGCGCTTGTGTGAGTGGCGCAAAAAGAAACTGCCCCATGCTGCCGCCGGCGTTGATCACGCCTGCCGCTGTGGAGTGCTTGTGCACGGGGATGTGCTTGGCAGTGGCGCCAATCAGGATGGAAAAACTGCCCGCGCCCGCACCAGCGGCGGTGGCGATGCCCAATGTGAGCGTGAGCGCAAAGGTGCTGCTGGCTAGTGGCGCCGTGGCCAAGCCCAGCGCCATGAGCAATCCACCCAGAACGATCACGCGCCCGGGCCCATAGCGGTCGGCCACGATGCCAAAGAGCGGTTGTGATGCGCCCCAGGCAAATTGCCCCACGGCCAGCGCAAAACTGATGTTCACCAAACCCAAGCCGGTGGCCGTGTTCAGCGGCGAGACAAAAAGCCCCAGCGATTGGCGCACGCCCATGGTGATGAGCAGCACCGCTGCGGCGGTGAGAACCAAGGGCCAGAGGCGGTGTGTTGTGTGGTGTGTGGTCGATGTGGGCATAACGTGACGTGTCAAACAGCATGAAGCACTGCACTAGCTTTGATCAAACCCGGGGTAAACAAAAGCGGTTGCGATCTTTTCGCAGTCGCGCACTGATACGCCTGCGCTGCGTGCCGTAGCGTGCCACGTGGCTTTGATTTGGGCTTGCATGTCTGCCATGACTGCTTGGGCTTCGTCGCGCTCAAGAAGAAAACGTGCGCACTGCGAAAGAAGGTTGCTCGCATTGGCGTAGCGGCCGCCATCACCGCAGATCATGGCTAGATCGCGCCGCTCTTGGCTGATTGGCGTGGCGGGGGTTAGGTCATAGGCAGGGGACAGGCACCAATCTTGATTGCGCGCAATGACGGCATGGTTGCGTGGATGGTCGTCGATGTTCGAGATGAGGGCGTTGAAGCACATGCGCCGGAAGAGTTCGGCAGCGTTGTGCTGCGGCTCGGCACATACGCGGCGTAGCTCTTCGGCCAGTAGAACGTAAGACCATTTGTTGCGTGATTGATAGGTGTCTTCGGCGCGTAGCAGGGTTAGGGCGCTCACCATGCGGGCTCGAAGGTAACCGCCGGGAATTTTTTCGCGGTCAAAACGTTTGACGAGCAGCACGTCGCGCCCGCCCACCTTCACCACACGACTGTCAGCGGTGGTGATTGCGCAGGCGCGTGCCAGCTGCAGCATGGCGTGTTCAACACGAGCGCTGTTCCAGGCGTCGTCGCGGCGGTTGAACTTTGCTACCCACAGGCCATCGCTGTCTTCGATAACCGCTTTGGGACGTGCGCCGCCCATGGAGGTGCCCAGCAGCAGCAATTTCTCGACCTGCAGATCGTGCGTGTTGCGACGGCCGGCTGTGTTGCTGTCGTTGGTGGCGACGAGGGTATCGGCCGCGGTCTGTAGCGCAGCCAGATCGAGCCTTTGATTGAAGATGCGTTTGGGTGCGGGCGGCGTTGGGTTCAGGCCAAAGCCCAGCGCGCCTGCGCGGTCGTCGGGCGAGTGAAGGAGATAGTCCATTTCACTGGGGCTGGCTTGGCGCAGATGACGCTGGATGACGAGTCGCCCCCAGTAATCGGGGCTTGCGTCGCGCAGTGCACCGAAGAGCCCACTGAATGCAACGGTGTTGTAGGTGCGCGTAGTGAGCTTGAGTTCGATGGGATCGAGCGCCACGGCATTGGCGCGTGCGAGGTAACTGCGGCCGTAGACAAAACGCCCTTCGGCCACGCCGTGGCGGTGGGTGGCGAGGGCAAAGCGTCCTGCGGTGACGGCTTCCGTCTCGCCCGGCAGGGTGACGTAGACGTAGCACTCCGAAGGCGCTTCAGAAGTCATTGCTTAGCTCCGCCTTGGGCCGCGCTCGGCCACGTTCTCGGGCGAGGGCCAGGGTTTGTCCCACCTCGTCTCGCTCCGGCGTGGCCACATCGGCCATGTGATTGAGCAGGTCGAGCGCCCACAGCAGGGCGGCGTACACGGCAATGCCCGTGGAAGGCTTGCCCTTCTCGGCGTCAGCCACAGCGCGCTCACCCGTGCCAATTTTTTCGGCCATTTCTCGAATGGTGAGATTGCGTCGCAGTCGGGCTGTGCGCAGGTTGGCGCCCAGTGTCTTGAGCGTTTGCTCAACCGGATAGGGCGGCGCGGTCAGCAGTTTGTTGCGGGCAGTCATTGGGAGTGTTGGTGCAAGGCGTAGAAAAAATTGCAGGCCAAGCCTAACCTGTTTTCCCAATATAAAACGCTCTTAAGAGCTTTTTATATTTAATAAATTGCTCTTTAAAGCATTTTTATTTCTCGGCTGACTTCCCCCAAATAGGCCTGACGCACACGCTCGTCATTCAACAAGTCCTGTCCATGGCCTTGCAGCGTGATCTCACCGGCATCCAACACGTAGGCACGGTGTGCAGCTTGTAGAGCCAAGCGCGCGTTTTGCTCCACCAGCAAGATGGGCACGCCTTGGGCTGAGACGGTGCGGATGACTTCAAAGATTTTTTCCACCATGAGGGGCGCCAGTCCCATGGAGGGTTCGTCCAGCAGCAGCAGCCTGGGGCGGCTCATGAGGGCGCGGGCCAAAGCAAGCATTTGCTGCTCGCCGCCCGAGAGCGTGCCGGCCAGTTGCGCGCTGCGCTCGCGCAGGCGCGGAAAGAGCGTGAGCATTTTTTCCAGGTCGGCGTCGATTTCATCTTGATCGCGCCGCGCATAGGCGCCCATCTGCAAGTTCTCAAGCACGCTCATGCGCGCGAACACGCCGCGGCCTTCGGGCACCAGGGCCAAGCCTTGCGCCGCGAGTTGATGGGTGGCGCGGCCACGGGTGCTGCGGCCCAAGTAGTGCACGTTGCCGGTCCAGGGCAGCGCGCTGACGATGGCTTTGAGCGTGGTGGTCTTGCCGGCGCCGTTGGCGCCGATGAGCGCGATGAGTTCGCCCGCATGCACTTCGAGGTTGATGCCGCGCACGGCATGCACGGCGCCATAGTGCACGGCCAGTTGCTCGACTTTGAGTACGGCCTCGCTCATGCGTGTGCGACACCGAGGTAGGCCTCAATCACGGCCGGGTTGCGCTGCACCTCTGGGGGCGTGCCCTGGGCGATGACTTTGCCGTAGTCCAGTACGGTGACGCGGTCGCACAGGCCCATCACCAACTTCACGTCGTGTTCGATCAGCAGCACGGTGATGCCGGTTTGGCGTATGCGATCGATGAGCTGACGCAGGCCGAGTTTTTCGGTGGCGTTCATGCCGGCGGCCGGTTCGTCCAGCGCCAACACTTTGGGGTCGGTGGCCAGCGCGCGGGCAATTTCCAGGCGGCGCTGGTCGCCATAAGACAAGGTGCTGGCGGTGCAGGGCGCATAGCGGCGCAGACCGACAAATTCAAGCAACTCCAAGGCGCGCGCCTTGATCTGCGCTTCTTCGCGTTGCACCGAGGGCAAGCGCAACAAGGCACCCCAGGCGCTGGCGTGGGTGCGCGCGTGGCGGCCCACGCACACGTTTTCCAACGCGGTCATCTGACCAAAGAGGCGAATGTTCTGAAAAGTGCGCGCAATGCCGGCAGCGGCCACGCGATGCGCGCCGCGCAATGAATACGGTGCGCCATCCAATTCAAAGTGGCCAGCGTCGGGGCGCGTCAAACCCGTGATGACGTTAAAGAGCGTGGTCTTGCCTGCGCCGTTGGGGCCGATGAGCCCATAGACCTCACCGCGGTTCACGGTGAGGCCCACGCCGCAGAGTGCTTCCACGCCGCCAAAGCGTTTGCGCACGTCCTGCACCTTGAGGATGACGTCGCCGCTACTCATGCCGCCACTCATGCCGCCACACCGTGACGTGGCTCAGGCCATAGCCCGCGCGGTCGGTACAACATCATGAGCACCAGCGCCAAGCCATAGAGCAGCATGCGCAGCACTTCGGCGTCGATCAGCACCTTGCCAAAGAGAGCGGTTTGCATGGGCACGGCCGTGTGCCGCAGCACTTCAGGGAAAAGCGCCAGCAACACGGCGCCGAGGATCACGCCAGGAATGTGGCCGATTCCACCCAACACCACCATGGCCAGGATGACGATGGATTCCATGAGCGAGAACGACTCGGGCGAGACAAAGCCCTGAAACGCCGCAAAGAGGCTGCCAGCCACGCCGCCAAAACTGGCGCCCAAGGCAAACGCGGCGAGCTTGACGTTGCGCGTGTTGATGCCCATGGCCTTGGCGGCAATTTCATCCTCACGCACCGCCATCCACGCGCGGCCCAGGCGCGAATCTTTCAAGCGCATACACACCACCACACTCAGCAAGGCCAGCGCCACAAACAAACCGTAATAGAGGTGCAGCGAGCTGAATTTCAATCCCAGCAGTTCCAGCGGGCGGTTAAACGCCACGCCACCTAAACGCACGGGGTCGATGAGGTTGATGCCTTGCGGTCCGTTGGTGAAATTCAGCGGTGCATTGAGGTTGTTGAGAAAAATGCGAATGATTTCGCCAAAGCCCAAGGTGACGATGGCCAGGTAGTCGCCACGCAGCCGCAGTACAGGGCTGCCCAGCAACACACCAAAGCAGGCCGCCACAGCCGCCGCCAAGGGCAGAACAAACCAAATCGGCACGTGCAGTCCTTGCGGGAAAACATGGGCCAGCGCGGCAAACTGCGTGGTCAAGTGCGGTGAAGCCAGCAGCGCGTACAGATACGCCCCCAAGCCGTAAAAGGCCACAAAGCCCAAGTCCAGAAGGCCCGCAAACCCCACCACAATGTTCAGTCCCAGCGCGAGCATCACGTAGAGGGCTGCGTAGCACAGCGCGCGCACGGCGGCATTGCCCCCCATCTGCGCGGCCAGCCAAGGCAACGCCAGAAGCACAACGGCCGTCAGAACGAACAAGGCGAGCAAGGTGCGCCGGGACATCAAGCGCGTTCCGCCACACGTTCACCCAGCAGGCCGCTGGGTCGGAAGATGAGCACCGCGCACAGCACCAGAAAAGCAAACACGTCTTGATAGTGCGAGCCGAACACATCGCCCGTGAGCGCGCCGATGTAACCCGCGCCCAATGCTTCAATCAAACCCAGCAACAACCCGCCCACCATGGCGCCGGCAATGTTGCCGATGCCCCCCAGCACGGCCGCGGTGAACGCTTTGAGCCCGGGAATAAACCCCATGTAAAAGTGCGCCACGGTGTAGGTGGCGCCGTACATCACGCCGGCCAATGCGGCCAGCGCTGCGCCGATGGCAAAGGTCAGGGCAATCACAGTGTTGGGGTTCACGCCCATGAGCGCAGCCACACGCGGGTTCTCGGCCGTGGCGCGCATGGCCCGCCCTAGGCGCGTGGTGTGCACCAACACCAGCAAGGCCGCCATGACGAGGAGCGACAAGCCAATGACCACCGCTTTGGTGAACGTGAGCGTGGCGCCGCCAATGTCGTAGGTGTGTTCCGGCAACAGCGCCGGAAAGGTGAGGTAGTTGCGGCCCCAGATGAGCATGGCCAGGGTTTGCAACAGAATGGAAACACCAATGGCAGTGATGAGCGGCGCCAGACGTGGCGCATTGCGCAGCGGCCGATAGGCCACGCGTTCAATGATGAGGCTCACCACCACACACACCGGCACCGCCGCCGCCGTGCCCGCCAGCAGCAACACAAAGCCCGGCAACTCAGGAAACATCTGCTTGAGCGTCACGATGACAGTCAGTGCCGTGAGCGCCCCCACCATGAGCACATCGCCGTGCGCGAAGTTGATCAGGCCCAGCACCCCATAGACCATCGTGTAGCCCAGCGCCACCAGCGCGTACAGGCTGCCTTGTGTCAGGCCGTTGATGATTTGTTGAAGGAAAGTGTCCATGGGGTGAGGAAACAACAACGGCACCCGCAGGTGCCGTTATTCCACTTTTAAATCATTCCTGTCGTTGTTGTCTCGCCTTGCCGTGCCTGCGCACTGTCTGCGGCTCGACGCCTAGACAGCAATGATTAAAAATGGAATAAGGAATAGTCGTTTGCCAGATCAGCGCATCGTCGCAATGTTTTCCAGCTTGCCGTCCTTGACCTCATACAAAGAAATGGCGCCGTTCTTGATGTCGCCTTTCTCATCAAACGCAATGGCGCCTGACACGCCGTCAAACGCAACGCTGGGCAAGGCGGCGGCCACGGCGGCGCGGTCGGCCTTGCCGGCTTTTTTCAGCGCCTCGGCAATGGCATACACCGCGTCATAGCTGTAGGGGGAGTAGAGCTGCACCTCAGTACCAAACTTGGCTTTGTAGTGCGCTTTGAACTCTTCACCTTTCACCAGTTTTTCGACAGCCTCACCGGCCATGGAGCATTTGAGGATGCTGGCGGCCTTGTCGGCCAGCTTGATGAACTCGGGCGAGCAGGCGCCATCACCGCCCAGCAGCGTGGCCTTGATGTTCAGTTGCTGAATTTGCTTGGCCATGGGGCCGGCCGTGGCGTCCATGCCGCCATACATGATCACGTCGGGCTTGAGCGCGCGGATCTTGGTCAGGATGGCATTGAAGTCCGTGGCCTTGTCGCTGGTGAATTCATGCGCCACCACTTTGACGTTGGCTGCCTTGATGGCTTTTTCAAACTCATCGGCCAGACCTTGCCCGTATTGCGTGCGGTCATCAATGATGGCCACGGCGCGGGCCTTGAGCGTCTCATGCGCAAACTGAGCCAGCACGCTGCCTTGCTTGTCGTCGCGGGCCACCACGCGGAAGGTGGTTTTGAAACCTTGCTCGGTGAGCGCCACCGCGGTTGACGAAGGCGAAATGTGCGCCACACCGTTTTCCGCATACACCTTGGAGGCAGGAATCGTGGTGCCCGAATTCAAATGGCCCACCACGGCCACCACGCCCGCATCCACCAGCTTTTGTGCCGTGATGGGGCCTTCTTTGGGATCGGACTTGTCGTCCTCGGCCACCAGTTCCAGTTTGTAAATTTTTTCGCCGAGCTTGATTCCACCCGCGGCGTTGATTTCATCCACCGCCATGCGCGCGCCGTTTTCGTTGTCTTTGCCCAGATGCGCAATGGGGCCGGACAGTGGGCCCACGTGCCCAATCTTGATGACCTCAATGGCAGGGGCGGTGATTGGGGTTGGCGCAGGCGCCGCGGTGGTTTCTTCTTTCTTGCCACAGGCGGCTACGGTCAGCGTCAGCGTCAGGGCCGCTGCAACGGGCAGGGTGCGCGTCAGAAAAGTCATAGGCAAACACTCCTCAAAGCAGTACGGGATCTCTAAAGGGCGCGCAGTTTAACCGCGCAATTCCGAATCAACGGCGCACGTTGCACTACCTAGAATCAGCGTCATTGCAGGGAGTTTCTCGGGTCATGAAAGTCATTGTTTTAGGTGGCGGCATCATCGGCACCGCCAGTGCCTGGTACTTGGCGCAGGCCGGTCATGAGGTCAGCGTGGTTGAGCGCTTGGGCGGCGTGGCGCGCGACACGAGCTTGGCCAACGGCGCACAAGTGAGCGTGAGCCACTCCGAGCCCTGGGCCAACCCTCACGCACCCTGGCAGGCCTTGCGATGGTTGGGGCGCGACGATGCGCCACTGCTGTTTCGTTTGCGTTGGGACCCGATGTTGTGGGGCTGGGGCCTGCGTTTTCTGCGCGAGTGTCTGCCCTCGCGCACCGCGCGCAACATCCGCCATTGCGTGCGATTGGCCCTCTACAGCCGCACCCTGCTGGGGCAACTGCGCCGTGAACTGAACATGGAATACAACCACCTGGAGCGCGGCATCCTGCACTTTTATACGAACCGCGCTGCGTTTGAGCAGTCGCGGCCGGTTGCGCAATTGATGCAAACACTGGGCTGCAACCGGCGCACCGTCAGCGCCCAAGAAGTCATCGCCATTGAACCGGCGTTGTCCGCTGTTCAGAACCAAATCGTCGGTGGTGATTACTGCGCTGAAGATGAGTCGGGCGACGTGCACGTCTTTACCCAAGCCCTGGCGCAGCATGCGCAGCGCCTTGGCGTGCAGTTTCTGTTTCAGCATCAGGCCACGCGCTTGCTGACTGAGGGCGGACGCGCTGTGGCTGTTGAGGCCATGGATGCGCAAGGGTGGCACCGCCGCATGAGTGCCGATGCGTTTGTGGTTGCGCTGGGCGCGTACTCGCGCGCCATGCTGCAACCCCTGGGCATTGACTTGCCGTTGTATCCAGGCAAGGGCTATTCAGCCACCTTCGACATCACCGACAGCGCGCGTGTGAATACCGTGAGCCTGACCGATGACGAAAACAAAGTGGTCTATTCACGTCTGGGCAACCGCCTGCGGGTGGCCGGCACGGCTGAATTCAACGGCTTTGATCGCAGCCTGAATGCAGCGCGTTGCGAAGCCCTGCGACGCCAAGCTCAGCGCCTTTTCCCGGGCGCCTGCAACTACCAAGCCCCGCAATACTGGTGTGGCCTGCGGCCCGTGACCCCCAGCAACGTGCCACTCATAGGCGCCACTGGCATCCCCGGTGTGTACCTGAACACCGGTCACGGCACACTGGGCTGGACCATGGGTGTGGGCAGCGGCAAGTTGATTGCTGATGTGGTCAGCGGCAAGCCCACTGATGTCGAGCTGCCGCCGGCGCAATAAAAAATCGGGGCGCTGCTCCCTAAGGATCAGCGCCCCGAAAGTTGAGTCAGGCGAATTACTTCGCGCCCAAAACCCACTTGGCCAATGTTTGCGCCTCAGCTTCCGTCACTTGCGGGTTGGCGGGCATGGGAATCTGACCCCAGGCGCCTACGCCGCCTTCGCGGATTTTCTTGCTGAGTTTGGTCGCTGCGTCTTTGTCTTTGGCGTACTTGGCGGCCACATCCTTAAACGCAGGGCCCACCACCTTCTTATCCACCGCGTGGCAAGCCAGGCAGTTCTTCGATTTGGCCAGATCCGCATTGGCCCAGGCTGAGTTGCCCGTCAGCGCCAAGAGCACCAGGGCGATTGAATAACACTGTTTCATGAGTCGCTCCAAAAGTAGATCAGTAACAAGCAAAAACCCTCAAAAGCGGGCGTCGCAGTCTAATCGCACTGCAACGTACCGCTAACGGATGAACCGATCATTTTGGGGACTCAAGTTTGTCTTTGTGGCTGCCGATACAAAGATTGGGTCAGTGTGAATGGAGCGGTCAGTCCATGGGCAGCGACAGTGGCAGCGTAGGGAGTCGAGCTGGTTCTGGTGCTGCAACGCTTTTTGATGCGTTGCACGAGCGAATCCTGATCGTGAATCCGTCCGGCAAGGTGGTGTACGTCAACGCCGCCGCGCGTGGGGACTTTGATGGGAGCGTCTCGGCACTTCTGGTGCACAAGGATTTGCGCCGTGTGCTCGATCAGGCGGCGGTCAAGCGTCCGGCCGCACCCGTGCGGCTGACACTGAAAACGCCCAACGGCCCTGATGTCAACGTGAGTGTGGTGGGCGCGCCCAACGGTACTGATCTGGCGGTGGTCATTCATGAGCAAGCGCATGAGACGGCTGCGATAGACGGACGCACGGTGGCGGAAGTCATGCGACAGCATCTGCGTGATCCGTTGCAAACTTTTCTGACCAGCCTTAAGGGTGGGCCGCTTGCTGCGCAAGGCGCTGTCGTTCTTGAACGGCTCGAGAAGGTGATGGATTTGATGGCGGTCTTTGGCGGTGAGGCGCTCATGGGCGAAGAGCGTGTGTTGCCTAAACCACTGATCGAACAGGCTTGCGAGGCCAGCGCATCGGATGGGGCGCGCCAGCGCGTGAACTTCTTGTTTCAAGGTTTTGACGTCGATCTGCCGCCTGTCTATGGCGCAGCCAAGTGGTTGCAGCGGGCAGTGCAGGAAATCATTCAGAACGCGGCTCAAGCCAGCGAGCGCACAGCCTCGGCGGTGACCATCGAAATTAGTGCGCAGCAAAGTGGCGAATTTCTATCGCTGCGCTTTATGAATCGCGGTGTGGTGCACGCGCGCCCCAATGGGCAAGGTCAGTACGTGCCGTTTTCTGCGGCGCGCGATTCGGCGCCGGGCAACCCTCAATCTGCAGTGCGCATGGGTTTGCCACTGGCGCAGCGCATTGTGGAGTTGCATGGCGGCGGTTTGCGTGTGCGCAGCGATGAAGACGAGGGCAGTACGGAGGTTTTAGTGCAATTGCCTACGGGTGCACCGCGGTTGCGCGCCAGTGGGCTCGATGTCGCACAAGTACAGCGTTATGCGCAAGATCTGGCTCAACTCATGAGCGAGCGTCGCCGCCGTAAAGCTCAACCTCAATCTCAATCTGAATCGATACCGTCAACCTCTTAAAGGGGAGATGTGCCATGCGCAAACTGTTGGTGGTGGAAGATCAAGCGGACATTCGTAGCCTGATACGCGCCACGCTCGAGTTTGAAGACTTCGAGTTACACGAAGCCGAAGATGGCGTCTCGGGGTTGCACAAGGCACGCGCCCTGCGGCCACACATCATGCTGCTCGACGTCATGATGCCCGGCGAACTCGATGGCGTTCAGGTCTGTGAACGCATTAAAAGTGACAGCACAACGCGCCAAACCAAAGTGGTGCTGCTCACCGCGCGTGGACAAAAAAGCGATATCGAGGTGGGCAAGCGTGCGGGGTGTGATGCGTATCTGATCAAGCCCTTCAGTCCATTGCAGCTGATCGAAACCATCGAACAATTGCTTGCCGCTGAAGCGTCTGCGGCCCACGTGAAATAGGTGCGCCATGTCAGCCATCTTGGTGGTGGAAGACCACGATGACGTGCGCGCGGTGGTGCGCGCAGCGCTCGAAGACGACGCCTACGAAGTTTTTGAAGCCGCCAATGGCGCCACAGGTCTGTCGTGCGCCCTGCAGCTGCAACCCGACGTGGTGTTACTCGACGTCATGATGCCCGGCGCGTTAGATGGTTTTAGTGTGTGTGCGGCCCTCAAACAACACGCCGCCACGGCGCATACGCGTGTGGTGATGCTCACGGCACGCTGCATGACGGTCGATTTGCATCGCGGTCGTGTAAGTGGGTGTGACGCTTACATCATGAAGCCGTTCTCGCCAGAGCAATTACGCCAAACCGTGCATTCGTTGCTGAAGCACCGAGTTTTAGGAGGCCGTCATGAATCGACGTAAATGGTTGAGCCAAGCGGGCGCCTGTGCGTGGTGGCTCGGTGCGGGGGCTCGTGTTAACGCGACCACTCCATTCACGTTGGGCGTGGTGCCGCAGTTTTCGGCGG
>WBZQ01001104.1_pt1 | contig 19280 bp, 12 predicted proteins | sample 5204251 | NCBI WGS metagenome assembly WBZQ01 (sample SAMN12412402, study PRJNA552823) | activated sludge metagenome | isolation source: activated sludge from nitrification reactor of wastewater treatment plant... | place: USA: Virginia | collected 2017-09 | reverse complement strand
ACTCGTCGAGAGCGTCGGTGGCGATGTCGAAGACCAGGTCGATGAAGCCTTTCACATCGTCGCGGAACTGCTGGTGTTCATCGTGGGCAAGCGCCAGGTTGCGCAGGTCTTCCATCAGGTCGCGGCTTTTGGCGCCAGGGTTGGTTTTGGCGATCTTTACCCACTCGTGCCACCAGAGTTCGCCGCGGTATTTGAGTTGGGTCTGGAAGCTGCGCAGGATCTCGTTGGCGTCGCGGGTGGCTTTGGTGGAATCGGCTTCGTTGGCGTCGAGGGCGGCTATGGTCTGGTCGATGGCCGATAGCAGGCGGTTTTGCCACGTGAGGGCGTCGGTGGTTTGCACGGGAGGCAGCAGGCGCTCGAAGGTTTGCCAGGAGCGCTGTTTGCTGATTTTCAGTACTTTTTTGGAAAAATTGTTGGCCCGGGCCACATCGGTCAGGTCGCGGATCATGCGTCGCCAGTCGAAGGGCTCGCCCTGCTTTTTCTTGGTCAGTCCCAGGCGGTCGGCGAGCAGGTTCATGCGTTCGATGCGGTCTTCGGTGAGCACCTGGGACAGCGATTCGTTGAACAGGCGCTGGCCGTCGTTTTCGGCGATGATCTCCACCAGGGGGGATACCCCGGCCTCGAAGGCGAAGCGTTGCAGCAGCCGGGTGCCGATGCTGTGTACGGTGCCGATGAGCGCCTCGCCGAGTTCGTTGGCGGCCTCGGTCATGCCGGCTTCGAGCAGGCGCACCCGGACGCGTTCCTGGAGTTCGGCTGCGGCTTTCTGGGTAAAGGTAGTGGCCATGATGCCGGCCGGGCGGACGCCGTTTTTCAGCAGTTCTACCATACGCCCGGTCAGCGTATAGGTTTTACCCGAGCCGGCGCCGGCGGAGAGCACCTCGATGTCGAGTTGTTGCTGGGATTTGGTTGTTTGTTGCAGGTTGGCAGGTTCCACGACAAGGTTGTTTGGGCGAAGATCGAAAATCGTGGCGACAATTTTTGCTTAACAACAATTAGTTCTATGTTTGACACACAAAATTGTTTTAAAATGGAAAAAGCATACAAAAACTGCCAAAGCTGCGGCATGCCGCTCTCCCGCGACGAACAGGGCGGCGGCACGAACGCCGACGGCTCCAAAAGCCGGATGTATTGTTCCAACTGTTATCAGAATGGGCAATTTACTTTGCCTGACCTTACCATGGAAGGTATGAAAGATCGGGTAAAGGAAAAACTGAAAGAGTACGGTTTCCCCGGGTTTATTGCCGGTATTTTTACCCGCAACATTCCGAAACTGGAACGCTGGAAATGAACACACCCGAACTTCAGGAATTGGCCGAACAGATCGCTCTCCGCATGGAGGAGAACACTCCCCGCATCGAAAAATGCTTTGCCGAACTGAGCGAAGCCGAGCTCTGGCAGCGCCCCAACGCAGCCTCCAACAGCATGGGCAACCTGGTCCTGCACCTGTGCGGCAACATGACCCAATACGCCATTGCTTCCCTGGGCAACCGGCCTGACCGGCGCGACCGGGATGCGGAATTCGCGGCCCAAGGCGGGTTTACCAAAGCCGAACTGCTGGAAAAACTGAACGCGACGGTAGGGGAAGCGGTAGCCACGATACGCTCGGCGGGCCGGGAGGAGATGATGCGCGAGCGTCCGGTACAGGGCTTCCGGATGAGCGGCATCGGCATCGCCGTCCACGTCTGCGAACACTACTCTTATCATACCGGCCAGATCGCTTTCTGGACCAAGATCCTCAGGAGCAAAGACCTGGGATTTTATGCCGGGGTGGATTTAAACGTGAAAAATGAAGGGTAATCAACCCGCCCGTTTTTTCCGCAACTCTGCCAGGAAGCGTTCCAGTTCCTCCACGCTGTAGTACAACACTTCGCGGGGTTTGGAGCCTTCGGCCGGGCCGACGATGCCCAGCCCTTCCAGTTGGTCCATGATGCGGCCGGCGCGGTTGTAGCCGAGTTTCATGCGGCGCTGGATCATGCTGGTGGAGCCGTGCTGGGTTTCCACCACCAGGCGGGCGGCGTCTTCGAGCATGTCGTCCATTTCCGACAGGCTGAACTGCTTGTTTTCGCCGCCGGGCTCGCCGTCGGGGTGGAACTCGGGCAGGAAGAAGGGCTCGGCGAAGCCCTGCTGATTGGCGATAAAGTCGATCACCCGCTCCACCTCCGGCGTATCCACGAAGGCCGATTGCAGTCGGATGATGTCGCCGCCGACGGACAGCAGCATGTCGCCGCGGCCGGTCAGTTGTTCGGCGCCGCCGGTATCGAGGATGGTGCGGGAGTCGACTTTGGAGGCCACCTTGAAGGCGATGCGCGCCGGGAAGTTGGCTTTGATCACCCCGGTGATGATGTTGACCGAAGGGCGCTGCGTGGCGATGATGAGGTGGATGCCCACGGCGCGGGCCAGCTGGGCCAGGCGGCCGATCGGCAGTTCCACTTCCTTGCCCGCGGTCATGATCAGGTCGGCGAACTCGTCGATGATGAGCACGATGTACGGCAGGAAGCGGTGGCCCTTGTTGGGGTTGAGGCGTCGGCCGACGAATTTGTCGTTGTATTCGGTGATGTTGCGCGTTTCGGCCTTTTTGAGCAGGTCGTAGCGCGTTTCCATCTCGATGATCAGCGAATTGAGGGTATGCACCACCTTGGTCGTGTCGGTCACGATGGGTTCCACCTGGTCGGGCAGAAAGCCGAGAAAATGGTTTTCGAGGCGGGCGTAGGGGAACAACTCCACCTTTTTGGGGTCGATGAGGATCAGTTTGACCTGCGAGGGGTGCTTTTTGTACAGCAGCGACATGAGCACCACGTTGATGCCCACGGACTTGCCCTGGCCGGTGGCGCCGGCTACGAGCAGGTGGGGCATTTTGGTCAGGTCGGCCACGAACACCTCGTTTTGGATGGTTTTGCCCAGGGCGATGGGCAGTTCCATTTTAGCCCGCTTGAAGCGCTCGTCGGTAATGACCTCGCGGATGCCCACCGTCTGGCGCTTTTTGTTCGGCACCTCGATACCGATGGTTCCCTTGCCGGGGATGGGCGCGATGATCCGGATGCCCAGTGCCGAGAGGTTGAGCGCGATGTCGTCTTCCAGGTTTTTGATCTTGGAAATACGGATGCCCTTGGCCGGCACGATCTCGTACAGGGTCACCGTCGGCCCGATGGTCGCCTTGATCTTCTCGATCTCGATCTTGAAGTACATCAGCGTCTGGAGGATCTGGTTCTTGTTGGTTTCCAGTTCCTCCCGGTCGATTTCGAGTACGGTATTGTCGTGCTCCACCAGCAGTTGGGAGTGCGGGTATTCGTAGTGCGAGAGTTCGAGGGTGGGGTCGTACGGCTCGCTCAGGTTGGGATTGTCTTCCTGTACCGCCACGACCGGCGGTTTGTAGGCTTCGGCCTCTTCGGGAGTGGATACCGAGGCCGGGGGAGGGGCGTTGACGACGATCTCCAGGTCGCCGTCGCCGCCCGGTTTGAGCACTTCGCGTTTGAGTACCGGCACTTCGGGCGCGAACAGCGCGCTGCGCTGGCTGAGGTCGAGGGCGAGTTGCGCGCCGTTATCGGTCGCGGGTTCGGCGATGGCTACCGGCGTTTCGGCCGGGGCGGGGATTTCCGCCTTCATGCGGCTGACCGGCGGCGGCGGCGTGGCCGGGCGGCGTTTGCCGAAGTTGCCGCTGACCAGGTCTTCCCAGGCTTGTTTGGTTTCTTCCCAGAGCCTTTGCCAGGAGAGTTCCTCCAGGTTGGGGTTGTTCGACCAGACGAAGGTGGCGATCAGGGCGAACAGCATGAGGGCCAGGGTGCCGATGACGCCGAGGAAATTCTGGACGTATTCGCTGATCGACTGCCCGAATACGCCGCCCCAGGGGAATTCGAATTTTTGAAAGAAAAACGAAGAAACGATGGACACGATGATCATGACGATCACCGTCCGCTGGAAAGTAGTGGCGAGGTAGGAGAGGGGAACGCGGCGGATCAGGGCCAGGCCGTATTTGTACAGCAGATAAACGATGCCGAATGAAGAGATGCCGAACCCCCAGTAAATGATGCTGTCGGACAGGAACGCGCCCAGGCGCCCCAGCCAGTTGTCGACCGGTACGTCGTCGAGGAACATCTCCCAGGAGAACCGGAAGACGATGTCGTGATCGCTTTGCCAGGTGAACAGATAAGAGACGAAAGCGATTAGGAGATAAAATGACAGAAAAAGCAGGAAAATCCCGAATAATTTCGAGACCCGCTCACTGTCGAAATTCATGCTGAGTTGTCCGCGTTTGCCTTTAGCCATGCCGTGCGTTTAGGGTTCGGTCGGTAGTGGGTTACTGGTACTTCGCACAAAGGTAGGCAAATAGAACACTTGTGGGCGGGTTTCTATTATATGTAACATAAAACGTATTCTGCCAAAAATCTTGTATCCCGCTTGGAAAATTCAGCGCTGTTGAATTACCTTTGCGTTCGCTTTTGGGAAAGGCATACGCAATTGTGCCATTTTTCCATTGATTTTGAACGAGTTACAATAAATTTTCAGCAAAAGACGGTATGCCTACCATCAATCAACTTGTACGCAAAAGCCGCGAGAAAGTCGAGTACAAAAGCAAAAGCCGCGCGCTGAGCGCCAGCCCGCAGAAGCGTGGTGTGTGCACCCGCGTATATACCACTACGCCGAAAAAACCGAACTCTGCGCTGCGTAAAGTTGCCAAAGTGCGTCTGGTCAACGGCATCGAGGTGATTTGCTACATCCCCGGCGAAGGCCACAACCTGCAGGAGCACTCCATCGTGCTGGTGCGCGGCGGCCGGGTAAAAGACCTTCCCGGTGTACGTTATACCATCGTGCGCGGCGCGCTCGACACCGCCGGCGTGAACAACCGCAAGAAGAGCCGCTCCAAATACGGTTCCAAGCGCCCGAAGAAATAAATTTAATGGGGTAATGCGGCAATTGGCTGATGGGATAATTAGCCGTTTGCCCTTTTCATTATCCCATTATCCTATTCACTCATTATCACATTAAAAAATGCGTAAGCACAAACCGAAACCTCGAGTATTGGCCGCCGATCCGCGTTATAACGATACGATGGTAACCCGTTTCGTGAATAACCTGATGTGGGAGGGCAAGAAGAGCGTGGCATTCGGCATTTTCTACGATGCACTCGACATCGTGAAAAGCCGCACCAACGAGGACGAGTTGCAAGTCTGGAAAAAGGCTTTGAACAACGTAATGCCGCAAGTGGAAGTGCGCAGCCGCCGTATCGGTGGCGCTACCTTCCAGATCCCGACGGAACTGCCGGCCAACCGGAAGATCTCCATCGGTATGAAGTGGATGATCAAATACGCCCGCGCCCGTAGTGGTAAGGGTATGGCTGAAAAACTCGCCGCTGAAGTGATGGCCGCCGCCAAAGGCGAAGGCAGCGCGGTGAAAAAACGCGAAGATACCCACAAGATGGCGGAAGCCAACCGCGCCTTTGCCCACTTCCGGGCACGCTAAGCGGCCAACCCGCCACACTCCTACCGTCGAGACCGCTCCCGCCCGAAACCGGGCGGGAGCAGTTTTCGGCGGTATTGGCTTTTTAAGAGGACGGAATTGCTAATTCCTGTTTTAATTTCTCCAAACAATTAAAAAGCCAAATGCCATTGCCCCAAATTTAGATTCAACCGCCAGACATTTTTTTTGCCTCTGGCGATACTTTGTTCTGAAACGCCGTCTGAAAGCCACCTGAAAAAATACTTCCGCCGAATGCGGGAAATATGTTCACCTAATTCATTTTTAAAAAAGTCATGGCAAACGACCTCCGGTTTACCCGAAATATAGGTATTGCCGCCCACATCGACGCGGGCAAAACGACCTTCACGGAGCGCGCGCTCTACTACACCGGTGTTACCCACAAAATCGGGGAAGTACACGAAGGCGCCGCCACCATGGACTGGATGGAGCAGGAGCAGGAGCGTGGTATCACGATCACCTCTGCCGCTACCAAGTGCCAATGGACCGTGGAAGGCCAGAAATTTGATTTCAACATCATCGATACCCCCGGCCACGTGGACTTCACCGTGGAAGTGAACCGCTCGCTGCGCGTGCTCGACGGCCTGGTATTCCTTTTCTCGGCCGTAGACGGCGTAGAACCGCAGTCCGAAACCAACTGGCGCCTGGCCGATAACTACCGCGTACCGCGTATCGGCTTCGTGAATAAAATGGACCGCGCCGGCTCCGACTTCATGATGGTGGTGAAAGATATGAAAGCCAAACTGGGCGCCAACGCCGTGCCGCTGCAGGTGCCCATCGGCTCCGAGCACAACTTCAAAGGCGTGGTCGACCTGGTCACCAACCAGGCCATCATCTGGAACGAGCACGATCAGGGCATGACCTACAACGTGGTGCCGATCCCGGAAGACCTGAAAGCCACCGTGCACGAACAGCGCCAGGCCCTCATCGAAGAGATCGCCTCCTACGACGACAACCTGCTGGAGAAATTCTTCGACGATCCGGACAGCATCACCGTCGAGGAAATGCGCGCCGCCGTGCGGGCCGCCGTGTGCGACCTGAAAATGACCCCGGTCATGTGCGGCTCGGCCTTCAAAAACAAAGGTGTACAGGCCTGCCTCGACGCCGTTTGCTACTTCCTGCCCGCACCGATCGACATCGAGGCCGTAAAAGGCACCGACCCGAAAACGGATGCTGAAGTATCGCGCAAGCCGACCATCAACGATCCTTTCACCGCGCTGGCGTTCAAAATCGCCACCGACCCGTTTGTGGGCCGCCTGTGCTTCATCCGCGTGTACTCCGGCAAACTCGACGCCGGCTCCTACGTGCTGAACACCCGTTCCGGTGAAAAAGAACGGATCAGCCGCCTGTACCAGATGCACGCCAACAAGCAGAACCCGATCGATGCGGTCGAAGCCGGTGACATCGCCGCCGCCGTAGGCTTTAAAGACATCCGTACGGGCGATACGCTCTGCGATGTGGCCCACCCGATCGTGCTGGAAAGCATGGTGTTCCCCGAGCCGGTGATCGGCTTGGCCGTGGAACCGAAAACACAGAAAGATCTGGACAAACTCGGCATGGCCCTCAACAAACTGGCCGAGGAAGACCCCACCTTCCGCGTACGCTACGACGAAGAGACCAACCAGACCGTTATTTCGGGTATGGGTGAGTTGCACCTGGAGATCATCGTGGACCGCCTGCGCCGCGAGTTCAAGGTAGAATGTAACCAGGGCGCGCCGCAGGTGAACTACAAAGAAGCGCTGACCAAAACGACGACGCACCGCGAGCGTTTGAAAAAGCAGACCGGCGGTTCGGGTCTGTTCGCCGACATGGAATTCGAACTCGGCCCCGCCGACGAGGAATTCCTGCAGAGCGACGACTTCAAGAGCGGCAAGAAAAAACTCCAGTTCGAGTGGGCCATCGTGGGTGGTGCCATCGACAAGAACTACCAGAAGCCCATCGCCGACGGATTCACCCAGATGATGAGCAATGGCATCCTGGCCGGCTACAACATCGACTCGATGAAGGTGAAAGTGATCGACGGTGGTATGCACACTGTCGACTCCAAGCCGATCGCTTTCGAACTCTGCGCCAAGGAAGGTTTCCGCGCCGCCGCGCCGGCTACCAAGCCGCAGATCATGGAGCCGATCATGAAACTGGAAGTGATCACGCCCGAAGAATACGTCGGTCCGGTGATCGGCGACCTCAACCGCCGCCGCGGTCTGCCGAAAGGCCAGGAAACCCGCATGGGCGGCGCCATCGCCATCCAGGCCGAAGTGCCGCTGTCCGAAATGTTCGGCTACGTAACCCAGTTGCGTACCCTGACCTCCGGCCGCGCTTCCTCGACCATGGAATTCAGCCATTACGCACCGCCGCCGGAAAGCGTCGCCAAGCAGGTGATCGAGAAGGCCAGGGGTACGGTGAAAGCGTAAGAGGGGTTTGATAGTTTGAAGGTTTGATAGTTTGAGGGTTTGATAGTTTGAGGGTTTGATAGTTTGAAGGTTTGATAGTTTGAGGGTTTGATAGTTTGAGGGTTTGATAGTTTGAGGGGTGGTTTTCAGCCCTTTGGAAATATATAGAGGCCGTTTCATAAGTTAGTTTAATTGTTTAATTGCGGATTTGGTTATAGGTAGCGCTCTTGTTCTCAGCGCTATTTACAGATAAGCAAATCAACATATAAACGATTCACCGACTTATGAGACGGCCTCTTTTTTATTCTTTTTTCCCCACATACATAAAATACTGCCACAGCCCCAGCCAGGCCGGATGCACTTCCAGAAGTTCGGTCCGGAACCGGGCTTGCAGGAAGGGCAGCAGGTGGCCGTCCATACGCACGTGGTTCCGGGCCATCCAGCGGCGGAAAGGCCGGCCCGGCGTATCGTGAAAGTCCACCACAGCAATGCGCCCGCCTGTGGGCAGATCCTGCCAGGCCCGCCCGATGGCGGCCTCCCAGCCGGGGTTGAACATGGTTAAAGCGTAAGAAAAGAGTATGAGGTCGGGAGGCTGCGCCAGTCTGACCGGTTGTTCACCGTAGGGTTGCTCAAACAACTGCAACCGGCGCGAAAAGGAGGATAGGCTTTTACCGGCTTGCCGGAGCATATCCGGCGATACATCCACGCCGGCCAGGCGAAGTTGCGGATGATGCCCGGCCAGAAAGTCCAGATTGTATCCGGTTCCGCAGCCCACCTCCAGCAGCAGTTGTTCCCTCCTGTCGTCGATGGGCAGTTGTCTCAGTAATGCCTTTCTGCCGAACAAAAAAGTCCAGCGCGTAGCGTCGTATATAGCAGCATGGAACCGGTAAAACCGGCGCATGGTCTCCGGCTGAGCGGAAGGGTGGTTCATATCATAAGGGATTTGTAAGCTCAGTAACTACTCAGCAACCTTCAACCTTCAACCTTCAACTTTCAACTTTCAACCTTCAACCCCTAACCTTCCACCTTCCCGATCCACGTCCCCGCATACGTCCCCACCCGGTCGTGCGCCTGCGACCAGGCGGCGGCTTCGGCGTCGAAGCGGACCCGCTCGTGTACGAATTCCGGCAGGAAATTGGGCTCGAAGGAAGCGGTGCGGAACAGCACCCGCGCGCCCGGGGCGGCGTTTTCCAGGATTAGTTGCCATTCTTCCTCCAGTGTCGCCCGGCGGTGCTTGGCGGCCAGCCAGTCCTGGTGGTCAAGCAGGATGAAGTGGGTATAACGGCCGGGGTTTTTCCGCAAAAAATCGTTCAGGGAGGTGTGGTGCGTACTGATGCGCGGCGAACGTTCGCGGAGGGTGGCAAAATGCTCGGGGCGCAGGTAGTTGGGGCAGCAGTCAAATTCGTATTTTCCGAAGAAATAGAGTTTCCAGAAATAGTTGTCGGACATGGGCAGCCGGGTGAACACGTGGCGCAGGCACTGGCGGATGTAGCCGAACAGGCCGTCGGGGAAAATGGCGGCGGCCAGATGCTGCTGGCTTTTCGGCACTCCCAGCATGCTTTGTACCAGGTGCTGCTGTACCAGCCACTGCACGAAACGGTTGAGGAACAGCGGCTCCAGTTGGGCGTACCAGTCCATTTGTTCTTCCGGGCTTTGCGATTCCATCAGGCGGCGGGTAAGGCGGGCTGCTTCGCGCCGGCTCAGCAGCCATCGGCGGATGATCCAGGCCACCGTGCCGCTGCTGCCGTGCCAGTAGAACGACTTGCGCAGGCCGCGGGCGCTGAAATAGTGCAGGTTGCGTTCCCAGAAGTCGCGGGAATATTGTTCGGGCAGGTGTGCATATGCCGCGTCGTGGAATACGTCGCGGGCTTTTCTGGTGGCTCCGTTGCCGAAAAAACGGAACAGGACATCATGGTCGGCGCCCTGCAGCAGCGCTATTTTCAGGTGCAGCAGGGCGTTCTGCCGGGGATTGATGTCGACGCAGTGGATGCGGGCCGGGTCGTCGAGCAGGTAGTCGAGCGCATTGCAGCCGGCGCTGGTGATCATCACGACGCGGCTTTTTGCGTCGAGGCCCAGCAATTGGCGGTCGCAACGGGGATCCTCCCAGCAGGTGTTGTACACCAGGCTGTTGCCGTGGATCTGGCGGAAGACTTTGTCGTTGAAGGAATGCGCGATGCCCATGTGGGGTAGCCGGTGACGTTTGACGCTGCGAAGGTAAAACGATGAATATGAAGCCGGGTTTATGTTTGGGTTAGAAAAAGGTTAAGCATGGGCGGGAAAAGGCGGGAAAGGAATCCGCGGGAATGCTTATTTCATCCACTGGAGATCGAACTCGAAACCGGGTAACACCGCTTCAGCGGAAAGCATCCGGCTGAATCCCTCGATCGTCTCCACCGGCTTGCCCGGGCGGTAGATTTCCACGAATTGTCCGGGGCGGTCGATGTACCAGGCCAACAGCACGCCGTTCTCCAGGTACTCTTCCATTTTTTCACGCAGGGTGCGCGGGCTGTCGGTACGCGAGCGGATCTCTGCGGCGAATTCCGGTACGGCGTGTACGAATTTTTCCCGGTCTTCCGCGGTGGTTTTGGACAGCCGTTGCTGCGAAATCCAGGAGGCATCGGGTGAGCGGACGGCGCCGTTGGGCAGGGTATAGCCGGTGCTGGAATCGCCGACCTGCCCTTTTTTATGCAGGCGGTTCCAAATCGTTAGTTCGGCGATCAGTTCGGAATTGCGGCGGCCGGTTTCGAATCCGGTGGGGGGCATGATGACGACGTTTCCATTTTTGTCCCGTTCGATGCGCAGTTCATCGTTGTCCCGGCAGAAGCGGAAAAACTCCTCCTCGCTCATGTAGCGGGCGGCCGATTCGGAAGTCGACAACTCTTCTTCGTGGAGCATGACGGGTGATTTTGGTTCAAAAATAGGGGTTTTGAGTTGTATTATCGAGTTTTTTTTACAATTAAAGATTAAATGAAGGGCATGGGAATAATGTAATCATTTTAAAGTTTTTCTTTCAAATACTTCCCCGTATAACTCCCCTCCACCTTTACCAATTCCTCCGGCGTGCCTTCGAACACCAGCTGGCCGCCGTCCTTGCCGCCTTCCGGGCCCAGGTCGATCACCCAGTCGGCGGATTTGATGACTTCCATGTTGTGTTCTACCACCAGTACGCTGTGGCCTTTTTCCACCAGGGCGTTGATGGCCTTGAGCAGTTTGCCGATGTCGTGGAAGTGCAGGCCGGTGGTGGGCTCGTCGAAAATGAAGAAGATGTGGCCGCCGGAGTTTTCGCGGATGAGGAAGGAGGCCAGTTTGACCCGCTGCGCCTCGCCGCCGGAGAGGGTGGAGGAGGACTGGCCGAGTTGCACGTAGCCCAGGCCCACATCGTACAGGGGCTGGATGCGCTCGGTGATCTCCTTGTTGCCTTTGAAAAACTCCAGGGCTTCCTCCACGCTGAGGTTCAGTACCTCGAAGATGTTTTTGCCTTTGTACAGCACGTCCAGCACCTCGGCCTTGAAGCGGCGGCCCTTGCACTCCTCGCATTCGAGGTGTACGTCGGCCAGGAACTGCATTTCCACGATCTGTTCGCCTTCGCCCTTGCAGGTTTCGCAGCGCCCGCCTTCCACGTTGAAACTGAAGTGTTTGGGCTGGAAGCCGCGTATTTTGGCCAGTTGCTGCGAGGAAAACAGGTCGCGGATGTAGTCGTAGGCTTTGACGTAGGTGATCGGGTTGCTGCGGCTGCTTTTGCCGATCGGGCTTTGATTGACGAACTCCACCCGGGTTACTTTTTTCACGTTGCCCTCCAGCCCGTCGAACAGGCCGGGCTGCTTGCCGGGGTTGTCGGGCAGGTGCTGGAGCAGGGCCGGGTAGAGGATGTCGCGTACCAGGGTGGTTTTGCCGGAGCCGCTCACCCCGCTCACCACGGTGAGGCAGTGCAGCGGGATGCGGGCGGTGGTATTTTTCAGGTTGTGCTGGCGCGCGCCTTTCAGGGTCAGGAATTCACGGGCCGGGCGCCGCGCCGCGGGGGTGGGGATGGCCATGCGGCCGCTCATGTACTGGGCGGTCAGGCTTTCCGGCGCGGCCTGGCCGATGTCGGAAAAGTCGCCGGCATAGACCACGTTGCCGCCGTGTACGCCGGCTTCGGGGCCCATGTCCACCAGGAAATCGGCGTTTTTGATCACTTCCTCCTCGTGTTCCACCACCACTACGGTGTTGCCGAGGTCGCGCAGTTCTTTCAGTACCTGCACCAGTCGCCCGGTGTCGCGCGGGTGCAGGCCGACGGAGGGTTCGTCGAGCAGGTACATGGAGGCGGTGAGGTTACTGCCGAGGGTGCGGGTGAGGTGGATGCGCTGGGTTTCGCCGCCGCTCAGGGTGTTGGAAATGCGTTCGAGGGTGAGGTAGCCGAGGCCGAGTTCCACCATGAAGCGCAGGCGGTTGGTTACTTCGAGCAGCAGGCGCCGGGCAACCTGGCGGTCGTGTTCGCTGATTTCCTGCTGAAGGCCCTGCACGAAGGCCAGCACTTCGTCGAGCGGTACGCCGGTGAGCTCGGAAATGTTTTTGCCGCCGACTTTCACGCAGAGCGCTTCGGGGCGCAGGCGGCCGCCGTCGCAGGTAGGGCACACCGTTCGGCCGCGGTAGCGGGCCAGCATGACGCGGTTCTGGATCTTGTAGGTTTTGCTTTCCAGTTCCTTGAAAAAAGCGTCGACGCCCTGGAAGAACTCGTTGCCCGACCACAGCAGTTTGACCTGCTCTTTGGTCAACTGTTCGAAGGGGGCGTGGACGGGAAAGCCGAAGCGGTGGGCGTTCTGGACCAGCGGCGTTACCCATTCGCCGTATTTCTCGCCTTTCCAGGGGGCGATGGCTCCGTCGTACACCGACCGGGTCTTGTCGGGCACCACCTTGTCGCGGTCGATGCCGAGAATGCGGCCGTAGCCTTCGCAGGTCGGGCAGGCGCCGTAGGGGTTGTTGTAGTTGAACAACTGCGGTGTGGGCTCCGGGAACTCGATGCCGTCCAGTTCGAATCGGTTGTTGAAGTGATAAGTGATAAGTGATGAGTGATGACTGCCGCTGCTACCGCCATTGGGTACTCCTCCCCTGTCCACTGCCACCAAACACTCCCCCTCGCTCTCGTAAAAAGCGGTATTGATCGAATCGGCCAGGCGCATCCAGTCGCTTTCTTCCATGGCGGAGGAATTGGAAAAGCGGTCGATGAGGATGCTCAGGTTTTGTTCGTTGAAGAGCCAGGCGGGTTGCTGGAGGGCCGCCGCCCCCGGCCCCCGCGAGGGAGGGAGGGCGTGGAGCGCCGGGGATTCCGGCGGAGTCTCGGTTGGACCTGCCTCATTTTTCTTCTTGCCTTTATGCTTAATAACCGGCGTTTCCGGCTCTCCTCCCCCTGGGAGAGCCGGGGGGGCCTCCAGCACCTCTTCGATGCGCAGCGTTTCATCGCCGTACTGCACGCGGGTGTAGCCTTTTTGCAACAAAAGGTTTAATTCTTGTTCCAGCGTACGCTCTTTGTATTTTTTGTTGAAGGGGATCAGGATGAGGCCGCGGGTGCCTTCGGGCAGTTTTTTGATGAAGTCGATCACGTCGGCCACTTCGTGTTTTTTGACGATCTGGCCGGACACGGGCGAGTAGAATTTGCCGACGCGGGCGTAGAGCAGGCGCAGGAAGTCGTACACCTCGGTCATGCTGCCCACGGTGGAGCGGGCGTTGCCGGTGGTGACGCGCTGCTCGATGGCGATGGCCGGGCAGATGCCGCGGATGTAGTCGACATCGGGCTTTTTCATGCGGCCGAGGAACTGCCGGGCGTAACTGGAGAGGCTTTCCACATAGCGGCGTTGTCCTTCGGCGTAGAGGGTGTCCATGGTGATGGACGATTTACCGGAGCCGGACACGCCGGTGACCACGACCAGTTTGTTTTTGGGCAGGCGCAGGTCGACGTTGCGCAGGTTGTTGGTGCGGGCGCCTTTGATGGTAATGTGGCGGGGATCAACGAGGTCGGGGTCGTTGGTGGCGGTGGGTTGCTGGGGCTTGGTGGCCCGGGGAGATTTTTTCAAGACCGTATCTGACATTGCGTGCAGGGCTAAAAACGCAAAAATACGGAAATGTTCATTTTAAAAAAATTGTTTTAAAAGATCGGGTTATTTCCCGTCGATTTGTTTGAGTAACCATTCGCGTTCGGCCAGGGGAGTGGTCTGCCGCACCAGTTCGCGGAATTTTTCTTTCTGGGCCTTGGAATAGATGTTGAGGTGCAGCATTTTTTTCATGAGGCTGATGAGATTTTTGTAGGCTGCTTTTCGGGTTGAATCGAGGGCCTCCTTGCGTTGTAGATAGATGCGGAGGCTGTCCAGCAGCGATTCGAAGGCGTCGAATTCGTCCTGTTCGTAGTAAATTTTCAAAAGCATGGTTTTGGCGACGATGTTTTGCAGCATATCGTCGTATTCGAAGCCGATCAGATAGTGTTGCGCTTTGTCGTAGTCCCCTTTTTCAAAGTATAAGCGGGCAAGGCTGAAATTAACTGTGCCGCTTCTTTGTTTTTCTTCGAGGTGTTGTTGGTATCGGCCAATAAATTGTTCGGCCCAGTCAAATTCGCCTATTTTCATGGCAAATGCCACTGCATTCGCAAAGGTGTAACTGGTAATAACGTTGTTTTCAAGCAAAAATCCCTTTTCAAGTCCTTGCCGGTAGAAGTTAAGTGCGCGTCGGCAGTAATCAAGATTTCCAAGGTTGACTTTTGCCGCGCAATAATTCAGTGCTGCCAGATAAAGCGTACGTACTTCCGATGGGTTGAATATTTCCATCTTGGAATGTATCCGGGTTTCCAGTTCGTCGAAGTAGGTTTCTTCCTGGGGTTTGGTCAGAGCCATATAAGTATAGTAGTAAACTGCTATGGCTGGCTCCTGCAACATGTTTTTCTTTTCAGCATAAGCAAGTACCTCATCCAACAGCCCGTGGTTGTAGTTTATCTTTTGATAGATACGATGGTGAGCGAGCATATCCTTGCTGATGCGAAGGCGTTCTTCCAGAAACCACTTTTCCAGGGCATCGGCCGTTTCCTGCAGGTTTACCGGGCCGTTTTGGGTAATATGCATTTGATGTTCGTATTCCACCTGTTCCAGAAAAAAACGGTTCAGCAGGTAAAAGTCGTTGCGTAGGGGCTGTCCATTCAGGTTATCCAACCCCAAACGATGCGCCTGCTTGTAGGCCTTATCCAGTTTTCGGCGGCGGTAAATGCGGGAAAGCGCCAACTGATAGCGCACCCCGTCGCTGGTGTAATAGGCGAAGACCAGGTATTCCTCGATCGCTTTCAGCAAAAAGTACATGACCTGGCGCATGTAGGCGTCATCGTAAGGCTGGGCCGGGAAAATGGCTTTCCAGGCGCGCTCTTTTTCCAGGCTGTCTTCCCCGTTCGACAAATGTTTGCTCAGATAGTCAAACAACCTGATTACGTCCTGGCGCTGGTTGTGCGCCGGCGATTGCAGCCATTTGTTCATATCCCGCATTTCTTTGCGGTTCAGGGAGCGGATTATCTCGACCAGAACACTTTTTTGCATGGAGTTTTTGAATTATTTATTCAACAAAATTCCGGGTAATCGGTCGATTTAAAATACCATGGGAAGGTTAAAATTGCGCAAATTAAGACCATTTTTGAAATTAAAAGGCCAAATTTGCTGCAAGTTTCAAAAAAAGCATCGGTTTAAAACGTCTCAACAAATGCAAATTTTTGTCTTTTACCTCTCCAAACTGCGCCCGCACTTTTGTACTGTCAAACAAAGGCTAACGCCCAGCCTAATCCGCAATCTCATGTTAAAGCAGTTTTTGATCGTCACTTTTCTCTCCCTCGCTACGCTTGTTGCCGGCCAGGGTTGGGAGCGTGTATATGGCGGCGGCGGATTAGACCAACTGAATGCCGTGGCCAAAACTCCCGACGGGGGTTTCGTCATGACCGGCTTTTACAGCCTCGGTCAAATTTACCTGATCAAGACGGATGCGGACGGCGACCTGCAGTGGAGCAAAAATTTTTCCGCCGGCTTCCCGGGCGAGGGCATGGCCATCACGGCTACCCGCGACAGCGGATATGCAGCGGCAGGGTACATCAATAAAGGTGCCGGTAACGGCAAACGCGACGTATATCTCTTCAAAACCGACGCATACGGCAATGTACTCTGGTCCAAAACTTTTGGCGGCGCCGAGGACGATGAGGCGAAAGACCTGGTCGAACTGCCCGACGGCAGCCTGGTGCTGACGGGGTACACGACCAATCACTATATCCAGGTGACCGAAGAGTGGACGGAAGACGTGTACGTGCTGAGAACCGACGAAAACGGAAGCCTGATGTGGGCACAAACCGTCGGAGAAGACCAATACAAAGAATCAGGCAGTGCCGTTACGCTGGCCTCCAACGGTGACCTGATGATCGCCGGCAATTTCCGCGAACAGATCGCCGCCCCCGGCGACTACGAATTCTACGCGGCCCGGCTCAACGACAACGGCACGCTTATCTGGGACAACACTTACGGTTTTTCCGGGCTCGACGACCTCGCCAAGGCAATTGCGCCTTCTACCGACGGTAACTTCGTGCTGGCAGGCCGTACCAACTCCGGTCAGGGTGGCGCCGGTTTCCTCATGAAGATCGACGGCAATGGCAGTCCGTTCTTTATCTGGCAGGCCACCTATCCGAAAACCGATTTCAATGGCCTCTCGGCCGACACCCACGGAGGGTTTTTTGTCTCCGGCAAAAAAGACGTTACGGACACCCAGGGCGATCTGTATATCGCCCGGGTGGACGCTGCGGGACAAAAATTGTGCGATGCCATTGTAGGCAAAGCCGGGCCGGACGAAAGTTACGGCGTGGTGGCTACGCCGGACGGCGGCGCCGCGGCAGTTGGTTACAGTTACCCTTTCCTGAACGGTTCGGAATCGAACGCGTACATGGTCAAGGCCGACCTCAACTGCCTGGTTTTCACCAGTTACATCAAAGGCAACATCTTCTGGGACGAAAACAACAACTGCCTGAAAAACAGCGGTGAAGCCGACCTGAAAGACTGGATCGTCACGGTTACCAGCCCGAACTTCTCTCGGTATGCGGTGGCTTCGCAGGACGGCAACTTTCGACTGGCCGTGGATACGGGCCACTACGACGTGAAATTGTTCGCGCCGAATGACAACTGGCAAGCCTGCTCGGGCACCGTGAAAGTAGCCGTGCCGGATTTCTACGACACCGTGGAAACCGAAATTCCGGTACAGGCCAAATTTGTCTGCCCGCGCAACGAAGTGGACATTGCCACGCCGGTACTGCGCCAGTGCGCCGACAATATCTACACCGTCCGCTACTGCAACACCGGCACTTCGCTGTCGGCCAATACCCGGATCGAAGTGGCGCTTGACCCCGCTTTGTCCTACATCGGCAGTTCGATACCGGGCGTCGAAACGCCGCCCGGCAGCAACAACTACGTGTTCAACATCGGCACTTTGCCGGAGGCCGAATGCGGAGACTTTACGATAACGGCTTTTCTGGAATGCGGCACCACGGTTGGCCAGACCCACTGTGTCACCGCCCACATTTACCCCGATAGTTTTTGTGTGCCGGGGAACAACTGGGACGGTTCCATCATCGGGGCCAGAGCAAAATGCGACGGAGACTCGGTGCGGATGTACGTGCAGAACCGGACCAGCAACGCAGTGACCAGTTCGGTAGATTATGTTATTGCCGAAGATTTGGTAATGCTTACTGCACCCGGCGACCCCAACTTCCGGATCAACCCCAGTGACTGGGGAGCCCTGAACGAGATCGAAGTCTTCACCCACGAAGCCAACAACAAAACCTACCGCATCATCGCCGAACAAAGCCCCGGTTACCCGGGCTCCAGTTATCCGACGGCCGCGATAGAAGGATGTAAAACCGACACCTCGACGAATCCGATTTCCCTCGGATTCTATACCATGTTCCCGGAGGACGACGCCGACGCTTTTGTCGAGACGGACTGCCAGGAGAGCAACCCAGCCGATTACAATCCGACATATCTCAAAAGAGGTCATCCCAAAGGTTACGACGTAGCCCATTACGTCAGTCCGGAAACCGATTTGGACTTTTTAATCCAGTTCCGCAACGACGGAAATTCCACCGTGAAACAGGTCATCATCCGCGACACTTTGTCTGCGGCGCTCGACCCCACCACGGTTTATCCCGGATCTGCCAGCCACCCATACGACTTTGAAGTCTACGGCAACGGCATCGTGCAGTTCACACTCCCCAACGTTAATCTCGCGCCAGGTAGCAGCGCGAGCGAGGGTTTTGTCAAGTTTCGTGTGTCCCAAAAACCGACTTTGGAATGCGAAACGGTGATCCTCAACAGCGCTGCTATCTATTTTGACTTTAATGCCCCTGTAATCACTAATCAGACGTACCACACCGTTTGTGCGGACTCCGTCTACCTCATCCTTGATACCGATTCACCAAACACCGATTACCCTGGTGCCGACCTGAAGGTTTATCCCAACCCGACGCACGATGTCGTCACCTTTGAATTAAGGGGCGTACCAGCCAAAGCCTACGGGCTGCAACTGTACGATACCCAAGGCCGATTACTCAATAATTCTTTCTTTAATCAACCCACTTTCCGATTGTTCCGACATCAACTTCCGGATGGATTAATCTTCTACCGGCTTACCGCAGATGGTAAGCCGGTAGCCACCGGGAAGATCACCGTAGCACGATGAAGGAGAGAATTTAGTAAGAGGCCATCCCGACCAGGATTACATTCATGAAACATAACCGAAGCCCGCGCTGCAGATGAGCAGTGCGGGCTTTTTTTACCCCACCCCCGGCCCCCCCCAGAGGGAGGGGAGCGCGTTGCTCCTGGGATTTGGGTGGATTTGGGGTGTTGGGTTCAGCCGATCATTATTAAAATGCACCTGTAAAGCCCGGCGTTAAGTCACCCCTCCCAGTGGGGGAGGGGCCGGGGGTGGGGTTCCCCCGGCTAAAAAATTCCGTTCAGGCAACCCGCTTTCGCTATTCCGCGTCATTCCCTCACCTGTTTTTTCTACGACAAGCGATACCAACTTCGCCGATTGATAAACGATTGGTTCTCAAACGCAAAAGTCCAATTATCAACAATAGTTCATCGCTCGTTCAAGAACGAATCTACACCTGCTTTTTTTGATATGACGAAGAAGAACGCCCTTCTTGCGCTGACCGGATTTTTTTCCCTCGCTACCTTGTACGCCTTTACCCACCCCGATAGCGTGCGGGAAAGTGTTTTCACCATATTCTTCCCCGATCGCAAACCTTCGGTCGCCGTGGAATACCCGCGTGCTACGGCCAATCTTACCGCGCCCCAGGATACCATCCCACCGTTCAAGGAGCGTTATGACGACTTCCTCAACAGTGGAAACCCCAATTTGATCGACCTGAAAGACCCCAAG
>WBZQ01001103.1_pt1 | contig 19290 bp, 15 predicted proteins | sample 5204251 | NCBI WGS metagenome assembly WBZQ01 (sample SAMN12412402, study PRJNA552823) | activated sludge metagenome | isolation source: activated sludge from nitrification reactor of wastewater treatment plant... | place: USA: Virginia | collected 2017-09 | reverse complement strand
GCTGAGGCTACGCCCACTTACTTAAGCCACAGTTTGTAATTTATACAAATCCTGCGAGGCGCTCTCGTGAATGAGATGACGAATCAGGCTCTCGGATGAACTGTATGCCGCGAATGATGTGATTTTTTGGCTAAGGTTTGGCTATGCGAAAGAAATTCTCGTCGCGAAGCATGCGCAACATTTCTATCAAACATGCGAAGGTGGAAAAACGGAATGGATCTTCCTAATACTTTAAGCCCTTTAAACAGGATGCGACAGGAATAAATTTGGAGGCCAGCGTCCCCTCATGTGCTCCGACACTTTGCATACGTATTAGGGGTCGTAGCGTTACTCGATGTCCTCACGTGTTCACACACAGGAGCTTATGAAAGGGTGAGCGCATGCAAGATATAAGCAGATACAGTATCCTTGAGTCCCTACTCTCCTTCTGGATCATAGCTCTCCTCGTAATTTCCGGTGGTGGATGCTCTGTCCTTCTGCATAAAGACTCAAATCGGCAACTAACTGGAGAACAAAAGGCCGAAATGCTACGGGCATGGACTGCTCAGCCTAATCAGCCCTCCCGACCAAACGAGATTCTTGCGAGCAGTGTTCCAGAACTCACGGAGCGAGCGATGAAGGACCTCGGCTCACGAAACGATATTGTGCTTGTGGTTTTTCTCGCCCGGAATGATGTGACGACTACAATCTATAAAATCAGGGACACCATGCAGTCCCTGGATCCGAAGTCGTCCTTAAACCCCTATTGGGTGACTGATGTCCCCGGATTCGTCGGAGACCCACAAACAAAATGCGGTGTTGTGGTCGGCCATTGGTATTCCGATGAGAAATATCCATATCGTGTGTCATGGGAACGAATTGTGGATACGGTCTTAGACCGGGAAGCGACGTATGGCACATACCTTTACTCGCACAACGGGAAATTTCTCCTGACCGAAGATGGCCAACCTGAGATGGAGGCGCTACAAGACGTTTGTTTCCCAGGTCACCCATTAGCCTCGACTCGTTTCGCGTCGTTTGGGGCGGCCAATCAGAGCCGTCCGACCTTATCGCGGTGGAAGCCGATATCTACGCTAGATGAATTCGCTACTGTGCAAACGACGACAAAAGATGTGGCTGCCAAGACACTCATGGGCGACACGCTCGAGGGACAGGCTTGCGGCAACACCGTGAATATTAACCTGAGGATCACCGATGTCTTTCTCCATAGTCGCGCTGAGCAGAATGACCCGATGTACTTAATAAAGGGGGTCTTGAAGGTCTCTCGCAATGCACAGACTTCCCCCGAGATTGCCTTGGTAGGAGCCATTTCACGAGTAAATGGCGTCGTAAATCTCGCGGCGTCAAGCGAAGGGCCTAATCCCCGTTACAGAAACACCATCATTTCGCTGTTTAGAGACGATGCGGACAGTGGATTGGAAGGAATGATTGAAGGCATGGAGGAAATTGAGGCTGCGGGGTGCGACGATGTTCGGCTCACGAGCAAGAATGGGACGAAATTGACTGCGTTTCCCAAGATAACGGCCCAGGTTGCGCTCTTCTTCTCCAACCCCCAAATGGCTCCTCGATCCAAACTTTATTCAGTCTATTGGCTCAAGGTCGCGGAGGCACATGGCAGTATTGACGCACCGTATTACCTTGGATCTCGCTACGAACAGCGCGGCGCCACGGACCCGAATGCCTATGCCCAGGCCGTGCAGTATTACTTAGCAGCGACCACCGCCTACGAGGATGCAAGGGCGCAAGCCGCGTTAGGGCGCATGTACGAGAAGGGTCAAGGAACAAAGAGAGACCCGGAGAAAGCCAAGCAGTGGAGCAGCGCGGCAAAGACCACTCGCCAACGCGCTGCGCGCGTATGCGCGTCCGCGCAAGTGAGAGAAGTGGTTCAACGCCTTCTTACGCAGGCCTATCTCCAGAACAAAGCTGGGGCTGAGACGATGAACGATCTGACTGGGATTCGTCCGGACCGAGGGGAGTTCACGATCAGCAAAGTGACGGCTGAAGACGTGGTCTCGTTGACCTATGCGTTTGTCTGTCGCGCCAAAGGCGGGTTTGACAATCCCAATTTTCACATTGAGATGCCTGAGAAAAAGGTTACCGTTTGGAGAGACCAATACGGCTACGAAACTACTACGGACAATTCAATGGAACAGCTTTCGTCGCAAGCAGCACCCGCATTGATGAACGAAGCCGCCAGAAACGTGGTGAATTATCACACGTTTAATATAAAACCATTGGGCGACAATCGTTTCAAAATAACGTATCGAGGTCCAAGAGACATTCAGTCGGAGGAGATCCAGGTAAACTAATCTCGCACGTGTACCATTTTTGGCGAGCGCTGACCCTGCATAGAGTACAGTTGTAGGCCCTCAGGGCAGGAACGAAAACAGCTACGCTTCGAAGGTTCGGCTGAGAGTATCGACCCCTTATTGGATGCAAAGCAGCATTACAACCAGCAATGAAAGGGTCACCGCCTGCCAAATTTCGGCAGCCACAATGGCCTCGATTCGGTCTTTTCCTCGACGTCTAACTCCCCCGGTTATTTTATTTCGGAGGAAGTGCCGCACCATAGGATTGCGAGTAGTTGCAAGTTGTGCAGCCGGTACCCCGGTGCTGTCCAGCATTCAGTGAATAAGTCAGGCATTTCTACAAGGAACTTCTGCAGCAAACATGTGTGCATTTTTGACTAATTTTTCTCATAGGAGAACTACTATGACTGCGACTATCTCTGGCAAGCACCATAATCTCTCCGGAACAGCCATGGGGGTGACCGTCTCTCTATGTATGGTACTGATGGTCTCAGATTGTATTCACGTGGGATCTGGGGCGTCAGGAGATGGATAAGTCGGTCAAAAGCACTCCTCTCATGAAGCCTCGGGAAATAGGCCCGTAGACGTGAAGCTGATCAAGCTTGCCTGACAGATGAACAAAAACACGCAAGGCTGAAAGAGCTGAATGAGAAGGAATCATGGCTTTCGGGATTTGCTGAGCATACGGTTGTAAGAGGTGGTGGCAATTTAGTCGGAAGAGTATTGGGACTTGGTCCTGCTGGGGAATATGTTGAATTGGCCAATGATGCAAAGAAAATGACAGTGAAAGGAAATGTGGCGCGAGACTCCATTGATACTATAGTCGCAAAGGACTGTGCCCCAGAACCTGCAACGCCGGTAGCACCTTCTAACTCAGCGGATGGTGCATCAGTTGTGCGATAGCTTTAATTGCACGCTATGCGATTACAGTGACTGCTGCTACCTCTACTCGGTTGGCCATAATGCCTTGCCAATGCATACACATTCAAAACGACAACGAGCATCGAATGCTTTCATAATCTGACCCACGTATGTGTGTGGATGCTTCGGAGCTGAGTTTCGAAACCGTAAGTCGCCTTTCCAGTAACGTGGGCATACCATCTAGGAGGGCGGTGCATGTTTAGATGTGTCGGTAAAATGTTCATGATAGGTGCGCTCGCAATAGTAATGGGCGGGTGTGGTGGACAATTCGTCGATGCTACGAAAGCTGAGAAGGAGGCACGTAACGCGTGCACATTTCGCTCGCAGGCTTCAATGAAGCAATGCCTGGAAGACGAAAAGCTGAAAATCGCTGCCCGCAAACAACGCGAACAGTCTCAAGCACACGACAGCTGGAAGCAAATGTCGGTTGGTATGCACGCTCCCGATCCCGCCGGGGGTGCCACGGCCGTAGCGATTGATCCCCTTCACCCTAATATAGTGTATGCGGCCCTTCCACCACGGCTCTATAAGTCTATCGATGCAGGGGAAAGCTGGAGCATGCTTAATCACAGTACTGCCTTGCCGCCCAACACAAGAGCAGACTTAGCTTTCCTGGCCATCGATCCAGTCGCTCCCGACACTATCTACGCAACAACTCGCTATATGCAGATGATAAAAAGTATCGACGGGGGAATCACATGGTTGCCCGCCGACACACAGGCACGAGCCCGATGGGACAATCCTGAATTTTGGGTGCTCAATTTTCCTAACTCTCTCCCACAAGAAACTACTGGCTTATTGTTCACATCACTAAACCTCAACACGCTCTTGTGGGGAACTTCAGGGTATGCCATGAAGAGCATCGATGGCGGGACAACTTGGAAAGCACTGCGGAAGGGGCTTCCGCCGGGCAGCGTGAGATTATCCGCGTTGGCCACCGATCCTTCGAATCCGGCCACGTTATATCTTGGGACAGACGCGCTGGGGATCTGGAAAAGCAGAGACGGTGGAGACCACTGGGAGGATCTACATCGTCCTATGATGCCCGGCATCAAGGCCCTAGCGGTTAATCCAACAAATTCCAGCACGGTGTATGCAGCCGGACTGTTCGGCATCTCGAAGAGTATAGATGGGGGAGCAACGTGGAACATGAGTAATAGAGGGCTGATTAAGGGGAATACTGTATATTCTTTGGCGATCGATCCCGTGGCTTCCGACACAGTCTACGCTGGAACATTTAAAGGCGTCTTCAAAAGCAACGATGCGGGAGAGAACTGGACAGAGGCTAGTACAGGGCTGTTTCCCGCGGAGAGGCGCGCGGACGTGAATCAGGTTCGCATGCTCGCCATTCATCCTGCTGATCCTAATACAATCTATGCCGCAACCACGTTTGGGCTCTACAAAACCACACGTGGAGGAACTCCGTGAACGGTGAATCATCAGTACTCTGAAATGGATTCGAAAGCGATTTATCTCTTACAACGGGAACAAACCCATTGGCGAGAACATGACCTTGAAGTAGACGAAGTACGCGATCAATGCTGATTGGCCTGCGTGGGCAATGGAGATTCACCATAGAAAGTCAGTTTCCCATGTGCACGACCGACGGGGGCGGCTCACTATATCGAGGCCCGAGAATTAAGCTGTGTCAGCTTGGCGCTGCCGAAGCTGTCGGCAGCAGTTATGGCAATTAGTTACAGCAACGTAAGGCATGGCATAAAGATGTTTAATTTGTTACGGAGGTCATGTGATTTCTACTAACCGCACAGTAGTTGGGGTTTTGTGTTTGGCCTTGTTCGGGTGCAGCCAGCAGTCGTTGCAAACCTCAAAAGAACAGGGCGAGGCATTTCGGCACTGCATGGGCGCTCTAAGAGTCCCGAATATGAAGGAATGTATTGATGCAAAAACCAAACAACTTGTAGATCAGAAAGAATCTGAACGAGCTCGAACGACTCAGAGGGCAGCTCAGCAGGCGGCAGCAAAACGTATCGACCGAAATACCATGGCTTTGGCAATCGATCCAATTGTTCCCGGCACAATATATGCGGGAACCTTGGAACAAGGCATACTTAAAAGCAACGATGGCGGACAAACGTGGACAGAAATCAACGGTTGGATCCCCTCAGTTGTTTACCAGGGAGAGCCTAAAACGCCTCGAGTGACATTGTTAGCGATAGATCCAGCGACCTCGAGCATAGTCTATGCCGTCTCGACGCGCGGATTGCATAAAACTACGGATGGCGGTGCAAGTTGGAAGCCTTTGTTTGAGGGCAAGAGCAGTGTTACTGTTACGAGTATTGCTATCGGCTCTCAGTCGCCCGAAACGCTATATCTTGGAAGTATCCGCGGGGTTTCGAAGTCGACTGATGGTGGGCATAGTTGGATTGACGCAGGGCTGACTGAGCCCACTCATGCCTTGGCTGTAGACCCACAAAATAACAATATTGTATATGCGAAAGTCGAAGGACCTAAGGCGGGCATTTATAAGGCGACGGATGGTGGAGGTCACTGGAAGCAAGTCTATCGAGGGTCCGAACCCGTATCGCTTGCAGTTGATCGCATAGATTCAAATCTAGTGTACGCGGGGACTTATAGCGGCTTCTTCAAATCAACGGATGGAGGAGATAGTTGGCAGCCCATTGGGTCTGATAGCTTAAAAGCCTTCACAGGGCCTGTTAAGGCTCTCATTATTCATCCAAAAGATAAAAACATTATCTATGCGATGACAGGTCACAGCATCCATAAGAGCATAGACGGGGGTGAAAATTGGAGAGCTCTGGAACATGCCATGACTGGCTTATTCGCAAGAGACTTCAACGGCTTTGGAGTTGATCCATCATCTCATTCCATCTACGTGGGATCTAGGGGGGGAGTTTTCAGAATTAATGACAGTGATGACGTACCGCACTAGAGGATCAGGTCAACACCGACTGTAGGGCTGCATAAGAAAGTATTTGCAATTGAATGGTATCGTCAAACGTCTATCCGTTCGAATTCGATCGGACTGAGAATCCTAGGGCAGAGTGCCGTCGTCGAATATTATAGACGCGTTCGATGTGATGAAATACGGCGGGTTTTGCCTGGTCTGTGCCCAATAAGTGGACCGGGCGGTACGCTCGGTTATCCAAATGGAATGGACTCATCACTCAGACTTTGCACGGTGATCATGTGAACCCACCACTTCACGGATGGGGGAACCATGAACCTGACGACGCTGAGGATCGACACCCTAGGTTCTCACAGTTTGTGACCACCTTACGATCCGAGGGTACTTCGAGGTCCGCTCCTTGCCTCATTCGTAGCAAGAGTTTCAGACCACCGAGCCTGAACTGGTCGCAGTTTACGACCGGTTGCCACGATTTCCTTATGACCTTTCCGGCGCCGATCCGTGCGAGGTCACAAACTGTGACCTCACACGCCACAATTCTGCAGGGACTGTTCTGATTTATGAGCCGACCACCGAGGGTAGAACGGAATCCCCCTCATCTGATGTGGAGGTTGTTGGGATCCGCAGCCGGACTCCCGCCCACTACAGCAGCGAAGCAAGGCTGCGTCAGACCGAAGCCGTCTGCTCGCCGCATCGCGACATCCCCTTCTAGCTAACTCGCATCCAGACTCACGAGGGGAGCCGCACCGGTCTTCCATTGCGCGCATACGTTTCACCCGCCCACACCTCTGGCGCGTCGAGACGCGCCATTTACCCAGGCGAGGTCCTTCTGAGGACGCGCCAGCCGCGAGCTACAATGTTCCCTCCAAGCTCGCTCGTTTCCTTCCCAGGTAGGGGTGGCACCTGCAAGGGGCTCTACCGCGCGCATCGAGTGAGCACTGCCATATATTTCAGCTCATGATTGTTCTTGGTGCGCGCTCTGCGAGCGAGGAGCTGCTGGCGGGTGTCACCCCTCTTCATTGACACCCCTTTCACCCTTTTGTTACTCTCTGCCGGTTCCCATCCACTCATCGCCAATGTCCTGTATCTACCCATGAACATTAAAGACTATCTCGAACAGAAGCGGCTGGCAGTGGACTGTTTTCTCGATCAGGTCAGCCCGCCCACTGCTACGCCTCCCACGACGCTCCATGAGAGCATGCGCTATAGTCTGATGGCAGGCGGTAAGCGCGTCCGACCGATCCTCACCATCGCCGCAGCCGAAGCGATTGGCGCCACACCGCCCGGGCTGATGGCCGTGGCCTGTTCGCTGGAATTCATCCATACCTATTCCCTGATTCACGACGACTTGCCCTCCATGGACAACGACGACTTTCGCCGGGGCAAACCGACCAACCACAAAGTGTACGGCGAAGCGATGGCGATTCTGGCCGGCGACGCCCTGCTGACCATGGCGTTCGATCTCATCAGCCGGCCCGAGCTCATGAAAGGCTGTGAGCCCACCCGACAAGTGCGTATTCTTCAGGAGCTGGCCTACGGATCGGGGAACATGGGCATGGTGGGCGGGCAGGTCTTCGACATTCAGGCCGAGAATCAGGACATTGATCTCCCCACGCTCCAGAACATCCACAAGCATAAGACCGGCATGTTGATCCGCGCCGCCGTGCGCATGGGCGCGATGGCGGCCGGAGCGACGGATCGGCAGCTCGATGACATGACCGGCTATGCCGAAGACATCGGACTGGCCTTCCAGATCGCCGACGATGTGTTGAATGTCACTGGGACGCGCGAGGAACTCGGCAAGAATCCCAATACTGATGCCGAGCGCGGGAAGAAGACCTATCCGACGTTTTATGGCGTCGAAGGCGCGCGCAAGCTGGCGGACGACTGCGTGACCCGCGCGATCGGCCGGCTGAACACATTCGGGCCCTCGGCCGATCCGCTCCGCGAGATCGCTCGCTACATCACTGCGCGGAAGAACTGACGTGAGGCGTGAAACGTAAGACGTGAAACGCAATCTCTTCGATCACACCATCTTCCAATATTCCCCACGTTTCGCGTCTTACGTTTCACGTTCAAGCGTCTTTCAGCACTACCCTTTCACGTTTCCCCTTTCACGTTTCACGGTATCTCAGGCATGAAAGCCCTCGTCACCGGAGCGACAGGATTTGTCGGCGGGGCTGTGGCACGCGCGCTGGTGAAGGCCGGCGTAGAAGTTCGGACACTTTCCCGCAAGGGGGCCGATCTTCAGAACCTCGCCGGCCTGCCGGTGGAGCAGGTCCACGGAGACCTCCGGGATCGCGACTCTCTTCGACAAGCCCTACGCGGCTGCCGGCAGCTCTACCACGTGGCGGCCCATTACGCTCTCTGGGCGAAAGACCCTTCCATTTTCTACGACATCAACGTCACCGGCACCCGCACCCTGCTGGAGGCAGCGCGCGAGGTCGGCATCGAGCGGACCGTCTACTGCAGCACCATCGGCGCGATCGGCCTGCCGCCGGGCGGGGGGCTGGGAACGGAAGAGACGCCGGTGTCGCTGGAGCAGATGGCCGGCCATTACAAACGTTCCAAATATTTGGCCGAGCAGGAAGTGCTGAAGCTCGCGCGCGAAGGCCTGCCGGTCGTCATCGTGAACCCCAGCGCGCCGGTCGGCGAAGCGGATGTGAAGCCCACCCCCACCGGCCAGATCATCGTGGACTTCATGAAGGGCCGCATGCCCGCCTACATCGAAACCGGCATGAACCTGATCGACGTGGACGACGTGGCCCAAGGCCACCTGCTCGCCATGCAGAAAGGCCGGCAGGGCGAACGCTACATTCTGGGTAACAAGAATCTGCTCCTCAACGAAGTGTTCCAGATCCTCAGCCGGATCACCGGGGTAAAGGCCCCAACCATCAAACTCCCGCGCCTCGCCATTCTGCCCCTCGCCTTTGCAAATCAGTGGATCTCGAACCTCACGGGTGTGCCCCCGCGCATTCCGCTCGAAGGCGTGAAGATGGCCAAATACAAGATGCATTACGACTGCAGCAAAGCGATCCGGGAGCTAGGCCTGCCGCAAACGCCGGTGGAGGTTGCCTTGGAAAAGGCGGTGCGATGGTTCCGGACGCATGGTTACGCGTAGTCGAATGCTGAAAAAGCCCCCCAACTGCGTTCTCGGCTCGACAAGATCCTCAACGTACCCCGGAGGGTACGCTTCCGGTCTTGTCGTCGCCTGCGGCCTTGTTGGCCCGCCTTTTTGATCATTCGCAGGATTCAGCTCAAAATGGAATTTCTTGTTCTTCTTGCAAAGACCATCCTGCTACGCCCCTATGTCTTTGTGTTTCTGGCCGCGTTTCTGGTTTCAGCCATTGCGTTGATCGGCTGGCCGCGGACCTGGCGCTTCTGGCTCATCAGTTGGATCACCGCCTTCATCTGCGAATATTCGTCCACCCGCAACGGCATTCCCTTCGGCTGGTACTTCTACAACGGCTCGACGGTCGGGCAGGAGCTCTATTTCTCCAACATCCCCTTCATGGACTCGATTTCGTTCTCGTTCCTGCTGTTCGCCGGTTATTGCCTGGCTCTGTTGTTTCTTTTACCGATACGGGCAGCCTCCAACACCGGCACGGCGCCACGGCTTCCCGATCTGAAGTTCGATCTGCCGTTCCGGACGAGTTGGCCGGTGTTCGCCTTGACTGTGCTGTTCTTCGCGTTCATCGACATGGTGATCGACCCGGTCGCGTTGCGAGGTGACCGTTGGTTTCTGGGCAAGATTTACTATTACCCCGACCCAGGCGTGCATTTCGGCGTCCCGATGGCGAACTACGTCGGCTGGGCGGTGGTCGGCGCGATCTCCCTGTTGATCTACTTTCCATTGGACCGACGGCTCAACCAACCCTTGCCGGAACACCGTCCTTCAACCACCCATCGCCTGCTGCTGGGCGCCGGACTCTATTACGGAGTGCTGGCCTTTAACCTGGCCATGACCTTCTGGATCGGCGAAACCCTTCAAGGCACCACCGGACTGCTGATGTATGTGCCGGTGACGGCCATCCTGCTGCTACGCCTGCTCACGCCTGCGACACAATCTGCGTAAACAGGCCCGAAGCATGGCCGCGACAAACGCGCCGTGATTGGCATTCATTTGATCGAGACTGTATAGTGTTCAAAGGCGTTGCGCCTGCACTGGAAGGCTTGTCTCCGATGAAGAAACTGTGCGGACTGTTGATGATCGGCTTCCTCGCCACCCTGGGAATCCTCGGGTGGTTCGGGTACCAATCCTATACTACCGGCTTTAGCGCCAAGGCCGAGCCGAACGAGTTGGAGGTGCTGATCGCCAGACAACTCCGCCACCTGGCCATTCCCTATGAGAATCGGCAGCTCCGCAATCCCCTGCCCGTCACGCAGGAGTTGATGAAGGACGCCCGCGCCCACTTCGCCGACCACTGCGCCTCGTGCCATGCGAACAACGGCAGCGGGGAGACCGTGATCGGCAGGAACGTGTACCCCAAAGCGCCGGACCTTCGCCTGCCCGACACCCAGACCATGTCCGACGGAGAATTGTTCTTCATCATTCAGAACGGCATTCGCTTCACCGCCATGCCCGGCTGGGGCACCGGCGATCCTGCCAAGGACAGCGGCAGCTGGCAACTCGTGCATTTCATCCGCCACCTTCCGAGCCTGACCGAAGAAGAATTACAGGAAATGGCCACGTTGAATCCCAAGACGAAGAAAGAATTACAAGACGAAGCTCTGATTGATCAGTTTTTAAGCGGAGACGACGCCGCCGCATCCAGCGCTACCGACGCGCACCACCATTAATACTCCAACGAAAGGATCTTCCCGTGGCATTCCTTCGCCTCTTCATATTCGCACTCCTCCTCGTCTGCGCCCCGGCTCTCGTGGCCGCGCATGGCAGTGGTCAGCATGTGCGCGGCGTCGTGTCGGCCATCGATGCGACCCATATGGAAATCAAAACCCCCAAGGGCCAGGTGGTGTCGGTGCGCATCACGGACAAGACGCAATATAAGGTGCGGAACCTTCGCCGCCCGAAGAGTCCGCCACAGGTGGGAGACCGCGTGGTCATTGAAGCCGAGAAGGGCACCGACGGCCTGACCGCTACGGAAGTCCATTACTCGGACTCCAAACCCAAAGAGGCACAATAGAAAGCCAATAGCCGCCGGTTGAGGAGAGGGCGGCAATGCTAGAGGATGTTCAAAACGGCCGCTCAGCGAGGCCGCAGCGAACGAAGAGGCGAGGCGTACACTTCGGTACGTTGAGCCTCTGAATGAAGCGAGAACGAAGCTGGCGGATGTCTTCAACATCCTGAGAGGGCCCCGTGCGAGTGTTTCAGCTACAAGGCAGTCAGCACAGCACAAGCAGCAACAGCGGCCTGCGTCCCATTGTCATGCGGGTGCTGATCATGGGGCTTGCCGTCTTTCTCGCCGTGACCATTGTGCCCGGCATCGAATCGGAGAGCTTGGGCGCGGGTCTGGCCGCCGTGCTCGTGCTGACGGTGCTGAATACGCTGATCCGGCCGCTGCTCTATCTGTTGGCGCTCCCGCTGATCGTCGTCTCGCTCGGCCTGTTCATGGTGGTGATCAATGCCCTTCTGCTACAGCTGACCGCCGCCCTTGTGAAAGGCTTTACCGTGGTCGGGTTCGGGGCGTCCTTCTGGGGCGCCCTCGTCATCAGCCTTGTGAGCAGCCTGCTCAACATGATCCTGGTGGTAGAACATACCCGTGTGGAGCGGCACGATCATCCCCAGCGCCCGCCCACGATCATCAACCCGAACTAGCAGCATGACACGCTTCTCTTCCTTGAGTTACCTTGATCCGGCTGCTACAATGCCGCCCGACGCTCGCTATTCACCGCCGAGAGCGCACAACCTATAACGAGCACCATGTTCCGAACATGCTGCGGGCTATGACTCACGATCGGAGTCATCCAGACCGGAACACCATCGGTAGCCCCCTGCATAGCCGGCAACATCCTGCATAGAGGTCGATGAGTCCTCCAGCTGAATCAGAAAAAAAAGCCGCCGCTGAAACGCACCTGCATCGCACCCTGACCTCCGTCGTCAACGGGCTCCCCGCCGATGCCGCCCTGGTCGCAATTTTCCACCAGGAGCAGGGACCGCTCACGACGCAGGTGCATCGCGGTTTCACCCCGCGCGATGTCCAATCGATCGTCCGTACGCTGTCCTCGCAGAAGGTACTGACATCCGTCCCCGCCGGCAACGATCCTGAGGCCTCACGCACCATGCGCCTTCGTCTGGTCACCCCGGGAGCCAAGTCGCTGCTGGGCGTGCCCCTGCGGCACCGTCAGCGCACCTTCGGCTTTTTGGTGATCGGACGGAAGGACAATGCCGTCTATGCCAAAAAAGACAAGACGATGCTGGAGCAGGCCGGCGACGACATTACCAAAGCGCTCGAACGGGACAGCCTCTTCGATCTCAACGTGTTACTGAGCCGTCCGCTGGTCGTGCAGGAACCGCAGCCGGTTATTGCGACTCCGGATGTCTACAACGCGCCGACCTCCCATGCGACCCCGGAGATCCAGGAAAAGATCGTGTTGCTGCTGAACGAGCTGGGGCAGACCCTGGCCTTCGACCGCGCCTGGATCGGCGCCTATGACCCGCTCGCCGGTAATGTCGAAGTGCTCGGGATCGCCGGGGAACAGAAGACCGACCCGAAAGACCAGAAGAAAGATCTGAAAGCAGGCCAGCGCTTGACGCTCGACGCCTCCGCCGCCGGATGGGTGGTGCGCCACCGTAAGCCACGCGTCGATCACGATTTGGCTTCGACTCAAGGCCGCTTCCTCGATCACAAACACCTGTATAAAGACCGGTTCCAGTCGTCGCTGGTGCTGCCCTTCTTCCTGCGCGGACAAGTCGGCGGGACCATCACGCTGGCCTCGAAAGAAGCGGACCGGTTTGCGGTGACCGATGCCCGCCTGCTCGAACCGATCAATCTCAAGCTGGTCGATCTGCTCCAGGCCGCGCCGCCCGCAGCTGCGGGCACCGCCAAGGCCGAAGGCGCACCGGACACGGCAGCAGGCTCACCCGCCTTGATCTCGGCGGAACCGGTGATCAGAAAACAGGAGCGGCAGGCGGCCATCGGAGAGTTCAGCGCCTTCCTCGCAACTGAAATCCGGGAACCGCTGGGTTCGATTCGGGCGCAGTTGGAAGAGGTCACGGCCGAGGGCATCCTCGACTTCGACCCGCAAACCCGTGTCGAGAACGCCATGCGGGATCTGATCCGTATCGAAGCGATTCTCAATGAAATCCTCGACTTCGCCAAACCGCTCGACCTCATGCGCCGGCTTTGTCGGGTTCCGGAAATGGTCGAAAATGCGTTGACCGTGGTAGCGACCGAACTGGAAGCCACCCGCATCCAGGTAGTCAAAGAATATGCCGGAGTCCTCGCCCCGGTGCGCGCCGACGAAGCCAAGATGCAGCAGGTCTTCCTCAGCATTTTCAAGAATGCGATCGAAGCCATGACTCCTGGCGGCATCCTGACCATCTCCATGAGCAACCAGCGGGCAGGCCGACATCTGGAAGTTCAGATCCTGATCAAGAACAACGGGGCGCCGATTCCCCCCGAGCATGTGGATAAGGTATTCGAGCCGTTCTTTACGACCAAGCGGTCCGGCACCGGCCTGGGCCTCGCCACCGTGAAGAAAATCGTCGAGGAACATCAGGGTAGTATCGGCATTTCCGGCACACCCGGCGAAGGGACCACAGTGACGATTCGCCTGCCCGGTGTCAGCCGGGGCCCGGCCCATCGGTATCGAGGTCGCGGACGCCGTCCGCCACGCCGCCCGACCGCCGCGTCCTAAGCCCGGACTATTCATGAATACCTGCTCAGGCCTCCGATCCTCTCGTTCGGCGAGGCTGTTCTCGTTCGGCCTCCTCGACGGACTGCCAGTACACCTGCGTCGGCCTTACAGGCGAGAAACCCCGGCGCGATTCGGTCTCAAACGCCTCGCCACGGCTTTCATGAATAATCCTGGCTAGGCCCTGTTTCTTGTCCGGTCCGATCAATCAGGTCAGGTCTCCGTGGTGGACAGCCTCTTTTTGCGCCCACGTGTCCCCTGGCCGCCCGCATAGGCCGCGCACAGCCTTTTCCCGCTACAGCGCTAGGTTAGGGGGGCCTGCTCCTGCGCGCGTCCAACGAGGGCCTTCCAAGGCCGCGCGTTGCGCGAGCAAAGCAGGCCCCTGACCTACCCGCCCTCCCCCTTTATCCTTGACACGGCTTCTTCAGATAGCTAAGATTCCCGCACTCATCAGGCTTTTAACGTCTATAATCGACCACCATACTTTCACATTCTTTCAAAGGAGTAGGGGTATGAAATTCGTGATCGGCAGCGTCGCGACCCTTGCAGGTGTATTGTTTATGTGTTCGATGGCCTCCGCGAATCCGGCCCTGTTGCCGAAGCACGAAGGTTATCCGATGAAGAACGACGGCAGCCCCGTGACCGGGCAGCCGACCGCCAATGACCCGGGCCAGAAGGCGGCGGGTGGCGAGTCCACTCTGCTGAAGTCTGCGGATTCCTCCAGCAAGCATGCGGAACAGAAATTGGTGAAGTCGGACAACGCGCGGATTACCGAAGGCCAGGGCGCCGGCCGGTTGCCGAACGTGCAGGGTCCGCAAATCAAGATCGAGCCACCGGTGACCTCTGCCACCAAGATCACCGGCGACCGTAAGATCGATTAGTTTCTAGTCGATAGAACGAAGACGGGGCCGTTGTCTCACGACAACGGCCCCGTTTCTTTTTGTCCCCGGCACATTCCTACCGCGTCTTTCGACCAGCGCCTGTCTCCGATTGCATCCGAAACCGCCACAGCTTATTTGCCCATTCACCTGCGTAATCGATGCCGATCCGGGGAAATGTCCCGATCGCCTTCTTTGACACCGACTGCCCACGGTCTTCAAACCAAAGCGCGTCACCTTGCGTCAGGTCGATTCGATTCAAGGTCCGGTCGATACCCATTTCCCGACAAAGCCTGCCTGGTCCATCGATCAGTCGTCCTTCGATTTCAATAGCCCGGATCAGGATGGCCGCCGGAAAATCTTCACCCTCTGTGACGACATTGAGGCAATGGTACATGCCGTAAATCAAATACACGTAGGCTACTCCCGGTGGCCCGAACATGACGTCGGTCCGTTGCGTTCGACCCTTCGACGCATGGCAAGCCTTGTCCTCCGAACCGACGTAGGCCTCGACCTCCACAATCTTCCCCGCGATCTGTCCGTGCCCGTTCTCACGAACAAGGTACTTCCCGATCAACGACCGCGCGACTTCGACGGTTGGGCCAGCGAAGTAGCTTCTCGACAAAACCTCTCTCATGGGCGAGTCTCGTCTCCTAACTTCAATGTGCGGCCTTCTCAAAACGGCCTCCAGAAAGGCCGCAGGCGAAGACAAGACCGGAGGCGTACCCTCGGGGTACGGTGAGGATTTTGTCAAGCCGAGAACGCAGCTGGAGGCCATTTTCAGAAGGCCGCTAAAAATACCATGCAACGCCCCCCATCACCATCCTTGGATTACCCGGCACGAAGTGGATGTCCGTTACCCCGGCCGCTTCATTTCTGAGTCGTGACTCAAAGGCAAAGACCGCCTGCTCCCACTTCGTATTGAGTAAATTCTGCACGAACAAAAACGCTTCGAGTCGCCCATGCGCCAGCTTGATCGGGATCTGGTACCGTTCGGACAAATCGACGTCGATCCATGAGGGCGCGCGAATGCTGCGATCCTCCGTCAGCGGGCGAACACCGAGATACGTCGCTTGCAGCTGTGAGGTCAATCCTTCCGGCCACCGCAGCAGCAGCGCGCCATACGCCGTCACTTCCGGCGCCAGTGGAATGGCATCGCCGTTGCGGAATTCCGCCTGAGTCCAGGTCATGCTGCCGTTAAAATACACCGGCCCCCAGACCTGCCCGCGCGCGCCGACCTCCAGACCGCGCCGGCGGGACGCGCCACGAATTTCTGTCGTCCCTTCGTCACCGACAAACACCAGTTCCTGCTTCATGTCCAGGGCCCACACCGTGGCCGTCAGCTCAATACCGTCCGAACCCCAAGGTCTTGATCGAAGACCGACCTCATAACTCTTGGCTCTCGCCAACGGCGAGGCGGCCGGAGTTACCGCCGATCGCGCATCGTTGCTGTGGTATCCCTCGCCATAGTTCACAAAGAATTCCGTGTGAAACCATGGGCCTAAGATCAGATTGGCTTTCGGCAAGACCAGTCCCGAACTCGCCGTGCCCGCCGGTTGTTCGGCACAGATTGCACAGCGGTTGCGGACATCGAAGGTAAAGACTTCACTGCGCACACCGCCGGCCAGGCGCATCCACGCCGTCGGTTGTACCTCCAATTTCACGAACGGTGCGTAAGAGGCCTCGGAAATATCAGTATCCGTCGTCGTTCCGAGTGGATTCCTACGCACCTGCGGCCCCAGCCGCGCATGAATATCATCCATGCGGGCTTGCACGCCGATAGTGGCTGCGCCATCGATACCGAATACCCTGCCTGTCTGCTTATAGCCCAAATCGCCACCGTACATGACCCGCCGGTCGGATTGCTGAAACCCGTCGCCGTTGACGGGATCGTTCTGGAAGAATGTAAAATTTGTAAAGAGATCGAAGCGGTAGTATTGCGCGTAGGCATTGGCAAAAAACCGGCCGGACGACGTCGTGTCGTAGTGATAATTCAAGCGCGCAGTTGAGCGGAGAGTGTTGCCCCCTTCCGACGGATCAATGGATCCGAAGCGGTCGAGTGATCCATCCTGCACGGCCCGCAGAGGAATCTCTCCCGAGCCGTTCCACTGCGCCTTATGAAACGTTCCGGTGATCGACAATTCCGACCGGGAGGTCGGGTTCATCGTGGCCTTCCCGAGTAAGTTGCCGCGAAAATATCGATTGCCGTTCTGAAACGGGCCATCGGTGTAGTAGCCTTCAGCCGCGAACAGGGTCCGCATCTGGTCCTTCGTCGGAGAGAACATGAAGAGATGCCGTTGAGTGTTGAACTGCCCGCCGGCCGACTGCACCACGCCCTCCTTCACCACCGCTCGCGTCCTGAAATTGACCGCCCCCGCCGTGGAGAAATCGCCATACTCCGGCAGATAGGCCCCCTTGTAGACATCGAGGCCTTCGATGGTCTCCGGGATGATGAAATTGAGGTCGGTATACCCCTGCCCGTGGGCATGGGAGCGCAGATTGATCGGCATGCCGTCGGCAAAAAACGCGACATCGGTGCCGTGATCCGCATCGAACCCGCGCAGGAAATATTGGTCGGCCTTGCCGGCGCCGCCGGAATGTTCGACGGCAATAAATCCCGGGATGAGGCGGAGCACCTGGGCCGGGCGCCCTTGCGGCTGGAGGAGATATTCCTTGTCGGGGATGAATTGTTGCGACGAAGCCGCCACCGGGCGGGCGGCTTCGACCGTCACCTCAGGCACGTCGAGATCAGGCGCGTCTGGATCGTGGGCGAACGCCGTCAAACCGAAACTCAACACGATTGCTCCCGCACCGATCACCCATCCGATCCACCGCATCATGACTCCCAATCACATCACGTGAGCGGACAAGGCACTCAGAATGGTCCACGCATAGCCCCTAGCGGCCGCTTCAGACCTTCGTGATCTGACAGTGAAGTTCGAGAGGCAGGACGGCGGTTTCGATCAGGCGGTCGCCCTGAGCAGCGACGCACAACGCTGCAAGGCATGGTCGATCAACGCATCGAGGGTTCGTCCCTCGGCGCCGACGACTTCGACCTTCCGCTTATTGAGGGGGAGCAGTACTTTTCTGGCCGACGATTCCAGCACGGCTTGCGCCAGCACCGGAGTGACCTCACCGAACATCGACCCCGGCATGAGGAGACTCAACGAGCCCACAATCACATCCGCGGCATAGAGCCGGCGGTGAATCATCTGCGGGGCCGTTTCGGTGAAGGTCGCGCCGGCCCGAGCCATCGCCTCCGCGGAGGCACTATTGAGACCCAGGCCGATAATTGCATGACCGTCATCCGCCAGCCCGCGCAACCCGGCGACCATCCGGCTTCCCAGCCCGCCGCCGCGTCCATCCACCACACAAATCGTCATCAAATGCTGAGCCCTTTACCCGTCGTCGTCATGGTGAGCTTGCCGTGCTTCACGCCCTTGACGCTCAGCAACGCGTCGGCCACCTTGCGAATGGCAGCCCCTTTGCCCTTGGCCACCAGCACCTCCAGGCAGTGATCGTGGTCGAGATGCACATGCATTCCGGCCATGATGTGTCCTTGAAAATCGTGCTGGATATGGGTGAGTTTCCCCGTCAAACCCGGCACGTGATGGTCGTACACGAACGTGATCGTGGCAACGGTCTCCTTATTCTCGTCCCATTGCTGTCCGACCAGATTGCCCCGGATCAAATCGCGAATCGCTTCGGACCGATTGGTGTATTTACGCCGCTCGATCAACCGGTCGAAATCGGCAAGAAGATCCTCATCGAGCGAGACACCGAATCGCGCAAGCTGCTTCATAGCCGTGCTTCCGTGTTACGAAATAAATTATCGTGGCACGAATAATACAGAGCCCGGCGCAGATGCGTCAAGCAGCCCTGAGGGGAATGTTTCGTGAGATGCTACCCTGCGGGAGGAATCGAACCGGAGCAGAGGGCTACGCGACCAACTGAAGCGGGCCCGTCGCAGCCAACAACTTCTCTCCTTCACGATCGATGAGCTGTATAAATAAGGCGCTCAAGTCGGGGTCGAATTGTTTACCGGCCTGCATGTGAATTTCAATCTTGGCTTCGCTGAGCGTCATCGTCGGTTTGTATGAACAGGGATGCGTCATGATATCGAAGGCATCGGCGAGCGCCACGATCCGCGCCGCCAGCGGAATCTGCACGTCCTTAATCCCGTGATAGCCGGTTCCATCCCACCGCTCATGATGTGTCAGGGCAATCTCGCGCGCCATCATCAAGAGAGGAGCCCGGCTATCCGACAGGAGCCTCGATCCGATTTTGGTATGCTGCTTCATCGCCTCCCAATCGGCCGTCACATAGGGCCCGTCCTTCAGGATCACGGAATCACGCAGGCCGACTTTCCCGATATCGTGCAACGGAGCCGTCTTCTTGATCATATCCACCTGATCCGCAGGCAGCCCCTTGATCTCCGCCAGTAACATGGCCATCCGCCCGACCCGCCAGGCATGGCCGC
>WBZQ01001065.1_pt2 | contig 19290 bp, 23 predicted proteins | sample 5204251 | NCBI WGS metagenome assembly WBZQ01 (sample SAMN12412402, study PRJNA552823) | activated sludge metagenome | isolation source: activated sludge from nitrification reactor of wastewater treatment plant... | place: USA: Virginia | collected 2017-09 | reverse complement strand
ACTGATCGTTTCGGCGCTCCGGTGGCTCCTGGCGAATCCGGCTCGCGGCTTTCTGACCCCAGAGGACCTGCCGTTTGCGGCAATTCTCCGCGACGCGATGCCCTTTCTCGGCCGAATATTCAGCGGGACCGTCACGAGCGGTCTCGGCCGCCGTAGACAGTTCTCCGATTTCATCGCCCGGGACCGCGCGAGGCATCGCCCGCGGAAAACCAAAAACAAAAAAACAAGAACCGCGCCGAGCACGCGCAGGGGCCAAACGGCCGCGGCTAAAACTTCGGTGCCGCACAAGGGGCGAAAGCGCTCCCGGGCGAAAACCCACAGTCGCTCCGGCGGCAAAAATAAAAGCGGCGACAAGGCCGGCAGAGTCATTCAACGCCGACAGGCGGGGTCTGATGTCGCACACAAGAGGAGTCCGGGACCTCACAAAAAACGCCGAGATGCACGGCGTTGAGCCTCAGCCGTTTTATCACGTGCGATACCCGCCTTTGGCTGGCTTCGCGTTGCTTGCCCGAGCGGCGTCCGAGAATAAAGGGAAGAAAGTGAAAAATAAAAACTAGGCGACTCCTGTCGCCATATTATACGGACGGACGCGCGTAAGCAATGTCGACCAGAAGCAGAGCAAAAAGCCGCTCCTCGAGCAGCAAGAGCAAAAGCGCGAAGGCCCTTTCCAAGTCGGCGTATGTGAGCGAAATCGCGGCGGAAACGGGTCTTGACAAAAAGCAGGTCAGCGCAGTCCTCGACGCGATGGTTACTGTGACCGTACGCGAGCTCAAAAAAACCGGGGTTGCGGCGATCGTGCCGGGTCACATCAAAGTGAAAGTCGTCCACAAAGCCGCGACACCCGCACGCCAAGGCCGCAACCCCCGCACCGGCGAGGCGGTGACGATCAAGGCCAAACCTGCAAGCAAATCTGTGCGCGCCCGGGCGCTCAAACGCCTCAAGGAACAGGTCGCGTAAGCAGGTACGGTCCAGCTTATCGCCGCGCGTCTATCGTGGGTTTGGGTGGTCTCCACTGCGATATCAGCCCTTTTTGCCGACGCCTCGAAAAACCCCATTTTTTAGCATTCGTTTGTAGTCGGCGATGTTCTTTGCGAGCGAAGTGCTTGGCCCCCACAACAGATAATACGACAAAAACCCTGCACGCGTCGGATCGCGAGTCAACAGGTCCTTTTGGTGGCGCTTTCTATATTTTTTTCGCCTCGCGCGGTCACGGTGTATCGTGTAGTCCTCATAGCCCTTCGCGCCGAAGCGCGTTGTCCGCGGCACGCCGCCGACAAGAAAATGCGCCGCGTATTTTTTTGCCCCGCGTGCGGCGCGTGTAACACGGATGAGCTCGACGGCAGGCCTGGTTTTGGCAGTTCGCCGATGAACCCTGTTCCCACTTTTCATTCCGCCTCCCGCGGCTCTGTCGCCCAGGCCTCGCTTCCGCAGCTCGACCTTCGCCCTGTTCAAGCGCCGCTTGCTGGCCGCCGACAACCCACGGCCAGCCCTGTTGATATAAAAATTGAGCATACTCATCGCCGCTTGGTACGGTGTTTTGGCCCGACTGCGGCGACTCGCCACCGCAGCCCGAAAAAGCCCCTCAGCGATTTCCTTTGGCGTGCGCGTGAAAAGCCCTTCCGGCAAAACCAATGCTGTCGAGCTCGCGGTGACGCTTTGCGACCATTTCCGAGGGGTGGCCCGCCTGGGGGGTGGAAGGTCGAAATCAGCGGGCCGCCCTTTTCGGGTGGGCGTTCTTCGTGCTTTTTTACGTTTCAGGACTGCGGCCCGTGACGGGGCTCTAGCGCGTCTGGATCCCTCGCGCCCCATCGCGTCTTATTCCTTCGTGCTAAAATTGAAACCCGGTCAGTCCTGGCACCACCAACACACCACACAACACACCACACAGCATGGCCGAATACGTAAACATCCTCCCCGCAGACGAAAACACCAAAGGCAACGTCTGGTGCGCAGCATGCGGACAGAGCATTCGCGCAGCAAACGAAGAGCGTCACTTGATTTCCGCCAAGCATGCGGAGAACGCCGCAGCCGAGACAAAAAAGGGGCCCAAGGGCGGCAAAAAGGATGCCGAAAAGGCCGCGAAAAAAAGCGAGGCCCGTCCAGAGGGGCCCGAAAGCGAAGAAAAGCCAATGAAAGCTTCGAAGGGGCCAAAGGCCTCGAAGGCCGAAAGTTCTGAAAGTGTGCAGTCGGATGCAGCCCGCGCAACAGAGTCGGTCGAGGCTGATCTCCCACTCGACCCAAAGCCCGCGCCAGGCAAAGAAGGAAACCGATACTGCGGGATCTGTGAACAAAGTCTCGGACCCTCGAAAGTGAAGAGCCACCTCGGATCCAAAAAGCATCAGGCGAACGCGGACAAAGTCCTCGCCGATGCGATGCAAAAGGTCGCCGTGTAAGCCCGGCCACGACGCGTTTTTTTGGGCTCTAGTACTGGTGCATGTGCATCGAGGCGTGGCATCGGGGGCAGCTGCAACCAGGGGGATGCCGGCCGTGCATGCAGCTCATGCACTGGCACCCATGCGGATGCCGCACACAGCGAGGGCATCGACATCCTTGGGGGTGTTCGCCCTCCTTTGCTTCGAGGGCCGTCAGCCGGTGCTCGATGTTCATGTGGATGTAAAGGCCCAGGATGATGATGATCACGATCACGACGGCGCAGAGGCCGCTCACAGCACACCAGGTATGCATCGGTCAAAACAACTTCGTGGCGTGTGGTATCGGTATTCTGGCCGCACAAAAAGAGCGTTGTTTTTCCCGCCGGCCCCCAAGCGGCCGAACCGTGGTCTATTTGCCAGCTCCGGCAGTTTTTGATCGCCCGGTGCCGCATGCACTGCATGGGGCAGTTGTGTAAACGGTGCCCGAAATGCATTGCTTCGGGCTCGTCGCGGCATAGAAATTTTGGGCATCCTTGCAGCAGCAGCCCGCTTTGCTGAGCCGATGGACAAGCCGGTACCATTCGTACAGCGAGACCAGCGCCGGAATAATGACGAGGACGAGCAGGGCCACGATGAGGGCAACCGCCCATGCGCTTGAGGACATTATCGATCATACGCCGGCAAATAAAAAAGCGCCATGACAAAATGCGGCGAACAGCACCACGTCGGCCCATTTCTATTTTTATACAACGGCGAACAGGTGGATCGACAGGACCGACATCCCGAAGAGCGCGTTAAGAGTTTGATCAGCCCCATCGGTTCGGGCCTGAAGGACAACGGCGTCGTTGGCCGCGAGCAAAACATCAGTCGAGAGGTTTTGCGTGAAATCCAACGCCTGTGTGGTTGTTTCTGCGACCACAGCGGGCACCGTTCCGTTTACAAGGAACTGGAGCCAGACCGATACGCCCGGCACGGGGCCAGACCAAACGACGTTGGCCTTGAGGGAGTATTTTCCAGCCCGCGGGGCTGTGAAAACGCCCGTCGCAAGAACGAAGGCCGCGTTGGCATAGCGCGTGACATCGCCGAGGAACCAGGGGGCAACGTTGTGCCACACGCCGATTCCACTGATGGCTTGCGTTCCGCTCTTGTCGACAAAAGCCGAAATGTCAGGGACGGTCGGCGGGGGTGGTACAGGCGGGACCGGGGTCGGCCCGATATATTGGTACACGCGCAGCGTTAATGGCAGCTGCACGCCGGAAGGGACGCCGTAGGGAAACTGGAGGATTTGGTTGGTTCCGTCAATGACCCAAACCGAAGCATCATAAGGTACGGTCTTGTTGTTGTTGTCCGTAAGGCGCGGCTGATAACCGCCGGTAAAATTCCTTTGCCCAAAGTTCGCGGGAATAACGTTGTTGAGCGCGCCGGTTGACGAAACGAAGGTGGTCGTGTCCTGCTGAACGAGCGTATCGATTCGAAGCTCGACGACCCCGTCGATATCGCCGTTGTTGATGAGGGCTGGGGACGGGGTGTCGGGAATCGACGAAATTTGGAGCCACACCTCGCGTGGATCCGTTCCGTAGCGGGTTATCGCCGTCGCCCTTGTCGCTGGATATTCTTGGTTTCGGAGCGTTTGTCCGTAGTTGATAAAGATCGGTTTCTCTGCCATTTGCCGACGACCACCTATTGGGTCAAAAAATATCGCACGGCGCGACCCATATGGCCGCCGAATCATCCGTGATAAAGTTCTGGATCGAAGTGACGGATAAAGCGCGCGGACGGGTGCCAGCTGATTGAGCAATTGGCGTGCGGGCCGCCTTTAGTTTTATGGGCATCGAGCTTTTTTTGGGCGTTCACAACAAGATTGGCGAAGGGTTGTAGCTCAAAGGGCTTTTGCGCGTTTTTGTTCATCGCGCGATAAGCGAGGCAATCGGAGGGGTGATCGTCGGACCACGTCGCTTCGACCAGTTCAAGATCTCCGTCGTCCACAACCGCTTCACAGAGCGCAAGAAAGTTCGCGAGCAAATACTGCACCCCATAGGGCTTCGCGTAAAAGGCCATGTGGCGAACGCCGAACAGTTGTACGGGTATCTCTTGCGGTTCTTCCGCAGGCGTCGTGAGTTTCGCGACCCAGGAGTCGCTGATCTCGGTATCGTTCGCGCCGACGCTTACGACAACGAAACTTTCCCGATCGGCCAAGGTTTGTTGCCGGATTTTATCTTCGTAAAGCCCCACAGCTATGCGCGCAACCACTTGGTCCTTGGTCGGCCCGCAGGACAGATGCGCATAAAAGGTCAAATCGCCGCTTTTTCCCACGCGAAGGAACCTGGTGGACCAAAGATTTCGGCCGCGACCGCCCTTGTTTTGTTTTCGGGGTGAACCGCCGGCTTCGTCTACCGGTTCGCCTTCCGCGGCGCCCGGACCAGTCTCGGCCACGTCAGCTCGGATCGGGGTTTGCGCATTTCTGGGGGTGTCTTCGGTTTCCATGTTTGTGCCAAGCCGGACCGTTTTCAGTTTTGGCGCGGCGCCACGCAAAACCTACGGCGTGAATATGTCGACGAAAACCAAGCAGGAAAGTGCGCCGAGCACGATACTTCCCGCTGTCGAGGACGCAGTGCGCGTTGGGAATGCGCTAAAGCTTGACTGGGCTGTGGTTCCGCCGCCGGTTTGGCGCGAGGCTCTCGGAGTCGAGCTCGAGCACGGGACGCGCTACGGCCCCAAAACGAACGCAACCGGCGACGATTTGCTTATTACAGGGCGGATTGCCCTGGCCCATCTCATGGAAGACCCTTTTTATTACCAAAGACTGGGGCCGATGGAGGCCACGGCCAGCGAATATTGGCGGGGTGTGACGAACAAACCTTCTCCGGTGGTTCAGGGGGGGTTCGACCCCCCGCGCCTATACTTTCTGTTGTTGGCGCTCATCGTTGTCCTCGTGGTGCTCATCGCGGCGTGGGCGCTTTGGTCGCGTGCGCGGCAAAAAGCCCGGGCACGATGTAGGCCCTCACATTCGAGGAACGGCAGACGCCCGAACCAAAAATAAGCGGTCACGCCCGAACGACTTTTGTCGCTGCGCATCCGGGGCGCTAAACGCCGCGGACGAAGACACCCCCGTGCAAGGACGTAAACAAATCGTCCGGCGCGCAGGGCGCCCCCCACGCGTAATCGTAGGCGCCTTCCCCGGCGTGTTTAGCAACCCATTCGGTAATATCACCGCGGTCCGTGGCCCCGGCGATAATGCCGACCCTCCAATCCCAAGGGCATCCCTGGGCGATCGCCCAGCAAAGAATTTCAAGACTGCCGGCAATTACCGCGCCGAGGCATGTACGTGCGTCCCAGGGGCAGCCGTTTTCCCGAGCCCAGCGCAGGGTCTCGAAGTGCCCGTTTTTGGCAGCCTCGGCGCATGTCCTTTCGTCCCAGGAGATTTGGTGGCGGCGGGCCCACTGGAGCGCGCCGAGGTGGCCGTTCTCTGCGGCGGTCGCGCAGATTTCATCTTCCCGCATGAAGCGGTAGCTACGGGGGGTCGAAGTCGCTGACTGGGGTGTCGTCTCGTCCTGGGCCATCTTTTTGTGTTCGAAGTTTTTGGTAGCCGTTTTAGCTGTTGTGTGTTGTGCGTGCAACGTGTCGACTATGTCGCTGTTGTTGCTTTTCCTGCCCGGGCTTCAAACGTTGCCAGCTTACCCGCCCGAAATCTGGCGAAAAAACAAGCGATACCGCTATGGGCCTTTCGGATCCGGATGACTTTGGTTCGACAGTATTAGACGCCGACTGAGACCGAGATATTGCGGAAGAAAAGAAAGAACGAAACCGTATGTCGTTAGGTGGTGGTGAGGCGCAGGCGCCGGATTTAATCCAACCCGCGGCGCCCTGGGAAAAACCCGGCGACCGCATCCTTGACCCGTTTCTTTTAATCCTTGGGCAGCTGTCTTCGACAGACCTTGCCTGCGCGGCGCAGGTTTGCAGGCATTGGCGCGCATGCGCCGCAAAAATTTGCACCCAATTCACCGTGCGCGCACCCGAAATCGTCCAAACGGTCCCTCTGGTCGAATGGGGGCTCCGGCTCCGCCTTTTCACGCGGGAGACGCCTCTGATACGGTACGCAGCCGCCGCCGGCAGAGACGATGTTGTCGTGTGGCTTCGGGCGAACGGGTGGACCTGGGATCGCGAAGCCAGCATTAGCGCGGCCCGTGGCGGTCATTTTAGCATCCTGCTCTGGGCGTGCGGCATGAACTACGACTGCCACGAGGCGGCTTGCGCGCTTGCGGCGGCATCCATTGGGCATCTTGCGATCGTCGACTGGGCATATTCGCGGGATCGGCTTGGCCGAGGAGAGCTGAGGGAAATTGCGGTCGCTGCCGCCGAAGCCGCCGACTGGCCGATGCTTGAGTGGCTCGCGGGCCTACAAAGGTGCCCGGAACCCCCTTGGACGCCCAAAGCGCTTGCCATCGCTGCGAACAAAGGGAGGTTCGCCGTTGTTCGATGGCTGCGCCTGCGCGGCTGTGAATGGACCGCTGACGTCTGTGCCAACGCCGCGCGATGCGGCCACCTCGAACTTCTATGCTGGGCGCGAGATAACGGCTGTCCGTGGGACGAAAGGACCTGCGCCAACGCCGCGCTCCATGGCCATCTCGGTTTGCTGAAGTGGGCTGTCGGCGCAGGTGCCCCACTGGCGCACAGCGCGGTCCTCAATGCAACAATCCGAGGTCACGCACACGTCCTCGAATGGTTCCGATCTAAAGGGATTGGTGGCGGGCCCTCCTGAGCAAATAACGCGAATAGCATAAATAAAAATGCGCCGCGCACGACACCGCACAAAAATAAACGGACGCTGTCCCGGTGAGTCTACTTGGCCGTTCCGGGCAACACCGCCGGTTTCTCAATGCACATCTTTGCAATCTGCCCGACATTCCCAACTCCGCGCCACAGAATGGCGAGCTGGCGAGGTGCACCTCCACGCTGCTCGCATGCCCGAAGCAGCGTCTCGAAACGCCAACCGATTAAATCCAAGCGGTCGGCCGACTTTTCAGTGTCTTTCGTACACACCGCGCGGAACCATGCCAGTCCCTGCCACGTTGGCCGAACAATGTCGGGTATAGGACCGCCCATGGTGATTGAAGAACAAATCACTTCGAACACGCCGCAATCTGTGACATCCCACGTCGGCGCGATTTTGTAGCGGAGCAGCGCGAGAAGTATCGTCGTGTCGGCATCGCGCAATGCTGCCGGCGTGCATGCCCGCATCAGATTATCCCGGCCCTCGGTCGTTTCTGGGCGGCCAGCGCACAGCTGAAACAGGATTTCCTGAAAGCGAAATACGTCTGAGGTCTGCACGCTTTCGCGAATCGCGGCCTGCGCGATATGACTTGTTGCGGTTTTATCCTTGTAGTTGAGCGCGATCGCGAGGAGCTCGTCGAACATCTTGCGCGCAAAGAAAGCACTAGCGCCTTCGGCGCTGAGTAGCGCTGACTGTAGTTCGATGTGGTTGCTTGTGATCGTCGCGCTGTACGCCTTCCGAACTAAGATATTGTTGAAGTCGTAGATCTGGTGGCTTTGCCTCTTTGGGGCTTCTTCGGACCCCATCTTCTCGACTCTTAACGCGTTCGTTTGCCTTTCGCTCTCGGCTTTGCCGAGCGCGCCCGACGTGGTGTCAGACCCTGGCTGACGAATGGAGTATGAGCTGCTGTGGCCGTTTTGCATGGCGTTTGGTTTGGTTATATGCGGCCCTTCTCCGAACTTCAGTTTTTGTGCGTTTAACCGCGCCCCGAGTCTATAAAAGTCGTTGGCCTTTTTGTGCGGTGTGTCGCCGCGCGGGGGCCACAGTTTCAGTCTTCGACGCGATAAGGCCTGGCTACACGTGAGCCCATAAAAGCTGCAGCAGCCAGAGAAAGCCGTGAATCCCCAACGAGATCCCACTGACGGCGAGTCCGAGCGAAAGGCACAGCGCCGGCTGCCCGATGCATTCATCCATCGTATGCTCGCCGGGAAGCCATTGCGCGAGTGCGATGCACTGCGCCGTGCCCAGCGCCAGGCTCAGGCACGGAATGACGACACAGACAATAAAAAGGGTCATCGCGGCGCGAATGACAACCGTCCGCCGTTTCACGCGGCCGTTTCCCGCCGGCCCAAGAACCGACATCCCGAGCATGCCGGGGGCGCCGTGCGCAGAAACGTCGCCGCCGAGCAACTCTATTGTCTCGGTCGGGCTGGGCGGACGCTTATGAAGCTTTTTGTGTTCGGACATCTATTATGGCACTTTTGATTTTACGCCGAAATCGACACGGCCCTCCATCTTCTAATCGATCATGCCGTTTGGCTGCGCGAAAAACAAGTTTCTATACGGGCACGATTTGAATCGGCCACAAAGACGGCACCAAAACCAATGCAAACAAATGTTTCTGTTTCGGGGGTTGCAGAGGGCGACCAGACAACCGCGGCGCTTTCGGCATGCAGGTTCGCCGCGACGGCCGGGGATCTCGATGCGCTGCAAAAATATTTCGCTCAGGGCGTGACGTTCGACGCATCCGTGTGCAGCGCAGCCGCACGCCACGGGCAGCTCGCGATACTCCAGTGGCTCCGAGCGGTTTCGTGTCCATGGACATCGGCAACATGCGCGCTCGCCGCGCAGGGCGGACATCTTGCGGTGTTATTGTGGGCAAGAGAGCATGCATGCCCCTGGGATGAGTGGACATGCATTTACGCAGCGAGCGCCGGGCGCCTGGAAATCCTGCAGTGGGCTCGGGCCTATGGTTGTCCGTGGAACGCGCTGACGATCACAACCGCAGAGAGCAGAGGGTTCCTGCACGTGGCTCAATGGGCGGCTGCGAACGGCTGCCCGGTTCCAGAGGGACCCGGAGTCGCTGACAACAGCGCGGAGGCCGGATAAAAAAGACGGCGCAGGTGACTTTTTGTTGTCTATTCGCCTTCGACCGGTTTTTGAGGGCCGATTGAAATTGGAGACGGCTCTGTGCGTGTTAAGGTTAAGGTTCGGGCAAGAAGCAGCGAACACACCAAACTTTTATTACAACGCGGCTGAATGTCAAACAACCGGGGACCCTGTCCCCACAACTCCGCAATTTTGGCCGCCGACACCAGAAAAAAGGTCGAGAATCAAGGCTTTCCGGTCGGGGGCGCTCCCAATATTTGCGCTATTAATAATCATATGCGATATCCGTCTTCGGCTGACCTCGCAGCTTGCTCAAATGGTGCGCGCACCATTGGGCCTGTCAGTTTTCGCCGGGCAGCCTTTGTTTATTGGTTTTCTCTCCTCATGTTTGCGTGCACATACTTGGCGCGATCCACCTCAACGGCCTACGTCGTCGCGCTATCCGCGCTGTGCCTCGGATTCGCCACGTTTGTCCACTTTATCGTCTTATGCCACCCGCTCGCGCGCACCACAGCGAGCACGGATGTGGAGCAGTTTGCGCGCCAAACCGATGGCGCAAATCTGGAATCAACCGAGGAATGCTTGTTTATGCACGCCTGTCTCATGGCAAACCTCCGCGCGGCACAGATTTTGCTCCGGGCAGGGACAGTCCGCAAGGGGTACGCGGCTTTCGTCATTCGCTATTTGTGGCGGCTCGGAACTGTAAAGGAAGCGTCCAGCTCAAACGCATCTGTTGTTCCATCGGTCAATGCCACCGGCCACACCCATGGCACCGAACCGGATCACAAAGGCTGCGCCGTGGCGATCTTCGAACTCGCACATGCGGCCTTTCCAGATTTCGTTTCGGTTTGCCGCGAAGATCCATGGCCCGAGATCATGCTCGCCTGGGCGTGCGACAGCTATTCGCGTCCAGAATAGCCGGCGGGCAAAGTGCGAACTCGATAAATCACGCAACGCTGGCCGTTCTGCCAAGATTCGGTTTGTAGATTTGGAGTCACGGACGGTCCGAAAATCAACATAGTTGACGATGAGCAAATTCAACGAAACCAGGTCCATCTACATGCTGAGTTGGTATCGGGCGATCGGGAGCTATATTTTCGCAACGATCTGCGGATCCGGTATCGGGGTAGCCGTGAGTGTACCCGTGTACGGCGTGGTTTGGAAAGTATGCTTCGCTGTCGCGGTTTATCTCGCGGCGGCCGTGTTGTACTTGTGGGTCGTTATGGTTCCACCGGAGGCCGAGCCCCCCAAAAAACACACGCGCGCAATGGAGCTGTTTTCGCGCGCGTGCGCACAAGGCAACACCGATGTGGCCGCCAATATACTCGGAACTGGGGACATCCCGAACAGTTTTCTTCAGACGGAGGCTTTGAGCTTGTACGGCGATATCGAATCTTCGCCAAAGAATTTTCAGATGTGTGCGTGGCTGGTCACCCAGCTGTGTAAAAAAGCGCCGTCCGTGCTGTGGCAAACACGAGATCCTGCGTGGGCGAATATGGTCGATCTGTGGGTGGAGATGGCCAAAAAGTCGTAAAACATAACTGCGGCGCCTGCGAAAGCTTTCGTAGAGCTACACAAACGTTTTCGTTGAAAACCCGTAGACAAGTTCCTTGAACTTTGGGGGTTTCGTCGGAGGGATCGGCACACCACGCGCGAAGCGGGGATATTCAAGGAACGTGCACTGGCTCGCCTTTCCTGAGTCCATCACGACCCTCGCAACAAGCCGCGACGGATTTTTTGTGCGATCCGCGACGCCAGCAGAAAGCAGTTTCATAAAGATTTCGACAAGCATATTTTCGGGAAGCTGCCCCCATTTCTCGTTCGGATCGTTAGGACCGACAGGACCGACAGGACCGACAGGACCGACAGGACCGACAGGACCATCAGCGCGGTGGATCTCGATAGGAACCACTGTTTCGCCCCACGCAGCCATAAAGTTGAAAACGAGGACGCGATCGGCATCCTGCAGCGTTTTGTTTTGCAGCGTGCCCTCAAAGATGCCGCGACACATCTCGACGAGCGCCTCGAGTGTCTTCTCGGCGTAAACCACATGAAGAAAGAAATGCGCCTTCGGCTGGTCGGGGAGCGAGCCCAGGTACAGAAATTGCTCCCAACGGTCCTCACTGGACGAGCTAATGGCCGCACCGATGGTTTCCGACATGGTCTTATGCATTGGTTGGCATCACCGTTTCAAATATACGCCCCCGACCGCCCAAAAAAGGATTTGACGCCATTAACAATGAACGCCGCGCCCGCACAAAAAACGCCTAGCACTCGGCCAGGCGATCGCCGCGCTGGATACATGACCTTATTGTCGCACGGTCGCTTACGGCCCAACAAGTCCGACGCAAACATTGTTATCGGGGTACGCCAAGGAGCACCAAGGGATCGGCGTTGCGCATGACGCCGGGATCGCAGCAAAGAATGAGTCGTAGTTTGGGAGGACTTGGATTGTTTTCGGGTCAAAGACCACGACAGCTTTCAAGGAAAGACAAATGTTTGTGCCGGGGATTGGTCGGCGCTGTGTGAAGCCTGCGCGCCGCTGAACCCCGCCAACAGTTTCGAACAGAATGCTTACCCCGCGGCCGCACAAAGGCGCCTCGTCGACGACGCCCGACCACAAGTCAACCTGCTCAATGATTGGCAGGCCGAAGGGCCCATGTCCGATCTGGAGAAGTTCATCGATGAAGAACGCGTTCGTGAATGCCGCAACGCTTTCCGCATATGTTGCGTTCACAACGGCGCATGAACCGTTTACGAGCAGCGGGTCGCCGACGATGTAAATCCGATCGTTCAGGTAAAACGATTTCAGATCGGGGCCGACTGCGCTGTACATGCGGGAATTCGCTGTATCTAGGACCACGGTGTAGGTGGAGTTCGACTGAGGGAAGCCGGTGTATTGGAACTGAACTATTCCGCTGATGCTGTAGTTTCCTGTGTGGTTGAACGGTGTCAGAAGGGGGATCGCCGTGAATGCTTCGGCGCCGCCCAACATATTGAGCGCCAAGGCCACCACTCCGATAAATAAAATTTTCATCACGTGTTCGTTAGTATTGCTTTTCTTCACTCGTCTGCGGTGATAACCCTCTACCCACACGTCCAAATGCAATGCACCGATGCGGCTTTATACAGCCCCACTGGCCACAAAATAAAAACAAGCTGGCGCAAGCGCCAGAGCCGGACATGTCCCGTACGCGGCTCTTCATTCTTCGTCTTTGGACGGCTCTTCGCTCGTCTCGGAATCACCATCAACCTCATCGTGATCCATCCCAAGAGCGAGGCCCAAGTCGAAATGAAAGTTAAGCCCATTGATCGCGTCTTCCTCGTAACCCCTCACAGTCCTATCAATGCCTGCACGGCGACGTGCCACATTCACCGGATGGTGCCACGCATGCGGCCAGGTACTAAACCGCATTCTTCTGTACTGTTTTTTATGGTCGGCGGCGATTGCTTTTCTGGCCGCAAGAACCAACGAGGCGAGAGTCTCTTTGCCGTTTCCACGGCCCTCGGTGTGAAAGAAGCATCCGTTGTACCACGTTTCGATGTTTGCCAGGACTGTCGCATGGTACGTGCTCGTTACCTGTGCGCCCGCTTGAAGCGTCATCAGTTCAATCCGCGATGTCATGACGTCTTTAAGCCCAAACATCTCCGGTGTGTTACAAACCAATTTTTCAACGATTTCGGGGGTGAAGCAGCCCCCATTTTCGTGATCATGCCCGGGCCGAACCATATAGCCCTCAGCAGCGGGTGGCACATAGATCCAAACTTTCTGTTCGCCAACAGGATGCCCATCCATCGTAGCGAAACCCTCGAGGTTCTCGATTTTTGATTTTTGGGGCCCGGCGAATCCTGGGATGTCTCCGTACTTTTCGGTCTTATATATTTTGCTTGCGTCCGTGTTGGTTTCCTCGTAATCGCTGCGTGCGGCACGGTGGCCAGCAAAGACGGCATACAAGAGGACATCAAGGCCCTGCAGAGATTTGCAAATCTGGCGCTGGACTTCTTTGCATTCTTCGCCAATCGAAAGCAGCGAAGCACAGTTAAGATACGCCGGGTCAAACCCCGGAACAGAGACCGCGAAATATCGATCCATGTATTTTGCGAGACGGCTTTCGTAGCTCGGACTGAGCAGATCGAAATCAACAACATTTGTCATCATATCGAACGCGTGCCGTGCCCGCTCAGTCATTAACGCGCTGGACCCATCGAAGCCGACGCAGCACGCGTCGACGTCGAAACTATGGAGAATTTCTGCGGGACTTTGGTACATTCGGAGGACGATTTGGTATCTCCTGCGGTGGTCCTTTTCGCAATGAAAGAGGGTCAACGCGCGTTTCGAGCGATAAACTCGCTCCGGCTTGAGCGCGCAGATTAATTCTGTGATTTTTGCCAAACCCTGTTCGTGGCTCATGCCCCACAGGAACAAATCGAAATCGTATTTTTTTGCCGCCGGGCACAGTCCAAGCAAACAATGGGCAACCGCCCCGCCTGCGAGCAGGACATTGGACCACAGCGCAGCCGAATCAAGCCCAAGCTCGAGGCTCCAGAACAGCCCTGCCTGGCTCAAAGGGGAATCCGAGAGCGGAGCCACTTCTGGGCTTTTTGGCCTCCCCTCGGTTTCATACTGTGAGAGCAGATCTTCGTATGGATCATCGAGCGACCCGCTGGCTTGTTGGCGGCCGCATTTCCAAAGAGGCGCGCTGCCAAACACTTTTGCCCTTTCCGCCGCCAACGTCGGCATAGACCAATCCACGGCACCGGGCGGAATTTCCAGTTGGAATTTTTTCTTCCGCCCAAACACTGAGGAAATAGTCTCTCGGTTCCGCTCAGCGCTGTCGCCCGAAGGCCCTGCAATTTGATTGTCAGCTCTTAACCGAATAGCGCCCGTAAGGACTTCAGCAACACTTTTGACCTGATGGAGACCGTATAAAGGTTCCTGTAACGCGCTTCCGGCGAATGCTGGGTTGTAAAAGTTTCTGCGGAACCACATCTCACGAAGCTTAATCCGAAGAAACCGTGGGGGGTACTCGCAGCGAACCGTCAAGAGCCCGAAATAATCAAGTAACCCCGCGAGGGCCGTGATTGCTTGGGGTGTCGATTCCTGCGGGACGGCCCCTTTGGTCAAGTACAAGGCAACATCGCGCATCGCGTCTGCCGACACCTCACGAAGAAGGATCCCTTTTTTCTGTCCGGCGTCGACAGTTTCGACGCCGACCCCGCTTCCAGTCGTTTCGGCGGCTTTTTGCGCAACAGCGAGGCGCGCGAGTACGCTTCCCCCCCAAAGGACGTTCGTAGGGATTTCGAATCCGATCCATCCGTCTCCGTCTTTGTTGCGGCACTCGCCGCAGAAGATCGTTGTTTCATTTGCCGCGATTTCCATGCGTTCGATTGCGTGTAGCTTTGCTTTTGTCGTTTCCATCGTTCGGGTTGATGCTGGCGACGCCCCGGCTTCAATTTTGAATTTGCTGGGTTTTACCGAACCCTATTCGATGGAGCCGGAGCGGCAGAGAGCAGCCACCAAAGCTGGCCGTAAGGCCAGGCTGTCGGAGACATTCGAACCAACGGCGTCAAACGGAAAAAATGATATGCCACGACCGCCATGGGCCCAAAAGCTTGGAGACCACACGAAATGTGCATTCTGTTTGGGCGAAATCCCCGAGGCCCCAAAACTTGGCGACGTCCCAACACCCGAACCATGTTCACCTCTGGAAATGTCATGGCTACACGCATGGCGCCAAGACTCGACGCGAAACCCAAAAACCGGAAGACGCCTAAAAGCAAACGGGCGTCTATGGCGCCAAACCAACGAAAGCCTGGCGCGAATCGCCCGGCGCCAGGATCCACAACAATGGAGGGAGCGCGTCTGGCGCGAAAGCCACGAAAAGTTCGTGCGACAAACCGACGCACTCGTCGCGGCCTGCCAGCGCATTACAGAAAAGGCCCGCCAGTGGTTATCTGGCTGTGAGCTGGATGGTGAAAAGCTTTGCTGCCCCCTGTGTAGCGCTGTGTGTGCCGAGCGCTTGGAGCTCAACGAGTGCCATGGTTGCGATTCGTGGGGCAGTTTCGTGCATAGGTGCGAATGCACCACATCGCTTGAGCTCACGTGTATGGCTTGTGTCTGGGCGTATCGATACGTCCTGTGCCGCAAAAATGCATCCAGAGACGCATTCCTTCGGCGACTGCACAGATACCGCGATCCAGCGTCCTATCTCGGACTTGCGACCTGACGTGGCCACGGAAAAAGCCGCGCCGTGCTGCGGCGCTTACACGCCGAGCAGCTCGTTGATGTACGCCTCGATAAGCTGCGATTCATCAGAGCCGAGCTCAGCGCCACTAGTCTTTGGTTTCGGTGGTGCCGGTGGCGCCAAAACGGGGACACCCGCGACGATTCTCGCCCTATCTTTTTTTGCCCATTCGGGCCGCGCATGGAAGCGATAGGGCGCCTGCCTAAAATACGGATCCTTTTCACTCAGGCCAACACGCGGCCCGGCCTTGATATGTCGAACCTGGCAACATTGCATGGCAGCCTTCGGCTCGATATGCAGGATTCCCCTCGCGTCGAAAGCGTTATTCCTGAAGATTTGCAGACCGGACATTTTTTGCTTGAGCTCGGCGACGCATGTGACCACTGTTGTCCGGAGAATCATGTCGACGACCTTGGACGGGCCTTCGATGAACTCGCCCGTGGCCTGGTTCATGATCGCCCTGATCAGCAGGCCACCCGCCTCTTCCCCCGGCTCGCCAAAGGTTAAATCGAGCCCCTTCAGGGTAAACCCGATTTTTGCCGCCTTTTCTCGGTGAAAGTACCACGCGCCGCACGTGTTTGTCTGTTGTGGATCGCGGTGAACGTACGGGTCCTCGTGTCCCTCGCACCACAAATACGCCTCGACCTCAACAATGTCAAAGTGGGCGGAATCAACGACGAGCGTGCTCTCTCTCAGCAGAAGACCGGCCATCCGCGAAAACCATCCCCACTCGGCATAGTCAGCGGGGGTGTTTTGATCAGCCGGGGGGCACTCTCCGCGGCGCAAAACCTGCGCCAGCGGACACATCTCGCAACAGTTGCTTTTCGAATCAGCGCAGCCGGTCTCCATTACGACACCTTGTTGTGTGCAAATCTATTGAGGCTCCATCGCATTCAAATTCGGGGTTTGACAGCCCCAGCCTGTTTTTTCATGCCAAGCCCCGCCGTGCCCGGCAGTGGAGAGAGACCAGAACGACTGGGGACAAGGTCCCCGTTGGAGATTATAATCCCACGACTTTGTTGTTCGATGTTTTCGCGGACAAACCTGAGCACCCCAGCGTACAAAGGTTGAGGAACAACGAGCGGGTTCCCTTTTTCGTCCCAAATCCATGGTGAATCCGTAGGCGGCGCCTTTTCCTTTTCTTTTGCGCCGTCCGGCACGCTGACACTCGGCCGCGCCACGGTCCGAAGGGGCGGTTGGGCCGCTTTCCGTGCTTTTTCAGCCAGCGCCGTGGCCTGTGCGGCGACAATCTGTTCGACGCTCAGCGCGCGATTTTTTACTGCTCGATCGATCAGTTCTTTCTGGGCGTCGTTCGTGCCGGCCCGAGGCAGTGCCTCCGCGAGCGCTCCGAGGCGCGCATCGTTTCGCAGTGCGCTGAGTCGGCCCGCAGACGCGAGCGACAGCCGCTCCTCCTTTTTATCCGCGTCGAGGCGCGCCAGGAGCGCCTCTGGCAGTTTCCCTGCGTTTATGTAGTTTCGTACCGTTGCGGGCGCCAGCGACACCGTTTTACAAATTTTTACGATGTCGCCCTTGTAATGTGCATCGAGTTTCGCAAACGCGCGAACCTTGTCTGCGTGAGATAGATGCGTCCTTTGGAGGTTTTCGATGAGGGAGATCTCTTCGGCTTCCTGCGGGCTCACGTCGAGCACCCGACAGGGTGCCGATATCCAACCAAGAGACCTCATCGCGAGAAAACGGCGCTGGCCCGCGAGGATCACATACATGTTTTCGCGCTTTTCTGCCTTCCGCACTTGAAGAGGATGGAGAAGTCCGTGTTCACGGATATTGTCTGCGAGGTCCCGGATCGTCGAGCTTTCGTCGGGCTGCTCGACGTCTTTGCGACAGTTCTCCTCGGCAATCGCGAGTCTGTCGAGCTCGATGTCCTCGACAGTATATTTCTCTGGCGTTTCGGCGCTGCTCTCTTCTTGTGCGGCGCGGCGCAGATGGGTGTCGGATTTTTTTACGGAGTCCCCCATCCCAGGTGTGTGCTGTTTTATTTGTGCGTAGGCTTTTCTGCGGGTTTCAATCCAAATTGACGACTTCGGCGAGGCTCAACAACATCCAATGGCCGAAACCGTCGAGACAGAACGCGCCACATCGCCGTCGGCGATATTACTGTCGAGCTCCGCCCGGGCCTGGCCCTGTCTTGTCCGCTCGGAGGAGTCATGGACCCGAAACGACCAGCCGCTGCTCCGTGCCATCGAAAAGGAAGGCATTGATATCGTCAGGGCTTACTTCGAGAGCGGAGTTGCGATTCAGCGGGAAGCATTCCGACAAGCGGCGCGGTCAAACAAGCTGGAAATCCTCCGATGGCTATACTCGCTCCTAGCGGATGCTGGGGCCGCGGTCCCAAAAAAACTCGATCTTCTTACTCGTATTTCTTTGCGCTTCAGCGCTGGGTTCCTCCACCAAGTCGCAGACCCGGAACGATTAAGTTTACTTCAAAACCATGTAAGCTTAGCGCGCGAGCTCAAGCAAGCCGCTGGGGAACATCAGGAGGCACGACAACTTTGTTCGTGGCTCGATCATAATGTGCTTGAGCCTCTCGCCCTTTGGGCATAACCGATATTTGAAAGCGCCTGCCACGGCGAACAAGGGCCGACGTGATGGAAGCACAAAACGTACTGACGGCGCTTCCCAGAGAAATATTCGCTCTGGTTCTCCGACAGCTTGATGCGGCCAGCATCGCCTTTCTTGCCCTGTGCAGCAAAGCGCTGTGGACCGCGATCCGCAGAGAAAAAACAGAAAACATACTTCCTGATGCCCAGCGAAAGCTACGAATTTCTGACTTTGTGCGAGATCCAGAACTCCTCGCCGCAGGCCTAATGTTGCTTGAATTTCCGTGCGAGTCGCTCACGCTGTGGGCAATCCGCGTGGGATCCGTGTCCTCGCTTGAGTATCTTCGGCGGATTGGCTTCTTGGATGCGAAAAGTGTCTGCACGGCCGCCGCGAAAAAAGGGGATCTCGCGGTCCTCGAATGGTCGCTCACGCCCGACATCTACCGATACTGGGCGAGCTCGGACTGCAAAACACTCGCACACCAAAAATCCGCGATGGCTCGGGCGTGGGTTCAAAAAAATGGATGTCCCTGTTTCGCCCGAGACTGCCTCAGTTTTATCGGCTCCCGATTCACGACTCGTTCAGCGCGGTGCATGCTACCGACCAGGCAGCCGACCTCAGAATCACTCTTAGAGCATAGGCATAACCCCCGGCCCGCGTTGGACCCTGTGGGTTGAGGCCAGGATGCCGAAGACACCCGAGGCGCGGCCACGCCCAAAATAAGGGCCACATTTTTATCGTCTCGGTGGCTCCTGGTATACGTACAAACCGACGACCGTCGGCCCGAGGAGGTCGCGGCAGTATAAATCGCGCGCTCGGCCAGCAATACTGCCAAGAATTTTTTCCACCGCGTCCGATGATAGCCTTTCCGGAGAATCCCGGAGCGCATACGGCGCAAACACAACCATGTCGGGCGTGTGGCGCGCACATTCAACAGCGCTCAGAATAAGCGAGATGTCCGGCGTTCCATCTCTTCCGGTCCACAACGCTGCGATCTTTGATCCGACATCCCGGGGAAAGCCGGCTCTCGAAAGAACTCCGAGCGCGTGATTGATGGCGCGTTGAATGCGGGGCTCTTCGTGGAAATACTCAAGCTGCGCCTTCCAGCGGAGCTGGGCCTCGCAGAGGATTCTCGCGACTTTCTCCGGGCTGCTGACGGCGCACGCCGGCAAAGAGTAAGTTGATTCGAGATCCGCAAAACCGTTGAACGCCGCCGGCTGTCCGCGGAGTCTGT
>WBZQ01001098.1_pt1 | contig 19337 bp, 16 predicted proteins | sample 5204251 | NCBI WGS metagenome assembly WBZQ01 (sample SAMN12412402, study PRJNA552823) | activated sludge metagenome | isolation source: activated sludge from nitrification reactor of wastewater treatment plant... | place: USA: Virginia | collected 2017-09 | reverse complement strand
AATCCCGTCGGCCCCGCCATTCCCCCAGCTTTTGGTACAATCCATGCTACCGTTTTCATGCGACGCCATGTGAAGGGAAAGGTCTAGGCTCATGTTCCAATCAGGCGTAATGGGGTTGGTAGGATCGCTGGGAGCGGTCTCGAAAATCGTGCTCCTGCTGCTCTTTGTCGCCTCGATTCTTTCCTGGGGGGTGATCCTGTACAAGTGGCGGAGTTTTAAGGCGGCGGATCGGGAAGACCAGCGGTTTTTTAGTGCCTTCTCGAAAATTCGTGACCTGGATGAGCTGTACCGTCAATCAAAGCGCGCCGACGGTAGCCCCAGCGCTCGCGTGTTTCAAGGCATTATGGATCGTGTACTCACGGTCTCCGGAGATGGCGTGGTAAGTGCCGCGCACGGAGGGGGCGCCACGAAGGAGTCAGGTCCCGCCTTTGATCATCAGTACATGGACAAGACGGTGTCGTATCTCGTGCAGAACCAGGTGTCGCATCTGGAATCCTACTTGCCGGTTCTGGCTACCACGGGCAACATCACCCCCTTCATCGGCTTGCTCGGAACCGTCCTGGGCATCATCGATTCCTTCCGCGAGATCGGCATGCAAGGTACGGCCAGTATCGCTGCGGTGGCGCCAGGCGTCTCGGAGGCGTTGGTGGCGACGGCAGCCGGATTGTTCACCGCGATTCCCGCAGTCATCTTCTACAATTATTTTTTGACACGCATTCGCAAGACAGTGTTTCGAATTGAGTCATTCACGGTTGAGGCCATGCGCTCATTGCAGACGCGCTTGAAGCAGACGACGGTCGGGGTTCAGTAATGACGTCAGAAACCCGTCACCGACGGTTCATGGCAGAGATCAACGTGATCCCGCTGGTGGACGTGGTGTTGGTGCTGCTCGTCATCTTCATGGTGACCGCGCCGATGTTGTATCGGGGGATGGACATCAATCTTCCCAAGTCCGCGAGCAATACGATTAAGCCTGAAGCGAGAGCGGTTTTGTCCATTGAGCGCGACCAGCGATTGTATTTGGATAAAGACGCCGTGAGTGTGGTGCAGTTGGAACGTCGACTGCGGGCCCTGAAAGATCAAAGCCCGGATGTGTCGCTGTACTTGCGCGCTGATCGGGATGTGCCGTACGGGATCGTCGTGCAGGTGATGGACAGTGTGAAAAAAGCCGGAATTGAAAAGCTCGGCATGGTGACGGAGCCCACGGGGGCTGAGCACGTCAACGAGTCGGTTGCAACTCCCGCGCAGTCACGCAAGAAGTAGTGGCGCGGGATCTCCGCGCCAGACGGTCGTATCGCAAGTCATGACGTTCCAAGCCCTGCCAAGACATACCACGTTAGCCTTCATCGGAGATATGGGTGCCCCCGGGAGTGACCGTCTTCGAAAGACGCTCGTCGTCTCGCTGTTGCTGCATCTCTGTCTCCTGTCCGTGATCATGGGGGCCAAGTTCTTTAAGAAAACTGAGCGCCCGCTCTCAGCGGTCGAAGTCTCTCTCGTCACCTTGCCCCCGATCGAGGCGAAGCCTGAGCCGAAAGTGGAAAAGGTAGAGAAGGCGGTGCCGAAGCCCGCGCCCAAACCCGTGCAGTCGGCTCCGATGCCTGTGCCGCCCAAGCCGGCGCCCACTCCGACCCCAACTCCGCCGCCGGTTCAGGCGACTCCCGTTGCCAAGCCCGCGCCTCCGGCGCCCGCACCGGCTCCGGTTCCTGCCCCGAAGCTGGAGGCTCCGGTCCTGGCGGCGCCGCAACCGGTGCCACAAGCAGCCAAGTCGCCGTCCTCGGCTCCGATGACGAATCGAGCCGATGTGCTGCGGGACGTGATGAAGGATGTGGAGTTGCCGCTCAACGCTCCGAAATATGGTGACATTGCGCCGATGAAGCCCGCCGAGGTCAAAAAGTCCGCCCAGCCCAAGCTGGGGGCGCCGGAGCGGTCAGATCTCGATGCCATGTTAAAGAAACTGAACGTGCCGGATATGGCCGCGCCACAGGTGTCGACTCCGCAGGAACCGCCGAAGCCGCCTGTCACGCCAACGAAACGGGCCTCGTTATCAGAGGAAATGACCAGTGATCTGGACCGCGAGCTGCAGGACCTGAAAAAATTGCAGACACCTCCTCCCGTGAAAGCCGCTGAGCCGGTTCGTGAAGTGAAGCCGATGTTTCGCGAGCCTCAGCCGACCGTAAGCGCGCCGCCGGTGATGGCCAGTATCCCTCGCACGAAACCAACCCCGACGTTGCGGGTCCCCGGGGTCGCGGGGTCGAATCCCTACCTCGCGCGGGTGCAGGCACGAATCAGCGGCTTCTGGACCGCGCCACCGGTTGATATTACCGGCAAGGCGCTGACGGTGACGGTGCGGTTCCGACTGGAGCGGGATGGCCGGGTTGGCTCGGTGATCATTGAGCAGTCGTCGGGCAATGACTATTACGACATGGCGGCACAGCGGGCCGTGCAAAGTGCGATTCCGTTGCCGCCGTTCCCGCCAGATCTCACCGACTCCTTTTTCGATGCCCACTTCACTTTTGCCGTAGGCGAGGCTGCAGGATGAATCGTGTCATCATCGGGCTTATGATTGTGCTCTGTGTCGCAGTCGGAGCCGGAGTCCTCGGGATTCTGGATTCCCGCGCGACCGATGTGTTTCTTGAAGCGACCAGGCCGGATTTCCAAAAGATCCCCATCGGTGTGTTCGGATTTCAGAACGGCGGGGGTCCGGAATGGCTTGGCGGTCGTATCGAGGAAGTCTTGAAGGCTGACCTCCAGCGGTCGCTGGTGTTTTCGCTCGTCGATTTGCCAGGGATCGGGGTCAAAGCGCGCGAAGTGTCGTCGACTGACAAAGCGATCTTCAAGCAGGCTGCCGAGAACGGTGTGTCGGTGCTGGTCTGGGGAAAATCCGGACAGAAGAACGGCGGTAAAGACAGCGAACTGCTGATGGACGGTTTCGTCTATGACAGCGGCAGTGACGAGGTGGTCGGCGGAAAGCGCTATGTCGGCTCCACATCTGTTGTGCGATTGATGGCGCATCGATTCGCCGACGAACTGGTGTTTCGCTACACCGGAGAGCCGGGGATCGCCCGAACCAAGATCGTGTATGTGGCGGAGCACGGGAACGCGCGCGAATTGTTCGTGATGGATTACGATGGGTATGAGCCGAAGCAGATCACGGCGGACGGGTTCCTCAACCTGATGCCGCGCTGGTCGCCGGATCGCCGCTTCATTGTGTTCACCGCGTATCGGAGCCGGAACACTCAGGACATCGATATCCTGGAGCTGGCGACCGGTAAGCGCTGGACGCTGGTGTCGATGGCGGGGTTGAATATCACTCCGGCCCTGTCACCGGACGGAAATTTTCTGGCGTTTGCCAGCAGTCAGGATGGGAATTCCGAGATCTACAAACTCGATACGCGAAACAAGGCGTCGCAGCGGCTCACCGTCAATCAAGGCGGCGATCTTTCTCCCTCCTGGTCGCCGACCGGGCGGGAGATCGCGTTTACGTCCGATCGTGGCGGGGCCCCGCAGGTATTTATTATGAGCGCCGACGGTTCCAACGTGCGCCGGCTGACGTACGAAGGGGATTACAACGCCGCTCCGGCTTGGTCGCCTCGCGGGAATTGGATTGCCTATGTATGCCGGACGGCTCAGCGCCTGTACAAGGTGTGCATCGTCTCACCTGACGGGCAGAAGCGAGTGCAGGTGACGACTGGGCCTGGTATCGATGATTCCCCGTCCTGGTCACCAGACGGTCGGCATTTGACCTTCAGTTCGACCGTCGACGGGAAGAGTCATATCTACATGGTCGACACCGACGGGAAAAATCTCGAACGAATCACGTTCGGCGGAACGCACAATAGTTCGCCGTCCTGGTCTCCGGCTCTCTAGCAATGGTCATCACGCAATTCACAGGGTCTATCACCATATTAACCATTCACCAGCGATGAGGAGTCACGATATGAGGATACGGGTAGCGACAATGGGCCTGACAATGGTTGTCGGGATGCTGTTGGTCATGCAAGCGGGTTGTTCCAAGAAGTCGATCCAGTCCGGGGGCGACGCGCAATCGTCGGAACGCGGGATGGCCAAGTCTGGAGCCCCGGCTCAAGCTCAGCTTCCGCCGCCCACGGGGTTGGATGCTCCGAGCGCCACCTTCCCGGACTTGTCCCTTTCCAGCAAACCGGAAGATCCTGAAACCGGTGGCTTGCGCGGATTCGATTCTGTCTCCGGCGGCAAGGCCCCGTCGGAAGAGCGGCTCGGTGGGGGCGGCACGATGTTGGCCAAGGTCGAGCCTTCGGAGAGCACGGCGCGCCAAATCGAGGAAATTCGCCGCGAGCAGGCGAAGGAGCAGGCGGCATCGGCAGAAGCGGGTTTGCGCGATGTGTTTTTCGGCTATGACAGCTGGACGATCACGGAAGAAGGCCGGCAGTCATTGACGCAGGATGCTCAGTGGATCAAGGCGAATGCCGCAGCGCTGGTCAAGATCGAAGGTCATTGTGACGAACGCGGCACCCTGGCCTACAATCTGGTGTTGGGCGAGAAGCGCGCCAAAGCCGTCCGGAACTATCTCGTGGAGCTCGGGATTGGCGCCAACCGGTTGTCGGTGGTGTCGTACGGCAAAGAGCGGCCGTTCTGCAACGAGCGGAGCGAAAGCTGCTATCAACAGAACCGTCGTGGGCACGTGGTGGTCCGGTCGAAATAACTGTTCCAATCATGGATGATGTGACATGATTCTCCGGAACAGACGCCAGTCAAGGGAGACCTGTCATGGACAGTGGATGTGCTCATCGGAGTGAGATGGCGAAGAACGAACGCACTGTCAGCCTCGTGACGAGCGGCCGCTTGACCGCGCCGTCACGGCTCAGTCTGTTTGCGCTGGCCGCGACAGGGTTCGCCCTGTTGTCGGGATGTGTGGCACAGCAGGCTGATCTCAAGCAAACCGAGCGAGAACTCCAGCGCCGCATCAAGCAGCAGACGGAGGAGCAGGCGCAGACCAGAGCCCGCCAAAATCAGGAAATCATCTCGTTGCGCGAGCAAGACATTCCGTCTTTGCGCGGCGATCTTGATAAATCCCTCCACCGTTCGCAGGTGCTGGAATCGCGGCAGGACGACCTCCTGTCCAAACTGGCCTCCCAAGAATCGAAGTTTGAACGGCGCATTGGCGAGAGCGAGAAACGCTCGATCGAGGACAACAAACGCCTCGGGTGGGTGGAGAAGCAGCTGGTGGATCAAGATGCGCTGCTCAAAGGAGAGCGCGAGCGCAGCCGGGCCGAACTTGCGGCCGTCACGTCCCGTCTGGATCAAGTGACCAGTCACATCGATGCCATCCAGAAGAACGTTCTGGACGCGATGCAGAAGACCACGACCGTGTTGGCGCAGAAGGTGGATTCGCGGTTGGACGACCAGCAGAAAGTGCTGCATGGTCTGGAAACGCGCTCACAAAATGTCGCGCAGCTCGATGCTCAGAACAAGGTGTTGGCGGATCAGGTGACGAAGTTCAATCAGGCGCTTGTGGATTTCAAGCAGGCCCTGGGGAGTCTGGGTGAGCGCGTCGTGCAACAGGATCAGACGGTCAAACATCTTGCTGCGACGCTTGAGCAGGACACGGCCGCATTGGGAAAACGAACCGATTCGCTGGCCGGGAAAATCGAGGCAGACAACCGGGTGACGGCGGAGCACTTCAATGAGGTCAATCGAAGCGTCGCGTCCGTTGCGAAGGCCTTGGAGAACGCCGGCGGGAAGTTTGTTTCTCGTGAGGATGACCACGAGCGGCGTCTCGAGGAGACGACACGTGAATTGACCCATGTGCAGGCGCAGATTCAGACGATCGACAAGAATCTGGAGAATCAGCACGCGTTTTTGAAGCAGGTTGAGCAGCACTTGTCCGCATTGCGCACCAGTGCGATGCAGCGGGCGGAACAGGCTCCCGTGGTGGCCGAGGCTGCGCCGCTTCCCCAAGCGGTTCCGGCGCCGGCTCCCTCTCCATCCCCGGCACCGGCGGCGGAGATGGCTGCGTCGTCGTCTGCTGCTATTGCTCCACGAGCCGAGAATCGCAGCGCGGCGCTGATGGCGGATCGGGAGTCGTACGAGCGAACGTTAACTCGTTTCAAAGATGGTGATCTGGACGGGGCACGACAGGGGTTTGCCGAGTTTCTCGTCCAGCATCCCCACTCGGATTTGGCGCCCAACGCCCGGTTCTGGCTGGGCGAATCCTACTACGGGAAAAAAGATTATTCGCGCGCCATCGATGCCTACGATCAGGTGCAACTGAATCATCCCGCCAGCGAAAAGGTACCTGCCGCGCTCTTGAAAAAGGGGTATGCCTATCTGGCGCTGAAGGATCGAAAGAAAGCGGCGTCGGCGCTCAAACAAGTCATCGACCTGTACCCGAGGTCTCCGGAGGCCAATAAGGCGATGGACAAACTGAATCAGCTAAAGGAGTCGCACTGACGATGAAGCTCCGATTGACACGGGCGCTCCAGATGGGGGCCGGACTGGCCTGCGGACTGGTGGTCGCGGGTTGTGCCAAACATGCCGATTTTCTGGAGATTCGGGATCAGGTATCCCTCATCGCCAGGACTCAGGATCAGGAACAGAAACGGTTCGAAGCGATGCAGCGCCGGCTGGAATCACTGGAACGAGTGCGTGAGCCGGAGGGCGGAAAACTGCGGCTCGACGATGCCCTGGCCCGGCTTCAAAAACTGGAAGGGCGTCTGGCAAAAATCGAAGAGACGCAAATCGCGCAAGCCGCCTCCATCCGTTCGGATCTCGCACTCGCGGAAGCCAGCCGTCAGGCCCGCGCGTCCAAGCCGTCAGGCCCTATCGAGGCTCCAGCCATCATGCCGGGGGTCCCGTCGATTACCCCGACGTCCGCATTCAACCTGGCCTATAACGACTATCTCAACGGCAAGTTTGATCTGGCGGTCAGTGGCTTTCAGCATTTCATCAGAGATTTCCCCTCCACCTCGCTGACACCCAATGCGCATTACTGGCTGGGTGAATCGTATTACGGCCAGAAGGATTATATTCGCGCCATCCAATCCTTCGAGCACGTGGTGAATGAGTATGCCGGGAATGAGAAGGTGCCTGCCGCCTTGTTCAAGCTCGGCCTGTCGGCCGCTGAAACCGGCGACACCGCCAAGTCCCGGAAGTATCTCAAGCGAGTCATAGAGGAATATTCAACGTCGGACGAGGCCAAACTCGCGAAGACGAAGATGGCCGAAATTCGATGACATTGGGCCTGCGGCGCGGTCTCCTCTCCACCATCTTCTCCTCCATTCAATTTTCAGGGGGCCTGTCTTCCCATGGATATCGTCAGTAGTGCGGGGAAGATTCAGGTCCTGCCGGGCGATGTCATCGGCCGCATCGCGGCGGGCGAGGTCGTCGAACGCCCGGCTGCGGTGGTGAAAGAACTCGTCGAAAACAGTCTGGACGCCGGCAGTTCTACGATCACGGTCGAGATCAAAGACGGGGGGCTAGGACTCATTCGAGTCAGTGACGACGGCGAAGGGATGTCCCGTCGTGACGCTGCGCTGGCGTTTGAACGACATGCCACCAGTAAATTGCAGTCCGATACCCAACTCGGTGCCATTCGCACGATGGGCTTCCGCGGGGAAGCGCTACCGAGCATCGCCGCCGTCTCGAACGTGCGCCTGCGAACGGTGGCCCGCAATGAGCCGGTAGGGACGCAGATCTGGCTATCCGGGGGGGCGATCACGCGGGTGGAGGATGCTGCCGCGATTCCCGGTACTTCGATCGAGGTGGCGGATCTGTTCTTCAACACGCCGGCCCGCCGGAAGTTCCTCAAGTCCACCACAACAGAATTTTCTCACATCAGCCATGTGGTCCAGCAGGTGGGGCTTGCCTGGCCGCACGTGCATCTCCGGCTCATCCATAACGGATACGACGTATTTGTGCTTCCCGGGGTCACCTCGGCTCGTGACCGCGTGCTGCAGGTGTACCGTGCGGCTTTCGGGGACCGAGCGCTCGCTGTCGATGTCGAGCGTGACGGCCTCGCGCTCAGAGGCTTCATCGTGGATCCGGTTCGGGCTCGTACCGGCAGGACGCCGCAAGAGTTATTCGTCAACCGCCGGCCGATCAAGAACAGCACAGTGCAACATGCCGTCAACGACGGCTACAGTTCGTTTCTTGCCAAGGGCCATGCGCCGCTGTTCGTCCTATTTCTGGATGTCGAGCCTCAGCGGGTGGATGTCAATGTGCATCCGACCAAGCGCGAAGTCCGGTTTGCCGATACGGAACAGATCCACCAGTTGATACGCTCCGCGATTCGACAGACACTTGGGCGGGCGCAAGTGCAGGCCTCACTGACGGGGTCTGCTCACGCGCGGCCGGGTGATGATGCCCCCGGGACTCCGTCCGGCGTCACGACGTTTGCTGTGGCGCCAGCGCGTGAATCGTTTGAGCCGGGCCTCCGGCCACAGGCGACGGTGGTGCCGCCGGTTTCGCCTCCCAGCCAAACATCGTTCGTGGGTGAAGCAGCTGCGTCTTATGCAGTGGAAGACATTAGAGATATTGTGCCGCTCGGGCAGATGAATCGCACATTCCTCATTGCGCAAGTGGGGAATGAGCTTCAGGTAGTCGATCAACATACGGCGCACGAGCGGGTCTTGTTCGAGCGTCTGTTGCGTGCCTGGCACGGGCGCACCCTGCCGTCTCAGCCGTTGTTACTACCGGAACCGCTGGAACTGCCGATGCAGCAGGCCCTGACCCTGCAGCGCCATCTCCCGGAATTGGAGCGGTTGGGATTACTGATTGAACCGTTCGGGCCCACGTCATTTCTCATCCGTAGTCTGCCGGTCATGTTGGGCCACCCCGATGTCTCGGCACTCGTACAGGACTTGCTCGAGGATCTTGAGCAGTGGGATTCCATTTCTTCGCTCGAAGAGAAGGTCCGGCCGATTCTGGCCTCGCTAGCGTGTCATGCGGCCGTGCGAGCGGGTCGGGCTATGGCGCTACCCGAGATCAAGCAATTGGTGCAGGACTGGGTTGCGGAGGGGCTGATCATGACCTGCCCGCACGGTCGGCGTGTTGCATTCCGTCTGTCGGGCGACGAACTGGCACGCTTGTTTGATCGCGGGTAAGAGAGAGGCGGAGGCACATGGTCCGGCTCACGGATTCGGTGATCACATTGCGTCCGTTGGTCGTGCTGGTCGGGCCGACGGCGGTGGGGAAAAGTGAGATCGGACTTCGGTTGGCGCGCGGCTTGGACACGGATCTGCTGACGGCTGATTCGCGCCAGGTCTATCGCGGGATGGATATTGCCACCGATAAGCCTGCGAGGGAACAGCAGCAGGGTGTACCGCATCGCCTCATTGATCTGGTCAGCCCCGACGAGCCATTCAATGCCGGGCAGTATCGCACGCTCGCGTTGCAGGAGATCGAGCGCCTCTACGGCGAACGCCGCGTGCCGCTGGTCGTTGGTGGCACGGGGCTGTATGTGCGGACATTGATCCACGGATTGTGTGACGCCCCGCGCGCAGATGAGGAGTTTCGAGCCTCGCTGCTTCGGGAGGCTGAAGTGCGCGGGCGGTATTTCCTCCATGAAGAATTAACGCGGATCGATCCGGAATCGGCTGCACGCCTGCATCCGCATGATGAGGTGAAGATCGTGCGGGCGCTTGAGGTGTACCACCTTTCCGGACGACGGTTATCGGAGGTGCAGCAGCGGCATGGGTTTGCGGAGCAGCCGTTTTCTGTGCTGATGATCGGACTGAACCGGGATCGGGCACAGCTCTATCGCCGTATTGACGAGAGGGTCGAGGCGATGTTTGCACGCGGGGTCGTTGAGGAAACCGCGGGCCTGCTGGCTCAGGGCTATCGCCGGGAGTCGGGGGCGATGAAGGGATTAGGATATCAGCAGGTTGCAGGCTATCTGTCCGGCAAGTATGACCGGGCCGAGGCGCTTCGTTTGCTCCAACGTGACACCAGACATTTTGCGAAACGCCAACTCACGTGGTTTCGGAAGGAACCGGGGCTACGATGGTGGTTGCTCAGCGAGCAGGACCGTCCGGAAGAGGTGGCCGGCCGCTTGTTGGAGAGAGTTCAGTTGTTCTTGCGAGAGTTAGACCATCGACGGTCGGCGGGGATGCCGGCGTCGCTCACTATGGAAACGGAATCGACCTCATGACGACATCGAAGAAGACCGTTCAGGCCGCCATCGGTATTATCGGCGGGAGTGGATTGTACAACATCGAAGGGATGCAGCGAGTCCGCGAGGTGCGCGTGCGTACCCCGTTCGGCGCTCCGTCGGATGCCATTGTCCTCGGTGTGTTGGGCGGGGTGCGCGTGGCATTCCTCTCGAGGCATGGCCGAGGGCATCGGATCAATCCCGGCGCCATCAATTACCGCGCCAATATCTATGCGTTGAAGTCGCTCGGAGTGAAGCAGGTGATTTCCGTCAGTGCGGTCGGGAGTATGAAAGAAGCCATCCGGCCCGGGGATGTCGTGTTGCCGGACCAGTTCATTGATCTCACCAAGCGACGGGTCTCGACCTTTTTCGATGAAGGGATTGTGGCGCATGTTGGCTTCGGGGAACCGGTGTGCGGCTCAGTGGCCGATGCCCTGGAGGAGGCAGGACGAACTGCCGGGGCTCGCCTGCATCGCGGAGGCACCTATGTGTGCATGGAGGGGCCTCAGTTTTCGACGAAGGCGGAATCCCGGCTGTATCGCCAGTGGGGCGTGGACGTCATCGGAATGACCAACATGCCGGAGGCGAAACTCGCCCGGGAGGCGGAACTCTGTTACGCCACTGTGGCGCTGGCAACCGACTACGACTGTTGGCATGAGACGGAAGACGCCGTGACCGTGGAGGCGATTCTCGCGACGCTCCACAAGAATGTCGCGCTGGCCAAGCAGGTGTTAAAGACCGTGGTGCCAAAGTTGGACCCCGATCGTGCCTGCGCCTGTCAGCAGGCGCTTGGGAATGCCATTGTGACGGCTCCGGATCACATGTCTGCTTCGGCCAAACGACGATTGAACCTCTTGATCGCTCACTATGTACGGACGCGGAAAGGAAAACGGTGAAGCATGGGAAAGTTGCTTGTAGTGGGATCTGTGGCGCTGGATACGGTGAAAACGCCGTTCGGCGAAGTGACCGAAGTGTTGGGCGGTTCGGCCACCTATTTTTCGACCGCGGCCAGCTATTTCACATCGGTCGACCTTATTGCTGTGGTGGGGGAGGATTTCCCTGAACAGCATGTCGCGTTTCTCAAAAGCCGCAAGATCGACCTGACAGGATTGGAGCGGCGGCCCGGCGCGACGTTCCGGTGGAAGGGGGCCTATTCGCACCAGCTCAACGAAGCCCAGACGCTTGATACCCGACTGAATGTGTTCGAGACGTTCCGGCCGAAGATCCCGGCTCAGTATAGCTCCCCGGATGTACTGTTTTTGGGCAATATCGATCCGAATCTACAACTCGATGTGTTGCAACAGGTGAAGCGTCCGGCGCTGGTGGCCTGTGACACGATGAACTTCTGGATCAACGGCAAGCGGGACGCCCTGTGGAATGTGCTGAAGCATATCGATGTGCTGATCATCAACGACGGCGAAGCCCGTGCGTTGGGTGAGGACTCCAATCTCGTCAAAGTGGCGAAGAAAATTCTTGCACGCGGGCCGAAACACCTGATCGTCAAGCGTGGCGAATACGGAGTATTGATGTTCAATGATAAGCAGGTGTTCGGTGCGCCGGCGTTTCCGCTGGATGACGTTCGCGATCCGACCGGGGCCGGCGACACGTTCGCGGGGGGATTTTTGGGGTACCTGGCGGCCACCGGAAATCATTCGTCCGAGGCGATGCGGCAGGCCATCATTTTCGGAAGCGTCATGGCCTCATTTACAGTAGAAGCCTTTAGCCTTGACCGATTGAGGATCCTAGATTACAAAGAGATTGAGGCACGGTTCAAAGAATTTAAGCGCCTCACTCATTTTGAGGATATTGGGGCATGAGAGAGATTGATCGGAAGCCAGGATTGCTGATGCAGACGGCCTGTGGCGCGTGGAGACTGTGCGGGATCCTTGTCCTGCTGACGAGCGTGGCGACGAGCGGCTGCGCCAATGAAGAGAATCTGCGCAAGTCGAAGGGCTTCTATCAAGAAGGGGTGGCCCGCCTGAGTTCCGATCAACAGCAAGCCTACGTGTCCTTTCAAAAAGCGGTGAAGTTGAATCCCGACAACAAGGAAGCCCACTACGGTCTGGGACATATCTACGCGTCACAAGGACGGCTCAAGCTGGCTGAGGAATCGTTCCGTGAGGCCATTCGCATCGATGGGGATTACGCGGAAGCCAATACCTATCTCGGTCAGGTTTTAGCCAGCCAGGACCGGTGGAAGGATGCCATCGCTGCCTACCGCCAGGCGCTCAGCAATCCCCTCTATCCCACGCCGGATCTGGCGCGGTTCCAACTGGGGAAGGCCTTGATGCATGAGGGTGATCTGCAGGGAGCCATGGAGGTGTTGGAAGATGCGGCGACGGTGACGCCGCCCAATGTGCCTCCCGCCATGCTGCAATTGGAACTGGCGCGTGTGTACCATAAATTGGGGTTCGATGTGCGGGCGCGTGAAGCTCTCTCGAAGGTCTCGACATTGGATAAGGGCGGCGAGCAGGCGGCGGCCGCGCAGGAACTCCTCGGTAAGCTCAAACCATAGGCGGACATCATGGAATCAGTCGGTGAATTTTTTCGGCAGGTACGCGAGACGAAAGGTCTGACGGTTGACGAAGTCGCCTCAAAGACCCGCATCCGCACCGATTTCGTCAAAGCGCTCGAAGAGGGAAATTTCGCCAAGTTGCCCGACCAAGTGTTCGCCCGCGGATTCGTTCGATCCTACGCGCGGTCGCTGGGGCTGGATGAAGAAGATGCCATTCATCGATTCGTGCAGTCTGCCGGTGCCTTTTACGACAAACAGGGTGAGCGTGAGCGGTTGCGGCAACGTCAGGTTGAGGAGGAGCGCCGTCGCAAGGCTAATCGCAAAGCAGTAGGCATTGCCATCGCCGTGGCGATTGCCACGCTGGTGTTTTTGTTGAGCCGCGAACAGTCTGCCACGCTAATGCGCAGAACTGGGTCCGATGTGCCGCCTCCCAGTAAGAAGAGTGCGCCGTTTGCCAAGGAATCGCGTGAATCGGCAGCTCGCCCGGCTATGGAACTTCCTCCGCCGATTGTTCCGGCCGCGAAGCCGATGGAGCCGGTGCCGGTTCCCCAGCCTGCCAAACCAGCGCTAGACAAAGTGGCGGTGCCGCCGCCCGCGGTTCCCGCTCCCGTGGCGAGAGCACCCATACAGACGGAACAAGTTGCTGCTCAACCTGCCGCCTCCATGGGTGCCGACGGCCCCTTGGCTGGGTTGTCGGTAGATGGTCCGGTGGGGGCTGACGGGCCATTAGTGCTTGATCTCGACGCGACGGAATTGAGCTGGGTGGTGGTTCAAGTCGATTCAGGAAGCCCACAAGAAGCCTTACTGCGCCCCGGTCAAAAGGCTCAATGGAAGGCGCAGGATCAGTTCACGGTCACGCTGGGGAATGCCGGTGGTGTCCGGGCCGAGTTGAACGGAAAGCCGCAAAAGCCGTTTGGCCCGAGCGGGAAGGTTGTTCGGGATGTCGTGATCAAGCGATAAGTAGGCCGGCAGGGGCCTGCGCCTCGCCGACCAGGGTTGGGTTTCTCAGTGTCGCGCCCTCCGTGTCCTCTTGTCTCTCCTCTCCTCACATGCTCCTGCATCACGCACTGTGCTCCCGTGTGATTCCCACCTCGCTGTCCTGAGGCGAGGTGGAGACGCTGAGGCGCAAAGGTGTCACGGCCAGACCGGGCCACGCACGTGTTTGCGCGTAGAGTTGCCAAAACTGCAGGAATTCCCGCATTGTCGCACCGCATGAATCCTGGCATGCTGTTTGAGTGCCTATGAGTGTGGGCATGGGCACAACGGTATGCTGAGGCAGCCGTCGGCTTGACAAGACAGAAAACCCGTTGCTATAGTTCGCCTGCTTTATCGGCCTTGTCATCCGTTTTCTGTCCATGCTACTTCGGACCAGAGAGTCGTGGTTCACGCGGTGGGTTCAACACAAAGGAGGAGTTCTGATGGGGTATTTTTCTAAGTTCGTTGGAGTGTGTGCGGCCGTCACCTTGTTGTCCGTGGCGGTGGTGGGAGCCGAGGAAAAGGATCCGTTGAAGCCCCGTGTTGCGCCGGATCAGATGGCGGACGCGAAGGCGATGAAGAACCCGGTTGCTATGACCCCGGAGAGCATTGCCAAGGGTAAGGCACTGTACGAGGGCAAGGGCACCTGCTTCAATTGCCATGGCAAAGAAGGTAAGGGCGATGGTCCTGCCGGAGCGATCCTCAATCCGAGCCCGCGCAACTTCACCAACTGCAAGTTCCACAAGAAGCGGAAAGATGGCGAGCTGTTCTGGGTGATCAAGAACGGCAGCCCGGGCACCGGCATGGTTTCGTTGGTCCCTGCGGCGATCACCGAGGAAGAAGCTTGGACGATCATCAACTACGAGCGCAGCTTCTGCAAGGGTGGCGACGAGTAGTTTCGAATTTCAGCCGATCGGCTGAATTCCTGGGGGCGGCGGGGGTATCCTCGCCGCCCCTTTCTTTTGTGTAGAGATCGTGGCGATGGCTCACGGCTGAGTCTGCCTCGAGGCAAACTGTATGCGGGATGTGCTCCGGCTTCGTGGACGGGCAGGGCCGTGCGCTCCCTCCTTACAAGGGAGCGCCGGGAACTTGATTAGTCGGCGATGGGGATAACAGATGGTTTCGTGAGGACGATGTCCAGATCCTTCCCTGCAGCTTTGGGTGCCGACAAGATTTGCGGTTGTTGCTCCTGCTTGAAGGTGCTCCGGGCCGCGGCTGGAACTTTTCGATTGATGTAGGCCGTCACTTCGCCGATCGTCACCTCGCCGTTCCGATTGGCGTCGGCTTCACCACGAAGCCCGCGTAGCAGGTAGTAGGTGAATAATCCGTGATGCAGGGTGTCTGATTCCAAGCTCTTGCCAAATCCCGTGGTCGCGGTCACATGCAGGACTGAGCCTGCTGTCCCGGTCCATTTCGGCGGCCCCAGCTTCGTGCGTCCATCCGCTCCGTTCTTGAGCACCGTTCCGTCAAAGATGAACAACACCTGCTTGGCTTTCAGTCGTCCCAGTGCGGCTTCCAACTCCTTCAGCGGATAGAGTCGAGTGGGTGATCCCAAGGAGCCGTCGTAAGGGATCAGGAACGTGTCTCCGGAGGGGCTCACCATCGCCTGCCCGGCAAAGTAGATGACGACCACCGAGTCCTTGGTGGTTTTGGCCGGAAGCCAATCGAGCACGGCCTCTTCGATGTCGGGGCGGAGTGCACTCCAGTCCCGCAAGAGGCGAACGTTATTTTGGGGGAGACCGCCAAGAGTCTGAAAATAGGCGGCGACGGTTTCAGCGTCGAGCGAGGCATACTTTCTGGCCACGATGTCCTGCTCCCGGTAACTGCTGAGCCCGATGGCGAGCAGATAGTCCCCGGGGCGCGAAGCTCCCGTTGTGCCCGTTGGAATGTGGTCGACATCTTCGAGTAGGGCGGCCGTGGGTTGGATGGAGACCGGCAGCGGCTGTGGTGGCGCGGCCGGTTGGCCGGAGGCGTTGAGGAGGGCGACTTGAAACTCCGCCTGCTGCAGGGGCGGGGACTGGGGCATGGTCGCAATGAATTCCAGCGACTTGGATCCACCTGGTGCGATGGGGCCGGTGGCCAAGGTCGTGGCGGGAAACTGGGAAAGCAGCAGTTGCGGCCCCGTCAGTCGGACGGTGATGTCTTGTGCCGGCTGTGACCCGGTATTGACGATGTCGACACGCACGCGCATGCGCTCGCCGCTTTCGAGTATGAGATTGCCGTTTTCATCCAACAGCGTGGCCTTGAATGAGAGGGATGGGAGCGTCGCTGAGTGTGAGGCAGTGGGAGCTTGTAGCACCGCAGCTTTCTGCGGCGTCTCCGCCGGGGCGATTGAACTCGTGGCCGCGGCTGGTGGCGCGGCGGGGGCAAGAAGCACTCGCGACTCCTGCATGAATTGCGAGGCCAGCATGGTGGAGGTGTCTTGCAGGAGGGGGTCGACCACATAGTCGCAGCGCTGCTGGGTCAATTCCAGTTGTAAACGCTCTTTCCGTGTGACTTGCAGGGGACGTTCACCGAGGGGAGCGCCCGATGCATCGAAGAATTCCGCCAGCACATCCAGACTGAGTTCGGCAGGGGCACGGTCATAGAGCGCGTCTGTCTGGATCTTGAACCGGGGATCCAGCATGCGCATGCGGATGGTGACATCCGGTTTTGGTCCGGTCACGTGACTTCCTGGAAGGATCACGGCACGAAAGGTCTGATGCGCAGCTTGGATGAGCGTGTCTTCAACCGTCGAGCCGATCACAAATGGATGAAGGCGACCGCAATTGTCGAGGTATTCTGTGCGGGCTTTCGACAACGATGGGTCGACATCAATCTGTGCCGTGAGCGGGATCGGCGGCCCGAGATCCGGAAGCGCCTGACGGGAAAATCGCGATTTGATGGTGTCACAACCGGAAAACGCCAGCAGCTGGATCAGCACGATGCCCAGAGCACTTGCGCGGTGTATCTTCAAGCCGGGGCCTCCTCAACGGCAAATTGCGAAGGGGAAACCGTACAGGAATGATGAGGGCAATGCAACCAAATGCCACGGCGGCTTGCGACCCTGAAGAGGCTCGTTTATCCTACCGCCGCGTGTGGAGATCGTGGGCAGGAAGGACGGTTGATCCCCGGTGGTGGTGCTGGGCCTGTCGAACATGAGAGACGCTGCTGCCGCACTCGTCTGCGACGGTCGGATTGTGGCGGCTGCGGAAGAGGAGCGGTTCGTTCGGCAGAAGCATGTGACGGCGCTGCCGGTCGAAGCGATTCGATATTGTCTGCGCGAAGGCGGCGTGGCACTTCGCGACGTCGAAGCGATCGCCGTCCCCTGGAAGTACTGGCAGATCGGGCGGCGGGTCCGGCTTGCCGTGACGGCCATGATGCGTTCCACGCAACTGTTTCGCATTAAGGGGACGCGATCGCTTGAGCGTGCGAGTCAAGAGTGGATGGAATTATTCCGGCTTCGCGAGGAGCTGGCACGGCGGGTTGATGCGGGTGCGATCCGGCCGGTCTTTTTGGATCACCACCTGTGCCATGCGGCCAGTTCGTTTCTCGTGTCGCCCTTCGAGCAATCCGCGATTCTTGTCGTCGATGGCGCCTCCGAATCCGATACGACGTTGATGGCCGCAGGCGCTGGTCGGCAGATCACGGTGCTTGATCGCACTCCCTTACCCCACTCGCTGGGACAGTTCTACGCCGCGATGACGGCGTTCCTTGGTTTTCGTCCGGATCAGGATGAGTACATCGTGATGGGGCTGGCGTCATCCGGCGAGCCGGCATTTGCGCCCATTTTGCGTCGAGAGATCCTGCGTTTGCTTCCCAGGGGGCGGTTCGAGTTCAACACCAGACTGTTGGATTTTCATCTCGCGCGGGCCGGGGTGTTCGTGGCGGAATTCGTCGGACTGTTCGGCACTCCTCGACGGCCTGCCGACGAGATCACGCAACGACACCGAGACCTTGCGGCCAGTGCGCAAGTGGTCTTGGAGGAGACGCTGCTGCATCTCGGGCGGCATCTGCGGTCCCTCACGCGAGCGGAGTCGCTCTGTCTGGCGGGCGGCGTCGCCTATAACTGTGTGGCGAACGGACGCGTGCGGGCCGAGTTGGGATTTCGCGATGTGTATGTCCCTCCGGCTGCGGGGGACTCCGGTGCGGCGCTCGGGGCGGCTTTATGGTGGACGGTCCGGCGAGACCGATCGGCGGACAGGCCGGCGCTCCCCGATGCCTATCTCGGGCCGCAATTTGACGAGACGGCCTGTCGAGCGGCCATGACGAATGCCGGCCTCACGGCCGAGACGCTGACGAATGGGCGATTGTATGAGCGGGTTGCCGAGGAACTGGCGCTGGGCAGACTGGTGTTCTGGTATCAGGGGCGGATGGAATGGGGACCACGTGCGCTGGGAAACCGCAGCCTGTTGGCCGACCCGCGGCGAGAGGACATGCGGGAGTTGATCAACAGCAAAGTGAAATGCCGGGAGGCCTTTCGCCCATTCGCTCCTTCGGTTGTGGCAGAACGGGCACAGGAGTTTTTTGACCTGCCGGCCCCTTCGCCGTTTATGCAGTTTACTGTGCGGGTCAAGACATCGGCGAAAGGACTACTCCCCGCCGTGACCCATGTCGATGGCACGGCGAGGGTGCAGACGGTGACCCGTGATGCCAATCCCAGGTTTTATGAGCTCCTGGCCGCGTTTGGACGGCGGACCGGGGTCCCCGTCCTGCTGAACACCTCGTTTAATGTGCAGGAACCGATTGTGTGCAGTCCTGACGAAGCGGTGCAGTGTTTTCTGCGGACGCAGGTGGAGTGGCTCGTGTTGGGCAATCTGCTGGTGGGTCGGTCGGTGCCCAGGTCGCAGCGGAATTATGAATGCTGAGGCGGGTGCATCCAGAGGCATCTCCTCGTTCCGTGTCATGGTAATCCTCCTCAACGGACTCCTCATCGCCTTCGTCATCAATCTGGTCGTGCAACCGTTGCTGGAACCGGATCTGGGTTGGCATCTCCGGGCGGGATTGGATCTGGTCGCCCAGGGGTGGCGACTACCCGACACTGATCCTTATTCCCATACGATGCCGGATTGGCATTGGGTGGAGCATGCCTGGCTGACTGATGGGCTGCTCGCCACGATCTATCGCGGCTTGGGTGCGTTCGGCGGCGTCGGGTTGATTGTCTTCTTCGGCGCGGTGACGGGATTGGCCTGGTGGGTGGCATCTGGCGGGGCACCGGTTCCGGCGACGTACCGACTGGCAGCTATGGTTGGCAGTCTCTGGGTGGCCCTTCCCTTTCTGGGTGCCCGTACGCAACTACTCAGTCTCCTCGGAGTGGCGTTCCTGCTGCGAGTGTGGCAGTACATGCAACAAGGGCACGAGCGCTGGTTCTGGACCCTTCCTCCATTGTTTCTCTGTTGGGCCAATCTGCACGGGGGATTTACGGCCGGCCTGTTTCTATTGACGGTGTGGCTGTCCCTGTCACTCGTGCTCACGGTTTGCGTCGACCGGCGGTTCCTCCGTGTGGCACTCGACGAGCCAGTATGGAGTTGGCGCGATCTCGGTCGCTGCGCAATGGCGCTGGGGCTGTCTGCCGCAGTGACCCTGCTGAATCCCTATGGGTGGGGGCTCTATGTGGAGATCTATGACTCTCTGACTGATCGGTTCATGATCGAGACGTTGCGGGAATGGCAGCCGGTGTCATTCGAGGGGTGGGCCGGGAGGGCCTATGGGGTCTATCTTGCCGGCCTGCTGTGCTTGGTG
>WBZQ01001097.1_pt1 | contig 19343 bp, 16 predicted proteins | sample 5204251 | NCBI WGS metagenome assembly WBZQ01 (sample SAMN12412402, study PRJNA552823) | activated sludge metagenome | isolation source: activated sludge from nitrification reactor of wastewater treatment plant... | place: USA: Virginia | collected 2017-09 | reverse complement strand
GGGTCCTTGATGGTCTCGGCGGGAACCTTCTCCAAGGCCGCCTTGCCGGCGTCGAGGTCGCCCTTTTCGAGGAGCATGTTGGCCATCAGGAGCCAAGCGGTGTTGTTGCCCGGTTCCTTGGCGGTGATCTTCTCGAGGTTCTCGACCGCCTTGGGGATATTGCCTTCACCGTAATAGGCACGGCTCAGCGCGAGGAACAGGCTCATGTTGTCGGGGAGTGCCGCCGTGACCTTCTCGAAGGCGACACGGGCATCGGTGAAGCGCTTTTCCTCCAGCGCGGCGTTTCCGGCCTTGACGTTTTCCAGGACCTCGGGCGGCAGCCCCGGAGCCGGCGCGGCCTCGGGAGGCGCATCGGGAATCTTCTCGAGCTTGTATTCCAGAAGAGGGGTCCGCTGAATCTCGCTGACGTTCACCATGATCTTGCCGGGGACAAACCCGGCGGCCTCAATGTCGATCTCCCAGTCGCCGCCGGACAACCCCAGGACCGCCCACCGCCCGCTCTTGTCGGTCTTCACGTCCGGCCCGGTGTTGCTCGCCTTGCCAAGTCGCAGCTTCAACTCCGCCCCGACGATGGGCTTCCCGCTCGGATCGAGGATTCGTCCTTCGAGACGTCCCTTTCCCTTCCAGGACTGTCCGAAGAGCGCCGGCGAAAAAAGGAGCAAGGCCAGCGCGAAAAGCGTGCGGCCCGCGTTGTTGCGAGGGTTCAGCATGGCTCGAAATCCTCCACGGCGCGGGATGGTAGGCGAGCGGGTCCGAAAAAGGAAGGCGTGCTACGGTTCCTTCGATTGGACGCGTTCGACACGGCCTCCGGCGCTTCGCGGGCAAGGGAGAGCGCTCTCCTCGCCGGCCTCCTCGCCGCCCTCGGGCTTGTTCTGGTGCTGACCGCGGTGCCCGGGGCGTTCTCGATCGACGAGAACAACTACCTCGTGACCGTGGTCGGCCTGAGGCACGGCCGACTCACGGTTCCGGGGACCGACACGCTCCCACCGACCAGGGCCGCGCTCTTTTTCGAGCCGGTCGTCCGGGCGCGGCGTCTCGCGTCGCCGGCTTCTTCGGCCGCGCCGCCGCTGTACGCGTTCCTGGCGTGGCCGTTCTCATACTTCGGCTGGCGGGGGCTCGTCGCGCTGAACGCGCTGTCTTTGGCGGCGGCCTCGGCGGCCGTCTTCGGGCTCGCGAGACGCCATTCGCAAAGGCGCGCTACGGCCTGGCTGTCGATTGGAATCCTGGTCTTCGGTGGGTACGTTCTGGAGTATTCCCAAGGAGTGTGGCCGCACATGGTCTCGGTGGCCTTGACCGCCGGCTCCGTGTGGTTTGCCGCCCGGTTCCGGGAGAAACTTGGGCTCCTTTCCGCCGCCGCCGCCGGAGCGCTCTCGGGGATCGCGACCGGCGTGCGGTATCAAAACGTGGCCTTCGCGGCGGCCGTGCTTCTCGGCATCGCGCTCCTCTCCCGGCGCCGCCTCGCGGGAGGAGCCGCCTTCGCGTTGGCCTTCGCCGGGCCTCTCTTCTTGTGCTCGGCGATCAACCACGCCCGCCTCGGAACCTGGAACCCGATCACCAAGGGCGAAGGCTACCTGGCGTTGCCGGCCGTCTCGCAGGGCGAGGGGCGGCTCGCGGAGATGGCTCACGTGTTGTACACCCGCGTGCTGGACTTTTCGAGCCATCCCGCGCCTTCGGAGGCGCAAAGACGGCTCGCTCCGTGGCGGGAGCCCGACTCGCGCACGGGAGCCTTGCTCTTCGGCGGAGGGCTCAAGAAGGCCTGGCTTCAGTCCTGTCCCTGGCTCATCGCGGCGCTCTTCTTTCTTATCCGGGGGTCGCTTCGCAGGGGCGGCGGCGAGGGGGAAACTCGCCCGGAAAGGCTCCGCCGGGAGCTCCGCGCGATGGCGCTCGTCGTCTTTGGGGTCCTTTCAGGGTTCGCGGTCGCCGGGTTTGGGCGCTTTGACGGGATCTCGTTCAACCAACGCTACTTTCTGGAGCTGATGCCGCTGGCCTCGGTGGCGCTGGCCTGGTGGTTCGAGGATTTGGGGTTGAGTACAACGGACACCCTGTTCGGGGTCCTCTTCGGAGCGGTCGTCGCGGGCGTGCCGTTCGTGCTTCTCGAGCGCGCCTCGCTGCCCTGGCAGCTCTTCCTTCTTTACGTTCCGCTTTTTTTCGGTGCCGGTTTGGCAATCGCGATGGTCCTGCGGAAGCGCCCCGCGACGGCCTTCGCCTTGGGAGCCGGTCTGGCTTGGGCATTTGGGGTCCATCTCGCGGACGACGTTCGGACCTCGCGGGCCTATCGCGCGGGCGATGAGGCGCGCGGCCGCGCGATCGCGGCGCGTCTTCCGCGTGAGGGCCCCCTCGCGGTCATCGCGGCCTCCCGCCACGCCCAGGCTCTTGGCAAGCTGCTCCTCACGCGCGACCTCGTGATCCTGGACAGCCTGACCGCCGGGGCCGATGGTCCGGATTTCCTCCGGCTGCCTGCCCTCCTGGGTCGCCAAGGCCGTCGGGTCTTCGCCGTTGGCAACGACACGCCGAACGAGACGTTCGAGGTTCTGGGGAGCCTTTACGCCCTGGAACGGCGCGGCGGCGCAAGCGCGCTGGGCACGAGCTTCGAGGTCTTTGAGATCCTGCCCAGGTCCGGGCCCCATCCTGTGCCAAACTCCCGTTGGCGGTTCGAGGCCAGTGATGACGGAGATGACGGAGATGACGGAGACGACAGAGATACCCCGGGAACCCGGGACCCTCCAAGTGCCCAAATTGGGCGAAGGACACGTCTTCTGCGGAAAGAAGGGGGTCCTCATCATCGCCGAGGCCGGTTCCAACTGGCGCATGGGGACCCCGGCGCGCGACCGCCGCATGGCGGAGGCCCTGATCGACGCCGCCGCGGAGGCCGGCGCCGATGTTGTCAAGTTTCAGACGTACCGACCCGAGACCGTTTATGTTCCCAACGCGGGACCAAGCGACTATCTCTCGGAGGCCGGACTCAAGGAAGACGTTCGGGACATCTTCGCGGATCTTGCGATGCCGTACGAGATGCTGCCGGACCTCGCGGCTCACTGCGAAAGGCGCGGGGTCGGCTTCATGTCGACGCCGTTCTCGGCGACAGACCTTCTCGCGGTGGATCCCTTCGTCACGATGCACAAGTGCGCCTCCTACGAGATCAGCCATGTGCGGCTTCTTGAGGCATTTGCCCGAACGGGAAAGCCGCTGATCCTCTCGACCGGCGCCGCTCACGAGGAGGACATCGCCTGGGCGGTCGACACCTATCGCGACGCGGGCGGCGGTCCGCTCTGCCTTCTCCAATGCACGGCCCGTTATCCGGCGCCCCTTAAGAGCCTGAACCTCGCGGCGATCCCCTGGCTGCGGGCGCGCTTCGGCGTTCCGTCCGGGCTCTCCGATCACAGCCAGGAGCCGGTCCTCGCGCCGGTTGCGGCGGTTGCCCTGGGCGCCACCGTGATCGAGAAGCACTTCACGCTGGACAGGCGCCTGCCGGGCCCGGACCACGCGTTCGCGGTGACGCCGGAAGAGCTTGCTCTGCTTGTCAAGGCGGTGCGCGAGGCCACGAGCGCGCTTGGGAGCTCTGGCAAGGCCGTCCACCCGGTGGAAGAAGAGCTTCGCGCCTATGCGCGCCGGGGCGTTCAAGCCGTCCGTCCAATCGCGCCCGGTGAATTGTTCACCGAAGGGTTGAATGTCGAGATCCTGCGTCCGGGGCACCAGCCGCTCGGGGTCCACCCTCGCCATCTGGGGAGGCTCGTGGGGCGAAGGAGCACGCGCGCGATCGCCCTCGGCGAGGGGATTCGGGAGGGCGATTGGGAATAGGGCCCGACGAAGGGGAGGTCCTCTTCCGGGTCGACGCTTCGCCCACGATCGGGCTTGGGCATCTCTTCCGGTGCTTCGCGTTGGCCGAGGCCGCGCGGAGGCTTGGAAGGCGGGTGCGGTTCGTGATGGCGAATCCGCCGGACTTCGCGAAGGCGCTTTGCGAGGAGCGTGGGCTTCCCATGACGGGCCGCTCGGAGGCGCCCGGGAACGCCGAGGACGCGCGCTCTCTCTCGGCGGCGGCGGGTCTCTCCGGGCTTGTCGTCCTGGACGGCTACGGGTTCGGACAGGCGTTCCTGGAAGAGCTCCAGCGGCACGGCGTCTTCACTTGCTTGCTTGCCGACGACGCCTCGACCCAAGGCCCTTGTCAGGCGATCCTGAACGGCAACTTGTTCGCGGAAGGGCTCTCCTACGATCCTGCGCAGTGCGGCGAGGCCCTCTTGGGTCCTCGCTACGCGGTCGTGGCGGACGCGTTTCGCGAGGCGCGCCAACACCGGCTTAAGAAGCCGGTCGCGGACCCAGTGAAGCGGGTCCTTGTGACGATGGGTGGCGCGGATCCGACCGACGAGACCTCGAAGGTCTTGACCGCCCTCTCCCTTCCGCGCGATCCGCGCCTGCCCCGGCTTAGCGTCCGCGTGGTGGCCGGAGCCGCGAAATCCGCCGCCGCGTACGCCTCGCGGAATACGGCCTCCGGGCCTCACGTCATCGAGATCGTCGGGCCGCTTCCAACGCTCGCTACCGAGATGCAGGAGGCGGACGTCGCGATCACGGCAGGCGGAACGACTTGCCTGGAGCTGCTCTGTGCCGGCGTCCCGGCGCTTGTTTGGGCGGTCGCCGAGAACCAGGCTCCGGTCGCTCGCGAGCTTTCGCGTCGGGGCTTGATGGAGAACCTCGGCTGGCGGAGCGATGTCACGGCGGCCCGGATCGCAACGGCGCTCACCCAGCTGTGTCTCGATGTCGAGAAGAGGCGGGACGTGGCCCGCCGACAGCGCGAGGCCGTCGATGGCCGCGGGAAGGATCGTGCGATGGAGCGGCTGCTGTCGCTCCATTCGGTCTGGGGGGCGGCAAGAGCACCCGTCCTCCGGCGAGCGGTTCCGGAGGACGCGGAGTTTGTTTGGCGCGTCAACAACGACCCAACCGTGCGGGAACGGTCGATCCACACGGCTCCGATTCCGTGGGAGAACCACCTCGATTGGTTTGCGGGGCGCCTCCTCGACCCGCGTTGCCTGTTTCTGATTGCGGAGGTTCGAGGGGAGAGAATCGGCCTCGTGCGGTTCGAGCTTGAGAGTGGCGACCAGGGGCGCAGTCGAGAGGCCGTGATCGCGATCGCCCTCGCCGCGGCGGCCCGCGGGCGGGGCCTCGGGACTCGGCTGATCGCTCTCGGAACAGAGGAGGCCCTGCGGGGTTCCAGGGCGAACGGAGCCTCTGGGGTCGTGGCGTTTGTGAGGCCCTCCAACCTCGCGAGCCTTCAGGCCTTTTCGGGAGCTGGCTACGTCGAGGCGGGAACCGTCGAGCGGAACGGGGTGACCCTTCGGCGCTTGGTCTTTCGGCCGGCGCGGCCGGCGGGCTCGTCCTCTTGAAGACGACCTTCGCGGTCGGCGTCGCGAACACGGGCCTTAGAGCCCTGACGGTCCTCAGCAAGTTCCTGTTGGTGGTGGCGATGGCCCGCCTGCTTCCGCCAGGCGAGGTCGGCGTGTATGGCCTCGTGGCCTCCGCGTTGGCCTTTTCGACCCAGCTGATCGGCTTGGAGCTGCACCTCATCAGCGCGCGCGAGCTCGTGGTTTCGCCGCCTGCGCGGAGGCTCCTCCTGATGCGCGACCACGCGGTTTTTCTCGGGCTGGCCTTCGCGGTTGGGATTCCTCTTGTGTTGGGGTTCTTTGCGATCGGTAGCCTTCCGTGGAGGCTCTTGCCGGCGTTCTTGGCGCTGCTGTTTCTGGAGCAGTGCGGGCAGGACGCCTACCGGTTCCTGATCTCGCTGGGACGCCCCTTGCGCGCGACCGCGATCCTGTTCCTGAGGAGCGGCGCGTGGGCGATTGTGGCGATGGCGCTTCTCGTAGCGGATCCGCGCCGGGGCTTGGGAACCGTGCTCCTGCTGTGGGTTGCCGCCGCGGTCTTGAGCCTTGCCCTCGGAGTGCGGTGGCTGATCGGACCCTATTCGGCGCTCCACGCGATCCGCAAGACCAGCGTCGACTGGCGCTGGATCGCTCGAGGAGCCCGCGCGGCCCTACCGCTCTTTGTCTCCACGCTGGCCTTCCGCGGGATCTTCACGTTGGATCGCTACATCCTGGAGCGCGGGGCGGGACATGACGCGGTCGGGGTGTACACGTTCTTCACCGGTGTGACCAACGCTCTCCAGATGGCCCTGGACGCCAGCGTGTTTGTGATCTGGTACCCGCGTCTCTTGGCGGCGCGGCAATCGGGCGGCCTGCTGCAATCGGTCCGCGGATTCGCGCGGCAGACCACAGGGGTTCTTACGGGCCTCGCGTTCCTCGCGGGTCTTGCGATCATGCCGGTTCTCTGGTTCGTCGGCAAGGCGGCCTATTCGGATGGCCTCGCCACGTTTTGGGTTCTTCTGGTCGCCGCGGTCGTGACCGGTTTGGGTATGGTTCCCCACTACGTGCTCTACGCGCTTGGAAGGGACCGGGCCATCTCGGGAGCGAACCTCCTTGGGCTGACTCTCGTGCTTGTCCTCGACATGATCCTGGTTCGTCCCTTCGGGCATCTGGGGGTGGCGGTCGGCCAGCTGGTTGGAATGACCGCGCTCTCCGTTGCCAAGGGGGTCGCCGCGCGGCGGCCGGTCCACCGTGAGAGAGTCACGGCATGAACGCGGAAGGCAAGCGTGTGCTCTTTGTGCTCGCGGACTTCGGCGGGAGTTTCTTCGACGTGGTGTTCGGGATGTCCCGGGACCTTCGCGCCCGCGGCGTGGCGAGCGCCTTCGCGATCACGAGCCCCTATTACGGCGAGTACAAAGGTGTCGATCTGGGCCTCTTGGGAGAGGTCGCCGCGCTTTCGGATTTCCTGACCCAACCCGTCCAGACGGCCACCGAGACGGAGCGGGACTTCGACCGCTGGTCTCTCTACCCGAGCTTCGAGAGGCGTGTCTACTACACCGGTCCGTACCGGCCCGACCTCGCGGCCTGCTCTCGTGCGGTTGCGTTTATGGAGGGGGTCTTCGACCGGCTCGGACCCTTCGACGCGGTCGTCAGCGAGAACGTCTCGTGCTTCTTCGTGGATGTGGCGTTTCGCGAAGCCGAGCGGCGCGGGGTTCCGGTCCTGGGGTTCTGCGCGGGAAGGGTTCCTGGCGCCTTCAACGTCTGCCTCGACCGCTTGGGTATCGTCATGCTTGAGAACCCGATGCCCTTCGCGAAGGGCATCGAGCGACCCCCGGAGTACATGGCCAACTGGACCAGCAACCTGATGGAGTTCTCGCTGTTGCGGGCGTCGGGCTCCCTTCTCAGGAACCTCCTGCGCTCGTTTCAGGTTCGCGACGTCCCCTCGCTCGAGATCGGGAGCCTTCGAAAGCTCCAACGAAACGCGTACGTCAACTTCCTGAAGAGGCGAGTGAGGCACTTTCGAAGCGCCTGGTGGCATGGGGTCTTTGAGCCCGACGTGCGATTTCACGACACGTCGTTGGATGTTCTTTTCCCGCTGCAATACCGACCCGAGGCCTCGACCTCGGTTCTCGCGAGACACTACGGGGACGACAAGGAGATCATCCGGAACATCGCGTTTTCGTTGCCGTCGCGCGCCAGGCTCTTCGTCAAGGAACACCGCTCGGCGTTGGGCATTCGAGAGCCCCGGTTCTACCGCGAGATTCTGAGATACCCCAGCGTGCACGTCGTGGACGCGAATTACCCGTTGAAGGAGAACCTCCATCGCTTCGACGCGGTCGTCACCCTGACCAGCACGGCAGGCTTCGAGGCGCTCCAGGCGGGAGTCCCCGTGATCGTGCTGGGCCGACCCTTCTTCGCGGACTATCCGGGCGCGCTGGCCGTGGGCTCTTTCGCGGAGCTCGAGACGGCACTGCGCTCCTTAAAGAAGCGGGAGGGGCGCCCGGTCCCGCGCCCCGAGGTTCTCGAGCGCTACCTGCGGGTTTGCTTCCCAGGCAGCTTCAACGTGGTCGATCCAAAGTGCGCCGAGCCCGGGAACATCGCGCGCCTCCTCGTGCCGATCGAGCTTCGGCTTGGGATCTAGGCTTTGCCCTCGCGGTACACAAACGGGTTTTGCACGACGCCCGAATTCAGATCGCGGAGCTCGGGATGGGCACGAAAGAGCGCGAGAAGGTCCTGAATCTCGAAGCTCTCGCGGTCCGGCGTCAGCTCGTAAAGGCGACTCGCGAGCTCGTAATCGGGCGGGGCGTCGACCACCAGGCGAAGGCTACGCAGGTCGGGCCGGCGGTCGAGAAGAAGATGGGGAAAGCGTTCCGTGCGCCTCCAAATGAACGGCGTAACGTGCTCGCGCTCGTAGGGATCGGTCGCCTCTTGTGCGGCCTCTCGAAGGGCCTGAATGGTGAACGCCTCCACGTCGAAACCCAGCGGAAAGCCCGTCTCGAAGGCGGTCCTGGCGTAGGGCACTCCCGTCGTCCTCTGCATCGCGACCACCGCGGACGCGACGCCTGGGTTGACGAACGGGCAATCGGACGTGATCCGCACAACGGTGCTCGCGTTTGCCAGCTCGGCCGCGGCAAGCGTGCGCGCCAGAACATCGCTCTCGGAACCGCGCGCGCAGCGGATTCCCATGGCCCGAGCGAGCTCTTGGACCCTGTCGTGCGCGGGTCCCTCGGGGGCCGCGACCACGACCTCGTCGAGACCAACGATGCGTTGGACCCGCGCGAGAACCCGCTGCAAGAGCGGAACGCCCGCAAGGGGAAGCGCGACCTTGCCCGGGAGGCGTGTTGAGGTCATGCGCGCCTGAACGATCGCGACCGTGCGCCCGGCGATGCTCATGACGGGCGGGTGGTGGCGGCGCGTTCGATGGCCGCCCAATCTCCAAGCGCCATGAGCACGCGCTCTAAGTCGGCGTCCTCCATCGCAGGAAAGAGCGGAAGGCTGAGGCTCGCGGCGTAGTAGGCCAGGGCGCCGGGGAGAGGCCTCTCACCTGTAGCCCGGTGAAACGGCTGGCGCGAGACCGGGATGTAGTGAATCTGGGCCAGGATCCCGCGCTCCTTGAGAAACAGATAGAGCCGTTTGCGCCGGGCCGCAACGCTCGCGAGCGGCTCACCTTTCCCCGCAACCACCTGAACCACATAGAGGTGATAGGCCCCGCTCCGGCCGGCCTCCTTGCGAAGTGGCCTCAGGAGACCGGCGAAGCTCTCTTCGGCGAAGGCTCCGTCGTAGCGGGCCGCGAGAGACCTGCGCCTCGCGAGAAACGCCGGAAAGCGTGTCATCTGCGAAAGGCCCAAGGCGCACTGAATGTCGGTCAGGCGGTAGTTGAAGCCCAGGAGCTCCTGCTCGTAGAGCCACGGTCCGGAGAACGGGTCGTCGGGACCGTCGTGGTCTTTCGCCCGTGCCGCGAGGTCGTAGGAGATGCCGTGTGTGCGCAGGCGGCGTGCGGTGTCGGCGACCGCGTCGTCGTTTGTGAGGAGCGCGCCGCCCTCGCCGGTCGTGATGTGCTTGACCGGGTGGAAGCTCAGGGTCGTCCCCTGGGCGAAGCGGCCGTCCCCCACCCGATGAACGGCGCCTTGGTGCGTGTGCGTGGCCCCGAAGGAGTGCGCGGCGTCCTCGAGCACCCGCGCCCCGCACGCGTCCGCGATGGCCCGTATCGCGGGCAGGTCCGCCGGCTGTCCGGCCAAGTCGACCGGCACGATGAGCTTCGGTGGCCGCCCCTCGGATTCGAGCCTGGCGACCTCCTTCGAAAGGTCGTCGATGTCCATCAGCCCGGTCGCGGGGTCGACATCCACGAGCTCCACATCGGCTCCCGCGTAACGGATCGCGTTCGCGCTCGCGACGAACGTGATCGCCGAGGTGATCCCGACGTCTCCCTTCGAGAGCCCCAGTGAGAGCGCACCGATGTGAAGGGCCGCCGTTCCGTTGGAGACCGCGATCGCGTATTTGGCGCCCGTCGCCTCGCGGAGCGCCTCCTCAAACGCGGCGACCCGAGGGCCCTGGGTCAGGCGGTCGCTTCGAAGGCAGGCGACGACCGCGGCGATGTCTTCCTCGGAGATGTCGTGCCGGCCGTAGGGAAGCGGGTTCACGAGAGGCCCAGAACCTCCGCGGGGGCGGGCTCTAAGGAGGCGTCGGAAGCCGTCGCGCGGCCGTTGGAAGGCGAGAAACCGGGATCGACGTGCTCCCGGATCAACCGTCGCAGCTCCTCAACACTCAGGCGGTCGGGATTGGTGCCGCTGTGGTATCGGAACCCGGCCGGGCAGGGGCGGCCGCCGTTCGCCCTGAGGTAGGCGTCCACGTGCCAGAGCGGAGGGCTCGGCAGGATCACGTAGTGGCTGGCCAGCTCGACGGTCGAGAGCCCGTCGGTCTCGGTGATCATCTCTTCGTGGAGCTTCTCGCCAGGGCGCACGCCGACGACTGTGAGCGGACAGCCCGGCGCGATGGCCTCGGCAAGCTCGGTGATGCCATAGCTCGCGATCTTGGGAACGAAAATCTCGCCGCCCCACATCGTTTGCAGCGCTGAAAGAACCAGCGCGGTCCCTTCGGACAGCGTGATGTTGAAGCGCGTCATCGCGGGATCCGTCACCGGGAGGACCCCGTCCCTTCGCCTCGCGAGAAACAGCGGGATCACGCTTCCGCGGCTCCCCATCACGTTGCCGTAGCGAACGACCGAAAAGCGGACCTCGCGGCGGCCCTTGAAGCGGTTCGCGGCGATGAAGAGCTTGTCCGAGCAGAGCTTGGTCGCGCCGTAGAGGTTGATGGGGGCCGCGGCCTTGTCGGTCGACAGCGCCACCACGCGGGAGACGCCCAGGTCCAGACAGCACTCGATGACGTTCTGTGCCCCGAGCACGTTGGTCTTGATGGCCTCGAACGGGTTGTACTCGGCGGCGGGGACGTGCTTGAGGGCCGCGGCGTGGACGACCGCCTCAATGTCCTCGACCGCATAGCGCAGGCGCTCCTTGTCCCTCACGTCTCCGATGAAGAACCGGATGCGGGGATCCACGAACGCGGGATCCTGGGACATCTCGTACTGCTTGAACTCGTCCCGCGAGTAGACCACCACGCGCCGCACGGCCGGGTCGTGAAGGAGGCGCTTGACGAACGCGCGTCCGAAGGACCCGGTTCCCCCCGTGACGAGAAACGACGTGAGAGGAGTGAGAGGACGACGGGACTCTACGGACTCTGAGCTTTCAAGCGCCTGGCCCGCCGGCCCTTCCAGGCTCAACCCGCGGCCTTCCACTCGCAAAAGAGCTCGGGGGCGTTCCGGATGAAGCCGCGCACGCGAGGACGCCAGCCCAGGAGGCCCTCGGAGCGCGTGGCGGAAACCACCTGATCGAGGACCAGCGCCTCCGCCATCGGTCCGTACGTCTCGCGGGCCTTGGCAACGCTCAGGAAGCGCACGGCGTCGGGACCGCCGGCCGCTCGGCTCGCGGCGCGGGCCATGTCCCCGACCCTCTCGCCGAAGCCCACCGCGGCGTGGAGCACGCGCTCTTCGGCGGACAGCGCCGCGAGGGGTCCCAGGCCCGCCTCCAGGGCGCGCACGTAGAGGTCGGCCACGTCTTCGAGGTGAACGCCGGTCCAGCGGTTGTGTCCGTCGCCCACCACGGTTGGAAGCTCGCCCGCATCCGCGGCCGCGAAAAAACCGGCGGTCAACCCGCCACGCCCGCCAAAGACGATTCCGGGCCGGATCACCGCGGTCGAGAGCGTCGGCGACGCGGCCTCGCGAACGATCTTCTCGTGCCCCGGCCGGAAGGCCACAAGCGCCGCCGGGTGCGAGAGCGGATCGGTCTCGTCCGCGGGAGTGTCGGAGGCTTCGGAGGTCTCGGGGGCATCGGAGGTATCGCCGAGCACCCAACAGCCGGATGTGTACAGGAAGACGCGCGGAGAGCCGGACTTGCGGGCCGCGGCAAGCAGCGTCTCGATGGCCTCGCGATCCACCGAGGCCGCGTCTTCCGCGGGCTCGAACCCAAGGTGCACGACCGCGTCGCAAAGGGAGGCCTCGTGGACGTAGGTCCGCCCGTCGCGCAGGTTGCCCGCGACCCAGTCGAGGCCCGGAGCGCTCGCGCGCGGGTGCCGGCTGAGGCCCACGGCCTCGTGCCCGGCCCTTCGAAGCGCGGTCACGAGCGCCCAGCCGATGTAGCCCGTTGCGCCGGTGACGAAGACCTTCATGAGAGCGCCTCGACCGGCGCGGTGGCCGCAAGAGCCTCCGTTTCGACGACGGCCGGAACCCGCTCGTACGTCTCCACGACCTCCACATCGACCCCCAGAGACAGCCGCACGGGACAGCTTCGCGCCGCGGCGACCAGCCTTTCGAAGTCGAACTCGCTGCACGACGTCTTGATCTGGAACCGCACGTTGAGACGCCCGAGCCGGCGCGGGGTCGCGTTCATGATCTTCTCGACCTCGAACGTGACCTCCTCGACCGGGATCCTGGCGCGGGTCGCGAAGAGGCTCAGGATGGTGGCCGCGCAGCTTCCCAGGGAGGCCGCGCAGAGATCGGTGGGCGAAAACGAGCTGCCGTCGCCGCCGTTGTCGACGGGCGGGGCCGTGCGGATGACGGTGCCGGAGGGTCCATGTCGAAGCTCGATGGTCGAGGATTCAAGGAGTCTCCCGGTGATCTTCACGCTCATGGCGCGGGATTATGCCCGCGCGACGGGCGTGTGACTCCCGCCACTAAGCCGTGCGGCGGCGCGCGTTTTCGTAATCCCGGTGGCATCCCGGACGTCGAAGCCGGCCCATGAACCGGTATCGTCCGCGTTGCTTTGCACGTTCCAGGAACATCAGCCGGGAGGCCAGCACCATGACAGACAGAACCCAGACCGGGAGCGCCGCCGTCCGCCGGGCGTCCCTCCTTTTCTTCGGAGCCGTCGCGCTCCTTTGCCTTTCCTCTGGAGCGATCGCCTTCGCGGACGTGATCGTGCCGTCGTCGGCGTTCTCGTCGGGGGCCAACTCGTCGCTCTTTCAAAGCGACGTGCGGCTCTTCAACCCGTCTCCGGTCGCGATCACGGTCACGCCGGTCTTCTACAACCAGCGCCCCAATCCCAAGGTCACGCTGACCGGCTCCCCGATCGCGATTCCGGCCCGCTCGCAGGTCGCCTTCGACAACATCCTCGCGACGGTCTTCTCGCGCACGGTCGACGAGCGCGCCTTCGGGCCGATCCGCTTCGTCACGACCGCGCCGCTTGTGGTCTCGTCGAGCATCAACAACACCAACGCCTGCCTGACCGGCGCGGTGTCGGGCCAGTGGCTCCCGGGGCTCGATCCCGTGGCCTTCGCGCTGATCGCGGGGACGCTTCCGCAGCTCGCGGCGAGCGCGTCGTCGACCGAGGGCTACCGCACCAACCTGACCTTCGTGAACCCGTCCTCCGACACCGAGGCGCGCGTGGCGACGGACGTGAGGAAGGGCGACGGCTCGATCCTCTCGACGGCCATGATCACGCTCGCCGCAAACGGTGCGCTCCAGGTCAGCATGACCGACGGCAACACGTTCCCGGGTGTGGCCGGAACCACGGACACAAACCTCTACGTCTCGTTCACCAGCAACATCCCGGTGCTCGTGACCGCCTCGGTCAACAGCAATACATCCGGGGATTCGTTCGCGATCGTCGCGAACCCGGAGCCCACGGCCCGCCCGGTCGCTTCGTTCACGGTCTCGGCGTCGCCCAAGGTGGGCTCGCCGGTGACCTTCACCGACACCTCGACGGGCTTCCCCGCCCTCCAGCTTTGGGACTTCGGCGACGGCACCACCGCGCTGGGCGGGAAGACCGCGACTAAGACGTACACGGCCGCGGGGACCTACCGCGTCGTGCACTTCGTCTCCAACGCGTCCGGTCCTTCAGCCGCGACGCAGAACGTGGTGGTGACGGCCGCGGGACCCGAGTCCATCACGATCACCGCGACCACGACCAACAACACGCTCTGGACGTTCACCCCCAACAACGTGACGCTGGATGTCGGGAAGACCTACCAGATCAAGTTTCAGAGCAACGACGACCTGCACGGCGTGGGCGGGCTCGCGCTCCTCGGCATCACCCAGTGCAACCTGATCTCGCCGGTCCTTCCCTGCAACGTGACAATCACGCCGACCGCCAACCAGGTTGGAATGTACGACTACTTCTGCACGCAGAACTCGTGCGGCGCCGGCCACAGCACCATGGGCGGCCACATCGTCGTGCGGAACCCGTAGCGGCGCGGCATCGCTAAGGGGCGATCATCGCCTCCCATACCGCGCGCGACATCTTTCGGGATGCCTCGATCACCCTCTTGCGGCCGGCCTCGTTCGCGCCGAAGTCGTTCGCGAGAAGGACCAGCACGTACTCGCGGCCGTCCGGCAGCCGGACGATCGCGGCGTCGTGCTGCACGGACGAGATCGTGCCGGTCTTGTGCGCCACCACGGCTCCCGATTGCGGATGCAGCCCCGCGGGAATCTGCTCATTGAAGACCTGTCCGGTCAGGATGCTCCACGCGGTCGCCTTGGCCTTCGCGGACAGGAGGGGCGTCGTGACGGCCGCCTCCATGACCGTCGCCATGCCAAGCGCATCGGTCTCGTTGTTCAGGTTCTTCTCATACGCCTTGATGTCCTCGACGCCGCGGCGCACCTTGACGCTGCTTGCGCCCAGCTTGTCCAGAAGCCGCTTCACGCTTTCGGGCCCGACGAGGGACAGCACCACGTTGGTCGCGAGGTTCGAGGACCGCACGATCATCTCGCGCACGAGAAGGCCCAACGGGGCCTTTTTGCCTATGTGCGCGGCCGTGGGGCCGTCGGTCTCGGGGTCGACGGTCAGCGTGTACGGCGACGAATCGACCACGCTTCGAAACTCGTTCTTGACCTCGATCTCGTCCTCGAGCCGCAATTCGCCCGCGTCCACGCGCCGCAGAACCTCCAGCATCACGGGCGTCTTCATGGTGCTCGCGGCGTGCATCGCGCGCGCTTCGCCGAGAAGGACGCCCCTGCCTTTCCCGGCGCCAAGCTCCCGAAACACGATGCCGAAGGTCGCGCCGCTCCCTTCAGAAAGCGCCCGCAGGGTCTTTTCCAGCGAGGCGAGCCTCCCGGCGGAGAGAGCGGCCGGAGGGCGCGCGTCCTTCAGCATCGCGAGGCGTCTCGCGTAGCGGAATCGCTCCTTCAGGCGCGGGCTCTCCTCAAACACCGTGATCTGCGTGCCCGGAACCCCATGCGCGCTCGCCTGAAGCACCTTGCCATCTCCGATCCACATCGCCTCGTGGTCGACGCGGTCCTCGGTTCCGAAGAAGAGAAGGTCGCCGGGCCGAAGCTCCGAGAAGGCGATCGGCACCAGCTGAGGATCCCGGAAACACTGCTCGAAGCTGTTGCGCTTCAAGCGCACTCCGTGCCTTTCGAGGACGCGAAACACAAGGCCCGAGCAGTCGAAGCCGTTAGGCGTGGTTCCGCCCCAGGTGTAGGGCGCGCCGAGGAACCGCCGTCCCATCGCGATCCAGGACGCGGGCTCTAGGACGACCTCGCGCGGCTGGCGTGGAATCTCGAGATCGGGCCGGGCGACGAAGCCCCGCCGGCCATCGGGAAGAAGCGCCTCGATCCACTCGTGGCCCCCCTTCGCCAGCTCGCGCCTCACGCGAACGCGCGCCCCGAGCGGCAGCGTCAGAAGCGGGCGCGCCGAGGTGAAGTCCGGATCGCGGTAGACATGCGCCCACGGCGAGAGCACCTCCGCAATGCCTCCCTCTGTTTCGGGAGCAACCGTGTCTTCCGCGGGCGTCCGCAAGAGCGCCCGCGAGGGCAGCCACCCCATCCCACCCTCGGGCTTTCGGATCCTCGTGAATCCCGCGGTCTCCTCCACGACGTCCAGCCGATCTCCGAGGATCACCTGATCGTCCACGGGGCCTGTCTCGTCGGGGCGGAGGTATACGTTCTCAACCGCGGACAACACCACGCTGGTCGCGGGGCGCGCCGCGACGACGGGCGTGGCCTGGCCCTTGGCCGGCTCATCGCCCGGCCTGCCCGCCGCGGTCGCCGCTCCGATCGCGAGAACGGCGAGAAAGGGGCGGAGCCGGTACAGATGCTTCATCACGAGGTTGTGTTTCATCGTCCAAATTCTCCCCGATAATCCCGGCATGCACTCGAACCTCTCACGACGCGGCTTTCTCGCGGGCACGGGCGCCCTCGCCTCGAGCTTCGCGCTTCCCCTTGATGCCCAACCCGCCGATGGCGCGAAGCCCCGCGGGGGCGCGGTCACGCTCGACTTCAAGCTCATGGAAGTCAAGCTGACGCACACGTGGACGATCTCGCGAGGCTCGTGGGATTCCAGGCGAAACGGGCTCCTGACCCTCATCGCGGACGGCGTGACGGGCTACGGCGAGGCGGCGGCGAACAAGCGCTACGGGCAGAGCTACGAAACCGCCGAGGCCGCGTTCGCCCGCGTGAAGAAGGCGGTCGAGGGGCTCTCCCCGTGGGAGCACCTGACGTGGTTGGAAAGAGCCGAGAAGGAAGCGGGAACCGATTCGGAGGTCGTCGCCGCGCTCGACATGGCGCTCTGGGATTGGAAAGGCAAGAAGACGGGTCGCCCCGTCCACCAGCTTCTCGGAATGCCGACCGACCGCATGTCGGTCTCCACGTTCTCGATCGGAATCGACACCGCCGAGACCATGAAGGCCCGCGTCAAAGAGGCCGAGCGCTATCCGCACCTCAAGGTCAAGGTTGGGCTTCCAAACGACGAGGAAAACGTCACCGCGATCCGCTCGGTGACGAACAAGCCCATCCGCGTCGACGCCAACGAAGGCTGGAAGTCCGCCGACGAGGCGCTTCGCAAGATCACCTGGCTAAAGACCATGGGCATCGAGTTCGTCGAGCAGCCGATGCCGGCCGCCATGAACACCGAAATGCGTAAGCTGATGGGCCCTTCGCCGCTGCCTCTCGTGGGCGACGAATCGGTCCTACACGCCGCAGACATTCCAGGCCTCGTTGGGCTCTTCGACGGAATCAACGTCAAGCTTGCCAAGTGCGGCGGCATCACCCGCGCCTACGAAATGGCCGCGTTGGGCCGCGCGCTGGGTTTCAAGCTGATGCTGGGATGCATGATCGAGTCGTCCCTGGGGATCGCGGCCGCGCTGGCGGTCGCGCCGCTCTACGAATGGCTCGATCTGGACGGCAACCTCCTGATCTCAAACGACCCCTGGAAGGGCCTGAAGATCAAGGACGGGCGTTGGGAGCTGCCCACGGGTCCGGGGTTGGGAGTCGTGGCGGCGTAGGGCTCTAAAGCCCCCTCTTTTGCAAAGAGGGGGTTGGGGGAGTTAGAGCCCGCCAAAGCGATGCGCACGTTCTCACTCCGCGCTGTTCGCGATCTGCGGTTCCGCAAACGGGTCGTCGTCACTTGAGCAATCTGGGTTGAAGCTGGCAGACTTGCAACGTGAGATGGAATCTCATTCGACGCGAGAAGTCCGGGCGCTGGCGCCTCGGGATTCTTCGCCTCCCGTGGGAGGCAGCACGTCCGGCGATCTATCAGTTCGTTTTGGCGAACCTCCGGCCTGACGGTAGCCTCGGCCCGGACACTCCCGCGCTCCCCGATGAGCCTGTCGATCCCGACAAGCTGCGTTGGGCCGCGGGGGCGAGCGATGGCGTCTTCAAGCGCCATTTGCAGGTCGGCGAAGTCGCCGAACGAGTGAAGGAGGTTCTCGCCGCCCTCGAAGCTGTACTGATCCGTGCTGAGGCCGACTCTCTGCGTCGTTTCTATTCCCTGGTGATCGAGCAGTCGATCCTTGCGATCGCGGATCCCCTTCTCGAGGAGCTTCGCCCCAAGGTCCGAGACCGCGCCGAGCGCGTCCGTGAACTCGGGCATTGGCTCGCGACCCGGGCACCCGACCGCAACGCCGTCAAGTTCGGTATGGCTTTGCTGGGTGTTGCCTTCACGGCAGAAGATCGCAAGGTCCTCGATGTTCTGGGCAGCCATGAGGAGTTCACGCTCTATGCCGCCGTAGCTCTCGGTCAACAGGTCGACCCGCCGGACCTTGCTCTTTTCGCCCTGGCCAAGCGAGTCCACGGTTGGGGTCGAATCGAGCTGATCGAAAGGCTGGCCGAGACCCGAGTCGACGAGATTCGTTCCTGGCTTCTGCGGGAAGGGTATTCCAACGACGTGATGTATGAATACACAGCCTTGATCTGCGCCGAGACGGGCGGGCTCTTGGCCGAGCTGGAGAAGCCGTTCATCGATGCCGCGCTCCTTCACGGTTCGGCCGAGATCCTGTTGACGTTACTGGAGGGCGATGGTGGCCCGGCCGCTGGGATGGCCGACTACGCCGAGGGTGCTCGCGCCGCGGCTCTGTACCTCGGCCATCTTGAAAACAACGACGGGACCGTGTTCGATGTCTTGACCGCCGGCGCGCTGCGCGACTACGCCGATGCCGAGGGAGCCTCACGGTGTCGTTGGACTTCGGAGGAACGCATGGCGATTCGGGTTCGAGCCCAAGCGATCCTCAATCGGCGCTCGTGGTCGAGCCATGTCGACCAAGCGTTCGAATCAGGGGATCGCGTGGTGGTCGACCGGGCCGTTCGGGCAGCGAGGATCCTGGGATTCGATCTCTGGGAGCGACTCTTCGACCGCGTGGCCCAAGACAGCGATGATTCCATGACCTGGCATTGGGTCTCACAAACGGAAGATCCGCAGCGGATCGCCAGGCTCGCGGCCTTCGCCGAAGCGCGCTTCGATCTGGCGGCCCTTGCGACCGGGCCTGGTGAGTCGTTGGGAATCGGGCCAGGCTCTCAGCCTTACCTTCTTTTGGAGAGTGTGCTCGGGGCCTTGGCCAAAGCACCCAAAGTCGGGATGGAGCTTGTTCGGACGGCCATGTCCAGTCCGGTGGTTCGCAACCGATTTCAAGCGCTTCGGGTTCTCGCGGCTTGGGGAAAAGAGAACTGGCCAGTCGGTACAGTGGAGTGGCTTCGAGAGCATCTCGGGCGTGAGCCGAATGGGAAGGTTCGAGAGGTTTTCGAACGAGTCATCGCCGGTCAGTCTGCCGAAGAGGCCTTCCGCTTCCCTTCATCCTGAAGGGACTCGAAGGCACCGATATCGAGGTTTAGCCCTGCGCACCGCCGGATGGTGTGGAGCGACGTCGCAAAGAGCTAGGAATAAGATTCTCATCGTGCGAAACAACGGCCTTCTGCGCATGGCCGGGCTCCTAGCGGCCTTCACGGCCGCCGTGCACGTCCTTGCCGGCACCCGCGATGGTGTTGCAACCCGCCAGCACGGCCAGGCCCATCGCCAGCACCACGATCTTCGCAGTCATCCGCAGCATCTTCGTCACCCTCTGGCAGTCCGTAAGCGACCACGTTCAGCTTAGCGAAGACGCCGCCACGCGCGCAATCGGCGGCCCGGTACGACAACGGGCCGGGAAACTCCCGGCCCGCACCGCCTCCATGCGGCTGGCTGTCCGTCCTGGGAAGATCGATCAGGACCTCAGCACTTGCCGTCCTTGCAGTCCTGG
>WBZQ01000263.1_pt3 | contig 19346 bp, 15 predicted proteins | sample 5204251 | NCBI WGS metagenome assembly WBZQ01 (sample SAMN12412402, study PRJNA552823) | activated sludge metagenome | isolation source: activated sludge from nitrification reactor of wastewater treatment plant... | place: USA: Virginia | collected 2017-09 | reverse complement strand
ATCTTGTCGTGGGCCCAGCGGTTGCGGTAGGCATCTTCCCAGGTGCGGTCTTCACCCGTGGTGACGCCATGATCGCCGGAGAACGGCTCGCGCGGGCTGGAGAAGTAGGACAGGCGGTCGATTACCGCTTGCGGCTTCTGTGTGGTGGCCGCATTGTCGAACCAGATCAGCGGCCGGCCGTTGACCGTCTCTCCCAGAATCGGGAAATCGGCCCGCAGCGCGTGCACGTCGAAGACCTCGTGCGAATCCGGGACGTCGGGAGCCGGCGCCGGCACTCCGGGCCGGGCCGAGGGCCCGGACAGAAAGTAGTAGTCGGCCTCGTTGCCCGAGGGCTGCAGGGGCGCCGGCGACCAGAACCCACCCGGCACGCCCGGTGCCGAGTCCGGCCACGCCGGCGCCGAACCCCGCGGCGCGACCGGTGCGGTGGGCCGGGCCCCGGCCAGCACCCCGGGCACCGTCGGGACCAGGCCCGAGGGCACCGGATAGGCCGTCAGGTCGGCGACCCCGGGCGGCAGCAGCGGATCGGCCGGTGCACTGCCCCGCGGTGCCACCGGAACCAGCTGCGGCGGCGTGTCCGGGCCGGGCGGTAAACCCGACGAGTACATCTGACCGGCCAGCGCGGCGATCTCCTCGGCGGTCGGGACCCCGGCCGGCTCGTTACTTGTACTCATGGAACTTGTCCACCGAGACGCCGTCGAGCACGGCGAGCGAATCCTCGGTGAGCACCGCGAGCGAGTTGTACAGCGTCACCAGGTAGGAGGCGATCGCCGACCGGTTGATCCCGGTGAAGCGGACCGACAACCCCGGGGCCTGCTCGCCGACCAGGCCCGGCTGGAACAGTCCGACCACGCCCTGGCGCTCCTCGCCGGTACGGATCAGGATGAACTTGGTCTTGGAGTCCTGCACCGGCACCTTGTCGCTGGGGATGATCGGGATGCCGCGCCAGGTGATGAACTGCGACCCGAACAGGTTGACCACCACCGGCGGCACGCCGCGCCGGGTGGCCTCGCGGCCGAACGCGGCGACACCGAGCGGGTGGGTGAGGAAGAAGCCGGGGGTCTTCCACACCTTGGTCAGCAGCGAATCCAGGTCGTCGGGCGTCGGGGCGTCGGTGCGCGGCTTGATGGTCTGCTCGGGGGTGACCTGCGCCAGCAGCCCGTACTCCGGGTTGTTGATCAACTCGGACTCCTGGTGTTCCTTGATCGTCTCGATGGTCAGCCGCAGCTGTTGGGCGATCTGGTCGTGCGGGCTGGAGTACAGGTCCGATACCCGGGTGTGCACGTCCAGCAGGGTGGAGATGGCGCGCAGCGTGTACTCGCGCGGGCTGGTCTGGTAGTCGACGAACGTCTGCGGCAACGGCTCGGAGGTGCCCGCGCCCTCCTCGGTGTGGATGGCGACCCGCTCGGGGTTGACCACCCGGTTCACCCGGTAGATGCCGGCCTCGACGGGCACCCAGCTCAGCAGGTGCAGCAGCCACCGCGGGGTGATCGTGGACAGCTGGGGGACGGTCTTGGTGGCGTTGGCAAGCTGCCGTGCGGCGAGGTCGCCGAGTGCCTGGGATTCGTTCTGGGCAGATGTCATCGACGTTCCTCTTTCCACGACGGGAGTGATCGAAATATGGACTGAAGTCACGTGTCATCGCCTGGCACGTGGCTTGCCGGGTCCATGATGCGCCTCGGTGTGCCCGGGTGCACGAATTGCGCGCAGGCTGAATTGAACCTGGCAACCGCCGGGGAGCCGGCCGGCTTTTTGACAGGTCGCCTTGCTTGGCGCAGCCGCCGGCGGTGCCGTATGCTCGGGCCCATGTCTGACGCACCGCAGCGCATCGCCATGTCGCGATGCTTCGCCGTGCGTTGTTGTCGCTGTATCTGACGCCGCCGTCCTGCGTCGTGGATCCGCCCTGAATCCGGCGGTGTGATCCCGAGCGCGCCGCCTCAGTACGCGAAAGCTGACAACCAGCCATGACCACCGTATCCATAGCCGCCGGGCGCCTGCTGCCCGCCGCGCGTCCCGTCGTCGTGCGCCGCCGGATCCAGCCGCGCCCGGCGATCGAACTGTCCCGGCTCACCCGCTATCACGGCGGCACCTACTCGCACACCGTCGACCGGATCGTGTTCACCGACGGTACATTCGCCCGCACCGACCTGATTCGGCTCAACCCCGGGGTGGACGCGTACTCGTTGGACTTCACCGGCGTTGCGCCGCTGCGGCCGTCGCGCTACGACGTGGAATCCTTTGCCGCCCTGCCGAATGCGCGGGCCCGCTCGTTCGAGGTGGAGATCGATTGGATCCTGCGGAACTCCTTCCCGAGGCTGCGCACCGCGGAACTGAGCCGACGGCTGCGCGATGCCGGATACCCGCTGGGCGCCGGGCACATCGGCGAGCATGAGGCCATCGCCGCCACCCAGGGGGCGATCTGGCACTTCACCAACGGGCTGGAGCTGGACACCCGCCCGCGCAACCGGCCCAACCGCGTCGTGCACGACGAGCGCGGCGTGACCGTCGAATTCGCCGACGACATCGAACTCGACGGCTACACCGTGGACGTCGCCGGATCCGGCCCGGTCACCGTGCGGCTGCACAAGTCGGTCGACGGGCAGCGCTGGGACGAGGTCGCGGCCTCGGCGCTGACCGCCGGTTCCGGCGAGCACCACAAGCCACTGGGCGTCGGCGCAACGGTGTCGCACGGCCACGGTCACACCCGCCGCGGGCACCGGCACTACCGGTTGACCGTCGACGGGCCGGCCACCATCGGCGACACGGCCTTCTCGCTGGCCGGCTGCGCGGTGTACCGCAACTCACCGCGCATCGTGCACGCCTACCGCTACCTGATCGAGGGTGCACGACGGGCCCGCGCCCACAGCGCTGCGCCCGCCGTCGGCGCGGCCGGAGTCCTCGTCACGCAGGACGATGCGGTGATCGGGCCGTTCCGGCTGTGCGCCGGCTCGGCCGCCGCACTGGACGGCGACGGAGCGCAGGTGGTCGACGCCGACGGGACGGTGATCGACGGACCGCTGGAGCCCGGCGCTGCCTTCTACCTGAGTCTGGGGGCGCACGCGCGCGCGAGGAGGTCGGTGACGCTGACCGTGAAGGTGCCCGGGCGCAGCGACGGGCACGGCGGGCGGGTGCTGACCGGCGTTGCGCGCGAGGAGAACTCGCAGCGGTTCACCCCGGTCGCGCTGGTGGTGCCCACCCAGTCGGTGGTCGAGTTCGACCTCGCCTGGTGAACACCCCGGCGTCAGGCCGGGCCGTGCGCGGGTTGGAACATCCCGGCGGCGTCGGCACTGCAGTTCTCCTCGGCGCGGATGACGTGTACGACGGCGTTGATCAGCGCCAGGTGGGTGAACGCCTGCGGGAAGTTGCCCAGGTGCCGGCCGGTACGGGGCTCGATCTCCTCGGCGTACAGGTGCAGCGGGCTGGCGAAGCTCAGTAGCCGCTCGCACAGATGCCGGGCCCGGTGCAGTTCGCCGATCTCCACCAGCGCCGACACCAGCCAGAACGAGCAGATGGTGAAGGTGCCCTCCTCGCCGGACAGGCCGTCGTCGGTCTCGTCGGTGCGATAGCGCAGCACCAGGCCTTCCTCGGTCAGTTCGTCGGCGATGGCCAGCACGGTCGCCCGGATGCGCGGATCGTCGGGTGGCAGGAAGCGGGTCAGCACGGCCAGCAGCAGCGAGGCGTCCAGCGCGTCGTCGCCGTAGCGCTGGGTGAGCACCCCGCGGGAGTCCACCCCGTGCGTCAGGATGTCGTCCTTGATCTCCTCGGCGATGGCCGACCACTGCTGGGCGTAGCTCTTCTCGCCCTGGCGTTCGGCGAGTTTGGCGCCGCGGTCCAGCGCCACCCAGCACATGATCTTGCTGGAGGTGAAGTGCTGCGGCTCGCCGCGGACCTCCCAGATCCCGCGGTCGGGCTGGCGCCAGTGCTTGACGGCCTCCTCGACCTGTTCCTTGAGCACCGGCCACAGGTTGTCCGGGACCTGGTCGCGGGACTTGGTGTGCAGGTACACCGAATCGAGCATGGTGCCCCAGATGTCGTGCTGCACCTGGTCGAACGCGCCGTTGCCGATGCGGACCGGGCGCGCGTCGTCGTAGCCGGACAGGTGGTGCAGCTCGGATTCCGGCAGGCTGCGTTCGCCGCCGACGCCGTACATGACCTGCAGCGGGTGCCGCTCGCCGTTGTTGGCGCCGGACACGTCGGCCATGAACGCGAAGAAGTCGTCGGCCTCCCGGTCCAGCCCGAGGGTGTAGAGGCCCCACAGCGCGAAGGTCGAGTCCCGGACCCAGGCGTAGCGGTAGTCCCAGTTCCGTTCGCCCTGCGGGGTTTCCGGTAGCGAGGTGGTGCTGGCGGCCAGCAGCGCGCCGGTCGGCGAATAGGTCAGGCCCTTCAGCGTCAGCGCGCTGCGCTGCAGATAGGACCGCCACGGGTGATCCGGGAAATCGCCGATGTTGATCCATTGCCGCCAACACTCGCTGGTGGTCCACATCTTTTTCGCCGCCTCGTCGAAGGTCCGCGGCGACGGGTGTTTGGACCAGCTCAGCGCGACGAACGCGGTCTCGCCCTCGGACAGCCGGGTGCGGGCCCGGGCGGTGTTGCCCTCCAGCCCCAGACGCAGGCTGGTGGTCAGCCGCAGCGCCGGATGGGCGTCGGCGTCGGTGACTGCGCGGGCGGTCGCCTCCCCGTAGGCCGGTCCGGAGTACTCCCAGGCCGCCCGGACCCGGTGGTAGTCGAACGCCGGCTGACAGGTCATGGTCAGCTCGACGGTGCCCGACACGCAGCGCACGGTGCGCAGCAGGATGTGCTCGGCGTCCCAGTCCATCGGGGTGCGCCGGTGGGTGCGGGACCGGGCCTCCAGGTCGTGCCAGGGCCCCATCACCAGCGCCTCACGCACGATCAGCCAGCCGGTGTGGGTCTGCCAGGTGGTCTCCAGGATCAGGCTGCCGGGCAGGTAGCGTCGCGCCGAGGGCACCGACACCCCGTACGGCGCCAGCCGGAAGTGCCCGGCGCCGCGGTCCAGGATGGCGCCGAACACACTCGGCGAGTCCGGCCGCGGGATGCACAACCACTCCACCGACCCCGCCGCCGACACCAGGCAGGTGTTCTCGCAGTCCGAGAGGAACCCGTAGTCGGCGATCGGCGGGAACGCGTTGCGCAGCGGTGCCGGCGAGTTGTCATCGGAGGTCATGCTCACATGATCGGCCGTCGCGCGGGTGCCGTCTAGCGCTGAGACCGCCGGACCGTAGGCTGGAACCCGATGAACGCGATTTTGAGCTGGTGGGACGGGGTCGAGCTGTGGCTGACCGGCCTGCCTTTCATCCTGCAGGTGGTCATCGTGATGCCGGTGGCGCTGCTGCTCGCCTGGGGCCTGGCGGTCGCCGGGGACGCCGCGTTGGGCTACCTGCTGCGCGGCCTGCGGGTGGCGCGCCTGACCTACAAGCGCCGGATGGACCACCGATGAGCGGGATGCCCCGGTCCCGGGTGACGTTGGCGCTGGTGCTGCTGCTGGCGCTGGTGATCGTCGTGTGGCTGCTCAACCGCTGACCGGGCGGTGCTGCTCGGCGCGCGCACCACGAGGGGGTTCTGCTACTGTTCGGCCCATGAAATCGGCGGGACACGGGGCGGAGCAGTCGGCCCTGACCGTTGTGGACGGGTTCACCGTCGCCGATTCGTGTTGTTGTCGCTGAACCTGACCCGTGCACGGTCTGGGGGTGTCGGCGGAGCTGGATCCGCCGTGCTGTTGCGGCGTCACTCTTCCGTGCTCGCGGGATCCGCTTGTTCCCCGTTGAGTTCCCCGGAAGGCTGTCTTTCATGAACACATCCCGATCCCGACGGCGATGGCGCCCGGCGGTCGCGCTGACCGCGACGCTGGCGGTGCTGACCGGGTGCGGCGGCGGCGCCAGCGACGTTCCCGGCGACCGGTCCGGCAACGCGGCGACTACCCTGACGCTGGTCGCCTACGCCGTCCCCGAACCGGGGTGGAGCGTGATCATCCCGGCGTTCACGGCCACCCCGGACGGCGCGGATGTCGGCGTGACCACCTCCTACGGCGCATCCGGGGACCAGTCCCGCTCGGTCGTCGACGGCAAGAATGCCGACATCGTCAACTTCTCCGTCGAACCCGACATCACCCGGCTGGTGAAGGCCGGCAAGGTCGCCGCGGACTGGGACTCCGGGGTCACCCACGGCATCCCGTTCGGCTCGGTGGTCGCGCTGGTGGTCCGCCCCGGCAACCCGAAGAACATCCACTCCTGGGGCGACCTGCTGGCGCCGGGTATCGAGGTGGTCACCCCCAGCCCGCTGAGCTCCGGTTCGGCCAAGTGGAACCTGCTGGCGCCGTATGCCGCCGAGAGCACCGGGGGCGCGGACCCGGCGGCCGGACTGGCCTACATCAACGCACTGGTCAACGGCCACGTCCGGACCCGCCCGGGCTCCGGCCGGGAGGCCACCGACGTATTCCTGCGCGGCACCGGTGACGTGCTGATCAGCTACGAAAACGAGGCCATCAACACCAAGCGCCGGGGCGACGCCATCGACTACGTGGTGCCCGCCGACACGTTCAAGATCGACAACCCGGTCGCCGTGACCAGCAACAGCGCCCACCAGAAGCAGGCGGTGGCGCTGAACAACTTCCTCTACACGACGGCCGGTCAGCGGCTGTGGGCCCAGGCCGGATTCCGCCCGGTCGACCCGGCGGTGGCCGCCGAGTTCGCCGACGACTTCCCGGCCCCGGCGAAACTGTGGACCATTGCGGACCTGGGCGGCTGGAAGGTCGTCGACTCGGCGCTGTTCGACAAGGAGAACGGCTCCATCACCGCGATCTACAAGAAGGCGACGGGATGACCAGCACCGGCACCGACACCGGCACCGCCCCGCCGCCCCCGGTGGCCGCCCGGGCGGTGCGCCGAGGGGGACTGTCCCTGCAGGTCGGCGCGGCCACCCTGTGGCTGTCGGTGATCGTGCTGCTGCCGCTGGCGGCGATCCTGTGGCAGTCCGCCAAGGGCGGGTGGAGCGGCTTCTGGGCCGCGGTGGCCTCCAACGCCGCCCTGGACTCGTTCCGGGTCACGCTGACCGTCTCGTTCGGCGTGGCGCTGGTCAACGCGGTGTTCGGCCTGCTGGTCGCCTGGGTGCTCACCCGCGACGACTTCCCCGGCAAGCGCATCGTCGACGCCGTCATCGACCTGCCGTTCGCCCTGCCCACCATCGTCGCCAGCCTGGTGATGCTGGCGCTGTACGGGCCGGGCAGCCCGGTCGGGCTGCACTGGCAGCACACCCGGTGGGGCATCGGGGTGGCACTGCTGTTCGTGACGCTGCCGTTCGTCGTCCGCTCGGTGCAGCCGGTGCTCATCGAACTGGACACCGAGGTGGAACAGGCCGCGGCGTCCCTGGGCGCCAACGGCCGGATCATCTTCGTCAAGGTGATACTGCCCGCGCTGCTGCCGTCGCTGCTGTCCGGCGCCGGACTGGCGTTCTCCCGGGCCATCGGCGAGTACGGCTCGGTGGTGCTCATCGGCGGTGCCATCCCGGGGGAGACCGAGGTGTCCTCGCAGTGGATTCGGACCCTGATCGAGAACGACGACCGGACCGGTGCCGCAGCGATCTCCATTGTGCTGCTGTCGCTCTCGTTTGCCGTCCTCTTCATTCTGCGGCTGCTCGGCTCCCGCGCCGCGCGGCGTGAGGAGCTCAGCTCATGACCCTGTCGCCGGCCGTCCGGTACCTGCTGCGCTATACCGCACTGGCCTACATCGGTGTGCTGGTCGCGGTGCCGGTCGGGCTGATCCTGTACCGGACGTTTGAGCCCGGCCTGGGCCAGTTCTGGGACTGGATCACCACCCCGGCGGCCATCTCGGCGCTGCAGCTGACCCTGCTGGTGGTGGCCATCGTGGTGCCGCTGAACGTGGTGTTCGGGGTGCCTACCGCACTGGTGTTGGCGCGCAACAAGTTCCGCGGCAAAGGCGCACTGCAGGCCGTCATCGACCTGCCGTTCGCCGTGTCGCCGGTGGTCGTCGGCGTCGCCCTGATCCTGCTGTGGGGTTCCTCGGGGCTGCTGGGCTTCGTGGAGAACGACTTCGGCATCAAGATCATCTTCGGCCTGCCCGGCATCGTGCTGGCGTCGATCTTCGTCACGGTGCCGTTCGTGATCCGGGAGGTCGAACCGCTGCTGCACGAGCTGGGCACCGACCAGGAGGAGGCCGCCTCCACCCTCGGCGCGACCTGGTGGCAGACGTTCTGGCGGATCACCCTCCCGTCGATCCGGTGGGGACTCACCTACGGTGTCGTGCTGACCATCGCCCGCACCCTCGGCGAGTTCGGTGCGGTGATCATGGTGTCGTCGAACCTGCCCGGCCAGTCCCAAACCCTGACCCTGCTGGTCGCCGACCGCTACAACCGCGGCAACGAATACGGCGCCTACGCGCTGTCGACACTGCTGATGGCCACCGCCGTGCTGGTGCTCGTCGTGCAGATAATCCTCGACGCCCGCCGCAACAACGCCGCACAATAGACCTGGCCAAGGAGAACATTCATGTCCAAGCACAGCATGTCTGCCGGTGGCGGCCCGGTGACCGACGCGGTGAACGCGATCACCGTCGCCGGCGCGAACAAGCACTACGGCGACTTCGCCGCCCTCGACAACGTCGACTTCGTGGTGCCGAAGGGCTCGCTGACCGCGCTGCTGGGGCCCAGCGGCTCCGGCAAGTCGACGCTGCTGCGCGCCATCGCCGGCCTGGACCACCCGGATTCGGGAACCGTCACCATCAACGGCCGCGACGTCACCGGGGTGCCGCCGCAGAAGCGCGGTATCGGCTTCGTCTTCCAGCACTACGCCGCGTTCAAACACCTGACGGTGCGCGACAACGTGGCCTTCGGACCGAAAATCCGCAAACGCCCCAAGGCCGAGATCAACGAGAAGGTGGACAACCTGCTGGAGGTGGTGGGGCTGGCCGGTTTTCAGAACCGCTACCCGAGCCAGCTCTCCGGTGGCCAGCGCCAGCGCATGGCACTGGCCCGCGCGCTGGCCGTCGACCCCGAGGTGCTGCTGCTCGACGAACCGTTCGGCGCCCTGGACGCGAAGGTCCGCGACGATCTGCGGGTATGGTTGCGCCGCCTGCACGACGAGGTGCACGTCACCACGGTGCTGGTCACCCACGACCAGGCCGAGGCGCTCGACGTCGCCGACCGGATCGCCGTGCTGAACAAGGGCCGGGTGGAACAGGTCGGGTCGCCGACCGAGGTCTACGATTCGCCCGCCAACGCCTTCGTGATGGGGTTCCTGGGAACGGTCTCGTCGCTCAACGGTGTGCTGGTGCGCCCGCACGACATTCGCGTCGGACGTAATCCGGAGTTGGCGATCGCCGCCGGCGACGGCACCGCCGAGAGCGCCGGGGTGACCCGGGCCGTCGTCGACCGGGTGGTGTACCTGGGCTTCGAGGTGCGCGTCGAGTTGACCAGTGCGCTGACCGGTGCCCCGTTCCTCGCGCAGATCACCCGCGGTGACGCCGAGGCGCTGCGCATCGAGGCGGGGGAGACCGTCTACGTGCGTGCCACCCGGATCCCGCCGATCGCCGGTGAGGTTCAGGCGGCCAAGGTGCCCGAGACCGTCATCTCGTAGCGGTCCAGCACGGTGGCGGCCACCAGGTTGTGCGAGCCCAGCGGCTCGGTCATCGGAATCTGGTGGGCGCGAGCGTATTCGGCGACCCGGTCGGTGATCAGACCGGGCGCCAGGAACCACGGGGCGATGACCAGGCGGGTCGCACCGGCGGCGCGCAGCCGCAGCGCGGCGTCGGCGAGGCTCGGGTGCGGTCGGGTGGCCAATCCGAGAGTGGCTCCGGCCCAATGGGTTCCGGCACCGAGTGTGGCGGCGACCCGGGCGGTGACGGCGTTGGCGGCCGGATCCGAGGAACCGACCGCCGCGACGATCACCCCGACGTCACCGTCGTGGCGGGAAACGCCCGTTTCGGTGAGGCGCTGGCGGAGCACGGCCAGCAGCGCCGGATCCGCACCCAGCACCGGGGCCTGGCGGACACCGGTGGCGCCGGACGCGGCGATCATCGCGGGAATGTCCACCCGGGCGTGGTAGGCGTCGGCGAGCAGCAGCGGGGTCACCACCGCGGGACCGTCGAGGACGGACAGCACCTCGGCGAGGTTGGGTCCGTGCTTCTCGCAGAACGCGACCCGCACCGCCAGATCCGGGCGCAGCCGGCGGATCCGGCCGGCGACGGCGTGCGTCACCGTCGCGGCCCGCGGATCGGCGCTGCCGTGCGCGGTCAGGATGAGGGTGGGTATCACGAGACGTGCAGACCGCATTCGGTCTTGGTCTGGCCCGCCCACCGGCCGCTGCGCGGATCGGCGCCGGGCGCCGGCTTGGCCGTGCAGGGGGCGCAGCCGATCGACGGATAGCCCTCGTCGACAAGGGTATTCACCAGAATGCCGTGCTCGTCGATGTAGTCCTGCAGCTGTTCGTCCGACCACGCGGCCAGCGGGTTGATCTTGATCAGCCCGAAGCCCTCGTCGAAGGAGATCAGCGGGGCGTTGGCCCGGGTCGGTGACTCGACCCGGCGGATCCCGGTGACCCACGCCGAATAGCCGCGCAGGAACCTGCTCAACGGTTCCACCTTGCGCATGCCGCAGCAGGCGCCGGCGTCCCGGGCGAACAGGTCCTTGCCGTACCGCTCGTCCTGTTGCGCGACGGTGAGTTCCGGGGTGACGTTGAGGACGTGCACGTCGTACACGGTTTCCACCGCGTCGCGGGTGCCGATGGTCTCGGCGAAGTGATAGCCGGTGTCCAGGAACAGGATGTCGACGCCGGGGCGGACCTTGGCGGCCAGATCGACCAGCACCGCATCCTGCATATTGGAGGCCACCACGTAGCCGCTGCGGCCGCCCGCGCCGACGAACCCACCGAACGTCTCGTCGGTCCAGCGCAGCAGTTCCTCGGCGCTCGCGCCGTCGAGTTCGGCGGCTCCGCGCTCGGCGATCTCGCGCAGCTGGTCGGTGTCGGCGGTCTTGCTGTCAACAGTCATCTGGTCGTCATCCCTCGTGCGAATCGCAACCGGCGGTCAGCGCAGCAGCGCCTCGTCGGCCCGCACGGCCCACACGGCGAAACGCTCACCGGGCTCGCGTTGTTCCACGTAGTTGCGGACCACCCGCTCGATGTAGTCGACGAGTTCGGTGGCCAGCACCTTGTGCTGACGCAACTTGCGGCCGAAACCGCTGTCCAGGCCGAGGCTGCCGCCCAGGTGCACCTGAAAGCCCTCCTCGGGCCCGTTGCCCTCGTCGACCATCTGTGCCTTGAAACCGATGTCGGACACCTGGATTCGGGCGCACGAGTTGGGGCAGCCGTTGAGCCCGACGGTGACCGGAACCTCCAGCGCGGCGTTCAGATCGGCCAGGCGTTCCTCCAGCTGCGGCACCAGATACTGGGCGCGGCCGCGGGTATCGGCGAAGGACAGCTTGCAGTACTCGATTCCGGTGCAGGCCAGCAGGTTCTTGCGCCAATGTGAGGGTCGTGACTGCAAACCCAGCGCGTCCAGGCCCGCCTGCAGCGCATCGAGCTTGTCGTCGGCCACATCGAGGATGATCAGCTTCTGATACGCCGTCATCCGGGCGCGGTCCGAACCCGCCGCCTCCATCAGATCAGCCACCTGGGTGAGAATGGAACCCGAGACCCGGCCGGCGATTGCCGAGAGACCGACGGCGTTGAGGCCGTTCTTGGTCCGCTGCACCCCGACGTGGTCGATGGTGTGCGCGACGGGCTCGGGCGCCGGGCCGTCGATCAGCTTGCGGTGCAGGTACTCGGTCTCCAGGACCTCCCGGAACTTCTCCGGACCCCAGTCCTTCACCAGGAACTTCAGCCGCGCCTTGGAGCGCAGCCGGCGGTAGCCGTAGTCGCGGAAGATGCCGATCACACCGGCCCAGACGTCGGCCACCTCGTCCAGCGGAACCCATACGCCGAGGCGCTGGGCGAGCATCGGGTTTGTCGACAGGCCGCCGCCCACCCACAGGTCCAGGCCAGGTCCGTGCGCGGGGTGGTTCACCCCGATGAACGACACGTCGTTGACCTCGTGCGCGACGTCCTGCAGGCCAGAGACCGCGGTCTTGAACTTTCGCGGCAGGTTGGAGAACTCCGGGCTGCCGATGTAGCGCTCTTCGATCGCATGAAGCGCCGGGGTCGGGTCGAGCACCTCGGTCAGTGAGTCACCGGCCAATGGCGACCCGAGCATGCCGCGCGGGCAGTCGCCGCAGGCCTCCATGGTCTGCAGGCCGACCTCGTCCAGGCGCCGCCAGATCTCCGGAATGTCCTCGATCCGCAGCCAGTGGTACTGAAGGTTCTCGCGGTCGGTGATGTCGGCGCTGTCGCGGGCGAAGTCGATGGAGATCTGCCCGAGGGTGCGAATCGCCCGCGCCGACATCGCCTTGCCGTCGGTGCGCACCCGCATCATGAAGTACGGGGCCTCAAGCAGATCCATGTTGTCGTCGCCGGTGAAGGTGCCGTCGTAGCCCTCGGCGCGCTGGGTGTAAAGACCCATCCAGCGGAACCGGCCGCGCAGGTCGTCCATGCTGATCGAGTCGAATCCCTGCTTGGAGTATTCGTCGAGGATCCTGGCACGGACGTTGAGCGCGTCGTCCAGCTGTTTGAACTCCTCGTTGTGGTTCAGTGGGTCCCGGCTGCCCAGCGCCCACTGCCCCTCATCACGGGTTTTCGCGGCCCGGGCGGGACGCTCGGTCGTCTCGGTCATGCGGTGCTCCTCTGGATTTCAAGGAGCCGGCGTACGGAACTCGCTCACGACCGGTGGCTGACCCGGCGGGCGCGGATCCGGGTGCCAGCTGAATATGCGGGGGCGGGCAGGTCTTCCGAAATCAACGCAACATCAAGACTGACAGCGACAGTGCGGGGCTTGCTTGAGGTCGAAGTGCCGAGGCAGCGTCACCGACACGGAGGGCGTCTGGTGGGCTACGGCGGTCACCTGGCCATTCTGCCACGGGGGCCGCCGGTTCGCCCAATCGCGACCACCCCGCAGACCGCGTGACGGGGGTGGGTGCGGACTGGAGGACAATTGCGCACCGTGACCGTGACCGTGCCCGTGCTGCCGCCCGTCGCCGTGCGCGGCGAGGGCCAGTTCGGCATCTACCTGCACGTGCCGTTCTGTGCCTCTCGCTGCGGATATTGCGATTTCAACACCTACACCCCGGCCGAGCTGGCCGGTGCCGCGGGAGCCCCGGCGGGGTCGACGCCGGCGGGCTGGCTGGCGGGGCTGGGCAGGGAGCTGGAATTGGCTGCGAACCTGCTGGCAGCGGCCCCGGGGGGGTCGCGGCGGGTGGACACCGTGTTCGTCGGCGGCGGTACCCCGTCGCTGCTGGGAGCCGACGGGCTGGCGGCCGCGCTGGATGCCGTGCGGGCCAACTTCACTCTCGCCGGCGACGCCGAGGTGACCACCGAGGCCAACCCCGAGTCCACCTCCCCGCAGTTCTTCGCCGGGATCCTCGACGCCGGCTACACCCGGGTGTCGCTGGGCATGCAGTCCAGTGCCCCCGGGGTGCTGGCGCTGCTGGACCGGGTGCACTCGGCCGGCCGGGCCCCCGAGGCCGCCCGGGAGGCCCGCCGCGCCGGGTTCGAGCACGTCAACCTGGACCTGATCTACGGCACGCCGGGGGAGACCGACGACGACCTGGCCCGCTCGGTCGACGCGGCCGTGGCCGCCGGCGTCGACCACGTCTCGGCATACGCGCTGGTGGTCGAGGACGGCACCGCCCTGGCGCGGCGGGTTCGCCGCGGCGAGATGCCCGCCGTCGACTCCGACGTGCTGGCCGCCCGCTACGAGCTGCTCGACGCGCGGTTGTCCGGCGCCGGCCTGCACTGGTACGAGGTGTCGAACTGGAGCCGCGACGGCGGTGCCTGCCGGCACAACCTGGGCTATTGGAACGGCGGTCAGTGGTGGGGCGCCGGACCCGGCGCGCACGGTCATCTCGGCGCGCTGCGCTGGTGGAACATCAAGCACCCCAACGCCTACGCCGAAGCGCTGGACGGCGGTGCACTGCCGGTCGCCGACTTCGAGGAACTCGGCGCGCAGGAGGCGCACGTCGAGGAGGTGCTGCTGCGGGTGCGGCTGCGCGACGGGCTGCCGGTGTCGCTGCTGGACGGCGCGGAACGCTCACACGCCGAGACCGCGGTGGCCGACGGCCTGTTGACCCGCGCCGGGGACCGGTTGGTGCTCACCGACCGCGGCCGGCTGCTGGCCGACGGGGTGGTTCGCAACATTCTGGGCTGAGTGCCGGGCGCGGTGCCGCCCCGGCGAGGCCGGTCGGGCAGGATGTGACCCCATGAACAGCCGTGACGTGTGGTCGGGCCCGCTGCGCCGCGCCGGCCTGGCGAGCTGGTCGGCGCTGGGCATCATCGCGCTGGCGGTGGTGGTGGCCCTCGGGCTGAGCGCGGTCAGCGGCATCCTCGTGCCGCTGGTGGTCGCTGTGCTGCTCGGTATCGTGCTGGAACCGCTGGCCGCGTTGCTGCGGCGGTTCCGCGTCCCGCCGACCCTGTCGGTGGTGCTGGCGCTGCTGGTGGCCGTCGTCGTCGGCGCCGCGACGGTCACCGTCGTCGTGCGCGGGTTCCTGGCCCAGTGGCCGGAAATCTATCGGCAGCTGATGGCGGGCTGGAGCTCGCTGCTGAACTGGGTGCGCAGCCTCGACCTGGAGGCCGACGTCCTCGACCGGGCCCGGGTGGCGCTGGAGGGCCACGCCGCCGGCCTCGCCGAGGGCGTGGTCGGCGCGGTGGCCAGCACGTTCTACGGCGCGCTGTCGCTGTTCATGGGCATTTTCTTCGCCCTGTTCTTCCTGTTCTTCACGCTGCGCGACGCGGGCCGCTTCCCGGCCTGGCTGTCGCACACCGGCGGGTTCGATCCGGCCGAGGTCACCGAGGTGGTGGCGCTGTCACGGGAATCGGTGCGCGGCTACTTCCGGGGGACCGCGATCACCGCGGTGGTGACCGCCCCGATCTTCATGGTGCCGCTGGTGCTGCTGGGTATCCCGCTGGCGGTGCCGATCTTCATCCTGTACTTCTTCCTGTCCTTCATCCCGTTCCTGGGCGCCTGGATCACCGGGGCCTTCGCCGTGCTCATCGCGCTCGGCACCGGCGGGCCGAGCGCGGCGCTGATCATCGGGATCACCTTCATCATCTCCAACGGCACGATTCAGAGCGCGGTCAACTCCTGGGCGCTGGGATCCTCACTGCGGCTGCATCCGGTGGCGGTGTTGCTGGCGACCATGATCGGCGGCACCGTCGCCGGGCTGCTGGGCATGGTCATCGGCGCTCCGGTGCTGGCCGCCTGCGTCAAGTCGATCGCGGCGATCCGCGCGCTCCGGGCGCAGAACACCAGCTGAGCAGGGGTTTCGGGGCGGCGTTTTTGAACGCAACTACCTAGGGTAGCCTTCTCAAAGTTAGGATAGCCTCTATTCATGCTTTGGGAGGGTTAATCGTGGTGCGCGCTGCGACAGATCCGACCGACGTACGGCGCCGGGTCGCCGAACTGCTCGACGTCGACCCGCAGACGCTGGACCCCGATGCCGACCTGATCGCCGCCGGACTGGACTCCATCCGGATGATGTCGCTATCGGGACGCTGGCGCCGCGAGGGCTTCGACGTCGACTTCGCCGCGCTGGCGGCCAACCCCACCATCACCGGCTGGGCGCAGCTGCTGAGCGCGCCCGGGCCCGTCACCCCACCCGCCGGGGACACGCACACCGCCGACGGTGAAGACGCGCCCTTCCCGCTGGCACCCATGCAGCACGCAATGTGGGTCGGGCGCAACGACAACCAGGAACTCGGCGGGGTGGCCGGGCACCTCTACGTCGAATTCGACGGCGCCCGGATCGACGCGGACCGGCTGCGGGCCGCCGCCGATGCGCTGGCCCGGCGCCACCCGATGCTGCGGGTCGAGTTCCTGCCCGACGGCACCCAGTTCATCAGCCGGCGCGCCCTGCCGGTCACCGTCGACGACCTGCGCGGGCTCGGCGACGCCGACGCGGCGGCCCGGCTGCAGCACACCCGGGAGGCGAAGTCCCACCAGCTGCTGACCGGCGAGGTGCTGCAGCTGAGCCTGACCCTGCTGCCCGGCGGAACCACCAGGCTGCACGTCGACCTGGACATGCAGGCCGCCGACGCGGTCAGCTACCGGACCCTGATGGACGACCTGGTCCGGCTCTACCGTGGCGAGGAGCTGGGCGAACTCGGCTACAGCTACCGCCGATACCGGTGCGAGGCATGCGTCTCCGACGCCAGGGCCGACGCCGACCGGACCTGGTGGGCCGAACGCATCCCCGAGTTGCCCGACGCCCCGGGCCTGCCGACGGTCCCGCCGGCCGAGGCGGCCGACCCGCGTCGCAGCACCCGCCGCTGGCACTGGCTGGACCCGCAGACCGCTACCGCGCTATGCGCGTCCGCCCAACGCCACGGCATCACCCCGGCGATGGCGGTGGCAGCCTCCTTCTCCGGCACCCTGGCCCGCTGGTCGACCGGGCCGCGATTCCTGCTCAACGTGCCGATGTTCGCCCGCCAACCCCGCCACCCCGACGTCGACGCGCTGGTCGGCGACTTCACCTCCTCGCTGCTGCTGGACGTCGACCTGCACGGCGCGACAACCGCCCTCGACCGTGCCCACTCGGTGCAGCAGACCCTGCACACCGCGGCCGCGCACTCCGGCTACACCGGTCTGGAGGTGCTGCGCGACCTCGGCCGACACCGCGGCAAACCCAGCTACGCGCCCGTCGTATTCACCAGCGCCCTGGGCCTGGGCGACCTGTTCTCCGCCGACGTCGTCACCGAATTCGGCGAGCCGGTCTGGATCATCTCCCAGGGCCCGCAGGTGCTGCTGGACGCCCAGGTGACCGAATTCAACGGCGGCATCCTGGTGAACTGGGACGTCCGCGAAGACCTGTTCCGCCCGGGCGTCATCGACGCGATGTTCGACCACCACATCGCCGAACTGCACCGGCTGGCCGGCGATCCCGGCGCCTGGGAGGCCGCCGACCCGCCGGCCGTGCCGGCCGACCAGCAGCAACGCCGCGCCGCGATCAACAGCGTTCTCGCGCCCCGGTCCGGCGAACGCCTGCATGACGGCTTCTTCCGCCGGGCCGGCGAGCAGCCGTCGGCGCCGGCGGTGTACCACGCCCCCGACGGGGTGTATCACTCCCGCGGTCAACTGACCTACCGCGAACTCGCCGCGCAGGCGCTGGCCGTGGCCGCCGCCCTCACCGAGCTCGGGGTCGCACCCGGCGACGTCGTCGCCGTACTGGGACCCAAAGGCGTCCAACAGATTCCGGCCGTGCTGGGCATCCATGCCGCCGGTGCGGCGTACCTGCCGATCGGCGCCGACCAACCCGTCGACCGGGCCCGGCGCATCCTGGACACCGCGGCCGTCGCCGCCGCGCTGGTCTGCGGCCCCGCGATCGAGGATCTGCCCGTGCCGGCGATCAGCGTCACCGACGCTTTCCGCCGCGGTGCGCGCAAGCCGCTGCCAGCACCGCTGCCCGGCGACGACACCGCTGTGGCCTATGTGCTGTTCACCTCCGGCTCGACCGGGGAACCCAAGGGCGTCCAGGTCAGCCACGCCGCGGCGATGAACACCGTGGAATTCATCAACGCCCACTTCGACATCGGCCCGGACGACCGCGCACTGGCGCTGTCCACCCTCGACGGCGACATCTCGGTGCTGGACGTCTTCGGGATGCTGACCGCCGGTGGCGGCCTCGTCGTCCTCGACGAGGACGACCGCCGCGACCCGGACACCTGGGCCCGGTTGATCGAGGAGCACCGGGTCACCGTGCTGCACTGGCTGACCGGCTGGCTGGAAATGCTGGTTGCCCTCCGCTCGGGCAGGTTGTCCACGGTGCGGGCGGTGCCCACCGGCGGGGACTGGGTGCGCACCGACATGGTTCGCGCGCTGCGCCGCCAAGCCCCCGGGGTCCGCGTCGCGGGCCTGGGCGGTGCCACCGAAACCGCGATCCACAACACCATCTGCGAACCGGGTGAGCTGCTCGAGCGCTGGTCGGCGGTACCGTTCGGGATTCCGTTGCCCAACAACGCCTGCCGGGTGGTCGCCGCCGACGGCGCCGATTGCCCGGACTGGGTGCCCGGCGAACTGTGGGTCGGCGGACGCGGCATCGCCGACGGCTACCGCGGCCGGCCCGACCTCACCGCACAGCGATTCGTCGACCATGACGGCCTGACCTGGTACCGCACCGGGGACCTGGTCCGCTATCTGCCCGACGGGGCACTGGAATTCGTCGGCCGCGCCGATCACCGGGTCAAGATCAGCGGCTACCGGGTGGAACTCGGCGAAGTCGAAGCAGCCCTGAACCGGATCGACGGCGTGCACGGCGCGGTGGCCGCGGTGTTACCGTGCACCGGCGGGCGCGCGGGCGTCCAGCTCGGAGCGCTGGTCGCCGTCGACGACGACACACTCGGCGAACCGCAGCTGGCCGCGGCGATGGCCGGATTCGTTCCGCCGCACATGATTCCGGACCTGGTGCTCACCGTCGCGGCGATGCCCTACACCGTCGCCGGCAAAACCGACCGCAAGACCGCCGAGGCCCGGCTGGTCGACGAGGCGCGCCGACGGGAAGCGGCACCCCTGGCCGGATCACGGGCACCGGCGACACCGCTGGAAATGGCCCTGGCCGACATCACCGCCACGCTGTTGGGCCTCGAGCGGGTCGGCGCCGACGACGACTTCTTCGGCCTCGGCGGTGATTCCGTGCTGGCCACCGCGCTGATCGCGCGGATCCGGGACTGGTTGGACACCCCGACCCTGATGGTGGCCGACGTCTTCGCCGCACACACGGTCGCCGGCCTGGCCGCACTGCTGACCGGGCGCGAACCCGGCAGCGACCGGCTCACCCAGGTCGCCGAGATCTACCTGGAGGTGGCCGGGATGGACCGCAACCAGGCCGAATCCCTACTGGAAGCCGAGGCGCGATGAACACCCGCACGCTTGCCATCCAGCCGTGGATCAAGCATTTCCCCGGCGATGCCGGAACCGGGGCCACCGTGCTGTTCCCGCACGCCGGCGGCGCGGCGACCGCCTACCGCCCGCTGGCCGGCGCCCTGGCGGCCACCGGTGCCGACACCTTCGTCATGCAGTACCCGCAGCGGGCCGATCGGCTCGCCGATCCCGCACCGGAGTCCATCGAGGAGATCGCCGAGGAACTGTTCGCCGCCGGTGACTGGCGCCGGGCCGGCAGACTGCGGCTCTTCGGCCACTGCATGGGTGCCCTGGTGGCCTTCGAATTCGCCCGCGCCGCGCAGCGCCGCGGGGTGCCGGTCGCCGAGGTCTGGTGTTCGGCCGGGCAGGCGCCGTGGACGGTCG
>WBZQ01000732.1_pt1 | contig 19364 bp, 17 predicted proteins | sample 5204251 | NCBI WGS metagenome assembly WBZQ01 (sample SAMN12412402, study PRJNA552823) | activated sludge metagenome | isolation source: activated sludge from nitrification reactor of wastewater treatment plant... | place: USA: Virginia | collected 2017-09 | reverse complement strand
GGACTTCATCCAACTGAAGCCGATTTGACGACCATGTGCCGTTACGCCGAGATTGCGCACAACGATATGATCGCGTTGATTGTTCAGGCGGCTGTGGAACGCCTCTCCCGTCGATATTTAGATCGTTATGCCGAAAAAACCGAATTGCTCACAGCTATTACCGATAAAGCCGTAACTAAAGCACTCAACGCGGGTACGTTAACTTATCGTAATCGTATCTATACTCTACTGGGACCCCAGATATCATGATCGTGCCGATCTCAAAAGATTTATATCCTGATCTGATGAATATTGCGCTGCAAGATATCGGAACCATGTACCAAGCGGCGATTCAGGATGAATTTGAAGATATTTCGCAGGGCAAGAGTTTCGGTGTTTGTGCAATGGCAGATGGTTGCCCCGTCGGATATGCCGTTGCCAAACGAACGGTCGATACTTATCACTTGCTGACGTTGGCGGTTGATATTCAGCATCGTGGTAAAGGATTTGGCTCCCGCATGTTGGATAGCATTTTTGCAGAGATGGAACAGCAAGGAGGGAAAATACTCAATGTTGTGACCGATGCCGATGCCAATGAAAGTTTACGATTTTACTTGAGGAATGGTTTCGCATTGACGGGCATTGTACAGGATGAATTTATACCAGGCGTAGCTCAGGCTCACCTCACACGACGGATGGGATACCGACCGTAGTTGTGATGCCGTTTGCTGGCTTCTTTAATGAACTCAAAAGAGACCTATCAATCATGAGAATTAAAGCGACAAAAATGGATGGATGTGGTAATTCTTTTCTAGTAGTGGATGAAATGAATACGCCACTGGCAGGCTTCGATCGCTCAGCGATTGCAAAGGCTCTAGCGAACCAACATGATACGGATGGCATTCTTTATGTGGACGTCGATCAATCAGAGAAAATGCCATCAATGAAAATCTTCGATTGTGATGGTACTGAAGAGACCATGTGTGGCAACGGATTGCGCTGTGCCACCCGTTATTTTCGCGATACTTACGTAGCGTATGACAACTTTTCGATCGTTACAGGCGATGGCCGCAAAGAAGTCAGCGTCATCAATGACCTTACGGAGGTGGATTTAGGTGTGGTGCGTGATTACCGGCAGATCAGCGATCATATGTATTTTGTATTTACTGGGGTTCCTCATATCGTAGTCACTGGCTCCGAGATTACTCTGGAACATGCACGAATAATGGGCAAATCCCTACGCGAAGATAGATCGTTATGTGCGTGGGTGGGGCATCCGGAAGGTGTTAATGTCAATTTTATTTGGCGTGATCAGGAAGGAATTGCGGTACGAACATTTGAAGTCGGTGTCGAAGATGTCACGCTGAGCTGCGGCACGGGCAGTGCTGCGAGTGCTTTTGTGGCAACTCAGGTATTCGGAATTTCATTGCCGGTTATTACTCATTCACTTGGTGGAAGATTGAGAATTTCTGAAATTGGTGGGCACTTATCCATTCGAGGTCAAACTCGCTATCAAGGCAAGGTCATCGGGTTTGTGAATACTGTTTATTCTAAACCGATTTTCCCGGTTGACCACAGGCATCACCAACATTACTGGTAAGATGGTTATGCGGTTCATATGACCTCTTTTTACTTTATAGGTTTTAGAATAGATGGATTTTTCAGAATTTTCGATTGTTACATTTTTACTCATCATGGCGGCGATGGCGCTCGCGGATGTGTGCTGGACGCTCTACTTCATTGATGTTGAAGAAAGAAGAGCTCATCCTGCCGCTTTTTGGTCAGCGATGATTATTCTAGTGACTGCATTTACCGTAACCAATTACGTTGAAAATAAAATTTACATTGCCGCAGCTTTTATGGGGGCCTATATTGGTACTTTCGTGACGATCAAATGGAAGATTAAAACCGAAAGAAGTAATGATTCATAGACGATTCCTCACGTCGTAATATTTTTTGCTTCAGAACCTATCAGCTTATTCACTTTCTCTCAATTTCATGGCTTGATACGTATCTTTTCATATCTGCGTATTTTCGTTACATCCTCTTTGCTTTTAAATGGATAGCGTGCTCACGAAAATTTACTGGATAGCGTGCTTCGTTTTGTGAGCTATGAAAATGATTTTCTCTGTTTGCCTGAATATATTTATGGAGTTTTTGACAAAACGGATCGGATGATATTTTTTAAAATAATTTCTCTACATGATTCGATTTATCACAAAATCTTCATAATTGGGTTGATATACTTTTTCTCGTCTGCTTAATTCCCTTTGATAAAGTAGATCTCTCGGTTATTTGAATTGCCTCCACTGAATGACTGTGAGTATATTTCATGTTTATGATTCCTTCAGCGCGTTCCTCGTAAGAGCAACGCGCTATTTTTTGCTGCAGTTGATGCTGTCAGAGTAGTGGTTCATCTGAAAATCCAGATGTACTTCAGAATATCTCCTGATCATTAATTCCTGGCCTTCTGGTCAACAATTCTATTGAATTCAGCCAATCTTTTGCAGTGAATGGACAGCGCTTCCCTAATAGTCACTATGTAGGTTGCGTACTGAAAAAAAACTAATCCAAATATAATGATACATACTTTATGGCTTCTTGTGCATGGGCTCGAATAATTCTAGTCGCCCACTCCCGTTTCCCGATTAGTTTGGTTTGAGCGCTGATTCCCCAGTGTGATTTTCCTCTTCTCACATACCTCGTCGCACGGGGGAGATTAGTGAAAATAGTGGTGTAAAACGAATTTCATGCTTGTCATCAAAGATTTTATTCAATGGTAATCCACAATCATGCTTTCTGTTGAATATCGATCATTCATTTTCTGATACTATCGAAACGCTTCAATCGTTTTATTGTTGGAAAACAATTATCTCAATTCGTATCGCAAATATCGCGATCCGTCGAAAGGCAAAAAAATAAAAAAGGAGATTAAATATAACTGCACTTAAACATCAGTGAATTTAAATGTTTCCGTGAAGCTGTGGAGTTTTGATGCAGTATGCTTTATGCTCGTGGTGCCCAGAAGAGGACTCGAACCTCCACACCCGAAGGCACATGGACCTGAACCATGCGCGTCTACCAATTCCGCCATCTGGGCGATGAAGCAGTCGATTCAGACTGCTGAAGAACGCGTAATTCTATAGGAAACCACTGTTTTGTCAATGAAGAAGAATCAAAAGCTAAGAAATTTGGATCCCTTTCTCAAACGTGAGAAAGAACGCTACAAGGATGCTTTGCCAAGTCGTGAATTTATCTTGCAAATTTTGCAGCAAGAGGGAGTTCCGATTGCTGAACGTAGCTTGCACAAAATGCTCGGCATTACCAAAAAAGAACACGAACTATTCAATCGCCGGTTGGCAGCCATGATACGCGAAGGGCAGATTTTTCGTAATCGCAAAGGCGACATCTGCGTGATGGAAAAACTGGATTTGATCAAAGGCAGCGTCCAGGGTCATGCCGATGGGTTTGGCTTTCTGATTCCAGATGATGGCGGTGACGATCTGTACTTGAGCGCCAAGGAAATGCAAAAAGCCCTGCATGGTGACCGCGTTCTGGTGCGGGAGATTGGAGTGGATCGCCGGGGCCGCAAGGAAGCGACCATTGTAGAAGTGCTGGAATACACCAATACGCGCTTGGTGGGCCGATTGCATATTGATCATGGCATTTTGCTCGTCGTCGCTGAAAATAAACGCATCAGCCAGGATGTTTTAATCGCCCGCGAGCACTCCCTTAAAGCGAAAGCAGGGCAGGTAGTCATGGTGGAGATTATTCAACAGCCGACTAAATATTCTCAGCCCATCGGTAGAATTGTCGAGATTCTTGGGGATTACTCGGCACCTGGCATGGAAATCGAAATTGCATTACGGAAATATGATCTTCCGCATGTGTTTTCCTCTGACATTGGAAAACTAGCCGCCAAATTTCCCAAAAGCGTTCTAAAAAGAGAATCAAATGAGCGTGAGGATATTTGTCATTTACCCTTGGTGACCATTGATGGGGAAACAGCCCGCGATTTTGACGATGCCGTGTTTTGCAAGCAGGAGGACCACGGGTATCGATTGTACGTAGCGATTGCCGACGTCAGCCATTATGTCAAGCCTCATGATCTCATTGATCAGGAAGCACTGAATCGCGGCAACTCGGTGTATTTTCCGCGGCGCGTGATTCCGATGCTGCCTGAAGCGCTTTCGAATGAATTATGTTCGTTGAATCCAGATAAAAAGCGGCTCTGCATGGTTTGCGAGATCGGATTTTTGAAGAATGGCGATATCGTTGAGTATGTCTTCTATCCTGCGGTGATGTGCTCGCACGCACGTCTGACCTATACTGAAGTTGCCGCGATGCTGGCCAAACCCAAAGGATCTGAAGCCAAACGGTATCCAATGCTGTTGCCGCATATACTGATTCTTCAGAAATTATTCAAGGCTTTACTTAAAACACGTAAGAAAAGAGGCGCAATTGATTTCGAAACTAGTGAAACCCAAATGTTTTTCAATGAACAAGGTAAAATTGACCGGATTGAGCCGGTACAACGAACTGATGCCCATCGCTTGATTGAAGAATGCATGCTGGCAGCCAACGTGTGCGCGGCCGATTTTCTGCAAAAACACGATCAGATGACGCTTTACCGCATTCATGAAGATCCTTCTCCAGAGAAAATTATTGCATTGCGCAATTTTCTGAAGGAATTCGGCATTCAACTGGGAGGCAAAGAAAAACCTAGCGCCAAGGATTATGCCCAGACCCTGCAGAAAATCTATGACAGACCCGATGCACAATTATTGCAGACCGTTATGCTGAGATCGTTGCAACAAGCCATCTATAGCCCCGACATTACAGGTCATTTCGGATTGGCTTATGAATCGTATACGCATTTTACGTCGCCCATACGACGCTATCCTGATCTATTGGTGCATCGCGCCATCAAGGCGGTGCTCAACGGCGAGAATTATCAACCTGGGGATTGGCAGGAACTGGGCAAGCATTGTTCCATGACGGAACGGCGCGCCGATGAAGCTACGCGTGAGGTCGAAGCCTGGTTAAAATGTTTCTATATGCAGGATAAAATCGGCGAGAGTTTTGACGGCGTCATCAGTGCAGTAACCGGTTTTGGGCTGTTCGTAGCATTGGATAATGTATATGTTGAAGGACTAGTACATATTTCCGAATTGCCGAGTGATTATTTCCATTTTGATGCCACCAAGCATTGCCTGTTGGGGGAGCGCAGTGGCATGCAGTATCGTCTAGGAGACCGATTGCGCGTCAAATTGGTGCGCGTCGATCTGGAAACCAGCAAGATCGATTTCGTATTGGCTGATTCTTCCTCAACAGCAGCTCGTCCCACCCGGACACGAAAATCATCGAGCAATCAGAATCAAGCGAAGGATAAAGAAACTGTGACCACGACTGCGGGCAAACGTAGCAAGCGCTCATCGGGTAAGGCGAAATCAGACGATAACAGGCGATAAAGCATAGTTCTTATTTGATAACTGGCGATTCCTGGGCTTGATTGCAGCATTGTGTGGTCGAGCACAGTAATTTTTGAAATCCTTCTTAACGGCTAATTTGTTTTACAATAACGAATTGAAGCAGACGTTGTAATCATCGACGCCTGAGATTATTTTTTTATTCGAGAATGGCCTTATTCGTTATAGTACGCATAGCCAAGCAAAAATTTCCAGTTCCTGAAGAATAATGGCATCTAACTCACGCTTTATTTTTGGTTTTCATGCAGTGACCAGCCGTCTGCGGCAGAACCCGGACAGTATTCAGGAAATCTTTATCGATGCCGCACGAGCTGATCAACGTGCGCGGGGATTGGTGAATCTGGCAGATAGTCATAAAATTCGCCTGATATCCTGCGAAAGCTCGAAATTGAACAGCATGGCTGGCAATGATCGCCATCAGGGAGTGGTGGCAAATGTCGATTTCTCGCGCAATCACATCGTCGTTGACGATGTGCTGGATACTTTGACGGAGCCGGCTCGATTGCTGGTGTTGGATGGTATTCAGGATCCTCACAATCTCGGTGCCTGTCTGCGCGTGGCTGACGCTTTCGGTGTGCATGCAGTGATTGCGCCGAAGGACCGGGCGGTTGGTTTGACTTCAACGGTCTATAAAGTTTCCAGCGGCGCAGCGGATACAGTTCCTTTTATCTCGGTCACCAATCTAGCTCGAACCCTGCGGCAATTGAAAGACCGAGGAATTTGGATCATTGGCACTGCCGAGGATGCAGATAACGACCTAACCTGCTTTCAGATCAATACGCCCGTGGCATGGGTGTTTGGTTCCGAAGAGAAAGGCATTCGGCGACTGACGCGGGAAGTATGCGATCAGTTGGTGCGCATCCCAATGGCTGGCAGTATCGAGAGTTTGAATATTTCAGTAGCTGTCGGGATATGTTTTTTTGAAACGCATCGTCAGCAATCGAAATGCTGAAAAAAATTTCCTCGAGCCGCAATGAAACTGATTACCTCCGATGCATGCTTTAAAATATTGTTATCATTTTAATTATGAATTTATTGATCCCTCCCAATTTTAGAACGCATTTTGCCGAACTTTTTCGCCAAGCTGCCAACGCGATCACAACAGTGGATCCGACCCTGCGTATTGAACTCGCTCGCACGAAACAGGCCATTCACGGAGACTATTCCTGTAATCTGGCAATGCAGCTGGCCAAAACGTTGCACAAGAATCCGCGCGAAATTGCGCAATCATTGGTTGATCATTTGCCAGATTCCCCTTATATCGAAAAAACCGAAGTGGCCGGCGCAGGATTTATCAATATTTTCCTTAAGAATGCCGCCAAGCAGCACTATTTAACGTTCGTATTGCGTAGTAAGGACATGTTTGGTACCAGCAATGTGGGCGGGGGGAAAAGGATTCAGGTTGAGTTTGTGTCAGCCAATCCAACCGGTCCATTGCACGTGGGGCATGGGCGTGGTGCGGCGATCGGCGCAAGCCTGTCGAATATACTGACGGCTGCCGGTTATGCCGTTTCGCGCGAATTTTACGTCAATGATGCAGGCCGTCAGATGGATATACTGACCCTCTCCACGTGGCTGCGCTATCTCGATCTCAACAGCATCGAGATTCCATTTCCGTCCAATGCCTACCAGGGCGATTACGTCAAAGTCATGGCTGGGCTGATTCATCAGGCGCATGGGCAGCGTTACGTTCATCAGCCGGAATCTTTGCTGCAGGATCTGCCAATCGCTACGAATGGCGAAACAGACGATACGGATGAGCGTCTGGATCAGTTGATTGCCAATGCCAAAAAAATCCTTGGGCAGGATTATGCGTATATCCATAATTTTGTGCTGACGGAGCAATTGGGCGACTGCCGTAATGATTTAATGGAATTCGGGGTGGAATTCGATACCTGGTTCTCGGAACAGTCGTTGTTCGATAACGGATTAGTGGCGCATACGATTCAGTTACTGGATAAAAAGCATTTTCTGTATCAGCAGGATGGTGCCACGTGGTTCCGCTCAACCCGCTTTGGCGATGAAAAGGATCGCGTCGTGCAGCGCGAAAATGGTCAATTTACCTATTTTGCTTCAGACATTGCCTATCACTTGAATAAATTCGAGCGTGGTTTCGACCTGGTCATCAATATCTGGGGAGCAGATCATCATGGCTACATTCCGCGTGTAAAAGGTGCATTACAGGCGCTGGGATTGGATCCAGCCAGACTGGAAATTGCTTTGGTGCAGTTTGCTGTGTTGTACCGGAATGGCAAAAAAGCTTCGATGTCGACGCGCGCGGGCGAGTTTGTTACCTTGCGTGAATTGCGTCAAGAAGTGGGAAAGGATGCAGCCCGTTTTTTTTATGTTATGCGCAAGAGCGACCAGCATCTCGATTTTGATCTGGATCTGGCCACATCTCAGAGTAATGAGAATCCTGTCTATTATGTTCAATACGCGCATGCGCGTGTGTGCAGCGTACTGTCGCAGTGGGAGGGTGATCGCGCCGATCTGGTCGACGCAGGTATGGCAGCATTGACCACGGCGGCTGAATTGGCGTTGCTGCAAAAGATCATCGACTATCCCGATGTGATTGAAATCGCAGCGAAAGAACTATCGCCGCATTTGATCGCTTTTTATCTTAGAGAACTGGCGAGCGAATTTCATAGTTATTATAATTCCACACGTTTTCTGGTTCCTGACACTTCAATCCAGCATGCCAGGTTGGCGCTCATTGCGTCGATTCAGCAAATATTGAGCAATGGATTGAGGCTATTGGGCGTCAATGCACCTGATAAAATGTAATCCCATTAGCGCATAAGGATATTCATGAGTCGCGATTATAAATCCCCAAATTCTTCAAAATCAGCCAATGGAAAAAGCGGTTCAGCTTTCTTCGGGGGGTTTGTCGGCTATGCGCTGGGTTTGATAAGCGCCATCGGTATTTGGTTGTATATCAGTTATGCGCCCAGTCCTTTCCTGGCGCCTGACAAAACTGCACAGCCTTCCGCGAAGAGCGAAGCCCGTCCCGCGCCCGAGCAGCCCAAGGCGCCTGTAAAACCTGCTCAGGAAGAGCCTGTCAACGTCGTTGAAGAAAAACCGCGGTTCGATTTTTATAAAATCTTGCCAGGTATCGATGAACCAGAAATCGATTCTGCGAATAAGCCCACGGAACAACGTCCCATTGTCCAGCCCTCCGTCAATGCCAAGGTTCCAGAAGCTAGCCACAAACCGGTTGATGCTTCGCCACATCCCGTCGTAATCCAGCCAAATCTTGGTTCTGTCGACCAGAGGCAACAGACAGTTTCAATTCAACCGCGAAATATCCCGCCAGATTCGACCCAGCCATCTTCGCCGCCGCAGAACAAGCATGCCAAACCCGCTGAAAAGTATTTTCTTCAGGCCGGTTCCTTCAAGAACAATGATGATGCGGAGAACCTCAAAGCGCAATTGGCGCTGCTGGGGATGTATGCCTCGGTACAACCGATCAATTTGGCGGATAAAGGCGTTTGGTACCGGGTTCGCGTTGGACCTTTCAATAAAAAGGAGGAGCTTGATGAAGCCAGCGCCTCGCTGCGGGAAAATGGCATTTCGGCTCAGTTCGTCCGGACACCTTAGGGAAATGCTGATCAATTCGGCGAATGAGATGAAGCATAAAGCGAGAAGAACTCTGGTTGACTTAAGGAGTGCTGAATTTTGATTGATCACGAAATCCATTAACCCATCTGATGATTTTTTAAAGGAGCTAAAATGAGTCAACGCAAGTCTCTGGCAGTTTTCTTTTTGATAGTATGTTTGAGCTGGATCACAATGCCAGTAACCCATGCTGAGGTTGTCGACGGTAAAGATTACACTATTCTGAAAAATCCTCAGCCTACCCAAGACAGTAGCAAAATCGAAGTGTTGGAGTTTTTCTGGTATGGTTGTCCCCATTGCTACAGCTTGCATCCTCATCTGAAATCCTGGCTTGCCAACGTGCCAAGTGATGTCAGTTTTCGCTACGTTCCGGCGGTTCTGAGGCCTAACTGGGTTACTGCCGCCAAAATATTTTATGCGATCGATGCGATGGGAATAATCAACGATCTGCACGACAAGGTTTACGATGCCATTCATCGCGACAAGATTGATTTGAATAATGAAACCGTATTATTTGAATGGATCGAAAAACAAGGTATCGACAAAAAGAAATTCGAGGCCACGTATAACTCCTTTTCTGTCCAGAATCAGGTATCTCGGTCGACCCAGTTGACACGGCAGTATCAGCTCAGCGGTGTTCCCGCAGTGGTTGTTGATGGCAAATATGTGACCAGTGGAAGAATGGGTGGAACACCGCAGGATACGATAAGAACACTGGATGCACTGATTACCAAAGTCCGCAGTGAAAAATAAGCCGGTTTTTGCGGTAAATTGATTTCGATGCGTATCTACTGAAATTTAAATGATCTCAATGAAGATGGCTACCGGAAAATGACATGACAGAAACTGCTGGGTCGTTATTTATCATCAGTGCGCCATCGGGCGCCGGTAAGACCAGTTTGGTGAGAGCGTTGTTGCAATCAGGTCTCAGTCTCAGCTTATCAATTTCTCATACGACTCGTCCGCCGAGGTCGCAAGAAGTGAATGGTCGGGATTATCATTTCGTGAGTATGGATATCTTTCAGACCATGCTCAGCAATGGAGAATTTCTCGAAAGTGCGGAGGTATACGGCAATCTGTATGGCACCTCGCAAAAATGGATTAACGAAGCGGTCTTGGCAGGGCAGGATATTGTGCTCGAGATCGATTGCCAGGGAGCCCATCAGGTTCAGCAAATTTTTCCACGCGCCGTGGCGATTTTCGTACTTCCGCCATCGGTGGAAGCACTGGAAACGCGGTTAAGAATGCGTGGTCAGGATAATGCGGAGGTCATTCAGAAGAGACTTTCAGCCGCACGAGAAGAGGTGACTCATATCCGTGAATTTGACTACGTCATCGTCAATAATGATCTCGATGAAGCGCTTGGTGATTTGCTGTGCATCATCAAAGCCGAACGCCTGAGGAGGGAGCGTCAATTGCTTAAATACCGGTCATTGATGGCTCAGTTATCGTAAGGAATTCTGCAACATTGCTGCACTCCCTGGTTCTTGTAGAGCTTTTGTACATTTTCCAGAACATGACATTCGCTTATAATGCGGACTTTCATGAACGTTCAATCCGTAATTTTTAATTTTTGAGGCTTAACCCATGGCAAGGATCACCGTTGAAGACTGCTTGAAAAGAATTCCCAATCGATTCGACATGACGCTCACTGCGACAGCACGGGCCAGGCAACTGGCGATCGGCTCGGCTCCTCTGGTGGAGCCAGCGCGTGACAAACCCACCGTCATCGCGCTGCGTGAATTGGCGCAGGGTAAGATAGGGATAGACATTCTCAATCCCAGAAGCCTGTAAAGCCGAGGCATCATATCCTTTCCGGAAACTCTGCAAAATAACTGTACTTAATCAGGCAACGTTGAAATCAGACTCAACATTTCATCCTGATTTCAACGTTGTGCTGCATTACGACTTTCTAGGAAATTCACAATTCGTCGATTATTTTTTTCGCGTAGATGGGGCGATATGGGCCGAGCGTAGCAATACGATTAATGACCGGTGCATGTCATTGGATCTTCCTTTCTGATATCTTCTGGATGGGCGGCTTTCATTACAACCAAAACCCGGCATATAATCGCCTTACTCTGTAGCGAATGGCAGACGTTGTAAAGGCCGATGCGTCATTAACGATCTCTGCTTACCAGTCAACATAAAGTGTTTCGAACATTGCCATTCATCTATGCCTGAAGCAGAAATTCTATTCTCTGAGACATCCCATTATCTTAAAGCGGAGGATGTTGCTCAGCTCAAGAATGCCTATCTTTTCGGCCAGGGTGCGCATTCGGGACAATTCCGCAAATCGGGCGAGCCTTATATTTCGCATCCATTGGCGGTAGCCGGAATCCTGAGTAAATTGCACCTCGATGTGCCGACACTGACAGCCGCGCTGTTGCATGATGTTGTTGAAGATACCGATATTTCAAAAGCGGAAATCAGTGAGCGATTTGGTGAATCCGTCGCTGAACTGGTCGACGGCGTCTCCAAGCTCACCAAAATCGAATTTCAGACCCAAGAGGAAGCGCAAGCCGAGAATTTTCGCAAAATGTTGCTGGCCATGGCGCGCGACGTGCGTGTCATTCTGATCAAGCTGGCCGATCGATTGCACAACATGCGTACTCTCGAGGCGATGCAACCTGTCAAGCAGCGCAGTATTGCACGCGAGACGCTGGAAATCTATGCGCCGATTGCGCATCGCCTGGGGCTGAACAATATTTACCAGGAACTTCAGGAATTGGGTTTTCGTTATTCCTACCCAACCCGATACAAGGTTTTGGTAAAAGCGACAAAATCCGCGCGGGGAAATCGCCGGGAAGTGGTCGGAAAAATTCTTGAAGCCATCAACCATAAACTGAAGGAATCAGGCGTAGAGGCTGAAGTCAGCGGCCGGGAAAAACATTTATACAGTATCTACTCGAAGATGGTGGACAAGCATCTGTCATTTTCCGAAGTGCTCGATATCTATGGTTTTCGTGTCATCGTCAAGGATATTCCAGCCTGTTACGTGACCTTGGGCATGCTGCACAGCCTCTATAAACCGATTCCCGGCAAGTTCAAGGATTATATTGCGATTCCCAAGAGCAATGGCTATCAATCGTTGCACAGCACTTTGCTGGGACCCTATGGCCTTCCGATCGAGATCCAGATTCGTACCGCCGAGATGCACAGGATTGCGGAAAACGGCGTCGCGTCACACTGGCTCTACAAAACAACCGATGGTGATTTCAATGACCTGCATTTGAAAACCAGTCAATGGCTGCAAAGCTTGCTGGAAACGCTCAGTGGTTCGACCGATTCGCTGGAGTTTCTGGAACATCTGAAAATTGATCTTTTCCCTGGCGATGTGTATGTATTCACGCCGCAAGGAAAAATCCTCACTCTTCCCAGAGGTTCTACCGCGGTTGACTTTGCCTATGCGGTGCATTCGGATGTCGGAAATTGCTGCGTTGCTGTGAAAATCAATGGCGAGCATGCGCCCTTGCGCACGCAACTGAAAAGTGGCGATCGCGTGGAAATTGTCACGGCGCCATATGCTAAGCCAAATCCAGCCTGGCTGAGTTATGTCGCGACCGGCAGGGCGCGCTCGCACATTCGTTATTTCCTGAAGAATATTCAATATGATGAATCGGTCAAACTCGGCGAACGCATGCTAAATCAGGCGCTGCTGTTTTTTAAAATCAATCCTGATTTGGTCACGGAAGCGCAATGGGATAAATTGGTGCGTGACTGCGGTGTCAAATCGAAGAACGAATTGATGGCCGAAATGGCACTTGGCAAACAGCTTCCCGCCATAGTGGCCAAGCGCTTGACAGCGCCGATCGAATCCATATCCAACGACCAGGCAGCAGGCCCGATTACGATATTGGGCACCGAAGGATTGACCGTGCAATTTGCAAAATGCTGCCGTCCGATTCCCGGCGACGCCATTGTCGGATTGATCAAGAAGGATTATGGCTTGGTTATTCATGTGCATGACTGCTCGGTCATTTCCAGCAGTCACAAGAATGCCGAAAATTATCTCGATGTTGCCTGGGGTAAGGAGATCACCCGCACTTTCGAGGCGTGCATCAAGGTCACCGTGATCAACAAGCAGGGCGTGCTGGCTCGGGTTGCAGCTGAAATTGCCAAAGCGGAATCGAATATCGACGATATCGCGATGGAGAGCGATGGGGATTACACGCAGATGCGCTTTATTTTGCAAGTCGACAATCGTCAGCATTTGGCTCAAATTCTGCGTGGCCTGAGGCACATCAAGGAAATTGCCAAGATCAGTAGGGTCAAAGAGTAGCGCAAGAGGGTTGCATGGCAAGGCTTGACGGTATGGTGTGAATTTTTCGCATGAGTTTTTTCAATGGAGAGAATGAATGATTCGGCATGTGCTCTGGTTGTTGGCATTAATCAGTATGCTGTCAGGATTGGCAGGATGTGCATCCAAGACTCAGGAAAAGAAAACTGCAGAGCCGTCGAATCTGAGCAAGGTGCCCACGCCATTTGAGCAGCTTTCACTGAAAACCACTGCCAAGACTGCATTCGAAGATAGCGGCCGATTTATTATGATGGAAGGAACCAAATGCGTGCAGCGCGACAGCGGTGCTGAAGCGGCTACTGTCATTGCGTGGATTGAAATGCCACATTATGTGGATAATGGTTCCATCGTACTGAATGGGTGGGACTTGCGTTATTTGCACCAGGAACGCGAAGTCAACTCGATGCGTGCCGACATCACGCACAGCAAACTCGTGAGGAATGCCGGATCAGCGATGCTGATGTTCGAAATTCAGGGGAAATTAGACGACCAGAATGGCAAGGAGCCATTTGAATTTTGTGTTTTTTATACAGCTTTCGGATATTCGTCGACATGGTTCGATGCAACGATGGAAAGTGATTACAACGGAATTGAAGCCGCCGTGCTGCAAAAGAAAAATCAAGGCGCGGTGGTCACGCTGGAAAATACCGGCAACAAAGGTACGCTCAAGCGTCACGATGCGATGGCAATCTTGCCGCGTGGATTCGAATTCCGCTACGGCGATGCTTTCGAGTGCGAATTTCGATTGTCACCCTGCAAATGGGGGGATCGGATTGATACTCCACTGTTGCAAGCTGCCTACAGCCTCTCTCAGACTGGCGTGTCGCCCAGCCAGGATGGAAGCCCGCACTGGGTCACTCAAACCATTTTTAAGGACAATGGCATGCAGACGCATTGGGTCAAAACGCGAGCGGCCGTGATTCGTGGCAGCAGCATCAAAGTACGCCCTGATTTTCTGGTATTGAATCCCCGGTCCAGCAATGCTGGTAACTGCCGTAAAAATTCAGATGGGGTGGTGCGCACGCAGACCTTTCGCATTGAAGAATTACCTTACGATTATGCGGTTCCGCTTTTGACGGGCTGGGATCTGTCCTATGAATGCGGGCAGCAACGCGTGCAGCGGGCCGGAATCTGGATTCATGATGTTCGTTTTGACCCCATTTCGCAAAGCATGGAGTATAAAGTATCGTCCATTTTGCGCGATCTGGATGGCAGCCCCAGTTTCAATGCTGGCCATCGAGTGACCGTACTCGGACTCAACCGGTTGAACTCAGCTTCATCATATCCCTCCCCGGAAATCAATATCAAGATAAGACAGCGCTGACTGAACTGTAGCTTGGTTCAATCCGTCAGACCGGACTGTGAATTCCATTTCTTAGTTAACCCCCCAAAGAGCATTCAGTTCTCTGCATAGCGGCCTTTCCGGCTAGCCTACAATGGCAAAGTCGCTGGTGCATCATGCTCAACGAACCATCGACACACATCGGCAATTTTCGTATTGACTGACACACTGACCAAACCGTCAGTCGAGGAAAGTCCGAATCAAGCAGAAATTCCAAATATTTCCGGATCGAAAAGGGTCAATTATGCGCAAATTCAGATTCATACATTTGTTATTCCTGGTGTTGATGGGAGCCGGGCTGCAACTGTCAGGCAAAGTTCACGCAGGCTATGTGGACTACACATTGCCGACGGGACAAGTGCGGGTTCATCATTCGACCGCAACTCCCGCCAATTGCAATGCCATACTGCTCGGCGTGGGAACCGCGATGAGCATCTCGAGTTACGATAAATTATCGGATGAATTGATCAAGCACGGCTATGTGGCGGTCATCATGGATCACGCGCCGGGCAACATGACAAAAACGGATCCGGCCAAATTCGCAGCGCTTGCGAATGACATCAAGGTCAATCTGAGCAGTTGGCTGAGCGGATCTGCCTGTAGCAGCGTGACGCATTGGGTGATGGGCGGGCATTCTGCCGGAGGACAAGCAGCGCAAAACGCCATTTCAAATAGTCTGACGCAGGCGGATGCAATATTCAGCATCGATCCTTACAATGTCAGTAATGCCGGTTTTGTCAACGTACCGGCACTGTACTGGGGATTTGATGTGACGACCTGTTTCGTGGACAAGAATAGCGCCGCTAAAGCTGCCTATTTGCGGAGCCAGAATCATCGAGCATTTTTTCGCGTCGCCAAGAAATACAGTTGGGGGCCGTGCGGCTATTCGCCGGTTTATTTTCATTGCAGCTTCTGCGATGATCACTGTCCTGCCTGCACCAATTGCATGAATACACCGCAGCATTTTTTTGTCGATGTGGCCGATTCCGTCAATAGATTCATCCTTGCCGCCTTTACTGGAACCTGGTCAAAGGCTGCGCTGACCATCCCGGCGACCACGCCTCTGACCTTGTTCGTGGATGGGGAACTGCCGTAAAGAGGAAAGAATCTTGCAGACCTCCAGGAAAAAATGGCAGGGTACTGCCATTTTCCTGACTCAATGGTTCATCGTTCAGTCAACGTGACCTCGACCGTCCTGGTTACGTTATCCCGCTGAAATTGCAATGCCACTGTTTCTCCTGCCTTCAGCTTTCGTAAAATGCCCGCATAGGCTGCAAGATCGCTGATGGGCTGACCCGCTAGCCGGATCAAAATGTCACCGGGCAGTAATTGCGCGAGCTGCGCCGGGGAATTGACAATGACGCTGTCCACGCGCACGCCTTCGCCCTGATACGAAAAGTCCGGAACCGTGCCGAGGCTGGCGGTACGTTTTTCTTTGGGCGCAGTCGGTTCTTTCGAAGCCGAATGAGTCGGTAAAGTGACGGTCAACGGTTCGATGCGATTAGCCAGATACTCGGTGCTTTCCTTCAGAATGGCGGCGATTTTGACCAGCCCAGCCGAATCGATTTTATCGACGGTATCCCCCGGTGCGTGAAAATCTTCGTGCGCGCTCGCAAAAAATTGCACCGCCGGAATGCCGGCTTCGATGAATGCCGCCTGGTCGCTGGAGCCAAAATCATCTTGCACGGCATTGACGGCAATGCCGGTGACAAATCCCGCGCCTCGCAGTATATGCACCCATTCCCGTGCACTGCCCGCACCAAACACGGTGACAGCATTATTGTCGAGGCGGCCCACTGTATCGAGATTCAGCATGGCCGTGATTTTGTCACGAGGATACGCGCCAGGCGGCGCCTCGAGGTAATGCCGGGAACCCAGCAGTTCGGCTTCTTCGCCGGTGAAAGCGACAAAAATGATGCTGCGTTCCGGTTGCCATTTTGGCGCGATCTGACGCGCCAGCTCCAGCATGACCGCGATACCGCTGGCGTTATCGTCTGCGCCATAATGAATTTTGCCACGATGCGCCGAGCGCACATCCGGCCAGCCCAAGCCAAGATGATCATAATGCGCGCCAATGATCAGGCTTTGCCCGACCAATTGAGGATTGGTTCCTGGCAGAATGCCGATGACATTGCGAAGGGCAATTTTTCCTTTGGTAGCGCCAACGTCCTGCTGCCAGGTTTGAAAATAACTGCCGCCATCGCCACCCGGCTTCAGGCCGATTTGCTGAAACTGTCGGGCGATATAGTCAGCCGCGGTATCCAACTCGGGTGTGCCCAGTTCACGGCCTTTGAATGCTTCGCTGGCCAGATGCGTGATGTCGGTCATCATTCGGTTTTCAGAAAATACCGGCGGCAATTCTGCCAATGCCCTGCGCGGTTTGATGTTGAGCGCAGGGGGCGGGGTTACGTTACCGTCGGGATTGATGAGCCGGGTCAGCGGCGAATCGATCACCGGCCATTGCCCCTTGTGGATATTGGTCAATTCCTCGCCATGCTTGAAGATCAGATAACTGTATTTGCGGTAATGCGGCAATTTGTTGGCAAGTTCGCCGATGGCCGCCGGACTGTCGGATGCGACCCATAACAGCGTTTTGTCGCTGTGAGCGGGCTGTCTGCTGGTCAGCACGGTGGCATGCTCAGTCTGTGCATACTGTTGCTGATCCAGGTGTAATGAATGATCGCGGTAAGCCAGGCCCGGCTTGGCAGCCGCCTGCAGGAATTCGTTGCTGAATTTGTTCTGCCAGCCCATCAGCCAGATGGTTCGATCCGGAGGCAGCATTGTTAATTGATCATCGGTAATGATGTCCAATGTCATGGATTGGGTTTTTTGCCACTGATTGGCAAGCAAGCGATAGCCTTGCAGTATCGCCGGGTCAGCGTTGGCGGGCAGTACCAGCAGTGGTTTCTCAGCACCGAATCCTTGAGACAGCGCTGGCGGAATTTCTTGGCTATCAAGACGCCTGAACAGATCGAACTGCGGATCGATGTCGATGCGCACTGGACGGGCAGGAAAATTCATCTCAACGGTCTGGGTTTTCTGGCCGATGCTGACGTCAGTCCGGTTCGCCGTTGTCTCGCCCTGCAACGAAACGAAAACCGGCACCGTCAGCTCATACGGTTCGCCGGGCTGAGTCTGGTCGATCTGCGCCTTCAGCTTGAAGCCTTGGGGCGTTCTTTCTACGTCTGCCTGACGCAATACCAGATTGGGCGCACCAGTGCGCCGCACCCACTGGTCAAAATCTCTTGAAAGATCCTTGCCAGTCGCCGTGCCCAGTGTGACTTGCAAATCGTCAAACGTCGCCTGTCTGAATTTGAATTGCTTGTAGAACTGCCGCAACGCTCGCACGAAGGTTTCATCACCGAGTTCCTGGCGCAGCATGTGGAAGAACATCATCGTCTTGCCATAGCCAACCGCTTCCGAACTGGCGCTGTGCCGCGAAACAAATTGAATCAGCGGAAAATCCTTTTCCTTGCTGACAAAGTCGGCATATTTCTGCAGGACATCGCGGCGGTATTCTTCGCCTTTGCCGCGCTGTTCATTTATCAGATGATCGGCGAGATATGCAGTCAATCCTTCCGCCCAATTGCCTTTGGCGTAATCGACGAAAACGCCGTTGCCCCAGTAGTTATGCAATATTTCATGCGGGTACGACGAGTGCAGAATGAAGGGAAAACGGATGACTTTGGGGCCTAGCAGCGTGAATGATGGCATGCCATAACCGGTTTCCCAGAAGTTCTCGACCAGCGCAAACTTGGTGTACGGATAGGGGCCGAGCAATTTGCTGTACATTCCGATGTATTGCGCAGTCACATCGAGATATTTTTGCGCCAGCGCCTCATCGGCGCTGCGCAGATACACCATCGCATTCACCGCGCCGGCGGATTGCGTGTAGCGATGATAACGGCCTGCGACGAGATAGATGTCATCTTGTGGATGAGTTTCTTCCCACGTCACGGTTTGGTTTGTCGCGGTCTTTTGTTCATTGGTCAGCGCGCCCTGGCTGATCACATCCCAACCGGACGGTATGTCGATAGTCAACCGAAATGACACCAGCGCATCTTCAAATTGTGGATACCAATGGCTTGAATTGGCTAGAAACACGCCTTCGTCGGAAATGACACCAGGGGTATAACTGAAACTGCGCGCGTATTCTTCGCCGGGATTTTTCAAGGCATGATGGATTTTTCCCTGATAACGCACTGTGAATTCCTTCTGCTGAGGCGCTATCGTAAGTGTGTAGTGCCTGAGCGGAATTTGGCCGGAATTCGACGATCGATCATTTTCTCGCACCAGGATGCGGACGTTCTGGCTGTCCGTGATCGTCAAATCGCCATGCAAACTGAAATCGAGCGTGGTGCTGCCGTTCTGATTTCTGGCATGCTCGGGAATGCGGATGTGATCCGTGACCTGAAGCTCTGAAGTCGCCGGAGTCAGGATGATTTCCATGCGGTGATGAACGGTCTGTTCACCGGCGTAGGCATGAAGGCTGATGAACGAGCAGGTAAGGGCAATGATCCAGAGAACGGAGCGTTTTATTAATCTTGGCATTATTCGAGCCTTGTCGAGAAATATTTGATGGAATGGCGAACAGCCCGCAGGGGGCGATTTTCCTAGCGTGCATTCTATAACATTGCGT
>WBZQ01001095.1_pt1 | contig 19385 bp, 18 predicted proteins | sample 5204251 | NCBI WGS metagenome assembly WBZQ01 (sample SAMN12412402, study PRJNA552823) | activated sludge metagenome | isolation source: activated sludge from nitrification reactor of wastewater treatment plant... | place: USA: Virginia | collected 2017-09 | reverse complement strand
AATCACAAGCACTTTATCTGCCCCTAAGTGCAATGCAGGACTAATGGGCGCTAACTGACGCATCGACCCATCACCAAAATATTCGCGATTCAACTTTACTGCGGGAAAAATAAACGGTATTGAGGAAGAAGCCAGCAAGTGATCGACGCCCAATCTCACAGGGATTCCTATTCTTTGCGCTCTTCTCCAAGGCATGACCTCTTTCGCGGCTTGGAAAAATGTAACCGATTCTCCTGACGTATATCCCCACGCTGTAAGCCCCACCGCATGTAGCGCACCTTCACGTATGCAATAAGGAATAGAACGAAAAGAAAACTTGCTTCGCAGTAACATTTGCAGCGGGGTATTATCTAGCAAAGAAATTGCGCGAGATTTTCCATACTCACTGGACACTAAAGAAAACATACAACGCAGAGTGTTTTGCGCAACTCCCAAAAAATCCGAACGATGAATTTGGTTAACGTGAAAATTCGACCATACCGCTTCTAGCTTATTCACTCCTTCAGCATAATTGCTAGCATAAACAGCAATGCTTGCAGCATTAATAGCGCCAGCCGATGTGCCACAAACCACAGGAAAAGGATTTAATGTTTTATCCGGCAATAATTCTGAAATCGCTTTTAAAACACCCACCTGATAAGCTGCACGTGCTCCTCCTCCAGTCAACACCAAACCAACTTTAGGTGCCACACGTCGCTCAGGATCATTCATCGATGCACGAGCCTCGCATTAACTTTCTCCAAAGCATCTCGCAACGTTTCTTCAGGTAAATTATTAAGCAAGCGAGCCAACAATTTGGCCGCTTGATGAGCAGATTTAGGTAATTTTGCACTGTCAAGGCTTGCAACAAAAACAGCCGCAGCCCCAGTTGCATCGAGCAAACTTTGGCGTTCATGCATTAGAATCTCTATCTCTCCTCTCAGCATCGAAATTTCTTGTTCCTTTAATACTGTACCCACCATGTAGATCCTATGACATTAACAAATACACATCAATATAGCAGAACCCTAATAGATTTAAGTGCTAAGCTCAGTGATATTTGCCACGTTTTTTGCCATTACAATATACGCATCATTAATCAATCAATTTCAATATTATGAACACCTACTCGTACCATCCGCTATATCCTGAAATTCAACCCTACCAACAGGGATCCTTATCACTTGATATGACACATACCATGTATTGGGAGGAATCTGGCAACCCCAATGGTGTACCAGTTGTATTTTTACATGGCGGCCCAGGTGCAGGTTCATCACCCGCACATCGTCGTTTTTTCGATCCATCATATTATCGTATTGTCATTTACGATCAAAGAGGATCAGGACGTTCAACACCATTAGGAGAAACCAAAAACAACACAACTCCTCACTTAATTAATGATTTGGAGTTATTACGCAACCACTTAAAAATTGATCATTGGTTAATATTTGGCGGTTCCTGGGGCAGTACACTAGCACTTGCTTATGGTGAAACACACCCAGAATGCTGTCTTGGATTTATTTTACGCGGAATATTTCTTTGCCGAAAAACAGAAATCGATTGGTTTCTTTATGGATTGCACACCATTTTCCCGGAAGCATGGCGGCAATTCGTTGCGCCTCTAACGGAAAACGAACGCTCTGATATTTTAGCTGCGTATTACCAACGTTTACTTCATCCAGATCCAGCTATTCATATGCCAATGGCACGCAACTGGGGAATATATGAAGGATCATGTTCTACATTACTCCCCAATCCATCAGTTGTCAGTTACTTCGCAAGTGATACAGTTGCATTAGGGCTTGCACGTATGGAAGCACACTATTTTACTCACAACATTTTTTTACCTGATAATTCGCTACTAAACAACATTCACAAGCTACACAATATTCCAACCACAATTGTGCAAGGCCGTTACGATGCTGTTTGTCCCATTGTCAGCGCAGATGATTTGCATCAAGCATGGCCGCAAGCAGAGTATATTATTATCGACGATGCCGGACACTCAGTATGGGAACCTGGCATACAATCAGCATTGATTCATACAATGAATACTAAGTTTAAACAGATCACAAGTTAATTCGACTCAGTTTTTTCTATAGATGTAAGCCACACTCGGTTTTGGGTTTACCTACCCAACGGCCACTGCGGCCTTCTCCTTTTACTGTGCAGTGCTCACATCCGATAGAAGAATATCCTTCTTCAACCAGCGGATGAAATGGTAATTTATGCTCTATGATATAGGCATCGCGCTCTTCGCGAGCAACATCTATCATTGGGTTAAATTTGATAATTCCGCGACGCTCTTCAAAAATATCTAAACCAGCGCGATGATCCGTTTGCCAGCGCATCAAACTCGAAACCCAAATATGATAATTCGGTTTAATTTCTTCCAATGGGCTAATCTTATTGATTGTGCAACAAAAATCCGGATCTGTTTCATACAACTTCTCTTTAACGCTGTATTCATGTTGATATGCATCTGCTTTAACATCCTGTACCTTCAAGTGAAAAAGCTTAGTAAGATAATTCCGGTACATCAGGGTCTCTGGAAAATGGAAACCCGTATCAATAAAAAAAATGACCTGTTCGGGACGAATTCGCGAAATAATATGCAAAAAATAAGCAGAAGTTGCAGCAAAAGACGACGTCACCATAATCTTTTCCGGTTGGAAATCAATGTATAGCTTGCGCAAACGTTCTTCAAAATTGAGTGAACGGTAGCACTCGTTTAAGATTGCAATATCATTTGCACTTAAACCAGCAGTATTCCCACTGCCCTTTGCAGGATCAGTACGATTTACAATTGACTGTTCGCAATCGCTGGAATTTGTTTGAGTTATTATTGCTGCTTCGGACATATTCATGTGACCCACAAAAATACAAAATATTCACTCCGTACCACTTGCTTGGCTACAATAAAACTTGACACATTGGAGTGCTTTAACGATAGACATATGATACGAAGAACTGTTCAAAATGCTGCAATAACCAGTCATCTTAAAAAGATGATAAGCTAAAATACAACCGCAAGAAATTATCTGCCTTTCTTCGTTTTGCAATCTACCGAGGATCCGCTCACTTGTCAAACACCTTCCAAATAGGGTTACTAGTAAATTTCTACTGGAATTCGATTCACTCTAACGTTTACGATAGCAAATGCAAGTTAAATGTGAAAAATCAAACAATCATTAATCACTCTACGCTCTGTTTCATTACCATATAATTTTATTGTTCCTATATCGTACTTGATTGAACTTTAATGAATTGCTCAGTGCCTATTACAACATAACATCATTCCAACCAACTTGAAGTATGACTTTAAAATAGCAGAAAAAATGAGAGTAGGCGGTAATCAATTTCTATTCGCAGTGGGAGTATTATAAAATCGCGCTCTTACCTCACTATAACAGGCGAAAATCATATACAACATTTTGATTTATGAATAAATATAATTTTATATGTCCATTCTGATCATATCCGAACCTAATGATATTCATGCACACTCTATAATCACCGCTTTAGAAAAACATAAAGTCAGTGATGTTCACTCACTCGACTTCTCAAATTTTTCTGCTTTGATGAGTATGAATCTAGCGCTATCGGCCAGAGATTCTGGAAAATTTTGGCTACAGATCGGACAAAATAAGCTGATTGATAGTACCGAAATCAGTGCAGTTTGGTGGCGTAGACCACAAAATTATCGGCAACACATCCAAAGCTTGGAACCCCTATCTCGGCATTTCGCTATGACAGAGCCGGCTTCGATGTTACATGGGCTCTGGCAAGACAATCATTGTCTTTGGGTGAATAACGTTGTACGCGACGCTGCTGCTGCACATCGCCCCTGGCAACTGGAGCTAGCAAAACAGTGTGGATTAAGGGTGCCCGATACCTTACTAACCACAACAGCCGATCGAGTAAAACAGTTTTGGCAGCGCTATCACGGTGAAATCGTATATAAACGACTGTTGCAAACCTTTCGCAGTGAGTACGAAACACAGAAAATGAAACCAGAAGAGTTTGCACAGATTGATAAAGTACAGCTTGAACCCATCCTTTTCCAACAATGGGTGCGTGGCACCGCCTATATTCGTGTCACCATTGTCGGTACGGAAATTCTTACTGCCGCGGCTGATATGAATAAAAATACGCCTTTCTATGCTGCACAATCCAATTCAGCACATTATCAACGTCATAACTTAACCGCTATTATGCAAGATAGATTATTGTTATTCATGAAACAAATATGTCTCGAATACGGTGTTATCGATTTATGCTTGCGGCCTGATGGCGAATATGTATTCCTAGAGCTACATTCAGCAGGAGAATTTCTTACAGTTGAACGCGCCTGCCAATTACCGATCAGTGACAAGCTCGCAAAACACTTAGCGTGCAACAATGCTAGTAAAGTTCCACCAGTGCCCGTACATAAAGAAGCGGCGTGATCGAGCAAGCTTTTTTTAATTTGTTATCAAACTCGTATTTCACTAGTAATTATGTTAGTAAACCAAAATTTTCGGTACCGCTATGAATCCATTAGTTTGCTCACCAAAACGCAGGATACCGAGTAGCGGTACCTGTAACTGCTGTTCTAATGTCGCAATATTCTCTGCCACAGCAACCATCGGTGACTGGATACAATTAGCTATCCATCCTACCAAACTCAACCGCGCTGCACTAATCGCTCTAGCCGTCAGTAAAGCATGGTTCAAACACCCCAAGCGCACACCCACCACCAGTATCACAGGTAAACTGAGTATTTTTGCAAGATCCTCTCCTGTTTGAGAGTCATTCAGCGGCACTAAAAAACCACCTGCACCTTCTACGATTACAATGTCAGCTTGTATAGAAAGTTGCCGGTAGCAGTCGTTAATTAGAGACAAATCAATCGTTACACCCTCTTGCTGCGCGGCAAGATGTGGCGAAATCGGTGCTTCAAAAGCGTAAGGGTTTATTTGCTTCCGTGTAACATGCACATTGCTTGCTGCTAGTAACAATTCAACATCCTGCCACTGACCATTTTCACGGCCTGCGGCAATCGGTTTCATACCTGCTACTCTATATCCTTGGGCCGCAAATGCACGCAACAATGCACAACTAACCGTAGTTTTTCCGACACTCGTATCTGTTCCAGTAACAAAAAAACCTTTTTCCATTTTTGACTATTGAGTCAATCAATTAAGCCTAGTTGGCGGCGTGTTTCTGGTGTTAAAACTGATTTGCGCGAAGGCGGCTTCCACGCATGGCCATATATCACTTCAAAAGTGACCGGATACTTGCCATCAATGCGTAATTTGTCATAGGCTGACAACGCTTTTCTCCAAGCAGCCTTCCCCATTAAACCGGATTGCCTACCTTGCGTCACATTGTGCGCACCAATCGATTTCAGGTCACGCATAATATTTAAAACATCAGAGTAAGTCATTGTAATATATTCCATATCCATAACGGGTTCAGCAAATCCACTATGCAAAAGAAGATCACCTATATCATGCATATCGATAAAATGATTAACATGGCTAGATGAATCGGCTTGCGCAAACGAATGTCGCAACTCCTTTAAGGTATCTGGGCCAAAAGTACTAAACATCAATAAACCATCAATTTTCAGAACACGATGCATTTCAGCAAATGTATGTTCTAAATCATTACACCACTGTAAAGCCAGATTCGACCAGATCAAACCAATACTTTCTTGCTTAAGCGGAATTTGCTCAATATCAGCACAGACATAGTAATGATGCGGCGTGATCGGTAATAATCGCTGCCACCAATTCAAATTAGGGCGCGCCTGAAGCAGCATTGCTTGTGCAATGTCCATGGCAATAAGTCGTTTTCCTGGATAATGTTTCAATAATTGTTGACTGCCATAACCCGTTCCGCTACCTGCATCCAGAATGACATCCGGTTGATATTTGATGTACTCCAAACGCAACAGCATGCGACTACTGATTTCACGCTGTAACACAGCCGCCTGATCGTAGCTACTAGAGGCCCTTTCAAAAGCGCTACGCAACAGTTTTTTATCGAGAATATATTTAGAGTTCACTTAGGCAAGCCACAAATTGTTCAGGATCAGACAAAAAAGGTGCATGACCGCAATGTGTAAAAGTAACTAACCGAGATCGTGCGATTTGCTGTTGCATCCAATAGGCAGCTTGCGAATGTGTGATCACATCTTTATCTCCATGCAACAGTAAAACCGGTTGTTGTATCTCAGGTATATGTGAGCGTAAATCACTCGTTTGCAAAATTTTCAGCCCCTGCTCCAATCCCATTGCATGCGGCTGCTTTCTCTCAAAGAAGTGCTTGCGTAATTTTTGTACATTTTGAATCGCGTACCTATCCCCTGTCATCTGTAAAGTTAGAAACCGCTGAATTGTTGCTTTATAATTTTGTTTTAAGTTTTCCCAAAATAATTCTAGTAACTTAGGCTCAGCACCGAACTCCCAACCATCGAGTTTAACAAAACACGGTGTTGTCGCAACTAAGATCAATTTTTGTACTTGCTGTGGATATTGTAGTGCCAATTCTATAGCAATCTGCCCTCCCAACGACCAACCCACGACAAAGCAGTGTTTTGGCAAAAGACCACCAATACTATCCACCCAATGTTGCAAGGTTCCCAGTTGATCAATCGCACTGTCGCCATGTCCAGGTAAATCTATTAAATGCAACCTAAAGTGCCGACTGAGCGGCACACAAACTTCGTGCCAGATACCAATGTGCATTGCCCATCCATGCAGTAATACCAAATCAGGACCATTATTTTGGCCAAACGATTCCATATACAAATGCGTCATGATGCAATCAATTCACGCAGTGTTTGTCCCAAACACTCAATATCCTGTGGTTGATGCATCGCGGAAAGTGAAATCCGTAAACGTGCCGTACCTTGTGGTACCGTCGGTGGACGAATTGCGGGAACTAAAATACCGCGCTCTCGTAATGCTTCACTAAGCTGAACTACCTGCTCATTGTCACCCACCAAAAGAGGTTGAATTGGTGTTTCTGAAGCCATGAGCCGCCACGATAGAGATTTCAGTTCTTCCCGCAATTGCATAATATTACGTATCAAAGCTTGGCGCCGCCAATCTTCTTGTTCTATTAACTTCAAACTAACCAATAATGCTTGCGATAGTAGTACTGGCGCCGCTGTCGTATAAATATAGCTGCGTGCCGACTGTATCAGCATCTCTACCACTTCCACTTGTGCTGCCACAAATGCTCCAAATACACCGGCTGCTTTCCCTAGTGTTGCCATGTACACAACATTGGTCGAATGTTTCACACTGTGGCCCTCGAAAAACAAGCTGCCACGTCCTTGCTTACCCAATACACCAAATCCATGCGCGTCATCCAACAATAACATCGCATGATATTGTTCGCATAATGCAATCAATTCAGGAATAGGCGCTCTATCCCCTTCCATGCTAAAAACTGTATCACTAATCACCAACTTGCGTTTTGCACGGGACGCTGCCAGTCGTTGTTGCAGCGTCACTAGATCCAAATGCGGATATCGAATAAATGCTGCACGTGACAAAAGCGCCGCATCATTCAATGAAGCATGATTCAATTTATCAGCAAATATTGCATCTTCACGCCCCACTAACGCGGTAATGACGCCAATATTGGCCATATATCCGGTAGAAAATAACAAAGCTGCAGGAAATCCAACAAATTGCGCTAGCGCATACTCTAATTCGTGATGCACGCTGAAATGACCATACAACATATGTGATGCTCCTGCACCCACACCAAACCGTTGTGCTCCCTTACAAGCAGCTTGTACTAAATCTGGATGATTCGCTAATCCCAGATAATCATTGCTGGCAAATGTAAGATACCCACGCTGATCAATCGTAATATGGCTGCCATGCGGACTATCAACAACAGAACGAACTCGCCATAGAGATTTTTTCTCGCGAACTCGAAGTTGTTCAGCTAAATCAGGAAACATAAATTACAACGCGTGCAATCCCAATTTACTAAGCAATGCTTGATCACGATCGGCTTCCGGATTGGCTGTTGTTAGTAGCTTATCGCCATAAAAAATTGAATTTGCTCCTGCCAAGAAACAGAGTGCTTGCACCGCTTCAGACATTTCTTGTCTGCCAGCAGATAACCGCACCATCGCTTTAGGCATGGTAATACGTGCGGCAGCAATTGTGCGTACAAACTCCAAGGGATCCAATGTATCAGTCCCATACAACGGTGTTCCTCTAACTTGTACAAGATGATTAATCGGTACTGATTCGGGATAAGGATTCAAATTTGCTAATTGTGCGATCAAGCCCGCGCGCGATCGGCGAGTCTCGCCCATACCCACAATACCGCCACAACATACGTTAATTCCCGCATCACGCACTTGCTGAAGCGTATCAAGACGATCTTCGTATTGACGTGTAGTGATGATTTCCTCGTAAAACTCCGGCGCGGTATCCAGGTTATGATTGTAATAATCCAGGCCGGCTTCACGCAACTGCTGCGCTTGCCCATCTTTAAGCATGCCAAGTGTTGCACAGGTTTCCATTCCCAAAGCTTTAACAGCTCGCACCATTTCGGTCATTTTCTCAATATCACGTTGCTTTGGACCACGCCAAGCAGCGCCCATGCAAAAACGCGAAGCCCCTTTTTCCTTGGCAGTCATTGCAGCCATCACTACCTCATCTATTGATAACATCGCTTGATTGTCCACGCCGGTATGATACCGTGCCGCTTGTGGGCAATAACTGCAATCTTCTGGGCAACCACCTGTTTTCACTGAGATCAAAGTTGATAACTGCACGCCATTGGCATCGTGATATTGTCGATGAACACTCTGTGCCCGAAAAAGCAAGTCGTTAAACGGTGTATCCAACACCGCTTCAATATCGGTCACACTCCAATTTAACGCATCTTGTGTTTTTCCAGATATATTGATCAAGTCGTCGTATTTTTCCTGAGCTGTCAATGAATTCAGAGTCATGCTGATATACCTGCCATTTAGATAATGTGCTTTAAAAGTTATTTTGTGTCTGATCAACTGGAATGATCATGGATTCGTAGTATGCTGTCAATTTTTACGCGGCATTTTAATCTTTTGGATAAATTCCAATGAAATTATTTACCGACTGTAATTGCATCTTATGCGGTGCAACCACATCAGAAGACTTATGCTTGCCATGTGAAATGGAATTGCCCCGACTTCCTAACAATTGCTGCCCTATCTGTCTGCGGCCAGTACCGACAGCAGAGATTTGCGGCACATGTTTGAGAAACCCTCCCGCTTTCACGCGAACCATTGCTGCTATGCGCTATACTTTTCCAATCGATGCTTTAGTTCGATCCCTAAAATATCAATCCAATTTTGCTATCGCACCGATTCTAGCAAACTTGCTTTTGAAGCAATTTAAGATCTCATTGCAGCATCGCCCTGATATTATATTGCCGATGCCATTACATCCGACTCGATTACGAGAACGGGGTTTTAATCAGGCAATTGAATTAGGCCGATTAATTACAAAAAAACTAAAAATTCCTTTATTAATCAACCATTGCTATCGCATACGACATACAATGCCACAAACCGATTTACCGTGGTCAGAACGGCGGAAAAACGTACACAAAGTGTTTCAATGCGATCTTGATCTTTCGGGTCAACATGTTGCAATCATTGACGATGTCATGACTACTGGCGCAACACTAAACGAATTAGCTAAAGTATTACGTCAACAGGGCGCGGACGAAATCAGTAATTGGGTAATCGCCAGAACATTACCTGATAAACATATAATCGAATAATATACTGGTTCATCGCAATCGTCATTCTTATGTTTAACATCGTTTTGTATCAACCTGAAATTCCACCCAATACGGGCAACATTATTCGATTATGCGCCAATACTGGTATGCAATTACACTTGATTAAACCTTTAGGATTCCCACTCAAGGACAAGCAACTACTGCGCGCGGGTTTAGATTATCATGAATTTGCCACAATCAATGTTCACGAAAACTGGCAAAACTGTTGTGCAGTCTTGCAAAATAACCGGATATTTGCCATCACAACCAAAGGCTCACAACGCTACGATTACATTAGTTACAGGAAAGGTGATAGTTTCTTATTTGGTGCAGAAACATCTGGTTTACCACCACATCTTCTAGAGTCATTTTCTACCGAACAGCGAATACGTATACCTATGGTTGCCACTAGCCGCAGCTTGAATTTATCCAACAGCGTCGCCGTTATAGCTTATGAAGCTTGGAAGCAAATAAATTTTGCACCAGTTAAGTAAAGAAGAAATACTCACCAAATTACTGCAGATTTAATGTCTCGCTGAGAATACGCGGTGTAACAAAAATCAGTAATTCACGCTTATTATCAACTCTGACGGTGTTACGGAAAATGTGCCCTATTACTGGAATATCCCCTAGAAAAGGTACTTTGTTAACAACAACATTCTCAGTACGATCAAAAATACCGCCAATAACTACAGTCCCACCATTCTCCACCAAAACTTTGGTAGTCACCTGCTTAGTATTGATTGGTGGCGGCAAGAATTGGTTCAGAGGTGTACCAATTTTGTCTTGGTTCACATTAAGTTCCATATCAATTTGACCATTATACGTAATTAACGGCTTAACTTTCAGCCGTAAAGTTGCATCCATAAATCGAATGCTGGTCGCACCACTACTGGTTGCTTGCTGATAGGGCACACGATCACCTTGTTCAATAATAGCCTCAATCCCATGCGCAGTTACGACACGAGGACTAGCAATAACCCTCCCTTTATTATCCGTTTCCAAAGCCGACAATTCCAGATTGATCAAACGACCATTATTGAATTTCATCAAACTCAACCCCAGTGCTGCTGGTCCACCTAATAAGCCTGTCGCAGCCGCCGCGGGCAAATTAACATTGAGATTATTAGGGCCGGCTGCACCTCCTCCACCCGCCAAAGTACTCGATCCAGCGAGATTCCCTGATGCACCAAAACCATAACCACCAACATCTGTTGAGTTCTGTATTCCAAAGCGCGCACCCAGGCTACGACTAAAAGTATCTATCGCTTCTACGATACGCGCTTCAATTACTACCTGCCGCTCAAATACATCAAGCTTCTCAATTCGCTTCCTGATTTCGGCCAATCGCACCGGAATATCGGTAATCGTAATTGTATTACTGATTTCATCCAAACTAATCGTGCCGCGTTTACTGATCATTCCTTCAAATGTCAGTGAGTTAACCCGACGATGATTCAAATGAAATATTTCACTGCGCAGGGGCTCCATGTCAGCAACCTGTAATTGCGCTTCCAAATCGAGTAACTCACGATCCGCCATTTCCTTACGAGGCGCCACAAAAATGACATTCCCGGAACGACGTTTATCTAGTCCGTGTACTTGCAATACGATATCAAGCGCTTGATCCCAAGGTACGTCTCTCAGTCGCAAGGTTAGATTTCCACCAACCGAATCGCTGGCAATAATATTGATATTGGTAAAGTCAGCAATAACTTGCAAAATTGCCCGAACCTCAACATCTTGGAAATTAAGAGAGAGTCGCTCACCAGTGTACCCTCCGGTAGCGCGTTTTCTTTTTTCAATCTCTTCTTCATCATTACTTAGTGCTCTTACCTCAAGCACAAACTGTGTTCCTGACTGTCTCGCCGAATGCTCCCAGCGACCGTGCGGCTTAACAATCATACGGACGTTATCGCCCGTTCTTGTCGTTTCAATGGTTTGAATCGGTGTAGCAAAATCCAAAACATCCAAGCGTCTTGCCAAACTATCTGGCAAAAAGGTATCCACAAAATCCACAAGAACTACATCGCCTTGTTGTTTCACATCCACATTGGCATTAGTTTTGGTCATATCAACGACTACTCGGCCTTCCCCCAATGTACCACGGCGAAAATCAATATCACGTAAACTGTTGATTTGCTTTTGCGGCACAGCTTCCGCAATCCTAACAGGTGAAACCCTCGTTTGTTTAGTAGGAGCAGCAGCAAGTCTTATAAACAACAAATTATCTCTAATCTGAATATCATGCTGCATTAATTTTGCCAAATTCAATACTATTCTAGTACGATCACCTACCTGAACAACATTGATACTCCGCAGATCACCTTCGAGTGATTCCTGATAATTTTTCCCAATACCATTAGAGACTTGGTGTAAATCGAAATAAATGCGAAATGGGTTATTTAATGCAACACCAACAGGAACTGCGGGCAATCCTTGCTCAAGTGTTAATTTAGCGACGATTTCACCACTTTGTCCATTCGATATACTGATTGAACGAAGTGTATTTGAGAAATATGGAGAAGATTGGATTTGCTCAGCAGCAGTTAATCCATTAAAAGACAGTAAAAATAAAGTGACTACGTGTATCAGACTATTTTTTTTCATCGCTCACAATGAAACATGAATTTTAGTTCTTCAATATAAGGGCGCTTTGTTTCTCAACCCACTCAGTAGTACCGTTCTGTACAATCTCTTTTAAACTAACTTCCATTTCTGAAATGGCTTCTATCTTTCCAAAATTATGTCCTAAATGGTTACCTTTCTTGACGCGATGCAAGATCCCATCAGGTGATTTAATCAAAGCAAAAACCATACTATCTTGTTGCAAAGAACCAACTAAAGATAAGCTTTCGAGCGGGTAAGATTCTAAAATTTCTTTTTGTCGATTGAGATCAGGGCTGATCCCATTTGATACATTTTGTGTTTGGCCATTTGCACGAGGTACAAATGGATCGGAAATATCGAAGGCTTGGTAAATAAAGGATCTATGTGATTTTACCTCAGGCAGAGGGTCAATCTTCCCTTGCAAACCACTCGAGGAATCATTCACAAATGATTCAAGGTCACTATAATCGGTCGAACTACAAGCTGTCATCATTGTCACAATAATAAGCAGTAATAGTAAAAACACAGTGCGCATAATAATTCATTTTCCTATGGTTTGCTTCGCTATTTCTTCATCGTCCAAGTAACGAAAAGTCTTGGCAATGGCGTCCAATACTAGTTTTCCATCATTTCCAGGAACAATATTGATATCATTAAGTGTTACAATACGTGGTAATTTTGCAACATCGCTAGCAAAGGCCCCGATGTCGTGATAACCGCCGATCACTTTAACAGCGATTGGAAGCTCCGCGTAAAACGCATTAATTGATTCTTTTTCTGCTGGTTTAAACAGCTCAAATTGCAATCCGCGACCCAGTCCAGCCTGATTAATATCGACTAACAAACCTTCCATCTCTGATTTATCTGGTAATTGTCGCAACAAAGTACTCAATGATTGCTCAATATCTTTCAACTGTTGCCGCAGCCCGGGCAAATTAATAACGCTATGTTTCTTAGCTAAATAAGTCGTTTTTAACGTCTCCTCCTCAGCTTCGGCATTTTCCAGTTCTTGCATCTGATCACTCCAAACATAGAAATACCCACCGATCACGATTCCTATGAAGAGTATAATTAATGCGATCACCTTGAATACAATAGGCCACTCTCCGGCCTTATTGATATCAAGCTGGCGCAATTCAACCATTAGATCCATGTTCTCACTACCCTTAATTAAATTACAGAATTAAGTAAGCTCACTCAATTTGCCGATTATTCCTCAGTATCTATTTGCTTATATTTAACTTTCATATTGAATTCATTTTGCCGTATGTTATTGACACTAATTGCCTTAATTTCCACTAGCAATGCAGATTCAAGATGAGAAGAAGATTCGAGATTGCGCATCAGAGTAGAAATCCATGCATTGGATTGTGCATACCCAACTAGACTAATATCATTGCCAACCTGTTTCATGCTGCGCAGATACACCCCATCTGGCAAAAGTCTTGCGACCTGATCGAGCAAATGCACAGCGTCTGATCGACTATTTTGTAGTGTTTCAACGATTTGTTTACGTGCCAATAACTCTTGCATACGCGCTCTTATATCTTTGATTTCAAATATCTGTTTATCCAAAATAGCAGTTTGATCAATTAAAAATTGATTACGGCGTTTTTGATAATCATTATTATCAGAGTTTATCGAGCCCCCCCCCCAAACCACTAAAACACCCAGAAAACATACAACACCAGCTAAAATAGCAATTTGTTGCTGACGCGCCTTGCGTTTTATCTCACGATGTGGAAGTAAATTAATGCGTATCATGACGGATCAAAGCTACGAAGTGCCAAACCACACGCAATCAATAAGGCCGGCGCATCTTGATTAAGCTGACGAGGAATGATGCGGTTCGATAGCTCCATGTTAGCAAAAGGATTCACTGTAAAAGTACTGATTTGTGTTCGCGAGGCTATAATTTCATTAAGCTCAGCAATACCAGCACACCCCCCCGCAATGAAAATATAATTAATTTCAGTATATTGGGTTGATGTATAAAAAAACTGAATAGCTCGCATTATTTCGATCGCTAGTGTTTCACAGAAAGGTTGCAAAACATCCGTTTTGTAATTTTCAGGCAAATTGCCGCTACGCTTAGCAAGTTCGGCTTCTTCCAGCGGAAGATTAAATTGATTAGAAATTTCCTGAGTGAGTTGATTGCCGCCAAATGGTTGATCACGCGTATAAACCGATTCACTATTATGAAATACGTTCATTTTGATAGTCGTAGAACCAATATCAACCAACGCAATGATCTGATTCTTCCCACCGTCGGGCAATTGACTTAAAGCCAGCTCAAAAGCTGATTGCGCTGCATAGGGCTCGATATCCATCACAAGCGTTTTGAGCCCTGCTGACAACGCTACAGCAACACGATCTTCAACTTTTTCCTTACGTGATGCTGCAATCAATACTTCTACCTCATCCGAATTTTCAGCAGCAGGACCCACGACTTGAAAATCCAGATCAACTTCATCTAAAGAAAAAGGAATATATTGACTAGCTTCATTTTCAACTTGAAAAGCCAAGTCATCTTCCCGTTGCCCCGCCGGAACATTGATCCTTTTGGTAATGACATCGGTAATGGGCAAAGCTAGAGAAACACTTTTTAACCTTGTACCCATCCTGCGCCAACCTCTTTGCAAGCACTCACTGACAACTTCCATATTGACGATGTTACCCTCAGTTACCGCTTCTGCGGGTATTGACTCAATAACATAGCGCTCCATGCGATATAATTGATTGCCTTTACCAACGTGAGATAACTCAACCATTTTCACTGAAGATGAACTGATATCAATACCAATCAAGGAAGGTGATTTACTTTTCAGAAAATCCAAATTAATTGAAAAATTTTCCTTGAATGTTGACATATTAGAAGCGATACTCATAAAGTAAGCTCTTCAAAAAGTGGAAGACATATAACTGATAACCAGTTTCTGTGATTCAGTATTAAGCTGTTAGTGATAGCACAATTGAAATTTTGTCATACTCAATAAAACTTTCATTCAAAGAAAAACAACATATTACCCCCTTAACTATTCATATTACCCATTGCATTTTTCAATAAGCTCATACTCATGTTTGCTCGCTGGCTGTCTTATTTGTTTTATACATTCCTCGGATTAGGTTTGGCTGGCTTACTCCTCGCTGGATTTGCGGCCTTGGTGATTTACTCAAACCTCCCCTCATTGGAAACACTAACTGATTATCGTCCTAAAATCCCTTTGCGAATCTACAGTGATGAAGAACTATTAATCGGAGAATTTGGCGTAGAGCGTAGAAACGTAATTGCCATTTCCAAAGTGCCAACACACTTAAAACAAGCCATTCTCGCCGCAGAAGATGATCGTTTTTATGAACATGGCGGGATAGACTACATTGGCGTTTTACGTGCAGCTTATTCAAACTTCTCAGCCGGTAGCGTACAACAAGGTGCAAGCACAATAACCATGCAAGTGGCTCGAAACTTTTTTTTAACTCGAGATAAAACATTCACTCGCAAGTTGAACGAAATGCTGCTGGCATTTAAGATTGAGCAGAACCTCAATAAGGATAAGATTTTAGAGTTGTATATCAACCAAATTTACCTTGGGCAGCGTAGTTACGGATTTTCCGCAGCAGCACAAACCTATTTTGGCAAACCGCTAGAGGAAATTGATATCGCTGAAGCCGCTGTTCTAGCTGGATTACCTAAAGCGCCTTCTACTTATAATCCGATTAGCAATCCGAAGCGTGCAAAAAGTCGGCAGCTATACGTTTTAGGTCGCTTGCATAAATTAAAACTTATTTCACACGAGGAACTAAAATCCTTAGAAGCACAACCCATCGTCGTAAAAAAACAATCCCTAGTTTTCGCGACACCCGCTGATTATGTAACAGAAATGGTACGTCAGGTAATCTATGACCGTTTCCAAGAAGATGCCTATAGCAAAGGTATTCGCGTTTATACCACCATCCGTCAACAAGATCAGAATGCGGCCTACTATGCTTTAAGAAAAAATTTGATTGAATATGATAGGAGGCATGGATATCGTGGCCCTGAAGGATATATTGATTTACTCAAGCACGGCAGTAATCAAGAAAAAACCCTTGATGAAGCATTGGATGACATCACTGAGAATGACATGATTTATCCGGCAATTGTGTTATCCGTTAAACAGAATACTGTACAAGCTTACCGAAAAGGTGGTGAAGTTATTGAAATAAAAGGAGATGGACTTAAATTTGCACAAAAACATTTACCAACCAACAAAAAAGAGCAAGGGAAGAAATATCTCAGCCCCGGTGCACTCATCCGTATTCATAAAGATCTAAATAATGACATCTGGCATATTGTTCAGCTCCCAACAGTAGAAGCTGCCATTGTTTCATTAGATCCTAATGACGGTGCCGTTCGTGCTTTAGTTGGTGGATTTGATTTTCAAAAGAATAAATTTAATCACGTGACACAAGCTTGGCGGCAACCAGGATCGAGCTTTAAACCCTTTATTTATTCTGCAGCACTTGAAAAAGGCTTTACTCCAGCTACTATTATTAACGATGGTCCACTTTCGTTCAACGCAAATCAAACTGGCAGTCAATTATGGGAACCTAAAAATTTTGATGGAAAATATGACGGTCCTGTCCGCATGCGTACAGCCTTAGTAAAATCCAAGAATCTTGTATCCATACGGATCCTTCAAGCGATTGGTGTGCATTATGCACAAGACTACATTTCTCGATTCGGGTTTGATGCTGATCGTCACCCCGCTTACCTGCCAATGGCACTTGGTTCTGGATCAGTTACCCCAATGCAAATGGCCGTTGGATATTCGGTATTCGCAAATGGCGGGTATCGCATTGCACCTTACTTCATTAAGAAAATTGAAGACGAGAAAGGTAATGTTTTAGAGCAATTCCAACCTGTGAGTACTTCAAATGGCGCAAAACGAGTGATTGATCCTCGTAACGCTTTTATCATGACCAACATGATGCAAGATGTCATTAATTTTGGCACTGCTGTTAAGGCAAAACAGTTAGGGCGTACCGACTTAGCCGGAAAAACAGGCACTACCAGTAACTATATCGACGCTTGGTTTTGTGGTTATCAGAAAAATTTGGTAACTATATCTTGGATGGGATACGACGAACCAAAATCACTAGGTAGTAATGAAACTGGAGGGCGAGTTGCACTGCCTATTTGGATGGATTATATGAAATCTGTTATGAAAGACGTGCCAATAGCGGACTATAAAACACCCAGCGGCATCACCGCAACCAAAATAAATTCCGGAACTGGATTCAGAGATTCTGGTGGAAACATGACTGAGTATTTCTTCAGCGAACAACTGCCCCCTGTATATGAACCTCCTCCTATCGAACATGCACCCAACCCTACAGTTCGTGAAGAAAAAGATGTTAGAGACCAACTTTTCTAGTATCTAACCAGCAAGCGATGATGCAACCAACTTTGGATTACATTCCTCTGTTAGCTAGTAACGCAATTTTTATTTATTGCTATTAATTAACCAATGAGCCGCTTCCAATGCGTAGTAGGTGAGTATTCCATCAGCGCCAGCACGTTTAAATCCCAGCAAAGATTCTAGTACACAAGCCTCTTCATTCAGCCACCCATTGGCTGCAGCAGCTTTAAGCATGGCATATTCGCCACTGACTTGATACACAAATGTTGGAGCACCATATTTGTCTTTAACACGCCGCACAATATCGAGATATGGCATGCCAGGTTTAATCATAACCATATCGGCCCCCTCAGATAGGTCCAAACCTACCTCCCAGAGTGCTTCATTGGAATTTGCTGGATCCATTTGATAGGTATATTTATTCCCAGCTCCTAGGCTAGCTGCAGAGCCAACAGCGTCACGAAATGGACCATAAAAACTGGAAGCGTATTTAGCCGAATACGCTAAGATTCGTGTATGGATACAATTCTGACTATCAAGGCTCTCTCGAATTGCGGCTACACGCCCATCCATCATGTCCGATGGAGCGACAATGTCAGCTCCTGCTTGTGCATGAACAATCGCTTGCTGACATAGCACCTGAACAGTTTCATCGTTCAAAACATAGCCTTGCGCATCAATCAATCCATCTTGCCCATGACTGGTATAAGGATCCAGCGCTATATCAGTTATTACTCCAAGCTCAGGGAAATTCTTTTTCAAGAGCCGAATGGCTCGAGAAACTAATCCATCAGGATTAAATGCTTCATCTGCAGTGAGATTCTTTAGCTCATTATCAATCACTGGAAATATAGCTATAGCTGGAATACCAAGCTGCAAGCACTTTTCCGCCGTATATAATAATTTATCAATTGATTGTCTAACCACTCCAGGCATAGACGAAACATTCTCAACTTGATTCTTTCCATCCAATATAAAAACCGGATAGATAAAATCGCTAGATTGAAGATGGGACTCTCGGATCAAGCGTCGAGAAAATTCATTGCGACGTAATCGGCGCATTCTTTTTTGAGGAAATCGGTTATATAAGAACATAATAAAAAATTAAGAAACAGTTTAGCCAAGCCACTATACATTATATTTGTGATTTTACTTGTCCGTTACCCTACCCCCATTATAGGTAGTACCAAGTAATCACTAAATCTTCACGGCTACTCTATAACAACAATGAATTATAGCCTTTAAGATGCCTAAAATCTTAGCTTGACTCTCTTCCTCTTCCATTATTTTGTTACTAATCTCCTGCTTGATTAGCAATTGTATTCAACTAACTAATTTAATCTATCTTCAAAGAGCTATCCAGCTTTACAGCAGCTTATCTGTATTTAGAATACTATCACATGATGAGGAGAAAGAATTTTATCGAACATTTTTTTGAACTTATCGATGAATCATTTCTCATATAGTTGAAATAATGATTCAGATTCAGCGCTCGTTCTTTCCTCCCTAAGGCGAATGCTCTTTGTGTAAGGCAATTTCCCCAACCTCCTCCCCTTGGTTGGGGATTTTTTTATTTTATATACCCCATACCATACCTCTCTC
>WBZQ01001093.1_pt1 | contig 19426 bp, 13 predicted proteins | sample 5204251 | NCBI WGS metagenome assembly WBZQ01 (sample SAMN12412402, study PRJNA552823) | activated sludge metagenome | isolation source: activated sludge from nitrification reactor of wastewater treatment plant... | place: USA: Virginia | collected 2017-09 | reverse complement strand
ACCACGAGGGCGAGGCCGGCTGGACGTTCAACGGCACGGCGGAAAACGTGGCGGTTTACGGTACGCTCGACCGAAAAAAATACTTCCTCAACCCTGTGCCGGACGGTTCCGAGGGATGGGAAGCCAATCGGCCCGGCTGGTACAAACCCATCAAAGACCTTTTCGCCGAAAATCGCGTGACCACGTTTTTTCACGGGCACGACCATTTTTTTGCCAAACAGGACCAGGATTGCCTCATCTATCAACTTTGTTCGCAGCCGAGTTTGCCCAATTTCACCGGTCCAAGTCAGGCGGCCGACTACGGTTATTTTGCCGGACAAATCCTGCCGAATGCCGGGCATCTGCGCCTGACCGTCTCCCCGGACGGCGTGAAAACGGAGTATGTCCGGGCCTATTTGCCGGGTCAGGAAACGGCGACGCGGCACAACCGGGACGTCTCGGCGACCTATTTTACCGGTGCTGAAAATTGCTACGATTCGCTTTCGGTGAGTTCGCCCGTGCTTTGGAACGCCGATTATTCGGACGAGTTAATTTACCCAAACCCGTCGTCCGGGGAGGTAAAAATCGAGTTTTCGCTGGTGGGCACCGAGCGGCTCTACCTGGCGGTCTTTGACGAAAACGGACGGCTCGTGCGGCGTTTACTTGGGGGAGAGTTGGCTCCTGCCGGAAAGTTTCAAATCATTTGGGACGGGCGCGGCGACCTCGGGCAACGCTGGCCGGACGGGGTCTGTTTTTTCCGGATCACCGGGCCGAACAACGGTGTAAAGGGCGGGAAGATCGTTTTTTTTGGGGGGGGTAATGTTTTTTCTTTTTTCAGTTGCGGCGAACTATTTCATATCCCTTTGCGCAAGACACCGCCTCGCGCAAACGGGTTCGGGTTCATCCCGACCAATCAATCAAATGTTCATGCTTTCATCAACCGCCCCAGCAAGCGCGCGCCCGTGTCGGTCAAAACTTCCAAAAAATAAACCCCGGGCGGGAGCCGGGAAACGTCGAGCCGGGAAACGTCGGCGCGGTCCAAAGCCACACCGGCGTCCTTTCCCATTGCATCAAAAACCCGAACCTGCCTGACGCCCTCCGGCAAAAACACCTCCCCGGAGGCCGGGTTGGGGAAAATCCGCAACCCCCAATTGCCAGTCGGTTCGACCGTCGGAATAGTCGGGTCAAAAATGGTGATGCGCACCTTGCGGATACTCTCCCGGAAAACTTCAATCTGTGGAAGCACCACCAGATCGTCGGCCTGGACGGCGACCTGCCCGTTTTGCAAAGTCTGGCCGGAAGCCGCGTCTTTCACCACCCATTTCAAAGTCTGGCCCGTTTGGGGCTTGAAAACTTGCGGTTTCCGGATGGCCAGGTCCGCCAGCAGCGAATTGGACGGGCAGTTATCGTTGCCAAAAACGGCGTTCGATTCGAGCCAGGCCGTCGTTTGCCAGCCCACCGCGTTTTCCTGGGTGTTTTCCCAGCGGTGGTAGCCGCCCCAGGTGCCCCAGTCGTCGCCGACTCCGTTCGCGCCGGTACCCTGCGTGCCGTCGCCGGGGTCGTTGTTTTGGGGGTCGAGGCGGTGGTTGAAAAATCCGGGGAAGGAAACATCGGAGCGGAAATTAACCTCTTCGTAAGCGATGTCGTCCACGACGGTCTGCTCGGTCGGACCGTTGCCGTTCGTCCAGTGGTCGTCGAAGTCCACGCCCGTGTCGATGCCGTGCGCCCGTTCGCTCCAGGAGAGCTGCGCGCCCCAGCCGAGCGAGTCGGCAGCCCGAAACTGGGCGACCACGTCCTTATCCCATTCATTGCTGCCGCCAATGTCGTTTTTCGCGTGGTAATAACGCATCAGCGGCAGGTCGCGGAAGTTGGAAAGGCGGGTATTGTAGTCGGTCAATTGGTGAAAGACCAGCGTTTTACCCTCATAATCGGTCAAATTGGTGGGGAATGGCGTGGTCGTCGAGCCGTAGACCACGTCGATAGGGCCAGGTGGCTCGTCAGACGCACCGGCGTTGTTGAAGATGGTGGCCGAGGCATAGTGATCGGGGAAGGCCTTGGCCATCATCGTTGCCCCGCGCGAGCCCATGCTATGGCCGTTGATGTTGATGCGCAGCGGGTCGACGTGGTAGTTTTTGACCAGCCACTGGTCGATCCAGAGATACCGCCGCTGGGTGTAGTTGATCACGGTATCAATGACGGTCGGCGGCTCGCCGGTGAACGGGTCGTAGTTCTTCCGCCAGCCGAAGTGCTTCGACACACTCTCGTCTGCCGTCGGGTAAAAGGAGAGCAGGTAGCCAAAGAGGTCGTCGTTGTGGGCCACCAGGATGCCTTTTTCCGGGTTCAGCCGCACGTCTTGCCGACTGCCCGCGAGCGATTGCCGGGCGGAACCGCCGCCGCCGTGCAGCCAGACGGTGAGCGGGATGCCGGCCGTCGTATCCAAATCCATCGGGGCGGAGACGAGGAACATGCCCGGCATCCCGTTTTTGGCGGCGTTGGCCATAATGGGAAAATCCGGGCGGCCTTCCCAGTGATTTTGCCGCCCGTCGGACCACATATAAAAGGCAAAACAGCGGTAATTCTGATCGAAAGGCGAGAGGAACGTCGCCTGCAAATGACATTCCACCGGGTCGCCCGCAGGGTTGTATTGGAATTGAACGGCGTTTTGAGTCATGTTAACGCCTTGACTTACCGTGCTTTGCCCCCATGCGGTCACGGCGAAAAACAACTGTCCGGCCTGGTGGGGGGTGAAAACGAACAAGGCTTCGTCGGCTTTCAGTTGATAGACGCCGCCCTGCCCGTTCGGAATGCGATAGGTGGCGGCAGTGTCCACCTGCTGCTTCAAAGCCACGGGCAAATATTCTTCCCGGAACAGCCGGCCGACCATGACCGCATCGGCGGTGTTGCTGAAAGCGGTGGGTTTGGCCCAAATCGCGTAGGTTTCCGGGAGTGGTGTTGCAAAATTCCAGACGACCCACACCTGCCCGTCGGCGTACCAGCCGCGGACGTTGGTTTGGGCAAAAACAGCAACGGAAAAGGTGAGGGTGAGGAAGACGAGGGTAATGGTTTTTTTCATGGCAAACTGCTTTTTTTTAAAACTCCCGGGCAGTGAATCAGTTGGACGGTTTTGAGCCGAAGAGGTTTAAAAGGCGGAGTTTGTCATTTAAAATTTATCATTGTCCGGATGGCCTGGGCGTGACTGCTACCCTCGCGTGAGGCTTGAAATCACCCCGACAAATCAATGAAATTTTCACACTTTCACCAAACGGCCCAGCCAGCGCCCCCCTGCGTCCGTCAAAATTTCCAACAAATAAACCCCGGGCGGGAGCCTGGAAACGTCGAGCCTGGAAACGTCGGTACGATCCAAATCCATTCCGGCGTCCTTGCCCGTCAAGTCAAAAACCCGAACCCGCCTGACGCCCTCCGGCAGAAACACTTCCCCGGAAGCCGGGTTGGGGGAAACCCGGAAATCCAGGCCGGTCGAAAGTTGCGGTGAGGCCAGAACGCCCCCCGGAGAAAAGCGCAAAATCCGGGATGAAAACTTGAACTCGCCCACCCACAGCCGGCCTGACTCGGCCAGCAGCGCACCCGGCATGAACAGCCGGTTTTGCCCAATGGCGGGCCAGTGCGTTTGCAGATCGGGTTGCCCAAGCACAATGGCCTTTGCAGCGTCGCCCGCGTCGGCGATGTTTTTCCAAACCAGCACGTTGTGTCCGCCCTGATTGGCGACGGCCAGCGAGCCTTCGAAAGCGGCGGCTTCGGCAGGCAAATTGAACAGCCCGAAACCCGTGACGGTCTTCCAGGGTGACAGGTTCCCGGCGTAGAGTTCGGCGGTTTTGAAGATCAGCACCGCGGGCGGCGTTTGCTGGGCAACGCAGAAATAGGTGCCGTCGCTGGAAAGCCGCGCCAGTTGCACACCGGGGAGCGATATCGTGTGGGTCGGATCGACGCTCGCCGAGGCCGGGATGCCGTCTTTCCAAAGGTAAATTGTACCGCTGCGGTCGGCGAGGTAAAAGAAGCGGTCGTCGAGCGCCACACCCTTAAGGTCCAGGAGTTGCGCCGACCCGATGTTGCCGTTGAACAGCAGCGCCGGCGGCGCGGAGCCGAGCGTTTGGGCATCGGGCCAGACGGCCACGCGCTGCCCGCCGGCGAGCACCAACCGGTTTTGAAAACAGGCGTTGTCCCAGGCGGACAAACCCCAGTCCTGGGTCGAAACGACGGCATCCGGCATCGCCCCGGAACTGGTGGGCAGCGTATTGAAAATGTACAGCCGGCGGTCGAAATCGGAACTCACGAACAGCCGCGTGCCATCGGTGGACAGGGCCGGGTTTTGGATGTACCCAATCGAATCGAGGGTGTTTTTCAAAAAATCGGAGGCGCCGAGCGCAAAAACCGGCTCCGGGGCGGCTCCGGTCGGCGGCGCTTCGTAGGCCAGCACGTTGTTGCCGTTGTAATTGTTGACGAAAATTTTGCCCGCCGCCGCGACCACGTCCACGCCGTCGCCATTTTTGTAAAAAGCCGGGCTGACACTCGAAGCCGGGTTTTGCCCCGCGGAAGTCGGTACGTTTGGCCAGACATAGATGCTTTGCAGGCCGCCCGCCACGAGGCGGCCGTCGGGCAGTTTGGCGCCTTTTATCCATTCGTTCCGGTAAAAATCGAACGGCTGGTTGGCCACGCCCGGGTACGAATTCCAGAAAAAAGTACCCGGCTGACCGTTGACCTTGGCGTTGTGGTCGCCGACGAAAAAGAAGGTCGAGCCGTCGGTCGAGATGTTGCGGGGCGTGCCAAATTCGGGCAAATCAATCACATAATCAGGCGCCTGGTTGTCCGTCGTCGGCAGGGCGTTCCAGAACAGCAGGGCGTGGCCGCTCGTGGCGACCGCGGCGAGGCGTGTGCCGTCCGTCCAGACGCCCCAGGGCCAGCCCCAGGTTTGGGCCGCACCCGGCGGCGAGATGGCGGGCAATTCAATAGTGAGGTCGGCGGCCTGCGCGTTTTCGGTCGGCGGGTTTTTCCAGATCAGGATCCGGTCGTTGTCGGTGTCGGCCACGGCGAGGACTCCGTTGGCTGCGGCGGAGGCGTTGCCCGGCCAATTGAGTTGATCTTTGCCGCGTCCGGGGTCGTTCGAGTCGAAATCGGGTTGGCCGAGCACCAGGTCGGGCAGGTCGTTCCAGTTTTCAGGGGCAGTGTTCCAGACGAGGACGCGATTGTTGAACCGGTCGCAGACGACCAGGTTCTGCCCGTCGGAAGCCAGACCGTTCGGGTGATTGAAGCGCAACGGCCCGCCCGTTTGGTTGAAGCCGGGGCCGGAAAGCATCAGGTCGGCGTTTTGACCGGTTTGAAAAAAGGCCTGGGATTGAGCGGCGCGCACTGGCAGCAGCGCCAGCAGCAAGGCAAACAGTCTCATTTTATTCATCGGGAAAAGTCTGGCGCGAGCGGGGTTAAGAGACCGATTCTTCCAGCCGTTTCCATTCGAAATCCACGATGGCGCAGCCAAATTTGAAGATGTATTCGTGCATGCTGTGATCATCCATCATTCCGCCTTCGAATTCGGTGCCGTAGCTCGCCCCCGTGAATTGATGGGGCGCGGTATGCAAAAAACGGGTGGTGGCGTTCATCGCCATTTGCACCGACTCCATTTGATACCGGATATCCATCTTTTGCTCTTCGCTCAGCGCCTCCAATTCCACTTCCGGGCCTTCCACCGCCTCGTAACCCTGGTCTTCAGGAATGGTAATGTTGTGGAGATGATCGAATATGCGCGGGGCGAAGCCCAGGTGGTGAAAACCGAACATTTGGGGCGGCACCTGGGTGACCACATCCTGGTTGTTGATGTGCAAAAATGTTTTGGCCCCCAACAGGGCATTGTAAGCGTCTTTAAATTCCCGGTTGCCTACCCGGGGCGAACCGAACACATAAACCGCGGCTACCGGGCGACCGCTCAGCACAAAGCGATGGGCCGTCAGTTGCGCCAGCGCCGCCCCGAGGCTGTGCCCGCAGATAAACAGTTGTTTGTCCGGCCCCAGCGACGCCGTTGCAGCCTGCAAAGCAGGCCAAACGCTGTCCACGGCCTGCTGGAACCCCCGGTGCACGCGACCCTGGCCACCGAAGGCAGCGGTTTTGAAAAAGTTCAAATCCGACCAGGCATCGCGGCCGCTGCTGGTACCCCGGAAACAGAGTATTATATGCTTTCCCTTTGTCGCCACGAAGGCCTGGGTATCGGTCGCTGTATCTTCCACCCAGTGAAATCCTTCGTACCCCCGTTGGCGGAGCAATTGCTCGGCATAAGCCGGTTCAAAATAGGCCAGGTGCGAAAAGTCGGCCATCGTCATGGCATTGGGCAATACGTGCGCTTCGCTTTGTTCTTCAAATCCGAAGATCGTGGGCGGGATAATGTCGTTGCGGCCATAGCGCGCCCGGTTGATGCCCGGGCCGAGCCCCCGGAGCAGGCGGGCCGGGCTTTGGGCCGGATCCGTGCGCCAGGAGGAGTAAGGTGTTTTTTTGCCGTTCAGTTGCAATTCAACCGTGCCATCCATGGCTTGGCTCAGGCTCACGCCAATGGCCCGGGCATATCGCACCGCCGCGTCAAATACCTCGAACGCAGCGTCCCCTTGCTCCGGCAGGGGGCCGTCCGTGTTGACGACATAGTGCAAAAACAATTGGTCGAGCACCGTCTCCAGGTCATCGCCGCCGGTCACAGCCTGTTGGAGCGGGCGGCGAAAGATGAGCAATGACTCCGCTAACTTCCGGTTAAGGGTGTATATTTTGGCCAGTAAGGGGTTGGAGTCCGGCAAAAAAGCGACTGCGGACGCGATATGAGCGATGTCGGGTTGCTCAAGCGGCATCCCTTCCTGGAGTCGGGTTAACGCCGCTTGCATTTTTTCCTGGATGTCTGAAATCATATTGGGTTAGAATTGATTGGTTTTAGCATTCAAATGTCGAGGGCAGGCCTTTTCTGCCCGATAGACAGGCATAAATTTACGAGACCGATACTTTGTCCGTATTCATTTTTGAAATTACGCTTATTCTTGTTGTATCCATTGATACTTTCCGTTTTTAAGATAAATAATGCCGCCTCCGCAACCTTCTGATACGTGAACATAAATTCCTTCATTAATAAGCGTTATTTTGTCTTCTTCTTTAATTTTCTGTTGCTCTTCTTCTGTCATAATTTCTCCTTCTTCATTTACATTGCTCCAATATTTTTGATTTTTAGGTACTACTTCAAACGTACCGACCCAATCAAAGTCGTCGAACCCCTGCCCCAAAACATCTTCTCCAAGACCCAAAATATCAATTTTCCCTTTTTTCCCAAAGGTAATTCGCAATCCGCTTTTTTGGCTTTTGCTGTTTATGACTATTTCAACGGTTTCACTCAATCCGTCTCCGTCCAAGTCACAAGTTATTTTATTCTTTTGATGTGTTTGCGATAAAATAACTTCTTCTTTATCATTTGCCTGTGGTTGATTTTGGGGTTCATCTGTTTTAATCGTTTGGCGCTCTTTTTCTTGTTTTGGCTTATTTATACAATAAGAAAAGAGCAGGATAGAGGCAAAAAACAATATTTTTCTCATTGGTGCAAGTTAAGTAGTTCAAGCCATGCCGATGGCGGATTTTATATTGTACGCTCACGAGGGGGCTATTTTTTTATTAACATTCTGGTTTGTTTGTCGGGCAAAGCCCGGGGGATGGTACACGCGAGCATCAGCTAAAAACAACAAATCCGGTTTTTGGGTTTGCAATATTACCGACGGTTCCATTGCCTCGACAAACAACTTGTTTGGTTTTTATTATATATTTTCTATTTCATCTATTGTTAACCCCGTTATTTCTGATATAAGTTTAACATCCAAACTTTTCGCCTTCATTTGCCGGGCAATTTCTATATTGCGCTCTTCCTTACCCTCCGCTTTACCCTCTGCTTTACCCTCCGCTTTACCCTCATCGAACGAAGTATCCACCACATTTTTTAAATCGCGGTAATACTTCAGACTCTCCTCGTATTTGTTTTTTTCATCGGCTGTGAACTTTGCTATCTCGGCAGCCTCGAACAGTTTGTGAAATACCCTGTCCTGTAGTGCCTGAGGGCGATTTTGGAGATACGGCAATTGTTGCAGCACATACATCCACTTGTCAAAGTTGGTTTTCAAGTCGCTCTCGGCTTTACCGAAGTTGGGCATTTCCAAGGTGACGTCTTTGATTTTATGCCTTCCTGGCAACACCTGGTTCAAAAAATCAATCAGCAGGTCTTTGTTCGGTTCGGAGCCGAACAGCTTTTTGAAACCAAAATCTGTAAACGGGTTAATATATTTGTCCTGGAGCGACATAAAACGATCTTTTGGGTACAAAAATACGGAAAATAGAGATGCTTTGTAAGTGTTTCCTCCCAATTTTCAACATATTTTGTTTTAACCTGCGGACCCAATTAAGTGAACCCCTTCTTAAGTAAAAACCTGGAAACAGCGGGAGGTGATCAATGCATTTTTTATTTTCTTGTTGCCACGGTTGGTTGGCTTACTGCCGTGCCGCTGTGCGTTGGGTTTGCGGGCCGGCTGTTCGGCGGTATGGACAGCAAGCCGTTGATGGCAGTCTTTATTTTGCCAGTTTATTGGCTTGTGACCTCATCGAAAAGTCGGCAAAAGTTACCACCTACTATTTTTATTATTTCATCCTCGGTAAAACTCACTTCCATCATTGCCTTTGCTATCGTGGGAAAGAAACCATCTGGTTGATTTTCCCATGCAACATTTGTTTTCCCACCAATACGTTCGTTCGAGCCTTCGGGAATTGCCATTTTAGTATCAGTTCCAATACAGACGTGGTCAGTCCCGACGACATCAACCATTGCTCGGATATTTTGAGCATATTCAAGCGGCGAACTGGCAAGGTGCGTCCAAACACCAATAAGGCCACCAGCATCTGCTACAATTTTTGCCTGTTCCTTACTAATTAGTCTTGGCATCATCATTTTAGCCATCCTTTCATCCGTTCCTAATCTTGAATCAAGTCCTGTGTGAGAGATTAACAACGGCTTTCTGGAAACTTCAAGCGCATCATTAATGGCGGAATTACTACAATGGGTAAGGTCAACAACAATACCGAGTCTGTTGCATTCTTTAATTATGGTTTTGCCGAATTCCGTAAGCCCTCCGAACTTGGGAGGGTCGGTGTAAATATCGCCCAACGGCACAGAAAATTGATTGTCGTGCAGCAACCCTAAAAGTCTTAACCCTCTATTATATGCAATTTCCAACCGTTCAGTTTTCCCTTCTAAAAAATGACCTCCTTCTACTGATTGAATGACAATAGGCTCATTCGCTTTGTGGGCTTTTTTTAAATCTGAAAGATTCAGTGCACGTTTTATATTGTTGTTTTCCAAAATAGCATCCATGCCATCTAAACCTGTCAAAAATCTTTGATATGGTTCGCCTTCCTTTGTTAGTTCTGGGCGGTCAACGGCAAATGTCATGCAGATGGCTGATAAACCTGATTTTTTTAGTTCTCGCTGTAAATCCACTTTCAAGTTTAGGATTTCACTGGCGTTAAATGGCATATCTATATGGTTGTGGGTATCTATTCCTATTGTATTGGTCAAAATATTGGTCATTGGACTGACCTTTTTCGTACTCACACAAGAGGGTGTTAATGGGCTAATTACCAAAACGGAACATACACCTGCCATATTCTTGACAAATGTTCTTCTTGGCCATGCTTTTTGATTATTCCTATTTTGCATTTTTTATTTTTTGTTACTGCCATCTACTTCTTACCCGCACCCCACGACCATCCCAAAACCCGCATTGCGCCTTTCCCTGCTTTTTACTCACTTATCCCGCATTGCGTCTTTTTACTTAGTCGTCCATTGCGGGTAAGTAACCTATCAAAACAACCCGCCCCCTGAGGACGCACATCTCGTGTGCAGGCACCAGGGGGCGGTTATTATTTCAAAAACAGGTAGGAGATCATCGTGGCAAGGGCTGATGGCAACAAATGTAAATGGTCTGTTGCGAAGAATGCAAACACCTGATTCGTTTTTTCAGATCCAATCCAAATTTTTTACGGCCGGAGCACTATGAAGAAGGCCCGGCTCAAATATCCGGGTCGTCCGGCGGGCTTTTGATCTTGTCCCGGCCTTATTTACCCTTGCGCATCCTTTTGGGCCCGGGCAAACAATTCCTGTACACTATGTCCACCATACTACCCGCCGTTCGATCCTTCGACTTGCCCGGCTTTTGCAGTTCCCTCCGCTGCGCTCCGGGATGACAAGCCAAAGCCTGGCTTTTCTTCATACTGCCCGGTGAAAGGCCCGTGCCTGCGCCCGGTTCCTGTAGGGAAGGCTTGATGAAACAACCGGAATAGACCTAACCGGACCAACCTGTCAATAATCAAACCGGGCAGCCAACCGTGTCCCCACGACCAACTGCCCGGCCCAAAAACCTGGAATATAACCGAATGCCCAACCGTACGCCCAGGTCGTCGGTCGTCAGTCGTACCTCGTCACCCCTTCCACCGCACAAACGCCTCCATAGCCTCGTACTCCGCCAGGCCCAGCGCCCGGTACGTATCGGCCAGTTCCTTGTTGCGGTCCTCGGCGCGCTGCCAGAACTCCCGGTTGTCGTCGCCGGGGAACGGCGGGCGGTCCTTCTGGCTCTGGTGCATGAAGATGGCCTGGCGCTTGCGGCGCAGTTGCTGCGGGCTCATCGGTACGGCCATTTCGATCTCGTGCACCGCCCATTCGTGCCAGGCGCCGCGGTACATCCACAGCCAGCAGTCTTTGATCCAGGGTTCGTCTTTGAGGGCGTGGAAAGCGCCGAAAATGGCGTCGAGGCAGACGCGGTGGGTACCGTGCGGATCGGCCAGGTCGCCGGCGGCGTACACCTGGTGGGGCTTCACCTGTTCCATCAGTTCGGCCACGATGCGGATGTCGTCCTCGCCGAGCGGCTTTTTGCGGCTGCGGCCGGTCTCGTAGAAAGGCATGTCGAGGAAGTGGATCTGGCTGTCCTGCAAGCCGGTGAAGCGGGCGCCGGCCCGGGCCTCGCCGCGGCGGATCAGTCCCTTGATGCTGCGCACTTCGGGAATGTCGTCGGCGCTGCCGTCCTTGCTGTTCAGGAACCGGATGACCTTCTCGTACATTTTGCGCTCCTCCTCGCTGATGCTGCCGTGGCGCTCCGAAAATTCGAGCATGAACTCGGCGTAGCGCAGCGCATCCCAGTCGTGCACGGCGATGTTGCCGGAGGTCTGGTAGGCGACGTGTACCTCGTGGCCCTGGTCGACCAGGCGCTGGAAGGTGCCGCCCATGGAGATGACGTCGTCGTCGGGATGCGGGCTGAAGAGGATGACCCGTTTTTTGGCCGGTTTGGCGCGTTCGGGACGGTTGGTGTCGTCGGCGTGGGGTTTGCCGCCCGGCCAGCCGCTGATGGTGTGCTGGAGCCGGTTGAAGATGCGGATGTTGAGTTCGTAGGAGTTGGCTTCCTCGATGATGAGTTCGCTGAGGCCATGCTCGTTGTAGTCCTCGTCGGTGAGTTTGAGGATGGGCTTGCGGGTCTGCTGGGCCAGCCAGACCACGGCTTTGCAGATGAGGTCGTCCGACCAGTTGCAGGTGCCGGCCAGCCAGGGCGACTTCATTTTGGTGAGTTCCTCGGCCGCGCTTTTGTCGAGCACCACCTTCACGTTGGGGTGTTTCTGCAGGAACGAGGCCGGCACGGAGTGGCTGATCTCGCCCTCCACGGCCTGCTGGATGATCTTGGCCTTGTGGGTGCCCCAGGCCATGAGGTATACTGTGCGGGCCTTGAAGATGCTGCCCACACCCATGGTGATGGCGCGGTAGGGCACGTCGTCCTCACTGTGGAAGTCCTTGATGGCATCGTGGCGGGTGAGGTGGTCGAGGCGCACCATGCGGGTCTGCGAGGTTTCCCAGGCGCCGGGCTCGTTGAAGCCGATGTGGCCGGTGCGGCCGATGCCGAGCACCTGGATATCGATGCCGCCGGCCAGGTCGATCAGTTTTTCGTAGCGCTCGCAGAACTCGGCCACTTTTTCCAGGGGCACGGTGCCGTCGGGGATGTGGATGTTCTCGGGCAGGATGTCCACGTGGTCGAAGAGGTATTCGTGCATGAAGCGCCAGTAACTCTGCTGGGCCGCCCGGGGCATGGGGTAATACTCGTCGAGGTTGAACGTGATGACGTTCTTAAAACTCAGGCCTTCATCCTTGTGCAGGCGCACCAGTTCCTCGTACACCCGGATCGGCGTGCTGCCGGTGGCCAGGCCGAGTACGATCTTTTCGCCTTCCTGCTGACGCTGGCGGATGGCCAGTTCGATGGAGCGGGCCACCGAGCGCGAGGCTTCCAGGGCGTCGTCCCAGATCTTCACCGGCATTTTTTCAAAGGACTTGAGTTCGTATTTGAGGTAACCGGGGGCCGTTGTTTCTTTCTGATTCATTTTCGAGATGTATAGATTGAAAATCTTTTTCGCCACAGATTTGCACAGATTTAGTAACGCTCAAAAAATAAGTTACCGATTTAGCCGGGCAAACGTTTACTAAACCTTGCAGGTTTAGTAAACGTTGTCGCGAAGTTATTTTTTGAGCGTTTCTTACACAGAAAAATGCTGCGGTACCATTCTGTGCAAATCTGTGCTAATCTGTGGCCCCACTTTCTTTGCAAAAGTTCCGGGTCAAAAGTAAGGGCTGTTTTTACAACCGTGTGCGCACACGGCAAAAAAAATTTCTCCTGTGTGCGCACACAGTTTAAAAACGTTCCGACTTTTGGGGCCGCTATTCGTTAGCCGGCCAACATGGTGAACCGTCGCATCCGCATCAAAGACATCGCAGCCCAGACCGGCGTGTCCATCGGCACGGTGGACCGCGTATTGCACAACCGGGGCAATGTGGCGCCCGAGGTGCGCGAGCGCATCCTGCGCGCGATGGAGGAGATGGGCTACGAGCCGAACCTGATGGCCCAGTCGCTGGCCAGCAAGCGCCGTTCGCTGCGCATTGCCGCCATCCTGCCCGGCTACCAGGGCGATCCCTACTGGGAGCAACCCAAGGAGGGCGCCGAACGGGCCGCAGCGGCGGTGCGCCACTACGATGTGTCGGTGGAATTTCATTTTTTTCCGCTGTCCGACCCGGCCGCTTACCTCGGCATCGTCAAAAATGTGCTGGAAACCCGGCCCGACGCGGTGCTGTTCACCCCGCTGTTCCGGCAGGAATCGGAGTACCTCATCGCCGAAACCACCCGGCTGGGCATCCCCAAGGTCATGATCAATACCCTGATCGAAGGCACGGACGCCCTGTGCTACGTCGGCCAGGACTCCTACCAAAGCGGCGTTCTGGCCGGGCGGCTGCTCAACTTCGGCCTCAACGACGGCGACCACGCCATGGTGCTCAACCTCGACTACGCCGTGTCCAACGCCCGGCACCTGCTCGACAAGGAGCGCGGCTTCAAGGACTTTTTCAAAGGGGTGGAACACAAGGCGATCCACATACATTCTTCGGTGTGTGAAAATTTCGACGACCCGGCCGCATTGCGGCTGTGGGCCGCCGGGCAGTTTGAGAAATACCCGCGCCTGAACGGCTTTTTCGTCACCAACTCCCGCGCCTACAAACTGGTGCGCGCCCTCGACCCGGACCGCCAGCAGCGGGTCAAGATCGTCGGCTTCGACCTGATCGAACCCAACCTGGCCCTGCTGAACGAGAACAAGATCCAGTTTCTCATCAACCAGAACGCCCGGCAGCAGGGCTACCTCGGCATCCTGTCCATCGTCAACCGCGTCATCCTGAAAAAGGAGACCGAGTCCGTCCGGTATTTGCCGCTGGACGTGGTGGTGAAAGAAAACGCGGAGTACTACCTGCAGCGCATGTTGGAGTGGCCGCTGGCGGTATGGTAAGGACAGTTATCAATTCATCTCCACCTTCGCCGCCTCGGTCAGGCTCTTCTTCCGGGAAGCCCGTTTATAGCGGTCGCGGATGAACTGCAGCGCCGGTTTTTCAATCAGGAAAGTAATGAGCGAGGCGATCACAATGACGGTCGGCAGGCACACGGCGAATACGCTGACCCAGAAATTCACCCCCAGCGCAGTCAGGGCCGGGATGATGAGGTGCACGCACACGAATTTGTGGACCAGGTACAGGCTGTAGGAAATGTTGCCGAGGTAGACGGTAGCCTTGTTCACGATGTGCATCGGCACGTCGAAGGCGTACAGGGAAAAAACGCTGAAATAGAGCGCCAGCATGGCCGCGTATTCCACCTGGGAAATATAGAGGTAGGACGTGCCGCCGTCGGCGTAGAGCACGACCTGCGACACGAAACAGGCCGCGAGCAGGGGCACTTTGTAGAGTCGCCTGCCCTGGTTGAATTTGATCTTGTAGAACAGAATACCGGCAAAAAAGAGCGGGAAGTGGTTGATCAGGCCGCAAAGGCCACGGGAGAACTTGAAGATCAGTGGCGCCGCCTGGCTCAAAACGTAATGGTTGAGCAGCACGAAAGCCAGCCCGGCCACCCCGATCACCGCGATGTTGCGCAGTTGTTTGATCGAAAAAACCAGCAGCATCACCACGTAGAACTGCATTTCGATCAGCAGCGTCCAGTAGGGTTCGTCGAGGTTGGGGATCTTGAAATACCACTGGATCATGGTCATGTTGCCGAGGTACTGGCCCAAAAGTCCCGACATCGATTCATCGTGCAGCAGCCGGTACAGCGCCGTCATCAGGGCGGTGAAGGTCACTACGGTCCAGTAAGTCGGGAAAAGCCGGGAAAAGCGGCTGACCACGAAGTCTTTCCAGTTTTTGGTGCCCGACAGGGTCAGGAAGATCACGAAACCGCTGATGATGAAGAAAAAATCAACGCCGGTCACGCCGTATTTGAAACCCAGGTGCATCTCCGGGCGGTCCATTGTAAAATGAAAGAGCACCACCATCAATGCGGCGATGCCCCTCAAAGCGTCCAGTTCCAGCAGTCGGATTTGCGGTTTGGAAGTTCCCATAGGCTGAGGCTTTGTCATTCAGGTCAGCAGTTTTTTACAGCCCAATTGACAAATACCATGCACGGGGGCAGGCTGTTACTATGCTTAGCCGCATTTTGTCGCCTGGACGACAAAATCAGGTCGGATGCTGCCGAAAAATCAAAGAATCGACCGGACTGGACAACAAGATTCAACCCCGGATCGCATGACTCGGCCTTTCTGCGATCAACCCGATCAAATGCCGGGCTAAAGCCACAGGTCGTCGGTCGCAGGTCGTCGGTCGCAGGTCGCAGGTCGTAAGTCGTAAGTCGTCAATCCCGCTTCCCGATGATCTCCACAAACACCCCGTCCGGGTCATTGACCATGATGAGTTCGGTGCCTTCGCCCATGTCGACGGGGGTTTTGCCCAGCAGGTGAATACCGCGCTGCTGCAGGCGTTCCCGGATGCCTTTGGCGGAGGGCACTTCGAAGGTGAGATACTTCACGCCGGGCGTTTCGTTGATGAATTTCTGGCGGGCCGTAACGGTGGAGTCGCTGCAACAGGCCAGTTTCAGGGTGGTGCCGCCGGGAGCGTTGTCCAGTTTCAGCGTTCTGACTTTAAAGGCTTTGCCGTCGGACAAGGCAGCGTCGGTGCTGAACTGCCCGTCGACCTCGAAACCGCCGGTTTCCTGCATCCCGATCACGTTTTTATAAAAATCCAGCGACCTGTCCAGGTTCGAGCAGACCAGACCGATCTGCAATTCACCTTTTTCGGACAAGCCGCCGGGGGGGGTACTATTACAGGATAAAACAATGAGTAAAAGCGAAAGGCAAACGAGTAAATCGAGGTTGAGGAGTCGCAGAGGTGTTTTTTCTAGTCTCATTTTCAACATTTTGGCGCGAAAATGAGAAAAAAGCGGGTAAGAGTTGATGGGGTTGATAAAAGTTGACGGGATTGACTGGGGTCCGTCTCTTGAATATGCCGTTTTGGAGCCGCGTCAACTATATCAACCCGCATCAACCACACAACCTTATCTTACATTTTTACGAAGCGTTCGGCACTGACACGCTTATCGCCTTCCATAAGCAGCAGGACGTACATACCGGCCTGCAGGCGCGAGACGTCCAGCCCCTGTTGTTCCTGGATAAGGGGCTGGCGGAGCACGACACGGCCGGCCACGTCGGTCACCAGTACTTCGGTAGCGGCGGTAATGTTCCCGGTATAGTTCAGGGTCAGGGTTTCGGCGGCCGGGTTCGGGTAGAACCGGAAATAACTCAGCGTCACGTTCGGCAGGGCCGCTTCATTATTTGCCGGGTTTTCAAGTCCGGCCGGCGTGGTCAGGTCTTTGTTCGCGGAGTACCCGGAGCAACTGGCCTTCACCCGCCAATGGTAGGCGGTGGAAGGCAGCAGCCCGCTGATCGTTACCTGCGTGGCCCCGATGGTACCCAGTGTGTACCAGGTGCTGGAGTTGGCGTATTTGATCTGCAGCGTGTAACTGCTGGCTCCGCTGACGGCCGACCACGAAATAACGGCTGAAGTGGCTTTTACCGTAAGGTTGTTGAGGACCGAAGGCGGGGAGCAACTGCCCCCACCGCCGCCGGCCGCCAGGGTGGTAAAGGTGGCCGTGGCGGAATAACTGGTCGAGCAGTTGGGTTTCACCCGCCAGTTGTAGGCCGTACCCGCGCTCAGGCTGCCCAGGGCGTAACTGGTCGATCCGGTGGTGCCGGCGGTTTGCCATACCGTGGCAACGCTGGTTTTGTACTGCACGGTGTAACTCGTGGCCCCGGCCGATGCCCCCCAGTTCAGTTGGGCGGAGGTGGTAGCGATATTGGTCGTGCTCAGGTTGACCGGAGCGGCACAGGCAGCGCCGCCGCCACCGCCGGTGGTGGTAGTGAAGTTGGCCGTAGCGGAATAGTTTGAGCAGTCCGTTTTCACCTGCCAGTTGTAGGCGGTATTGGCCGCCAGCCCGGTCAGGTTGTAGGTCGGAGAGGTGGTCGTTCCGGCGGTGAGCCAGGTCGATGAAACACTGGTTTTGTACTGCACCGTGTAATTCGTGGCCCCGGCCACCGCGCCCCAGGAAAGCGTAGCCGAACTGCCGGTAATATTGGTCGTACTCAGGCCGGCCGGTACGTTGCCGGAGGCGCCCAGGCAGGTAGCGGCCGCCACGCGGTCGCGGATCCGGTTGCCGGGTTGCGTCCCGAAACCGTTGTTGAAATTGATGCCGTAGCCGGTCAGGTGGCAGTAACTCATGATGGTGCCGCCGTTGGTGGGCGCCGGGCCGGGGGCGCAGCCGCCTTCGGTGGTGTAGCAGTTGTCGAGGGCTCCACCCGTCCAGTTGCAGGACTGGGTGTGCCAGGAGCCGAGGTTGTGACCCAGTTCGTGCGTCACCACTTCCACCGTCCAGGAGTAGGTCGGCACATTCTGGTAGGAATTACTGATGGCGCTTACACCAAAAGCATAACTTTTAAAACAGATCACGTCGAGGTAGGCGATGCCGCCGCCCAGACTGCGCGTGGACAGGAAATGGGCGATGTTGCCGGTGAAATTGGTGCTGCGGGTGGTCCGGAAGGCGTTGAGCACCGAACTGGTGCTGCTATAGCCGGCGTAGGGATCGGGGGAGGTCCAGACGTAGATCTGCGAAATGGCGACGCCGACGTTTTCGTTGGCGTACAGGGTAGCGACCTGGTTGAACACCGCAGTGACGTAGTTGGTCACGTTGGTCGTGTTCGAGCCCTTGTCGGTGAACATTTTGTAATCGCATTCAAAATAAATGGGCACGGTCTTGCACCCCACCCCGCGGTCCGCCGCTCCGGTTTCTTCGCCGGTAGCGGGCGGTACGGCCTGGTCGTCGGCAAAACAGTTGAACGGCGAGTTTGCCTTCAGATCCTGCCGGCGGTAGAGGATATGCTGCCGCGTGGCGCCTTCCAGCCGGCCCACTTCGTACGAGCCGGTTTCGTCGGTGATCATGGCCGCAATTTCGTCGCCGAACACGCTGACGGCAGCCAGGGAGTGGGGATTGCCGCGCACGATGCCGCGGTAGTGCACACCCGCTTCATACGGCACATTCTCCCGGGCGTCCGTGCCCAGGGTGCCGACCGTAAAGCCGGGGGCCAGAAGGTCCACTTTTACCAGTTCGAGTTCAAAATTTTGCCCATAGGCATTGGGAATCGTGAAAGTAAGGGTTAAAGGGGCGGTTTGCCGGAGTTCATTCAGCGCATTCAGATCGGGTTCGAGGATGGTGGCATTATCTACGGTAGATTGTAGATCGGTTCTTTCCTGCGTCTGCGTCAAAGCCTGTACCTCCCGGAAATCTCCGGACAACCGGTAACTTTCCAGCCATTCCGCCACGCGGTTGGCGGGTTGGGCGGAAGAAGTTGCGGGTTGGAAAAGGAAAACGGCCAGGGCGATGCCGAAAGAACGAAGGCTGATTAAAGCAAATCGATTCATAACGAAAACTGTGTGTAAGAAAGGTGAAAAGATCAGAATTTGGATGAGGATTAAAGGGGGACGAACGTGTAGTTGCGGGAAAGCAGCGGGCCGGACTGCCGGCAGTTGCGCTTCGCCCGAAATAACCGCAATGATTACTTTCGCGCATGTTTAACCTGAATGCCCGACTTGTCAAGGAACTTCCCGAAGGTCTCGCCCTGGCGCAACGCGGTTTGTTCTACGCCGACGCCCTGTTCGAGACCATGCGGGTTTTCGGGGGGCGCATCCCGCTGCTGGAGCGGCACTGGGCGCGGCTTTCACGCGGCTTGGAGATGATGCGGTACCGGATACCGCCGGACTGGTCGGCGGCTTTTTTCCGGGAGCAGATACTCCGGATAGCCCCGGCCAATGCCCGGGTGCGGCTCACCGTCTGGCGCGCGCCGGGAGGCTTGTACCTGCCCGAACAAAACGAGCCTCAATTTCTCATCACCGCGGGTGCCCTGGGGTCGGATGTTTTCGAGTGGGATCCGGTTGGTCTTCATGTCGGCTTGTGCGAGTCCGTTCGGCTTCCGGTGGACCGGTTGTCGGGGTTAAAGACCCTGAACGCGGCACGCTATGTAGCGGCGGCGCAGGAAGCGCAGGAGAGGGGTTGGGATGACGCGGTCCTGCTGAACGTTTACGACCGCATTTGCGAAGCGACGGGCAGCAACATCTTCTGGTTCGAAGGCGATACGCTGTGTACTCCGCCGCTTTCCGAAGGCTGTGTAACCGGCGTGATGCGGGAATTATTGCTGGCCTTAACACTTGACACCGGCAACAGGGTACAGGAAAAACCCCTTACTTTCGTCCGGCTCCCGGACGCCGGCGAGGTGTTCCTCACCAACGCCGTCCGGGGCATACGACCGGTACGTAAATACGAGGGAAAGGTGTTCGCATCGCACAAAACAAAATTTTTACACGAATTAACGGCAGGGTATCTGGCGAAGCAAAACAGCCCGTAACACTACACCTGCGGCACCGGGCCATGGCCCGTATTTTTTGCTAAAACCACGTTAATTTTTTTTCATCCACACCACAAACTTTAACACTTGG
>WBZQ01001092.1_pt1 | contig 19431 bp, 20 predicted proteins | sample 5204251 | NCBI WGS metagenome assembly WBZQ01 (sample SAMN12412402, study PRJNA552823) | activated sludge metagenome | isolation source: activated sludge from nitrification reactor of wastewater treatment plant... | place: USA: Virginia | collected 2017-09 | reverse complement strand
CGGTGACTGTTCTGCTCAGGGAAGATTTTGGAATGCGGGTCATGGAGGGCGGGGCACGCCTCTTTTGTGGAAACGCCCGGACTTGGAAGTTTTTAGTGGCGTGAATATTCCCTGCCACGGCGGCACGAGGCAAGAGCCATGCGCGCAATTTTCATGGTGCCAAAGGCTCGCCCAGTGCCTGTGCAATGGCGCTGAGTCGGGTTTGGTGCACTTGCTGGGCAATGTGCTTGCCATCCGTGGTTTTAAGTTGTTGGGCCACGGCGCCGGCGTTCACGCTTGCCGCAGCGGCCCGCACGAGGCGCCATCGCGCCGTGTCCACTTGATCGGTGAGATGGATCGCTTGCAGCAACAGCTCAAAGCGCTGCGCACGACGCAATGCGTCAGCACGCTCTAAGACGTCTAGGCAAAACTGGGCGGGAGGCTGCGGTTGCGTCAACGCGGCGCGCAGGCAGCGCAACAATCGCGCCAGATCTAGCGCGTCAGCATCGACACGCAGATGCGCAAGCCAGGATTCAAAACCCGACGACTCAAAACTCGTGCCTGCGGCGGTAGACAAGACGGCAAAGCGCACTGGCCAGGGCTCGGCCGCTTGTGCCGCCGCGTCCAGTGCAACACAGGCGCGTGGCCAGCGCGCTTCATCGGCGATGAGCTCTGGGTACAGGCGCGCCAGTGCGCCGCACTCATGCAACACATCCAGCATGCGCGAGGGTTTGATCTCCATGAGGCCACGCCGAAATTCCTGCATGACGCGCTCGGGGACCAGGGCATCGGCTTCGCCCGCATTCACCATTTGACGCATGAGGGCCAAGGTTTCGGGGGCTACGGTGAAATCGGGCCAGCGCGCAGCAAAGCGCGCCACACGCAAGATGCGCACGGGGTCTTGCGTAAAAGCCGCGCTCACATGCCGTAACACACGTGCTGCGATATCACGCTGGCCGCCGAACGGATCAATCAAGGTGCCATCGACGTCCTGCGCAATGGCGTTGAGGGTCAGATCGCGTCGCGCGAGGTCTTGCTCCAACGTCACATCAGGCGCGGCATGGAACACAAAGCCGTGATACCCCGGCGCTGTCTTGCGCTCAGTGCGTGCGAGCGCGTATTCCTCGCGGGTGTCGGGGTGCAAAAACACCGGAAAGTCGCGCCCCACGGGTTTGTATCCAGCCCCAACCAAGTCTTGCGGCGTAGCCCCTACCACCACCCAGTCGCGATCCTTGACGGGCATGCCCATCAAGGCATCACGCACACTGCCGCCTACGGCATAGATCTTCATAAGAAACAATCGGGGTCAGATGAGAATTATTGTTGCGGCGCAAAAATAATTCTCATCTGACCCCGATTTTTTCATTCATTAAGTGAGGCCTCGACCCAATCTTTCATGGCGGGTATCGAGAGCATGTGCTCACACCAGTTTTGCAGGGCGGCGGGGATGTGTAGGCCGTAGGTCACAAAACGTGTGATGACGGGAGCAAAAAAACTGTCGGCGATGGAGTAGTTGCCAAACAGGAAGGGGCCGCCGGTTACGTCGAGCGCTTCGGTCCAGATGGCTTTGATACGGGCGAGGTCGGCGGCCACGTCTTCGCGCATGAGGGCGGCCCGACCTTGCTCGGGCAGGCGTGCGCGCAGGTTCATGGGCAGGTGCGTGCGCAGCGCGACAAAGCCCGAGTGCATTTCTGCTACGACGGCGCGTGCCTGGGCGCGCAAGCCTACGTCGCGGGGCCAGTATGAGCCGCCCAGGTACTGCTCGTTGATGTACTCACTGATGGCCAGTGAGTCCCATACATGCAGCGCACCGCCTTCGACACTGACGCTGTGGTCAATGAGGCATGGCACTTTGCCGCTGGGCGAATACGCCAGGATGTTGGCTTGCGTTTGAGGGTGTCCCAGGGCGATGGGCTGGACCTTGAAGCTCAGGCCAGCATGCGCCAGCGTGAGCCATGCGCGCAGCGACCAGGAGGACAGGTTCTTGTTGCCGATCACCAGGGTCAGTTCCATGAGGCGCCTTAAAAAATGGAGGGAGGCAATCTTTATCGGCGGGCGTGCGCGCGCCAGTAATCGAGTCGTTCATGCCGACCCAGCCCCGAGAGCATGTGTGCCGCTTGAACGCGTAAAGGCAGCAGTTGCATCCCAAGCTCGGGAGCGGGCAGGTACGGCTGGTGAGTGGCTATGTTGTCTCGCGCAAGGGAATCGAGGCTGTCGCGCGAGAGCAAAGTAGGGCCAGGCAGGTGTTCCATGAGCGCGGCCTGTGCGTAGGCCAAGGTGTCAGAAAGGGCGATCACCCGACGTGGGTGGCCGCTGGCGCGAGCGGCAAATTCCACCACCTCGCGCAGCGAAAAAATTTCGGGCCCACATAGTTCATAGGCTTTGCGATAACTCTGTGGGCGGTCGAGCGTGTTGGCCAAAGCCGCCGCCACATCAAACACCGATACGGGCTGCACACGCGCATGCGCCCGGCCTACCGGTAGCACCGGGGCCACACGCGCCAGTGCAGCAAATAGGTTGAGGAAACGGTCTTCTGGCCCAAACACCACGCTGGGTTGATAGAGCGTCCAGTCCGCGGCGCTTTGACGCACGACGGCTTCGCCATCGCCGCGGCTGCGTTGGTAGTGCGAGGTGCCGTTACGGTCGGCACCCAGCGCGCTCATGTGGAGGACGCGTTTGACCTTGGCCTTGGCCGCAGCTTCCATCACACGTCGTACAAAGTCCACGTGCACCCGTTGAAACTCGGCAGGTGTGGCGTGCAGCACGCTGATCAGGTTGATGACGGCGTGTTGCCCTGCCATCAGACGCGCCAGCACACCGGGCTCAAACACATGCGTTTGTACGACCTCAACCGTGGGTAGCAGGAACAGATGTTTGGCGCGTTCACGTCGCCGAGTGGGCACCACGATTCGGCAGCCCTGTGCGGCCAGACGCGCGACTACATGCCGCCCCACAAAGCCTGAACCGCCTAGCACGAGGATGTTTTTGTGGTTCACGCTGTCACCTGAAAAAAGTAGAAAGCAAGAAAGAAAAACGCAGGCTGCACATGCTAATGGCAGGCCGCGGAAAAGATCGAGGGGCTTGAAGTGAAAAAACTATGGCAGCTCGGAGGTTTCTGCTCGCTTGGGTTCAACCTGGCCGAGGCGTGCACGCAGCGAGGGTACCCGGCCATCGCCCAGCACCGCGTAGTAAATGACGGCATTGGCCAGAACGCGTTTGACGTAATCGCGCGTCTCATTGAACGGGATGGTCTCGGTAAATATGGCCCCTTCGACAGGTCGCGCCAGCGATGCACGCCAGGCGCGTGAGCGCGACGGCCCGGCGTTGTAGGCCGCCGTGGCCAGCACGGCGCTGCCATCGAGTTCATCAAACACGTAACGCAAGTAGTTGGTGCCCAGTCGCAGGTTCAGGTCCGCATCGGTAATGCGGGTGTGCGAAAAGTCCACCAGACCCGCACGCCGTGCCACGTAGCGCGCGGTGTTGGGCATGAGCTGCATGAGCCCTGCCGCACCCACCGACGAGCGCACATCCACCATGAAGCGCGATTCTTGTCGGATCAGCCCATACACCCAAGGCGCATCGAGCTGCGCTGCAGCCACATGAGCAAAGAGCTGCTCACGATGCGGCGTGGGGTAGCGCTGAGTGAAGTCGAATTCGTTGCGGGTGCGCTCGGATGTGGCAATGACGCGATCCCACAACCCACGCGTGCGCGCAAACTGCGCTAGCGCCAGCAGCTCCCGGTCGTTCAGACCCTGCCCTCCATGGGCTGTGCGCACCTGCCAATTCCACTCACGGTGCCCCTCCACGCGCAGCCCCAAATCGTAGAAGCGCAGTGCGCGCTCAATGCCCGCATTGGCTTCAAACTGCACCACGGTTTCGGGCGCAGGCGTGGCTGCAGCAGGCAAGCGCACCTCGTCGCCCAACATTTCGGCAGCCAGTAAACCGTAGTAACTCATGCTGCCGCCAATGGCGCGCAACAGATCGTGTGCGGCCACGGTTTCTGCGGTCTCGCCCACGGCCAGCAGCGCACGGGCTTGCCAGTACATCCACGCGGGGTCGGTTTGCATTTCGGCGGGCATGCGCTCAATGGCGGTACGCACCATGGCCCAATCAGGGCCAGTGCTGTGCCGTAGCGCTGCGCGCACTTGCCACTCCAACACCTCATCGGCGCGTGCAGCGCCCGGAATGACACCCACCCAGACCCCACCGCGCAGATAAGCCTCGCGCGCTTCTGGGGCGTGCTTAATGGCCAACATATGGCCGATGCGTCCCCAGGCCAGGGCCCGCTCTTCAGGGCTGAAGTGCAGGTTCAACACCTGGGCGTGACGCAGGGCCAGATCTGGGTTGTCCGCCGACAGGCGTGCCAACGCAACCAAGGCGATTTCGCGCTCGAGCAGCGGCGCGTTGATCACTTTGTTCAGTCGCGTGGCCAGTGCCGTTAACCAGGCTGCGGGTCGGTCTAAGGCAGATTGCGCCTGTGCCGCTACCGCCGCTGGAGCGCGTGTGGCCAGACGGCGCGCCGTGGTGAGCTGGTTGTATTCGACCAGAGCGCGAACCCGTTCCCACATGCTGAGGCGTCCCTCATCAATGAGGATTTCACTCAGGCGCATGCAGCCATCGCTGCCCGATTCGCGTTGGGCTGCCAGCATGCTGCGTGCTTCTCGTGCCAGAGCGTCTTTATTCGCGGTGTCTGTGCCCTGATAGCGCGCGAGCAATGTCCAGCAACGCAGTGGCCCATCGTCCGTCCACACCAGATTGGCGCGCTCGCGCTCGAAGGCGCTCCAATCACCGGTGCTCAATGCGCGCGCGCCCAGCGCTTGCACCCACTCCAAGCGCAACCGATCTGCCACATAGGTCTGAGGGTTGCGTTCGATAAACGCTGCCACCTCGGTATCGATGCGTGTGGTCGCTTCAAGTGACCGCAACCGCGTGCGCAGCAGCCAGAACTCCGGGTACATGGCCAGCGGATGGTGGCGCCACAATTTCTCGTTTTGTCGTATCAGGGCCGATAGGCGCTCGCGGTCACCTTTGTTGGCAGCCTCAAACGCGGCCAGCACAGCCTCATCACCATCGCGCCGCTCTGGCGCAGCGGACGCGGCCCAGCAAGCGCCAGTGAGCCATAACCACAATGCGGCTGACAGGCACAACGCCGAAAGAAATCGCACGTGCCACGTGGCATCCTCAGCGGCCCACGCAGAGAGCTCGAAGGGCAGTGGCACGGCTCGCACGGCAAAGACTTTCACTTTCACGAAAAACTCCAGAATCCAACTCCAAAACCCATCTTCATGGTAGTAGACGAACGCGTTGAGTAACAGCAAAAAATGATCCTAGATCCGGCAGTTGAACGCACGGCAGAGTGGGTACGGCGGGCTGTCTGGCTAGGCGCAAACCGCAGCGATGCCCAGTGGCATCGCGAGGATTTGCAACAACGCCTGGCGGCCCGCCGGGCCCGCTATGCCGTGCGTAGCGCTCTCACCTTTTGGGTGAATGCGCTTTGGGCTGCAGCACGTTGATTTCATAAGGAGATTCCAGGTGCACAAGCGGTCAACTGCCGGATCTAGGATGACGGAAACACCCCGTCCCGACAACGGTTCAGCCGATGATGCGCTGCAAACGCGCAAGCAGGCCCTGCGCGAACAACTGTTGGCGCTGCGTGCCGCAATGCCACAACGCGTAGAGCGTGAACAGGTTCTCGTCAACCGCACGCGGCGCTGGCTGGGCACCATGCCCGTCGCGCGCCTGGCCTTCTACTGGCCGGTGCGCGGCGAGTGTGATCTGACCTCGTTGATCGGTGAATGGTTACGGGCCGACACACGCCGCATTGCCGCACTGCCGGTGATTGAGGGCAATGTGCTGACCTTTGCGGCCTGGTCACCCCATACGCCCCTGATCGACGGCCCCTACGGCATCGCCACACCACCGGCTGGTGCCGCGCGGGTGACACCCCAAGTGCTGCTGATTCCTTGCGTGGGCGTGGATCGCAACCGTTATCGCTTGGGTTACGGCGGCGGTTATTACGACCGCACACTGGCCGCCCTCAACCCGCGTCCCGTGTTGGTGGGCATTTGCTTCGATCAAGGACGCGTCAAAAACCTCGCGCCGCAATCGCATGACATCCGCATGGATTTGGTGATTACCGAGTCGGGCGTGTTGTAAGGGGCCGCCAGCCCAAGTCTTGTCAATGGACTTGGGCCACACCAACCGTTCGGATGCACCCTAAAGGTCTAAGCCTTTCCTGTGGCTTGTCAGGCCGCAGCGCAACGCCAAAATTTGCTCCTGTGTGCGACTCGTGCCTAGCGCCGCGTTCGCGGTCGGTGGTTGCGTGCGGATTCAATCAAATAGCCATCGCACGATTTAAACAAAGAAGGGAAAAAGATTAATGAGTGTCGATGTAGTCAGGCGGGCTTTTTCGATTACGTCAACGCCGACCCCACCGACTATTCCGGTGACGGAATGCAATGCCTGTTTGTCCGCTACAAAAGAGAACCCTCTGGGGGTGAAGGCTGTGGGCGCCTTCAGTAAGGCAGTTTTGGGGCACACAGTTCAAAACCTAAAAAATCTGATTGATACGACGAATTACCAGCCCCCCTCTCTCCCGATCGTGCCGCATGCTGCTCCACTGCATGTGATGGCACGGCTCGCCGAAAATAATTTCAATGTGCCGCGGGCAGTAGGTGGATTTCTTGAAAACGTAGCCCAACGCACAGATTTAGAGCTGACTGCACTCAAAAACTTTCCAGACACTGTGGCGGGTCTTCCAGATCAAATCCAGAGCCAATGGAACAAGATCTCGACGTTGGACGCAATAGGACTTGCTACGGCAGCCGGTGTTGCGGTTGCGGAGATGGCGTGGTCGCGCTTTGCTGGTGGACGCAACACTGCGCCAAAGCTTAAGGTTGTAGAAGGGGCCGAAGCTTCTGTGCTGCAGGCCGTTAACTTTTCTCACGAGAAAGGTGGTTTCGGTAGTGGCCGCCCCGCGCCGTCGTGGGGCCTTCTGCCAACAGAACACTCGGCCGGGGTATCTCCCGTCCTCTTAAGCACAGAAAAATTCAACATCCAGATTGCTAATAGCGGCCCTTTGCGCTCTGATGCGCAAGAGCTCATCCAGAAGCGGTACGGTGACAAAAACTACGACGTTGGTGATATTCGGCTTCCTGAAAATGATCCGAGCAGCATTACGCTGGTTGCCACCAATCCAAATAATCATCAAGTGATCGGCACTTTGTCACTTCGTGTTGATGAGCCTCCTGGGCGACTTGGGGCAGACGCAACATTCAGCGACGTTTTGGGTGAGATACGTAAAGAAAACGGAAAACGGTTGGGTGAGATGGGTAGGCTTGCGGCAGACCGGGACGCGCCTAAAAGTCTTACAAACAACATGATGTGGGCGGCTATTGAGACTTTCAAAGCAAAAGGTGGTGTCACGCACGTCGTGATCGAAGTCAACCCATCCCATATCCCGCATTACCTTGCCATGGGCTACTTTGAGGCGCGTGGAGAACAGCGCCAGCACTCGGTGGGTGCGCCCAGTCAGTTGTTGATTGGTACTTTGGGGCTCGTGGATGCCACGCGCCACGAAGCGTTGCCCAGGGTTTTCAGAACGCCCGCGAAATTGGCGAATGAGCAAAACCTTCACGGCAAGCTAGTTAACTTCTTGCGGGAAGCCAAGGTTGGGATTTGGCACTGAGTCAACGTGGGCTGTCAGTGGCGGACAGGGATCTCGTTGCGCCATCAATCCTGCACCCAAGGCAACCCATGCCAACGCCAGCCATTGAAGTGGCCGCGCTGTTGGTGCGCATCGAGGTCGCCTTCAAAACCTTCGAGCACGTTGTAGGCCTGTTGAAAGCCCGCGGTGGTGGCTACGGTGGCGGCTTTGTGTGAGCGCACAGCGCTACGACATAACAACAACACCGGTTGCTGGGGTTGCACCGCTTGACGCAATGCTTCGATGAATGCGGCCGCTTCGGGTAGGCCGGGCCATGGCACATGTTGGGCTCCGGGTACGCGACCCACAAACCTCACTTCGGCGCTGCTGCGCACATCCACAATCACTGCGGCGCCCTGTTGCATCAGCACCCAAGCTTCGGGTGGCGTGACGGCTCCGGCATAGCTCAGGTCCAGTGCAGCACGGCGGGCCGCAGCTTGTGCAAACAAGAGTTCAGATTGCGACGCAAGGTCAGCCAGTGAGGTGTCCATAAGCAAAATGGGCATAAGGGGGCGGGTAGAGGTTGGGCATTGTGAGGGGATGCTCCTTCATGTCCAGATCGATGAGTAATAAACAAATCGCACATTCGTTCGAGAACTTTGGGCTCGGTGTCCTAGTCTGCGCGGACTTGTTTTTGGGCAGGCACAAGCAAAGAGAAGGGGTGTGCGCGTGGATTGGCATTACATCGTTGGTGGTGCAGTGGTGGGGTTTGTGGTGGGTGCCACAGGGGTGGGGGGCGGTTCGCTCATGACGCCGCTGCTCACTTTGGGTTTTGGGGTGCCTGCCCATGTGGCGGTGGGCACAGATCTGTTGTTTGCGGCCACCACCAAGGCGGGCGGTGCGGTGGCTCACGCTCGACGGGGTGGGGTGAACTGGTCCATCACCACTTGGTTGGTGGCCGGATCGGTGCCGGCAGCGCTCATCACGTTGTGGGCCTTGCATGTGCTGGCCCCTGATGCCACTGCGTTTGCCCGCATCGTGACCCCTGCGTTGGGGGTGGCGTTGCTGTTGACGGCCACGGCGTTGATTTTCAAAGCGCAGATTCAGACTCTGGGTCGGCGCCTGGCTAAACGCAGTGGCCGCGTGACCGGTTTGGTGGCCACGGCGGATGCGGGCCCGGTGGCCGTCACGCTGGATCGCACGCTCGACAGCCCTATTCGTCCGGTTCCCACCGCAGTGCTGGGCGCAGTCATTGGCACGTTGGTCACGCTCACGTCGGTGGGCGCCGGGGCATTGGGTGTGGTGGCTTTGCTTTTTTTGTATCCGCTGTTGTCTGCGCGGCAGATTGTGGGCGCTGACATTGCGCACGCGGTGCCCCTGACTCTGGTCGCTGGAGCAGGGCACGCCATCTTGGGCACCGTGGACTGGTCGTTGTTGGGGGCGTTGCTCATTGGCTCTTTACCGGCCATCTCATTGGGTGCCGCGGTGGCGCACCGCTTACCCGAGCAAGCGTTACGCACTGCGTTATCCGGCATGTTGGTTTTTGTGGCTTTTAAGTTGCTTTTTAGTTGAGGCTGAGCATGTACCGCTACGACTCTTTTGATCGTCAACTTGTACTCGAGCGGGTGGCCGAATACCGCGACCAATTGCGCCGCTTTTTGGCTGGGCAACTGAGTACTGAAGAATTTATGCATCTGCGCCTGCGCAATGGCCTCTATATGCAGCGCCATGCGCCCATGCTGCGCATTGCCATTCCTTATGGCTTGCTCTCGGCCACCAAGCTGCGCCGCCTGGCGCACATTGCGCGCCGCTACGACCGTGGTTATGGCCACTTCACCACGCGCCAGAACATGCAGTTCAACTGGATCAAGCTGGAGGAAACCGCCGACATCCTGGCCGAGTTGGCTGAAGTGGAAATGCACTGCATTCAAACCAGCGGCAACTGCGTGCGCAACATCACGTCTGATGAGTTCGCTGGCATTGCGCCTGACGAGTTGGTTGACCCGCGCCCCTTGGCGGAAATTTTGCGGCAGTGGTCCACCTTTCATCCTGAATTCAACTGGCTGCCGCGCAAATTCAAAATTGCCATCAACGGTGCCAAAGAAGATCGCGCCGCAGTGGCGTTCCATGACATCGGCCTGCATGTGTTGCGCAGCGCCGAGGGTCAGTTGGGTTTCCGCGTTTTGGTTGGTGGCGGCATGGGGCGCACGCCGGTCATTGGCGTGGTGATTCGCGAATGGCTGCCTTGGCAACACGTGTTGACTTACGTCGAGTCCATTTTGCGCGTCTACAACCGCCACGGCCGACGCGACAACAAGTTCAAGGCGCGCATCAAAATTTTGGTCAAGGCGCTGGGCACGGAGGAATTTGCGCGCCAAGTCGAAGAAGATTTTGCGCAAATCATTGACGGGCCGTCCACGATTACGCAGCGCGAGTTCGATCGCGTTTCGGCTCACTTTGAACCGGCGCCTTACGACAAACAAGCACGCGACATTGATCTGTCCGCATACGGCGACAAAGCCTTCACGCGCTGGGTGGGCCGTTGCGTCAAGCCGCACAAAGTGATGGGCTACCGCGCGGTGGTGCTCTCACTCAAGCCCACTGGCATTGCGCCAGGCGATATCACTGCCGAGCAAATGGATCAGGTGGCCGATTTCTCGGAGCGCTACGGCTTTGGTCAGTTGCGCGTGACGCATGAGCAAAACCTGGTGCTGCCCGATGTGCGCGTCGATCAGCTCTATGCGCTATGGCAAGAAGCGCGCCGTGCAGGATTGGCCACACCCAACATTGGCCTGCTCACCGACCTGATTGTGTGTCCGGGGGGTGACTTCTGCGCGTTGGCCAACGCCAAATCCATTCCCGTCGCGCAAAGCATTCAAGAACGCTTTGATGACTTGGATTACCAGCACGACATCGGCGAACTCAATATCAACATCTCCGGTTGCATTAACTCTTGCGGTCACCATCACGTGGGGCACATTGGCGTGCTGGGCGTGGATAAGGATGGCGAAGAGTGGTACCAGGTGTCACTCGGTGGCGCGGATGGTTCTTCCGCGAGCGATGGGCGCAACGCTATTGGCAAGATCATCGGACCGTCGTTCACCGCGGCGGAAATGCCCGACGTGATTGCGCGCTTGCTGGAAACCTACGTGCAATTGCGCACGCCGGAAGAGCGCTTTATCGATACGGTGGTGCGTGCTGGCTTGCAACCGTTTAAGGACAACGTGTACCGCAGCGGTGTGCATGCGCACGAGCGATTGCCTGATCGGCTGCATGAAGAACGCGCCGCGGTGCCCAAGCGCACGGAGGCCCTGACATGAGCGGCCGCATTCTTACGGTAGAGGGCACTTGGATCGAACCCGATTGGCAGGTGCTGTGTGATGAACACGAGGCCGTGACCGAAGGACAAGGCGCCTTGTTGCCACTGCCCACATGGCTTGCACGCAAGGCGGAAGGCACTTTGGTCGGGCGCAACAGCGTATGGCTGGCCGGCGCTGATGACCCCGCTGCACTGGCACCCGACTTGGCCCTGCTGCCCATCATTGCCATCGACTTTCCGCGCTTCTTTGACGGACGCGGCTATTCCACCGCTGCGCTGCTGCGCCGCTACAACTATCACGGTGAACTGCGTGCCGTGGGTGAAGTGCTGATCGATCAGATCTTTCACCTCAAGCGCGTGGGCTTTACGTCGTTTGCCTTGCGTGCCGATCAGAACCCCGATGACGCCGTGGCCGCGCTCAAGCGCTACGCCAACTTTTATCAGGGTTCAACGGATAACCCACTGCCGCTGTTTCGGCGTCGGCAGCAAACCACTGCGGAGGCAACGTCATGAACACCGCTCGTGTAGATGGCGCGCTGGCGCTGCTGCGTGAGGCGGCCACTTTGCAACCGGCCACGTTCTCGACCAGCTTTGGCGCTGAAGACATGGTGCTGCTCGACCTCATCGCCCGCCATCAACTGCCCATCACCGTCTTTACTCTGGACACCGGTCGCCTGCCGGAAGAAACGTATCAACTGATGCAAGACGTTGAGGCGCGCTACGGGGCCCGCTACGGCCGTGTGGTGGAGGTGTATTTCCCCGACGCGCAGCGCGTACAGCAACTGGTGGCCGCGCAAGGCATTAACGGCTTTTACGACAGCGTGGAGAACCGCAAGGCCTGCTGCGGCGTGCGCAAGGTGGAGCCGCTGGCGCGCGCGCTCAAAGGTAAAGCCGCCTGGGTCACCGGCATGCGCGCGGCGCAGTCGGTGACGCGCGCTGATTTGCCTGCGCGTGCCCCTGATGCCGAGTACGGACTCACCAAATTCAACCCACTGCACGACTGGTCTGAAACCGACGTGTGGGACTACCTGCGCGAGCATCAGGTGCCCACCAATGCGCTGCACGCCCGTGGTTACGCCAGCATTGGCTGCGCACCGTGCACGCGCGCCATCACCGTGGGCGAGGACATCCGCGCCGGCCGCTGGTGGTGGGAAAACGCCGACACCAAAGAGTGCGGCCTGCATGCACGCAAAACGATTCCTTTGAAAGAAACCGTATGAGCACCATCACCGCGTCACGTTTGACGCATCTGGATTGGCTCGAATCCGAAGCCATCCACATCCTGCGTGAAGTGGCTGGGCAAACCAGCAACCCCGCGCTGCTTTTTTCGGGCGGCAAAGATTCCATCGTGTTGCTGCATCTGGCCACCAAGGCTTTCCGGCCCGCGCGCTTTCCATTTCCCCTGATGCACATCGACACAGGCCACAACTTCCCTGAAGTCATCGCCTTTCGTGATGCGCGCGCGGCCGAGTTGGGCGAGCGCCTCATCGTGCGCACGTTGGATGACTCCATCGCCAAGGGCCGCATCGTGCTGCGCACGCCGGATGAATCGCGCAACCGCCACCAGAGCGTGACGCTGCTCGATGCCATTGCTGAATTTGAGTTCGATGCCCTGATTGGCGGCGCGCGCCGCGATGAAGAAAAAGCCCGCGCCAAAGAGCGCGTGTTCAGCTTCCGCGATGAGTGGGGCCAATGGGACCCGAAGAACCAACGCCCTGAACTGTGGAACCTCTACAACGCCCGCGTGCACAAGGGCGAACACATGCGCGTGTTCCCCATCAGCAACTGGACTGAGCTCGACGTGTGGCAGTACATCGCGCGAGAGAACTTGGCTGTGCCCTCCATCTATTTCTCACACGTGCGCCCCGTGGTGCGCCGCCCCGGAGGCCTGCTGCCCGTGACGGAACTCACCCCACCGCGCGCCGGCGAAACCGTGGAGCAGGTGAGCGTGCGATTCCGCACCGTGGGTGACATCTCGTGCACCTGTCCGGTGGAATCCACCGCCACCAATGTGGAGGCCATCGTGGCCGAAACCATGGGCGCCACGCTCACCGAACGCGGCGCCACGCGCATGGACGATCAAACCTCGGAAGCGTCCATGGAACAGCGCAAGAAGGAAGGTTATTTCTAGAGCAAGGTTTTTCCCTCACCCTCATGTTCGTAACCCTTCCTCTCCCGGTGGGAGAGGGGCTTTTAACTTCCCTCTCCCACCGGGAGAGGGACCGAGGGTGAGGGAACAGCACCCCACTCCTGAACCACTCACCCTCAGCAAGAAACCTAGGAATTTCCATGGGCAAGATCACCGGATTTCTCGAATACGCGCGGATTGAAGAAAGCGCCGAAGCCCCTCTCTCGCGCAAGAAGCATTGGAAAGAGTTCGTGCAACACCTGAGCGCTGAACAAGCGGCACGTCAGGGCGCGCGTTGCATGGACTGCGGCATTCCGTTTTGCACCAACGGCTGCCCGGTCAACAACATCATTCCGGACTTCAACGACCTCGTGTACCGACAAGACTGGAAAAACGCGCTCGACGTCCTGCACAGCACCAACAACTTCCCCGAGTTCACCGGCCGCGTGTGCCCCGCCCCATGCGAAGCGGCCTGCACCCTGAACATCAATGCGGATGCGGTGGGCATCAAATCCATCGAGCACGCCATCATCGACAAAGGTTGGGAAGAAGGCTGGGTGGTGCCGCAACCGCCCGCAAAGAAAACCGGCAAGAAAGTCGCCGTCGTCGGCTCCGGCCCCGCGGGGCTGGCCTGCGCGCAGCAACTGGCACGCGCCGGACACGACGTCACCGTGTACGAAAAGAACGACCGCATCGGCGGCCTGCTGCGCTATGGCATTCCCGACTTCAAACTGGAAAAGTCGCACATCGACCGCCGCGTTGAGCAGATGAAAGCCGAGGGCGTGACCTTTGTCACCTCCACCTTGGTCAGCCGTGGCGATCTGGAGCCCGGCATCACCAACTGGGCCGCACAAGTGGTCGATCCTGCGCAACTGCTGCGCCACTTTGATGCGGTGGTGCTCACCGGTGGCGCCGAGTTGCCGCGCGACTTACCCGTACCCGGTCGCGAGCTCAAGGGCGTGCACTACGCCATGGAATTTCTGCCGCAGCAAAACCGCATCAACGGCGGCACCAAGGTCAAGAACCCACTCATGGCCACGGGCAAGCACGTCATCGTCATTGGCGGTGGCGACACCGGTTCGGACTGCGTGGGCACCAGCAACCGCCACGGCGCCAAGAGCGTGACGCAGTTTGAGCTGCTGCCCCAACCGCCCGCGCATGAAAACAAAGCACTGACCTGGCCCTACTGGCCCATCAAGCTGCGCACCAGCAGCAGCCATGAAGAAGGCGTAGACCGCGACTGGGCCGTGACCACCAAGCGCTTTAACGACGACGGCAAAGGCAACGTCAAGTCCATCACCGCCGCACGTGTGGAGTGGAAAAAAGACGCACAAACTGGGCAAATGAAAATGACCGAAGTGCCCGACTCCGAATTTGAACTACCCGCCGACCTCGTGCTCTTTGCCATGGGCTTTGTCTCGCCCGCGGCCAGCGTGCTCAAGAGCTTTGATGTGTCGCTTGATGCGCGTGGCAACGCCCGCGCCACGACCGAAGGCGCCGGCGCCTACCGCACCAGCAACACCAGTGGCACCAACGTGGACAAGCTCTTTGCCGCCGGCGACATGCGCCGCGGCCAATCGCTCATCGTCTGGGCCATCCGCGAAGGACGTCAGTGCGCGCGGGCGGTGGATGAGTATTTGATGGGCTCATCGGTGTTGCCTCGTTAATGCCGCGTTAATGCCTCGTTAATGCCGCAGGCACCTCAAAACCAAACACTTTCACTCCCATGCTGATCACATCACTTTGGAATCGGGCCTCAACGACTGTCGCAGCGTGGTCGGCAACACCAGGCCTGCAACGCACCGGCGCCGCTATTGGTGCAACCTTTTCTGCGCAAGCTTTGGCCTCCGGCGCACAAGAGGTCGTCATCGCACCCTTAGAACAACACCCGAGATCGCCCTCACCCGAAGGGGCCGGCGCACAGATGGCCAAACTTCAGGCCATGGATGCGCACCGTGACACGTACAACAACACCCTGGCACGTCAAAGCCAGTACAACGCCCAAACATCAGGCACCCACCAACGCAGCGACCGGTGGTTGGCCCACTTTTTTCCTGACCATGTGATCGATGGCGTCAGTGCAGGCGTGCGCAAAGGGTTGGGGTTGGATTCGAGCCCAGCACCAACCCCAGTCGTTGGCTCGTCACTTGCCTATCAGTTCCGTTTTAAAGAATCTGAAGCCCTTGCCCACAATTTGACTTTGTTGGCGCAAGGACTAACCGCCGTGATCGCGCCTGCTGCTATGGCTTGGAGCGCCGTCAGAGCGGCACACCTACTCAAAGCCAGCGCTTTAGGGTCTTTTATTTCTCACCCCGTCACGCAAGGCATCGGACAGGTAGCTGCGGCTGGGGTTATTTTTCATAGCGACCCCAGCGCCCTGGCCTTGCCGCAGAAACCCTTTCGCAAAAAACGCGTAGACCCACCGGAAGCGGTGACTGAGCCCATAAAAACTTCCACCAAGGTGGTGCACGACTGGGAATTGGGAAATACCACTACGGGCCAAAGGTACCGAACGGGATGGTTGGAAAGGACCCTGAAAGAGATCAAAGACCCGGACCCGTTCACAGAATTTACAGTTTCCACCGCCTTGGAAATAGCCGATAGCGTCACAAAGGCCGAAGTGTTGGATGCCGTCAAGAATCGAAAGCCGGGTCAACCCTTGGTCGTGAAACCACTTCCTGGCCTCGACATCTTGATAGCGTATGGAAAAAATCACCCGGGCAAATAACCCCGTGCGCGACCTCAAGCTTGCTGCGATCTCAAGCTTGACGTAGCCGCGAAATCTCTTTTCTCCAATTCCAACTGCTCGGCCTGTGTCGGCAACTGCGGCTTGTCGCGCGCCTTGCTCACCAGACACAAGAAACCTAACGCACAGTCAGGCGCGGCACGGAATTGGTGCCAGGTGAGCGGATCAACCGTAACGAGATCGCGCTCACCAATGTCGATCACATCGGTGCCAATACGCACCGTGCCGCGACCGCGCAGGATGAGCACCGCGTGCGTGTGCTGATGGCGCTCCAGCGTGGAGTGCCCACCGGGGGCCACCTCGAAGTAACGCAGCTCGGTAGCTTGGTCGGGTTGGTTAAACAACACCTGACGCGTGATGTCTTTGAAAGGGGCGCTGCCTTCAGCCTTGTATTGCAGACGATCCACTTGATCCCAGCGGTAGTCGCCATGGACGTCAGGTTGAAATTTGCGCACGCTGCTCATGAAGGGCGTCCATCCTTTGAGTTAACCCCGACCGCAAAGGCAGGCCCTGTAGTGAGTCGGGGGTCGGGCGAGGGGTTAAGCGTCATCGTTGTGCGCCGTGAAGCACATCCATGAATGGCTTCGCCTCCTTGGTCAGCGGCATTGTCCCTCTGCACGTATTCGAGACGACAAGCGGGTCACCGGCGCTGCTGGAGCCCCAACTGGCAACGACCAGGTATCGCTTACCAAGCGCCCAATACTCTCCCAAGCAATAGCAAGCATCTTCTGCAACTGCCGTTACGGTCGAATCAAGTTTTCCTCGGATTCTGTCTGCCACTCGGAACGTGACTCGCTTCCCGCCACACTGGGGCTTTTGCTCAGTACGCGCCCAGCAGTAGGGCTGGGGGCTGAAGTCGCCCTCTTCGATCGACACAACCTTTCCGACGAAGGCGATCTCAGCAGTGTTGACCACTTGCGTCGGCGTCATCGGCATGCACTCAGTCGCCTCCACGGCGCAGCTACCGATGATGGCGATGGCAAAAGCGATGTGAGCTTCATGACGTCTAACGTTCAAGGTAACCGGTGTGTCATAGGCACGTCTGGTTGACTGCCGGGTTCGGTGTCATGGGTTGAGCAACGTGAAGCGGCTAGCGAGATGTAGAAGTAAAACCAGACGGCCCCAGGAATGAAGTACCAGTACTGCCCTGCAACCGCAAACATGGCTGCAAGGACGGCGGTAATGAAGGCAACGACTAACAGCCACCAATTAGCGTGCCGAGAAAATGCGCGGCACAAAAATTCCGACTGGTAGGTGCCACGAAGAAATGTTAAGTGCGCGCCTGACCAAGCCAGCAAGGGGAGGAACAAGGCGGGCACACCCATCAATGCAATAGCCATTGAGTCCGCCCAGTGCGGGAACTCGCCTCTTGCAAAACCCTGAAATAGATCGAAGACATAAGCACCAACTGTCAGGAACGGTGCAACGAACGCAAGCACGAACAACGTAGTGCGGGTCATCGGCGACCTGATGCGCCGCCAGCCCTTACGGAAACCGAGAAGAACACCAATCGAGAACGCGACCAAGGTGCCGCCGTAATCTTGGAGCTGAAACTTTGCGGTGAGCATTTCATCTCGAAGCCTCCAATACTCGTCGCTCTGGCCGTCAACCAAGGCCATGTACCGCTCCATGAAAAGCGCTTCGTCCCTGTACGGCGCCATTGAGTATGCATAACCGAGGATCGCCAAACCGACGAGCAGGAGGATGGCTGCGAGTTTTATGACGCCGAACGTTTGAGCTGAAGGGCCAAGCTTCATGCTGGTGGGGTCCGCTCGAGCGAAGGGTTAGGCATCGCGGTTAGGTGGCTCGCTCGCCGAAGCCAACTGGAAATGACCAAATGGAAAGTGCAGTGCTGAGGCTGACACATGCACTTGCCATGAGAATCGGAGGCCATGGCGCTCGGGCCAATGAGTGAATAGCGAGATCGGGCCAGGCAGCGACTGCCGCACCAATGACTGCTGACAGCGCAGAAATGGGTGGGATCAGCCACAACCTAGCGACATAGACCAAGCGTGCCATGCGGAGTGCTTGCATGATGGCGGCATTGGCCACTAGTGCGCCAACGATTGGGAAGAAGTGAGTTCCGTCCACGGCAACGATGTAGCCAAGCGGTAGCAACAGGCAAGCCAAGGAGGCCCAATGCAAGCGGCGTTGTACTGGTGTTCGTAAAGCACCTGTCGGTGCGCTAGCAACGGCTCGCTCCATCGGCGGGCGAAAGAGCCGCAATGCTACTAAACCAATGGCTACACCTGTCGCGAGCAGCAGGAACATTCGGTGGGCGAGAACATTGCTTGCGACGCCTAACGATTGCAGTGACAGGAACCTGATCTTCACATAACGGTTTTCGCCAACCACTGAGGGAAGAGCAGAAAGATGGCAAACAAGGCAGTAAACAAAAAACTGTTAGGTCAAGATTTGACCCCGATTGTGTGACCCCGATTGTGCGATACACAGCCTCAATTGTTTTCGCTCCGATAGTCAGAGATTCGGTGTCCTGGCTCTTGAACCCCTCTACCACGACGAGTTCTAGTCCATCACGGTAGATAAGTGACTCCAAGAACCAGCGTGGCCTGAATCTAGCTCGATCTTCATTCTGGTGCCCAACGCCGACCGTGGGCGGCGCGACCGGTGCACGTCAGCGCGCCACAGGCTGGTTAGACAACTTTGGTTCTGCTCCCATGTTCTTCAATAATGTCCCAGCAAGTGGCAATGATGTCGGGTTCATACTTTTGAACGATTGGCCGGAGAATGCGGTCCTGTTCTTCAAGTTTGTGTCTGTTCCAGTGAATCCGTTCAGTGCCAAATGGAACGCCAAGCGGGATGTCTGCCGAGGGAAAAGCAGAAAAGTGACACACAAGGCAGTAAACAAAAAACTGTCACGTCAAGATCTGACCCCAATTGTGTGCGTGACCCCAATTGTGTGACCCCAATTGTGAGATCTGACCCCAATTGTGCGACTTCGGGAGGTGGGCAGAGATCTTGCACGTGAGGCCTAACGTTCGAGCTGAGACGACCGCGGAGGCGTGCGGCGTAGCGGGTCGGCTCGAGCGAGTGGTTAGGCCTCTGCCGATTTGCCGGTTGGACGAAAGACATCAATGCCCCAGCATAGGCAGCCGAAGTGCCAGAAAAAGTTGATCTTGAAGGGGGATGGAACCTGTGCGTATTCGCCAAGTCCGAGCAATCCAAATGCAATCAAGCTCAGACCCATCAAGTAGAAGAGCTTTGGTCGGCCGGCAAGAAGCTGTTCAGCGAGGTTATGTAGGGCGGCTACGCCAGTGACAAAGGCGAAGAAAAGGATGGCAATACTAAGACGCTGGACCCAGGGTACTGAGAGGCTGCCAATTTCCGCTGGCCATGCCTGGCTAACGATGAACGCGAAACCCCATTCAAGCATCGCCGCGACGGCCAAAGCTGGGACTGAAAGAACGCCAGCGAGACCTCGAATCGCGCCGACATCTTGAGGAGCGTAGAGCGGTGTCATTCAGAGACCTAACGTTTGAGTTCACCCGCGGACGGAAGCGGGCGCAGCCCGCTGCAGGCCGTCGGGTGCAACGAAGGGTTAGGCCGCATGTGTTTCAGCCCAAGCGAGAAAGACTTCGAGAATGCGCTCAAGT
>WBZQ01001091.1_pt1 | contig 19431 bp, 17 predicted proteins | sample 5204251 | NCBI WGS metagenome assembly WBZQ01 (sample SAMN12412402, study PRJNA552823) | activated sludge metagenome | isolation source: activated sludge from nitrification reactor of wastewater treatment plant... | place: USA: Virginia | collected 2017-09 | reverse complement strand
ACGCAGCTGTTCGAGCACACCCTCGACCAGCGCCTCCCGCATCCTTGCCAGGTAGTCGCGCCGGTACAGGCGCTCGATGAGGCGCCAGCCCATTCGCTTGATGAAGAACTCGACGCCCTCCCGCGCACGGCCCGAGCGAAAGTAGCCGATGAGCTCTTCGTCCCAGAACACGGCGCCGAAACCGGTGCTGCCGCCGATCCCGGCGAACACCCAATGCGGCCGGTCGATCGGCCCGCGGCCGTCGATCTTTCCGCTGCGCCAGGCGTCGCTCAGCTGCACGTACAGGTTCGGCGTACGGCCGTGCACGAGGGGCAATGAGGAATACGCGCAACCCAGCGCCCGCGCGGCCTCATCGCTGTAGACCTGGTCCTGCGTGCCGGCCGGCGAAAAATTGCAGGCGGTCACGTCGGTCCCCTGCTCCCGCAGGGCGGTGGCGATCATGCGCGAATCCAGCCCGCCGCTCAGCAGGCTGAATACGCGCCGGTCCGCGCCGCTCCTGCGCCGGATGGCCGTGCGAAAGCGTGCCGCGAGATCGGCAACGCAGTCTTCCCGGCTGCCGCGCCAGGCGGGCAACGTGTTCCAGCGCCAGTAGTAATCGGCGCGCACGCGCGAGGCATCCACGCGCAACCGTTCACCGGGCCGCAGCACCCGGATGTCGAGATAGGGCGTACGGTCGCCGAGCGGCCAGCCGAAAAACGCCATTTCCGTCAGCGCGCGCAGGTCCATGACCTTGCGCACGCCAGGCAAGCGCTCCATCACGCGCAGCGAGCTCGAAAACCACACGCGATCCTCACCGCAGTACACGAACAGCGCCCGAACGCCGAGCTTGTCGGTGAGGAGATGCAATGTATCCGCGGCCACATCGTACGATGCAAAGCCGAAGTCACCGCTGATGTCGCCGAGCGAGGGCGTTTCCTTCGCCGCTTCATCGCGCAGCAGCCGGTGATTGGCCGCGGCGTCATGCCCGTCTTGATAGAGGCTGCCCCAGGCGAGGGACAGGGAGCCGTCCGCAAGCTGCGCCGGGCTTCCCACGGAGCCCTCGAGCCCGATCCACGCGAGCTGCAGGCGCGGCGTGCTTGCAAATGCAAAGCAGTCCGTGGGACCGGCCTGCAGCGCCGTGCAGAGATCGGTGAAGTCGTCTTGCCGCAGTAGTGCGGAATTCGACCTGGCGTATGCGCCAACGACGAATGCCATGGGGCTCCAGTTCAGGCGTCGAAATTGATATGGAGGGTGTACTCGGATTTCGCCAGCGCGAAACCCTCGGTAACCCAGACTCTCTGCACCGCTCGATTGTCGATCTGCGTGGCAATGACCGTCGTGGGCGCCCCTGCTTCCATGAAGGCCCCGATCGTTGCCCTGAGCAGCGCCCGGTACACGCCCTGGCCGCGAAACGCCGGCAGCACCCCATTGAGCACTACTTCGCCCTCGCCGGCGGTCACATGGGCCGTGGTGAATGCGCACGGCACGCCGGCGAGTTCGGCGATCCAGCAGCGATTGTCCCGGCCGCCCACATGCGCCCGGGTCCACTCCTTGTAGCCGTCGGCCAGTGGAAAGCCCGCGAGGCGCGGATTCGACACGTAGTGGGTATGGTAGCCGGCGAAAATCTGCTCGACCATCGCGTCAAGCAGCGGCCCGTCGGTCGGCACCGCCGCCCGCAGTCGAAACGCCGGATCCGCGGCGCCGCCGGGCAAACCCGCCGCAAGATTGTCGCGCCTGTAAATTACCCGGCAGTCGCCGAGAACCAGTTCGCCACCGAGTGCGCCGAACTGCGTGATCAGCTCCCCGCGCCGGGTCGGAATGCGCACGATGGCGAGGTCGGGAGGATCGGCGCGCAGCGAATCCAGCAGCGGCCCCGCGTCCTCGCCCGACAGTTCATAGCGCCGCACGCGACGGCCGAAACGAGTCGACTCGACCGGCGAATCGGCCATCGTGAACGACGGTGGAGGCTCCCCTTCCCTCATCGGTCGCCATAGAACCCGCGGACCATCGCCGCGACAGCCGCTGCATCGGCGAGCGTCATGTCGTAGAACAGCGGCAGCCGCAACAGGCGGGCGCTCAGGTCTTCGGTGACCGGCAGGCTGCCCGCCCGCCAGCCCTGCGCCTCCCCCATCGGCGAGGTGTGCAGCGGCACGTAGTGGAACGTCGCCATGTATCCCGCAGCCCGCAGGTGATCCATCAAGGCGCTGCGGGTTGTCGCATCCGCCGCGATGACATAGAACATGTGGTGGTTGGCGACACAGCCCTCGGGCACGACGGGCAGGCGCAGGAGGCCGCGTTCGGCGAGCGGCGCGAGCTGGCGCGCATATTCGGCGCACAACTCGCCGCGCTTCGCCGTGATGCGCTCGCCGGCCTCGAGCTGCCCGACGAGAAAGGCGGCCAGGATATCGGACGGCACGTAGGAGGAACCGAGGTCGACCCAGGTGTACTTGTCGACCTGGCCGCGCAGGAACTGGCTGCGATTCGTGCCCTTCTCGCGCAGGATCTCCGCGCGCCGCGCCAGGCGCCCGTCGCCGACGAGCAAGGCGCCGCCCTCGCCGCAGGCGATGTTCTTGGTCTCGTGGAAACTGTAGCAGCCGAGGTCACCGATGGTGCCGAGCCAGCGACCCTTGTAGCTCGCGAACACCCCTTGCGCCGCGTCCTCGACCACGAGCAGCCGGTGGCGCCGCGCGATGTCCATGATCGTGTCCATCTCGCAGGCCACCCCCGCATAGTGCACCGGCCAGATCGCACGGGTACGCGACGTGATCGCGGCCTCGATCAGCCGCTCATCGAGGTTGAGCGTATCGGGACGAATATCGACGAACACCGGGCGCGCGCCGCGCAGGGCGATGGCGTTGGCGGTCGAAACGAAGGTGTAGGACGGCAGGATGACTTCGTCGCCGGGCGCGAGGTCGCAAAGCAGCGCCGACATCTCGAGCGCCGCGGTGCAGGATGTCGTGAGCAGTGCATGGGGGGCGCCGAACTTCGCCTCGAGCAATGCCTGCGCGCGCTTGCCGAAGGGGCCGTCGCCGCACATGTGCCCCGAGGCGATGGCCTCGCGGACATAGGCCGCATCGGCGCCGATCGTGCACGGCCGGTTGAAGGGCAGCATCACGCTCATGCGTTCCCCAAGGGAAGCCCGGCCCGCTCGCGCACCACGTAGGCGGGGCGATCCATGCTGCGAAAGTGCATGCGCGCCAAGTACTCGCCGAAAATGCCGAGGGCGAACAACTGCGCGCCCGAGAAGATCGTCACGATCGAGGCGAGGAACGCAAAGCCCGGTACCGTGGAACCGTGCAGGAGGTAGTTCACGAGCACATAGGCCATCGTCGCAATGCCGACCAGCACGAAACCGAAGCCGACGAAACTCGCGACCTGCAGCGGCAGCGTGCTGAAACCCGTCATCAGGTTGACGCCATGGCGCATCAGCGAACCGAGCGAGTAGCCCGACACTCCGGCCGCGCGCGGCCGATGGACGACCCTCACGGTCGCGAAGCGGGTCGTCGCCCAGGTGAGCAACACGTCGATCGAAACCGACGGACTGCGATAGTCGCGAAAACCCTCGCGCAGCAGGGTCCGGAATGCGCGGAACGCACTGACATGGCGCGCCGTCTCCGCACCCATTGCGCTTGCGAGTGCAAGCTTGGTCAATTGCGACGCGAGGCGGCGCATCAGGCTGTGCCGCTCGCGCTCCGGAAACCCGTAGACCACGTCGACTTCGTCGGTCAGCGCCGCAAGCAGCTTCGGGATCTCCTCGACCGGGTGCTGCAGGTCGTCGTCCATCGTGACGATGAGATCGTGCTGCGCTGCCCGGATGCCGCACAGGATGGCGTTGTGCTGGCCGAAGTTGCGGTTCATCCGGATGCCGCGGACACGCGCATCCGCGGCGGCGAACGCAGCAATCAGCGGCCAGCAACCATCGCCGCCGCAGTCCTCCACGTAGATGACCTCGAATGCCGGCGCCAGAGCGGGGAGGGCCGCCATGAGCTGACGGTGCAGCTCGGGCAGGGTCTGCTCCGCCCGGAAGACGGGGATCACGACGGACAACGAGCTCACGCCCGTGCCCCGTACTGCTTCTCGTAGTATTCCCGGTACGCTCCCGACCGTATCCTGGCGGCCCATTCGCGGTTCTCCCAGTACCAGCGCACGACGGAGGGCAGCGCGCCCTCGAGGTCATGGCGCGGCTGCCACCCGAGCTCCCGCCGCAGCACGGCGGCATTCATCGCATAGCGGCGGTCGTGCCCAGGGCGGTCCGCGACGTGGCGAATGAACTTCGCTGCGCTGCCGGCCGGCTTGCCGAGCAGTGCGTCCACTTCGGACGCGATCCGCCGGATGATGTCGATGTTGGCGCGCTCGCAGTTGCCGCCCACGACATAGGTGCGCCCCGGCTGTCCTCGCTCGAGCATCGCGAGCAGCGCCGTGCAATGATCTTCCACGTGCAGCCAGTCGCGGACCTGCATGCCATCGCCGTAGACGGGCAACTCGCGCCCGTCGATGGCATTCAGGATCATCAGCGGGATCAGCTTCTCCGGGAACTGCCAGGGACCATAGTTGTTCGAGCAGTTGCTGATGATCGCCGGCAGGCCATGGGTGTGCTGCCAGGCCCGCACCAGATGGTCGGCCGCCGCTTTCGACGCGGAATACGGGCTGTTCGGGCGATACGGGCTGTCCTCGGTAAAGGGAGCCTCACCCGGTTCGAGTGAGCCGAACACCTCGTCGGTGGATACGTGCAGGAAAAGCGGGTCGCCGGTCTGTGCCTTCCAGCATGCGCGCGCGGCGTCGAGCAGCACAGCCGTGCCATGGACATTCGTCCGGACGAAGGGGCCGGCGCCCAGGATCGAGCGGTCGACATGGCTTTCCGCCGCAAAATGCACGACCCGATCGAACCGGTACCTGGCAAAGAGCCCGGTCACGAGCGGCTCGTCGCAGATATCGCCGCGATGGAATTCGACCCGTCCATCGGCGACCAGGTCGGCAATGTTCTCGAGGTTGCCGGCATAGGTGAGCGCGTCGAGCACGACCAGTCTCGGCCCGCCGGCCGCAGCGGCGAGGCGCACGAAATTGGCGCCGATGAAACCGGCCGCCCCCGTGACGAGCCAGTGGCTCATGCGAGTATCGCGTTGTTGTTGGACAGCAGCAGCTCGTTGGCCTGCTGCAGCGACTCGAAGGTCCCCGCATCGGTCCAGCGGCCCGCGACGAAGCTGTACTGCAGTTCGCCGCGCGCGATGTAGCGATTGTTGACGGCAGTGATCTCGAGTTCGCCGCGCGCCGACGGCTCGATGCCGTCGATGATGTCGAAGACCCGCGCGTCGTACGCATAGCAGCCGACCACCGCGTGATTGCTCTTCGGCGCCTTGGGTTTCTCCTCGATCTCGATGATCAGCCTTTCATCGAGCGCGGCGACCCCGAAGCGCTCCGGGTCGCCCACTTCCTTGAGCAGCACCCGTGCACCGCGTTCCTGGACCCGGAATGCGTCGACGAACGGCGCGATCGAATACTCGAAGATGTTGTCGCCGAGCATCACGACGCAGGGCTCGTCGGCGGCGAAGCCGCGGGCCAACATCAGGGCGTGCGCGATACCGCCCGCCTCTTCCTGGACCCGGTACGTGAATTCGCAGCCGAAGCGCCTGCCCGACCCGAGCGAGTTGACGACCGAACCCATGTGGTGCGTCGAGGTGATCACCATGATGTCGGTGATCCTCGCGCCCACCAGCTGGCGCACCGGATGCCAGATCATCGGTTCGCGGCCGACCGGCAACAGGTGCTTGTTGGTGATCTCGGTCAGCGGGTTGAGGCGCGTACCGAGGCCGCCGGCGAGGATGATTCCCTTCATTGTCCAACTTCCACGGACTGCTCCCTGTGCGAGACCCACGATAATGCTTTCGCGTGAGTCGCGAAAGTAGCCGCGCTGCCATCCCACATAATGCCCCCGATGCCGCGTCGGGCCGGCTTGCGGGGCCGTCGCGATGCTCGCGGCCTGCTATATTGCCCGGCCGAAAAAGCACGAACCGGAAGGCCATCCGACTTTGAGAGTCGCCGTATACAGCTCGTTTGACAGTTTGCCGGAGAGTGCACGGCTGCTGTGCGTGGCGGCGGGACGCGACCGGTGGTTCGAGTCGCTCGACTGGTTCCAGTGCCTGCACGCCACCGCCCTCGGCCCGCAAGTTGAGCCGCGCATCTATGTGGTCGACGACGGCGCCGGAGCGGCCCTTGCCTGCTTCTTCGGTTGCACGCGCGGGCCGCGTGACCGTGAGCTCGCGAGCATGGGCAATTACTACACGATGGAGTTCAGCCCCATCGTGGGTGCCGGTGCGGACGTACCCGGAGTATGCACGGCGCTCGCGGCCCACATCGCCGCCGAGCGCCCCCGCTGGCATACCGTGAGGCTCGACTACCTGAAGGAGTCGAATCGCACGACCCAAGCCCTGCTGGAGGCGCTGGATCGGTCCGGGTTCAGGACGCTGCGCCACCACCAGTACGAGAACTGGTACCTCGATTGTCCCGGGACGACCTTCGACGAGTACTTCGCGTCGCGACCGTCCCGGCTGCGCAACACCGTCGAAAGAAAGGGTCGCAAGCTCCAGAAGGCCCACCAGGTCGAATTCATCCTCTATCGCCACGCGAGCGACGACATCGAACGCGGCGTACGCGACTACGTCTCGGTATACAACTCGAGCTGGAAGCAACCCGAACCGCACCCGGGGTTCATGCCGGAACTTGCACGCCGGCTGGTCATCCACGACTGCCTGCGGCTCGGCGTGCTCTACGCGGACGGCAAGCCGGTGGCCGCGCAGTTCTGGATCACGACCGATGGCGAAGCCTGCATCTACAAGCTGGCTTACGACGAGAAGTTCGCCGAACTGTCGGTGGGCGCCGTGTTGTCCCGCGAGATGTTCAGGCAGGCGCTCGACGTGGATCGCGTGCGGCGCATCGACTATGGCATGGGCTCGGAATCCTACAAGCGCGAATGGATGTCCGCCTCGCAGGAGATCTTCGGGGTGCGCGCCCATTCCCGCCGGACGGCCAGCGGTCTCGCCAGGATACTCGTTGCATCGCTGCGGACCGCAGCCAAGCGGCTGACAGCCGCCTAGCTGCCGGGCTTGCCCCGGGTCGCGGCTTCCGCGGCGGCGATCTTCTTCTTCAGCCCCGGCAGCGGGTAGCCGTTGTCGTAGGCAATCTTGGCGAGCTTCTTCGCGCGCTCGATGTCGCCCGCGTCGACGAAGTACAGGCCCGCCACGTAGTTGATTTCGACCGAATCGGGGGCGAGCCGCAGCGCCTCTTCATATTGCCCGCGCGCTGCATCGCGCTCGCCTCGCTTGAACAGGTAGTTCGCGTAGATCACCCGCACCGCGGCGTCGTCCGGTCGAAACGCGATCGCGCGCTCGAAGTAGCAGTCGACCGACGGGATATCGTCATCGAGTGGAATCTGGCCGCCTTCCACCCCATAGCGCGCGATCGCCCTCAGTGCCCGGTGGTGGTTCGGGAAGGCCCGCAACGTGTAACGCAGGTCGCCGAGCACCGTACCGGACCGGCCGTGCCGCAACGACTCGACATCCGCAGTGAAATGGAAGGTTTCGACGATGGGCAGGTTGTCCCGCTTGTTGACCGGATCCCGGTAGTCGAAGGGACCGTAGGCGTTCTGCAACACGCCGCAGCCCGGCACCTCCTGCGCGGGCAGTCCGGCTCCCCATGCGAGCGCAAGCACCAAGGCAGCAGACAACGCAACCGGTTTCACCGCAACCCTTCCTTGCCGCATTCCACGTCGGCACGCGGCCACTGCAGCCATGATACACGCGTGCCACCCGGCATTGCGGTTCGGGAAAGAACACGGCCGGTACCCGCCGGACGCAGGGAAATATGTGACGGACGTCACGCGCGGTGCAATGCGCCAAGGGGGCTGAATGGCGATATTCCTGTCGTTCCCTTGAGACATGGTTGAGGCGGGGTGACGCCGATATAGTGTGCGAAATCGACCGTCTGCGACCCGTCCGCCGAATAGCCGCTGCATGGAGAACTGAGCATGTCCACCCGTAGGGACTTCCTGATGACGTCAGCCGGCCTGATCGGCGCGGCCGCTCCCATGCTGGCCAGGTCGCAGGCGCTGCCCTGCCCGCCGCCGCAGATGTCCGCGGGTGGGACGGGATCCACGGCGACCGCCTGCACGCCGTCGACCATGCCCGCTTACATTTCATCGATGGCGCCATTCCAGGTACGCGCGCTGGCAGGCAGCTATGCACCGTCGAATGGCACTTCGACGCTGCGCTCCATCATGCCGTCCATGTGGGCCGGCAATGACCAGATCATGTCGCCCTGGAGCGGTGGTGCGAAGTCGACCGTCGGCACGAAGATGTACGTGCACGGCGGCGGCCACAGCGATTCTTCGAACAACGGCTTGTACAGCTTCGACTTTGCGGGCACATCGGGACCCACCGGCTGGGCCGTCGAGAACCAGGGCCAGACAGGAGTGACCTCGGACATCGCGGTCGGGTCCTCCGGTGCTCCGATCTCGGTGCACACCTACGACGGCATGGTCGACATGGGCTCGGCGCTCTATCGCTTCGGCGGATCCTCCTACCCGTCGGGCGGTTTCACGGTTCAGATGCTCCGGTACGACAAGGCGGCGTCCCGGTGGACGCGCCTGCCGAATTGGGGAAGCCCGCCGCAATTCGCCGGCATGGCCATGGGCAACCAGGCGGCCGGCAAGATCCTGCTCATGGACCGGTTCGTCTCCTACTTCACCTACGGCTTCTACCGTGTCGCATCCAACAACTGGAGCCCGATGCGTTCGGTCGCCGCGCAGTGGGTCGGGGACGGCGCCGCTGCCTACAACCCGGCCACCAACTCGGGACTGGTGGTTGGCGCCGACAACCAGTCGGGCGTGCGTGCGTTTTCGATTTCGATCGACTGGAACGCGGAGACCATCACCCAGACGCCGCGCTCGCTCGGCAACCTCGGTAGTGGCTGCGCGTTGCTGTGGGACCCGACGCGCGGCGTCTACTGGTGTTTCGGCAGCAACTCCAACAACGGCACCTTGTACGAGATCAACCCGACGACTTTCGCGGTCACGCCGCACTCCCTGACGGGCGATGCGCCGTTGACTCCCGAGACGCCCTATTGGGGCACCTTCGGACGGTGGGCCTTCATGGATTCGTGGCGCGCGATCGGCTCGGTGGCAAGCCGTACGTCACCGGCGTTCGTGATCCGGTTGCCCTGAGGCGCCTCGGGACCGCGCGTGCCGGACCCCGCGGTCCGGCCGGCTGGCCGGTGGCGGGCGACAAGCGAAGCGCCGCCAGCACGGCAAGCAGCCACACCTGCACTTCGGTCTTGAGGAAGTCGGCGAACTGCCCGCCGACGAAGACCACCGCCAGCCCGGCGCAGACGGCAGCCAGCATGCAGACCAGCAACAGGGGTCGGCGTGCGATGGCCCACTGCCTCGCCAGCAGGCAGGACTTCAACACCCACAGCCAGATCATCGAAAACATGACGGCCCCGGGAATGCCCTGCTCCACCAGCGTACTGATGAAGGTATTGTGGGATGAACGGGCGCCCGACTCGGTGAGATAGATCGTGTCGAGGTAGCGGGAACTGAGGGTCGCAAATCCCCGGTGGCCCACGCCGAGCGGGTGCGCCGTGAACATGCGCAGGCCCGCCTTCATCTGCACGATTCTCCCCTCGGCACTGTTGTCCAGCGTCTCCTGCTTGTTGACCGCCGCTTCCATGGTCTTCATTCGCTGCCAGAATGCATCGGATGCAACGGCACCGAAACCCACAATGCCGAGGACAGCCAGTGTGTAGAAGAGGCGGGTATTCTCCCTGGGCCGCAAGGCAAAGATCGTGACCCCGCCCATGAAGAGCGCCAGGAACGCTCCGCGGCTGCCGGTGAGCACGACCATGTTGAGGATGAGCGGCACGCAAATGAGGGCCGCATAGCGCCGCCAATCCTGTTTCGCGAAGATCAACATCGCACCGACGACCGCGATCGCCGCCGCGTGCATGCCGAGCGTATTGGAGTCGTCGATCCCCGATCCGCCCACTCCGTCGAGCCTTCCGCCAGTGGTGCCCGTCCCGAGCGCGACCAGCCCGAGGTAGCAACAGCCCAGCACGTGCGCCAGCAGGAAGTCCGCGGCCCGCAGCGGCGTATCAATCAGGCGGTAGACCATGTAGTACACGATGATGAATTTCGTGAAAATCATCGCGCACTCGCGATGCAACACCGGATCCAGGGCCCACGGACTCTGGATCCAGAGCCAGGCCGTGTAGGAGATGAGGAATATCGCCGGGAAAGTCCTGTACCAGGGCGTGCGGGCAGGGTCCGCCTTCAACCTCAACATCGCAATCGCCGTGACCACCGCGGTCAGAAGCGACCAACGCAGGTCCGGCAGGCCCTGCCCCCACCAGCGGTGGGGCGCATCGAGGTAGAACACCGCGATGTAGGTGTAGAGGCCGTAGATTGGATGGCGAAACAGCGCCATCGCGATACCGGCGACGAAGCACAGCAGGAAGATGAGCGCCGTCAGTGACACGGCGAGTCACCAAACTGCCGCGTCAGCCATCGGCAGCAATGGCCGTTGAACGCGGCGAGCTCGCTGGAACCGGAGAAAGTGTGGTCGGCCGTTGGCAACTCGACGACTTCCACGTCGCCTCGTGCCAGGCCGCGCCGCCACCGGTCATCCGAGCGGCAGCGTGCGCGGAACTCATCGGCAGTCAGGTCGCGGCCACTCAACACGATCAGCATTGGCCCATGAAATTGCGTCAGACCGAGCCGCATGGCCTCGATGTAGTCCTCGCCTCGCCCAGGCGGCTGTCGCACCGTCGCCCGCACGAGGTTGCCGACCAGCGCTTTCGCCGACCCGGTGAAGTCAAAGCCGCCGCCCAGCAGCTTGCGCCAAAAATCCCCCTGCAGCAGTCGCGCCGCGTAGTACTTCCTGACTACCACTTCGGCCTGCGATTGGCCTGAGCGCACCCACGGGTTCATCAGGATGAGGCCCGCAACGCGCGGATCTGATCCGCAATACATCAGGGCTGCTGACGCGGCATCACACAGTCCGAGGAGCACGACACCGCGGCGCGGACGACAGGCGCCCATGAGTGCATCGATCGCCGCGCGAATATCAGCCGCGACGCGCTCGAACCCGGGATTGTCGCCCGCGCTGTCGCCCATGCCGCGGTAGTCGAATCGCAGCGTGGGCACACCCGCAGCCGCGAGTGCACGGGCGCTCGACACGAACTGACGATGGCTGCCGACGCGGTACTGAGGACCGCCGACGACCACCAGCACCGCCACTTCCGCCGGTTCAGCTGCTGCACGGTGCAGGATGCCGACCAAGGCATGACCCTCGCAGCGAAACAGGAGTGGCTCCACCTCGCCCATGGCCGGGCTCATGACGCCGCCACCAGCGTCGCGTTCGTCACGATTTCGCTTGCCATCCAGAAAGGCTCACCTGGAACGCGCAGGTGGTCGACCTGACAGCCGATGCTGCGCGTCTGCTCGAGGGCCTGCTGCGCAGCAGGCGTGACGGGTGCGGCTGCATCCGCGACCACTTCGAGCCAGCGGATCGGTGGAAACGAAGGCGACAATTCGCCATGCAGGTCGAGCGCATCGATGTCCGCGCACAGCGCGGCCGACAAGGCGTAGCCCGCCACTTCCACCGTATCGCCTGCCTTGAGGCGCGCGCGCAGCTGCGCCGCGGTTTCGGCGCGGCCCGGGTCCATGCGCGACGCCATGACGCGGATTCGCAGGAACTGGTCGATCAGTCGCGCGCCGCTCACTACGGGTTGCCAGAACACCGCACGGGAAAGTCCAAGTGTCCGCTGTCGCGCGAGGGCGGCTCCGAGCAGGGCACCAAATCTGATGCCCAGCAGGGAAGTGACTCGCCAGCCATGCGACTCGCTCCATGCGGCGGCCGTTGCCAGGTCTTCGAACCAGCGCTCGACCCGCGCCTCCGCGAAATCGCCTTCGCTGTCTCCGGTCCCGGCGAGATCGACGCACAGCACCCCCCTGCCCGAGCTGCATTCGCGCCGCGCGAAATCGCTGACGATCCGGCGGCACTTGTTCATTTCCTCCGCGAACGGCGGCACGACCAGCGTGCACTCACCCGTCGCGAGACCAGGCGTCCGCAGCAGCGCAAAGATACGGCGGCCTGCCTCGCCGAGAAACTCCGCGCGCGAGCCGTCCGTCGTCACTGCCCGAGCTTGTCGGCGAGGAACCGGGACAGGGTGCCGACGGTGGCGAAAGTGTCGGCCGAGATCTCATCATCATCGACCTGGATGCCGTACTGCTCCTCCATCGTCGTGATCAGGGTGACCACGGCCATCGAATCGAGCTCGGGGATCGCCCCGAGCAGGGCGCTGCCTTCCGTGAGGCGATCCGCGCGCTCACCGAGCTGCAGGGCCGACTTGAGCAGGTTCCTGACGCCATCCAGAGTGTCCAAACTTCTCTCCCGTTGCCTGGCGGACATATTGTAGCGGCCACGACCGGGTCGACCGCACACTGGTTCAAAGTTTGCTAAGGTCCGCCGTCACACAGCTGAGCAGCAGTCGATGACCCAGATTTTCGGATACACGGGTCGGTGGGCCACGCACGACCCAGCCGCCCTGCGCCTGCATGCGCCCGCAGGCCTCGATATCGCCGAGTCCGCGCCGATCGGGGCGTTGCTCGCCACTCGCGACATGGCCCGCAGCGGTGACCTGCTGGTCGCAGTTCGCGGCCAGCCCGTGTGGACCCGCGACGGCCGCTACACCCGCGATGGCACCGACAGCGAAGGGCTGCTCGCGGCCTATCAGGCGCGCGGGAAGGCGTTGCTCGAGGATCTGCGCGGCCGCTTTTCACTCGCGATCGTCGACGGGCGCCGGCGTGAGGTGCTGCTCGCCGTCGACCCGATGGGCATCGAGCGCCTGTGCTGGGCGGTCGTCGGCGAAGGCCTGGTGTTCGGCGATTCGGCCGAAACCGTCGCCAGCTTCCAACCGCTGCGCGCGCCGCTGCGGGCGCAGGCCGCGCACGACTTCCTGCTGATGCACATGATCCCGGCGCCCGACACGGCGTACGAGGGCGTTCACAAGCTCGAACCGGGCACGCAACTCCACTTCACGGACGGTCGCGCGAACACGAGCCGCTACTGGACTCCCCGGTTCAGCGAACGCCAGCACTCGTTCGAATCGCTGCAAGCGGGGCTGCGCGGCACGCTCGATGCCGCCGTGGCGCGTTGCCGCCCGGACGCGCAGACGGGCGCCTTCCTGAGCGGCGGTCTCGACAGTTCGACCGTGGCCGGCGTGCTCGGAAAAGTGAGCGGCAAGGCGGCGCGAACCTTCTCGATCGGCTTCGGCGTCGAGTCCCACGACGAGATCCGCTACGCGCGCATCTCGGCAAGGCATTTCGGCTGCGACTCGACCGAGTACAACGTCACCGCCGACGACATCGTGACGGCTTTCGACCGCATTGCCGCGGCCTACGATGAGCCGTTCGGCAATTCATCCGCCGTTCCCACCCTGCTCTGCGCGCAGCTCGCCGCGAAAGCCGGCGTCGGCCACTTGCTCGCGGGCGACGGTGGCGACGAAATCTTCGGCGGCAACGAGCGTTACGCGAAGCAGCAGGTCTTCGAGGCCTATGGCCGGCTCCCCGCCTGGGCGCGCCACGGCATCCTCGAACCGCTGAGCCGCGCCATTGCGCCCGGCAATGCGCTCACGCCGCTGCGCAAGCTGCGCAGCTACGTCGATCAGGCCCGGATTCCGCTGCCGGAGCGGCTGGAGACCTGGAACTTCTTTTACCGCACGCCGCATGGCGAGATCTTCGAGCCGGAGTTCGCAGCGGGGATAGATGTTCGCCGGCCCATCGACCTGATGGCCCGGGTCTACGGAGAGGTACAGGAAGGCACGCTGCTGAACCGCATGCTGCATTACGACTGGCACTTCACGCTCGCTGACAGCGACCTGCGCAAGGTGATCACGATGTGCGACCTCGCGGGCGTGCAGGTCTCGTTCCCGATGCTCGATCCCGAGCTGATCGACCTCTCGCTGCGCGTGCCGACGCGCGTAAAGATGCAAGGCCGCGAGCTGCGCAGCTTCTACAAACGGGCGATGACGGGCTTCCTGCCGCAGGAAGTCATCGACAAGCCGAAGCACGGGTTCGGGCTGCCGTTCGGCGTCTGGCTCAAGGACCATGCGCCGCTGCGCGAACTGGTCTTCGGGCACCTGAAGCGGCTCGGCGAGCGAGGCATCGTCAGGCGATCCTTCCTCGACAGGATCGTCAACGAACACGCGGCCGGTGATTCCGGCTACTACGGCTACGCGATCTGGGACTTTGCGATGTTCGAGGCCTGGCTCGCGGCGCACCGCCCCCGCGGATGATCCGCGGGGGCGACGCCCGTCAGATGGCCGGGCAGGCGATGAACGCCTTGCTGAAAATGACCTGGTCGTAGTCGAAGTTGAATGCCGTGGTCGTGAAGGCGGAGCCGTTGTGGTAGATGGCGAGGATCAGCGCGTTCCAGCCGGGAAGCGATGGCGCGCCCACGCTGTTGGTGCCGCCGTCGAACCCCTGCGTGTAGGTCACGTCCCAGATCTTGGTATAGGACGTCTCGCCCTCGTGAGCGGCCCACACTTCGACGCGCGTACGGTTGTCGCCCGTGCCGCCGGCGGTGCCCGGCGTCACGTGGTAGAGCAACGTGTCCCAGCCGCCGGAATAGCGCCAGTTGAGCGTCGTGTTGGCCAGCGCCACGGTGGCGTTGGGCTGACCGCCGCTCAGGCTGTTGAAGTTCTGTCCCGAGTAGACGTTGTGGCGCGAGCGCGTGCCGACCGCGTCGCCGTTCGAGGCCGACTGACCGTAGGTCACGAGCTCCTGCGCCGTGTATGAGCTGTTCGTGGTCGTCAGCCAGACCAGCTTGCCGGTGATGTTGTTGTAGTTGGCCGAATCGGGGGGACGGCCGGGCATTTCCGCTCGGCGCACGCGGACCTGCAGCCAGAAGTCGGAGCCCTGGAACCGGCCTGGATGGGACGCCTGATGTGCGGCGTTCATGTACCAGCCGGGATTCGGCTGATTGCCCCAGTTGTAGAGCGTCGAACTGCCATTCGAGACGGGGAATGCGACCGGTGCAATCGTGCCTCCCGCGCCCGGATCGTCCATTCCCCTGCCGTTGCCCGCGCCGGTCAGGGCATTGAACGGCCGGTGCCAGTACGAGCCGCCACGGCCCTCCGCACTGCCGAGCGGGTACGAGAGGCGCATGAACCCGCCGCCATCCGCGCCGCCGCTCGCCTGATGCATGACCAGCTTGCCGGCTGCCGTCGCCGCATCCGGGTCGTTGCCACCGCTGTATCCGCCGGTCCAGCGAAACTGGTCGACCTCGGCCCTGGAATCGAAATTGTGGTACCACACGACGCCCGCGCCGGCGATGCGCGCGGCCCAGTCGGCCGCTGCGGACGGGCCGGCGCAGGCCGTCGACGCGCTGGAGCCCCCTCCCGCGCTGACTCCGGGCGGCGGGCAGGGCTTCGATTGTCCCAAGCCCACGATGGGAACCGCGGCTCCCGCCACGGCGGCGGTGGTCACCAGGAAATCTCTGCGCTTCATCGAATTGCTCCTAGGGCGTCTCGCGCGGCCATTCTCAAGGCCGGAGTTTCCTCCGTGCCTGGCCATCCATCAAAGTGGAACCGGCGCCTAACTTAGTGAACCAGCCCACAAATTGCACGATGTCGCCAGAAGCACACAGTCGCGGGTGGCTCCGGGAGGCTCATCCCCGGGACGATGGGCCGCGGCGGCGATAGGAGGCCAGGCAAGAGCGGATGACCTGCCACGGTAGCCGGGCAGCCTGCGAGGCGCAGAAACTCACGCGAGGCAGGGCAAAAGGATCCGACTCGCGTGTCGCCCAGCTCCATTCGGTGGAGACCGCGAGCTCGAAGCCGGCCTCGCGCGCAATCTGCATGTGGAGCGCATTGAAATCGCGTCCCGGCCGTCCATTGGGATAGGCGAAGGAGACCGGCCGTCTGCCTGCGATGCGTGTGAGCCACTCGGCGCCGTCGGCGATCTCGCGCCGCGCATCGTCCTCCGGCAAGTTGGCGAGGATCGGGTGGTTGACCGTGTGGCCGCCAATTTCGATGCCGGCCTCCGCCAGGCTACGCAGCTCGTGCTCGTCCAGCATCAGCCGGGGCGCCGGTTCGGCCACGATCTGCTGGTACAGCCCGTGCGCGTCGCGCCAGCGCTCCCCGAGCGATCGATACTTGAAGGCTTCAAGCACCCTCGCCACGATCGGCGCGCGCCCGGCGGGCGGCGGCAAGTCCACGCTCCCGAGGCCGATCATCGACAGATCCACGGTGTCAGGCGCCCGCCGCACAGCCTCGATGACGAGGTCGTTCCACATGATGCCGGCCTCGACCGCGTGCTGCATGACGAACACGGTCGCCGGCAGCCCGTACCTCTGCAGCACGGGAGCCGCGACGTGCAGGTTGTTGCGGTACCCGTCATCGAAGGTGATGCAGGCCGCAGCGGGAGGCAAGGTGCCTGCGCGCAGCCGCCGCACCGCCTCAGGCAAGGGCAACACGGAGCAATGGGCCGCCAGCACCGCCATTTGCGCGGCAAAGCGCGCGGCATCCGGTTCGCTCGGCAGCAGCGGGTCGGGATGCTCGAGCACGCGATGGTAGGTCAGCACCATCAGCCGCCCGTGTTTTCCACCGGGTGCCGCAAGGCGCAGCAGCCGTCGCGACAGGAATGCGCTCACCGGCCGCGACCCCGGCCCAAAGCGCCGATGCACGCGTTCTCGAAGCTGCGGGCCGCCACGACATGGCCACATTCTTCCTCGACGAAACGTCGCGCAGCTCGCGACATCGCGAGCCGTCCCTCGCGATCCGCGAGCAGGGCCACGACCGCATCAGCCATCGCTTTCGCGTCGTCGGCGACGATGCAGTTCACGCCGCTCCTGACCGGCAGGCCCTCCACGCCGATGGTGGTCGAGACGACCACGGGCCCCATGGCCATCGACTCGAAGACCTTGAGCCGGGTCCCTCCTCCAACCTGCAGCGGCACGACGGACACCGCCGCGCCGCCGACGATGGGCCGCACATCGTCGACGAAGCCCGTGAAGCGCCAGCGCAGTCCGCGGCGCCTCGCCTCCGCGACGAGTGCGGCGGGGGGAGCACGGCCAACGACCGTCATCGTTGCCTCCGGCACGCGCGTGACGATCGCCGGCCACACCTCGTCCATGAAATAACGCATGGCGCCCTGGTTTGCGAGCCAGTCCATCGAACCGCAGAACACGACCTCGGAATCGCGTACGGGCGCCGTGTGGCCGAAGAAATCAAGATCGACGCCGGTCGGAATGACGTGGGCCCCGCGCACTCCGTAGTCACGCTCGAACAGCCTCCTGTCCTCCTCCGAAACCGCGACGACGGCGTCGAAGCGCGCGAGGGTCTGCCCTTCGTAGGCCCGCATCTTGCGCAACTGGTTGCGCCAGATGGCGCGCATCCCGATGCTGCGGGCGACTTCGAGGTGACGGGCAAAAATCTGCGCTTCGACATTGTGCGTGAAAATGACCGACGGCGTGTCGAGCCGCGCGGGCGCGAGTACCGCTGCGTGCAGGAAGTCGAACACGACGACGTCGGGACGCGCCGCGAGCGCGCGGGCTACGGCCGCCGCGGCGGCCTCCGAGCGATCGACACGCACCGGCATCGGCAGCTCATCGAACAAGTGCCAGGCCCGGTTCAAGGTGCCGCGCCAGCCGTCCGCAGGCGCAGGCCAGGACTCGAACTCATCGCAGACGCCGGCAAGGTCTGCGTGATGGCGGGCCGCGAGCTCCGGCGTCGCCGGCGACATCAGCTTGATGCGGAACCGCCCGCCCTTCATGCCGCGCAACACCTGCGTCGTGCGGATCTTGCCGCCTGAGTCGACGGGAAACAGGAATCGCGGGGAGACGAACAGCAGGGTCGCGTGCGGGCTCACGGCAGGACCGCCCGGAAATGATCCAGCACGGCGCGTCCGACGCCTGGCCAGTCGCCGACGGCGAGCTGCGCGGAAATCACGTTGCGGTCCCAGTCGCGCCGGAGCACACGCGCCATCGCCTGCGCCATCGCCTCGTCGTCGCCCACGGGAACGAGCGCACCATTCTCGTCCTCCGTGACGAAATGCGGATTGTCGCCGACCGGTGTCGTGACTACCGGCGTACCGACCGCCAGGGACTCGAGAATGGCGTTGCAACACCCTTCCCTGCGGGTGCCCAGGGCGAACAGGTCGGCGGCCCGGAGCCAGTCCGCCACGATCGAAGGCCCGACGGCGCCGACGAAGTGCACGAATTCCGCAATGCCCAGTTCAGCCGCCAGGCGACGCAGCGCCGCCGGACATTCAGGTTCGTAGTCCGCCCCACCGACGATGGCGAGTCGCACCGCCTCGCCGCGGCTGCGCAACCGCCCGAGGGCGCGCAGCACCACGTCGTGCCGCTTGAGCGACACGAGATGGCCCACGCTAACGATGAGTGCGTCGTCCGCCGGCATCGAGAGCGCATGCCTGGCGGCAAGCCTGTCGCCGGGGCGGAAGAGATCCCGGTCGATAGCGTTGGGTATGACGACGATGCGGCCTGCGGGCACACCGTGCTCGATCATCCTGTCGCGCAGCGAATGGCTCACGCTGATGCAGCCGTTTGCGGCAGAGAGCGCCTCGACGATCTGCGGGCCGATGCCGGGGAGCGCGACGCGCTCCGCCTCGAAGCCCCGGATGGTGACGATCACCGGCAGGCCGAGACGCCGCGCGGCGCGCACGCAGCCGACGCCGTCGGGATAGCCGAAGTGTGCATCGATGACATCGATCGGTCGCTGCCGGTGCCATGCGCGCAGGCGCGGCAGGACCGAATGCTCCAGCCAGCGGCCATCGAGGGACTTGAACATTCCGGGCAAATAGAACATCGCCGCGTGATGAATCGTCTGCCCGTGGATGTCGTGGCTCGGCGGCCGCGCCCAGGATGGCAGGCGGCGCAGCGGCGGCAGGCAAGGAACAGGCTGAAGGATGCGGATATCCGACGCCTCGGCCATCGCCGCAAGGCGCCGGAGCACGAACACACCCGCACCCGGAGTCACGGGCGTCGGCAGCGTGCGGCAGACACTCGCGATGTTCAGCACCTGGCGCCCTGTCGCAGGAAGCCCTCGAACATGAGGAGCGACCAGAGGGGCGCGCTGTGATCGCGCTTTCCCGATTCGTGGGCGCTCACGATTTCCTCGAGCACGCGCGGCTCGAACAGACCCGTGTCGCGCAGCGTGTCGCCGAGCACGGCCTTGCGTACGGTTTCGCGCAGCGGTCCGCGGAACCAGCGGATGAGCGGCACCGCAAAGCCCATCTTCGGCCGGTACAGCACGTCGTGCGGCAGCCAGGGCTCCATGCCCTTCTTGAGCAGCCGCTTGCCTTCGCGGCCCTGCATCTTGAACGACGAGGGCAGGGTCGCGAGCCATTCGACCAGCGGATGGTCCATCAGCGGCTCGCGCACCTCG
>WBZQ01001090.1_pt1 | contig 19443 bp, 18 predicted proteins | sample 5204251 | NCBI WGS metagenome assembly WBZQ01 (sample SAMN12412402, study PRJNA552823) | activated sludge metagenome | isolation source: activated sludge from nitrification reactor of wastewater treatment plant... | place: USA: Virginia | collected 2017-09 | reverse complement strand
GGATGGCGGGGCGGCCTTTTTCACCGGCGCCTTTTTCACCGGCGCCTTCTTGGCCGGCGACTTCTTCGCAACGGCCTTCTCGGCGGGGGCCTTCTCGGCGGGGGCCTTCTTGGCCGCAGCCTTCTTGGCCGGAGCCTTCTTCGCCGGAGCCGCTGCGTCGACGCAGAGATACGGTGCGATATCGGGCAATTCGCCGTCCGGCCACTGTTTCAGGGTGTCCAGATAGAGCCGGCGGATACCGTCGATGTGCTCGGCGAGATCATCGTGGGTCCAGTCGGCGACCGAGACCGGCGGGAACACCATGATGTCGACGGTGCCCGGGTTCATCGTCGAGGAATCACGAGCGGCGATCGCATCCGCGTTGCGGATGACCACCGGGACGATGGGCACACCGGCGGACATCGCCAGCCGGAACGGGCCCTTCTTGAACGGCCCCACCTCGGTGGTGTCCAGCCGGGTGCCCTCGGGCGCCATCAGAATCGACAGCCCCTTGGCGATGGTCTCCTCGACCTGCTGCAGGGACGCCACCGCCGAGGCGGTGTCCTCCCGGTCGATGAAGACGCCGTCGAGCAGTTTGCCGACCGGGCCCAGCAGCGGGTCGTCGGCGAGTTCCTTCTTGCCGACGCCGGTGACGTTGTCCCCGATCAGCGACGCGGTGATGATCGGGTCGAAGTTGTTGCGATGGTTGAAGATATAGACCGCCGGCTGCTGCTTCTTCAGATTGTCCCGGCCGATCACGTTGAGGTTGACCCCGTTGATCGACAACCACAGCGGGAAGAAGGTGCGGGTGAACAGGTTGACGCCCCGGCGGCGATTCCTGTTCAGCAGCCCCCACCCGAGGGCACCGGCGGCGACCGGTCCCATCGTGGAGACGCCGGCGATGTTGCGCACCAGCCCGGAGATGCCGCTGCCGCTGCGGCTGTTGAACTTCAGCACCGGCCAGCCCCGCTGTTTGGCCAGCGCCTCCATCTTCGGCTCGGGATTGGTGGGGCGCGGATTGCCCACCAGATACATCAGCGCGACGTCCTCGTCGCCGTCGGCGTAGAAGTAGCTGTCCTTGAGGTCGATCCCGTGTTCGGCCGCGAACTTCTGCACCGCGTTGGCCTTGCCCGGCCCCCACAGGATCGGCTTGGCCACCTCGCCGGTGAGCACGCCGTCGTCGTCGACCTCGAAGATGTTGGTCAAGGTGTTGGGGATGCTGAGGTAACGCGCCACGGGTTCGACCTGGATGGTCAGCGCCGACGAACTCAGGCAGACCGTGTGCCCGCGCTCCAGGTGGGCACGTACCAGCTCCCGCATCTCCGGGTACACCCGGTTGCGGATCCGCTGGTGGAACAGCCGCTCCCCCACCTCGTCCAGGTCGATCAGCGACCGGCCGCGCATGGCCTGGGAGGCCTTGCGGATCAGGCCCTCGAACTCCAGGCGCCCCAGCTTGTGGCTGATTCCGCCCTCGATCATGCCGATCAGGTCGCCGATGCCCAGCTGGCGGGACAGGAATTGCTCCTGGGTCAAGATGACGCCGGTGAAGCCGGCGACCAGGGTGCCGTCCAGGTCGAAGAACGCCCCGATCTGCGGGCCGGCGGGGCTGGCCTGGATCTCGGCGACCGATCCGGGCAGCCGCATGTCCTTGGAGCCGGTCATGACCGTTCCACCTTTCCGTCGTCTCCGTCGTCGAACGATGCCGGTTGGGCGGTGCCCGCGGCGTCTCCGGCCACTGCCAGTACCTCGTCGAATCCCTCCCGCAGGCAGCGGGCGAACAACTCGGGGTCGCTGATGGAGGCGCGGTCATACCGTGCGGTGATCGTGGCCCACCCGCCGCGCGTCACCAGCACCACCATCATCGCGACTCCGGGTAGCGGCCCGACTCCGTACTGCCGCAACACCTTTGATCCGGCGATGTAGGTGTCGCCGGGGAAGCCCGGCACGTTGGATGCCTGGACGTCGGAGACGACGACCGATCCGGTCATGGCCTCGAGCACCGGGTCGGGAAGCAATGACAGCACCGGGGCGACGGCCCCCATCACCCCGATGGCGGCCTCCTCGCGGCGTTTGATCATCTGGCTGCGGATGCGGGCCATCCGCCGCTGCGGGTCGGCGGTGCCGATCGGCGCGGCGAGGTTCACCCCGGCGAACCGGTTGCCGCCGGCGGGATCGGAATCGGAACGCAGATTGACCGGCACCGCCATCGGCAGCGTGGCCACCGGCATCCCCATCGCCTCGTGATAGCGGCGCAACGCCGCGCACACACCGGCCAGATAGGCGTCGTTGATCGACCCGCCGACGGCCTTGGCCGCCCGGTGCAGGTCGGAGAACCGGATGTCGATCGATTCGGTGCGGCTGGACAGACTGCGCCGGGCCAGCAACGGGGAATGCTCGGCGGCCGGTCGCATCACCCGGGCGCCGGACGCGAGGTAGCCGATCGTCCCGGTCACCGCACCGATCGGATTGCCGAGCACCCGGCCGATCCCGCCGGCCGCGCCGCCGATCAGGCCCAGGGCCCCGCCGGTGATGGCCGACGGCAGGTGTCGCAAACCTTCGCGCATGAGGTCGTTGCTACTCAGATCCTGCGGGATCAGCAGCGGGGGTGACGGTCTGGGCGAGGGTTCGGCTTCCAGGTCGTAGATGCTGGCAAACATCTCCACACCACCGACACCGTCGGTGATCGCGTGACTCAGATGCAGAATCTGCGCGGCCCCGCCGTCGGCCAGCCCCTCGACCAGGGTCGCGGTCCACAGCGGCCGGGAGATGTCCATCGACGACTGCAGCGCCACCTCCGCCAGATCCAGCACGTCGCGCAGCGTGCCGGCGCCCGGGGCGCGCACCCGTCGCACATGGAAATCGAGGTTGAAGTCCGGGTCGACCACCCAGCGCGGCGCCGCCGTCGGCAGGGTCGGCATCACCACCTTCTGGCGCAACCGTTTGATTTCCTGCGACGCCCGCTCATAGGTGCTGCGGTAGCGCGACCAGTCCGGCGTCGTTTCCAGGAGTTCCACCGCCATGATGCCCGAGCGGGTGCGCGGGTTGGCCTCCCCGCGATGCAACAGCTGATCCACGGCACCCAATTCGTCGGGCAATCCGGCTGCCGCCGATTCGGTCACGATCGGTTCTCCCCTCGCGGCGTGCTGACTCTGGGCGTCAGCACATCGGTCATGCCGCAGCAACGCTAGCCCGCGCTGCGGCGGCACGCTGTCGATTGTGCCGAACGGCGCCGCGGGTGTCAGAGCGTGGTCGCCGCAGAGGAGGAAACCGGGACTACACCGCCTGACGTACCTCGCCCGAGGCGAGATGACGCGCGTAGGTGATACCCAGGAACGACGCCACCGCCGAGGCGGTGAGCTGGGACCGCAGGGTGCCCAGCACGTCGAAGGCGTGGTGCGCATTGGGCAGGTCGGCGTGCACGACGGTGGACGCTCCCGCCGAGCGCAGCGCATCGACAAACGCCGCGGCCTGCCCGCGCGGGATCACCGCGTCGTGGCTGCCGTGCAGCACGAAGAACGGCGGTGCGTCGCGATGCACCCGATGGATCGGCGAGGCCTGGTGGAACAGTTCCGGGCGGTCGGCGATCCGGGCGTGCATGACGAACTGCTCGAGGAACGGCATCATCAGCGTGCACATGTTACTCGGGTCGGTCAGGTCGTAGGCGCCGTAGTACGGAACGGCGGCGGCCACCCGGGTGTCGACGTTCTCGAATCCCGGCTGCAGGCTCAGGTCGTCGGCGGTAAGCGCGGCCAGCGACGCCAGGTGCCCACCGGCCGAGCCGCCGGTGAGGGCGATGAAGTCGGGATCCCCGCCGTAGTCGGCGATGTTCTCCCGCACCCAGGCGATGGCGCGTTTGACGTCGGTGATGTGCGCGGGCCAGGCGGAGAACGGGCTGCGGCTGTAGTTGATCGCCACGCAGATCCAGCCGTGCTCGACCATCCGGCTCATCAGCGGGTAGGCCTGGCCACGCTTCTCGCTGATCGCCCAGGCGCCGCCGGGAATCTGCAGGAGCACCGGCGCGCGGCCGTTGGCGGGCAGCTCCGGCGAACGCCAGATGTCGAGGCGATGGTCACGGCAATGCGGACCGTAGGAGATCTCCTTGGTGGTGGCCGCGTAGCGGCGACGACGCTGGGAGGCGTGCCAGACACCAGCGACACTGTGGCGCGGGCGGTGGTCCTCGAACGGGTGACGAACCTGGGTTTCGAAGCCCTCGCCGAACTCCGCACCGAGGGCCTCGGTCAGCACCCGACCGGCACGCTGACCGCCCCAATGGTGGGTCAGCCCGTGCAGTCCGGCGTGTCCGACGGCCGAGAGCGCATGTCCGGCCACCGCCTCGGGAGCGAGTTCGGTGGCCGCCCAGCCGGCGACCCAGCCGGCAAGGGTCGGCGCGCCGCGCAGCAGCACTGAGGTGGACCGCATGGTGTTGGCAGGGCTCATGGCCGGTGCACTCCTCGGATTCCTCGGTGCCGGGCCCCATTGCCCAGCAACCATTACGTCACCGTTACAAACAACGTGGCGCGCGTCACACATTAGCCGACTTACGGAGATGTCGCGGGTATTTGCCCGCGCGTCGCATCGCCGACCCGCGGGAGCCACTCGGTCCACCGCCGCCGGGACCCGGGGATCCACTAGCATTGGCCACGCTCAGCCGAAGCCCCCGTAGCTCAGTTGGATAGAGCAAGGGCCTTCTAATCCCTAGGTCGCAGGTTCGATTCCTGCCGGGGGCGCTTCGGCCGCGGGGAAGCCGCGACCACCCGCAAACGAACCGCCAACGGTTGTCGATGATCGCGACAGAGCCCAGGGTTTGAATCGGTTGAGTTCACAGCCGCTGCATATGTCGATCTGACATCGGGGCGGAACTCCCGCCCTCAGCCGGTCGGCATCACCGCAGAACGAATACACGTATTCCGACTGATGGAGTGACCATGGCCATTACCTCACCGACCCCCATGTTGCACCGGGGCCATCGATCAACGGCGTCGTTCACCCACTCCGCTCGCCACTCTCCGATCGTTCTGCGACGACGCTCCGGTCAACTGTTCGGCGGTTGCCGAACCTCATCGGGATACTCCGCATACCAACGGTCTTCAATCCGTCGCACGCGCCGGTGCTCCAGCGCGAGCCAGGCGAGGCCGATGACGAACCCGACCGCGGCCGACCCACCCAGGATCATTCCGATCCCGGCCCGATAGGTCGCAAACGCCACCAGCGACGTCACGAACAGCACCAGGGACACCGAGAGGACGGCCAGCGCCGGCATGTTCCCGATGTCGGTCATCGTCTCACCGGCATGCGACCGGGTGGTCCGTGCGTGGTCGACGGGATCTTCGGATGTTTTCATCGTTGGTTCCTTTCGCTTGGTTGGCGGCGAGCTCAGTACCAGTACCGGCGGCCGGCGACCGGGCGGCCGACCATGCCGAGCAGCCAGAAGGCCACGCCCAGCACCAACAGCACAACCCCGAGTACCCACAACACATAGATGCCCAGCACCCACCCGAGAATGAGCAGAATCGCTCCGACGGCAATCATCGTGACCTCACTTCCAGTGATCGTTCAATTCGCAACATGACAAACGTGACTACTGGCTCGGTTCGGGCAGCCGGCACTCACCCGCCTGCGGGTTGACCCCCAGGTAGTTGAGGGGCCCGGCGATGACGGTGACTCCGATGTCGGCCGCCACGGCACAGCTGGGCGCTCCGGCACCGAAGTATCCGCGCTGCCATACCGCGAAAACGCCTATGAGCAGCCAGATCAACACAATCGTCCCGGCAATCCGCGAGATCCTCATGGGCAGCGGGTACCCGTCAGGCCGTCATCCAAACCTGGAACCAGGATTCGTAATTGCTGGGAGATAACAGGTTTCGAAATCCGCAGGAGCGGTTAACCCGTGATCATGAGCAGGGCTGTGTCCCGACGGCCGGCGGAACCGCCTGTGGTTCCGGAGGGGTCAACGGCGGCCCCGGCGGCGTTCCGGGCGGACAGGGCTGCATCCCCGGCGTGGGCTGCGGTTCCGGGCACGGCTGATCAGACCATCACCGCGGTGGGGCCACTCAGTACGAGTGGCCCCACCTTTCTTGCGCCGTGGACACCGTCCTGCGCGACCCCGAACCGGGTGAGATCGACCCGTTCGGCTCGGATCTGCAGCTGGCGCTCACCGTGTGCTACGAACTGCACTACCGGGGATTCGCCGGCGTGGATCCGGAGTGGGAATGGCGCCCCGACCTCCTGCGGTTGCGCTCGGGCATGGAGCGGACGCTGCTGTCCGCACTGCACCTAGGAATTGCGCCGGTGGACCCTGCGACGACGGTCGCCGACGAGTTGGCTCGACTGTCCGCAAAACCGGTCCACGGCTCGGGTGCCAGTCACCGGCTGCGCGAGTGCGGTACCTGGGCGCAGATGCGCGAGTACTTCGCACACCGCTCCATCTACCACCTCAAGGAGGGCGACCCGCACCCCTGGCTCATTCCGCGGCTCAGCGGTCCGGCCAAAGCGTCCTTCGTCGCCGTCGAGTTCGACGAATTCGGCGCCGGCCGGGCCCACCGGGCGCACCACCGGCTCTTCGTCGCCCTGATGGGCGCGGCGGACCTCGATGCGCGCCACCTCGGCTACCTCGATGCGGTTCCCACGCCGTCGTTGCTGGTCGTCAACCTCATGTCGCTGTTTGGCCTGCACCGACGGCTGCGCGGTGCGGCGGCGGGGCAGTTCGCCGCGATCGAGATCACCTCGTCCCCGGGCTCGCGTCGCATGGTCGATGCACTGCGGCGGCTGGCGGCGCCGGCGGCCTGCGTGCACTTCTACGCCGAGCACGTGGAGGCCGATGCGGTGACGGGAAGCGGCTCGCCGCCGGCCAGAGCGTGCTCGACCGGGGATTGCGGGCCGGGCCCTATCGCGTCGTCCGCAATGGTTGCCCCGTGGCCGTCCCCCTCGACCGCGGTCGGAGCGTTGTGCCCGACACCCGAACCTGCAGCCTAGGACAGTTTCAGACGTCGCCTATTTACTAGGACGCACGGTCTCGGTAAAGTCGAGTTACGGACTCCGCTACCGCAAGGAGGCAATGATGCCGCCGGTCTCGACACCTGCGACCACCCACGACCCCGATTACGACGCGCTGCTGGCAGTGCTGTCCGCCGGGTCGGTACGGCGCAACTTCAACCCGTACGACGACATCGACTGGGACGCGCCGCACATGGCGATGTCCGCCGACGATCCCCGCTGGGTGCTGTCGAAGACGGTGGACTCCCTGGGAGCCACCGCCTGGTACCAGAGCCAACCGCTGGAGCGCCAAATCGCGATCGGCCGCTGGCGCACCATCAACACCGTCAAGGTGGGGGCGGCGTTCGAGAGCATTCTGATCCGCGGCCTGATGGCCTTCATCATGGGCCTGCCGAACAACTCCCCGGAGTTCCGCTACGCACTGCACGAGATGACCGAGGAGTGCAACCACATCCAGATGTTCCAGGAACTGGTCAACCGATCCGGGGCCGACGTACCAGGCATGAGCCCGTTATTCCGCCGCATGGCCCCCTTCATCGGTCTGGTCGGCCACATCTCACCTTCGGCGTTCATGGCCGGGATCCTGGCCGGCGAAGAGCCCATCGACCATTTCCAGAAGGCCCTGATCCGCGAGGGTGCCGATATCCCGCCGGCGGTGCTGCGCACCATGCAGATCCACATCGCCGAGGAAGCCCGGCACATCTCCTGGGCGAACGAGTTCCTCAAGACCCACTGGTCGCAGCGCTCCTGGCGCTTCCGCGCCTTCGCCACCGTCGCGTTCCCGGTGTTGCTGCGCTACCTGGCCTTCGAGATCATGACGCCGCAGAAGAAGGCCTTCATGGCCGAATTCGACATTCCCGAGTCGGTGTTCCGGGAGGCCTTCTGGCGCGGGCCGCAGGCTCGCCAGATCATGGCCGGGTACTTCCCCGAGATGCGCACGCTGGCAGGCGAACTCGGGCTGATGAACCGCGTCGGACGCCGGATCTGGAAGCTCTGTCGCATCGACGGCGATGCCGCGCGCTACCGCAGCGCACCGGATCGCGAAGCGATTGCGATCTCCTGATGCCCCACGTCATCACGCAGTCCTGTTGCAGCGACGCGTCCTGTGTCTATGCCTGCCCGGTCAACTGCATCCACCCCACGCCGGACGAGCCGGATTTCCACACCGCGGAGATGCTCTACATCGATCCGCAGGAGTGCGTGGACTGCGGCGCCTGCGTCACCGCCTGTCCGGTCGACGCCATCCGGTTCGACGGATCGCTGGCTCCGAACGAAACGCTGTTCGCCGAGCTGAACGCGGACTTCTACCGCGACGGCCGCGACCGGCCGCTACTCGCTCCGCCGGTGCCGGCGCTGCGGGTCCGCCGCGGTCAGGACCTGCGGGTCGCCATCGTCGGGTCCGGACCCGCCGCGATGTACGCCGCCGACGAGATCCTGACCATTCCCGGTGCGCGAGTGCGGATCTACGAGCGGCTGCAGACACCGTTCGGCCTGGCGCGCTTCGGCGTCGCACCGGACCATCAGCGGACCCGCGGTGTGCTGAGTCAGTTCGATCGCATCCTGGCCGATCCGCGGGTGGAACTGGTGCTGGGCACCGAGGTCGGAGTGACCATCACGCACGACGATCTGCTGGCATCCCACCACGGCGTCATCTACGCCGTGGGCGCATCGGCGGATCGCGCGCTCGACATCCCGGGCGCGGACCTGGCAGGTGTGACCTCGGCGACGCAGTTCGCCGCCTGGTACAACGGCCATCCGGATTTCGCCGACCGCCGATTCGACCTGTCGGGATCCCGGGCGATCGTCATCGGCAACGGCAACGTCGCCCTCGACGTCGCCCGCATCCTCACCATGAACCCGGACCTGCTGGCGGACACCGACATTGCGCCCTACGCACTGGATGCGTTGCGCGACAGCCGAATCGAAGAAGTCACCGTCGTCGGGCGACGCGGGCTCGAACAGGCCGCGTTCACCGTCCCCGAACTGATCGGCCTGTGCGCCACCCCCGGCGTCGACGTCGTCGTCGCCGATGAGCAGCTGGGGATCCTGCCCGCCGACGACGCCCGCGCGGTTGCGCTGCGCGGCGCCTCCCGGCGCGACGGCAACCGCCGGGTGGTGTTGGACTTCCTGCTCTCACCGACCGCCCTCTCCGGCACGGAGCCGGTGCGCACGATGGAATTCGTCCGCAACGAGCTGATTCCGGCGGCGGACGGATCGATGCGGGTCAAGGCGACGGGCGAGAGTCACACCAAGGAGGCCGGGCTGATGCTGACGTCGATCGGCTACCGCGGCCGGCCGGTGCCCGGGTTGCCGTTCGACGAGGCGACGGCCACGGTCCCCAACGACGCGGGCCGGGTCATCGGTGCGCGCCGCGCATACGTGACCGGCTGGATCAAGCGCGGGGCACGCGGCTTCATCGGGACGAACAAGTACTGCGCGCAGGAAACCGTCCGCTCCCTGATCGACGACTACAACTCGACCGGCTGAGACGACAACGGGTCCGGCCCGCCGGCCCGGGTGGTCAACGCAGCGATCATCGAGGCGAACGGCTCGTCCGGGGCGATCTCGACACCGGCGGCCCGCGCCGCCCCGTCCAGCACATACCAGGCGTAGTCGGCCAGGTCGGCGACGATGTCCTCGCGCGAGCATTCCGGTGCCGCACCGCGGATCCAGGCCGACAGGGTGGCCTCCACCATGGTCACCACGGCGAACGGCACGGACCGGAAGGGTGCGTCGTCGGCGTGTAGTACCTGCGCCACCGAGGCGATGATGCCCTCGGCGTGCGCGGCGATCCGCTGCTTGAACTGGCTCAACGCATCCAGCGAGCCGTCGCTTTCGAAAATCGGTCCGCGCCGCACGAACTCGTCGAGCCGCGAGTGGTCGCGCATCCAGTCGGCAACGGCGGCGACGGTGCGACGCAGGATCTCCCGCAGCGAGCCGTCGGAGAGGTCGAGGTTGTCTTCCAACACGGCCGCGAACTCGGTGAAGATCAGCGACCGCATCCGCCGTTCGAGTTCGTCCTTGCTGCCGAACTGGCGGTACACCACGGATTTCGCCAGGCCGGCGCGCCGCGCGACCTCGCGCATCGCCAGATCCGCATCCGCCGGGCCCTCCTCGAGCAGCGCGATCGCCGCCCGCACGATCTGACCGCGCCGCTCGCTGTTGTGCTGCTCCCAGCGCGCCTCATAACCGCTGACGGCAGTGGCTTCCGGTGCGATCGACACGGTGTCCAGGGTACTCAACGGGTACGGTTTGCCCATGGTGAGTCGGCGATGAGCGCGGGACTGTTCGCCCTGCTGGACGACATCGCCGCGCTGGCGAAGCTGGCTGCGGCGTCCGTCGACGACCTCGGCGCTGCGACCGGCCGCGCTGCGGCCAAGACCGCCGGTGTGGTCGTCGACGACGCCGCCGTCACCCCGCAGTACGTGCACGGCGTCGCGGCCGAGCGGGAACTGCCGATGGTCAAGCGCATCGCCATCGGATCGTTGCGCAACAAGTTGCTGATCATCCTGCCGCTGGCGCTGCTGCTCAGCCAGTTCGCGCCGTGGGCACTCACTCCGATCCTGATGGTCGGAGCGACGTTCCTGAGCTACGAGGGCGCCGAGAAGGTGTGGGGCCGGCTGCTCGGACACGCCGAGCACGCGCCGGTGTCCGCCGGTACCGGCGCCCACGCGGAATCCACCACGGTCTCGGCGGCCATCCGCACCGATCTCATCCTATCCGCCGAGATCATGGTCATCGCCCTCTACGAGGTTGCCGAGCAATCGTTTTGGCCGCGGCTGATGATCCTGGTGATCGTTGCGATCGTGATGACCATCGCGGTGTACGGCACCGTCGGGGTGATCGTCAAAATGGACGACATCGGATTGCGGTTGGCGCAAGGTGATTCGACCCCGGTGCAGCGGTTCGGCCGGTCCCTGGTGTCGGCCATGCCGAAGGTGATGACCACGCTGTCGATCGTCGGAGTGGTCGCGATGCTCTGGGTCGGCGGCCACATCCTGCTCACCGGCACCGACACCCTCGGCTGGCACCCGATCTACGCCTTCGTCCACCACCTCCAGGAGTCTGTGGCGCACGCCACCGGGGCGGCCGGACCCGCTTTGGGCTTCCTGACCAACACTGCGGCATCGGCGGTGATCGGGCTGGTGGTCGGAACCGTGGTGTTCGGAATCATCAGCGTGCTGCCGTGGTCCCGAGAGTCGCACGACGCGGAGTAGCGTGGCCAGCCATGAGCGCAGACCTGGTGCTGACGGAGCTGACCGAGCCGTCCGAGTCCGGCGGGCGGACGGCCGTCATCACGGTGAACGACCCCGATCGCCGCAACGCCGTCACCGACGCGATGTCCGCCCGGCTGCGGGCGGCGGTGGACGCCGCGGAGGCCGACCCCAGCGTGCACGCCGTCGTCGTCACCGGCGCCGGGAAGGCGTTCTGCGCGGGCGCGGACCTGTCGGCACTCGGTGCGGCGGCCGAAGAGGGACTGCTGCGGATCTACGACGGGTTCATGGCGATCGCCGGGTGCTCACTGCCGACCATCGCCGCGGTCAACGGCGCCGCCGTCGGCGCCGGGCTCAACCTGGCCCTGGCCGCCGACGTCCGGATCGCCGGGCCGCACGCCGTGTTCGACGCCCGGTTCCAGAAACTGGGCATCCACCCCGGCGGCGGTGCGACGTGGATGCTGCAGCGCGCGGTCGGCCCGCAGGTCGCCCGGGCGGCGCTGCTGTTCGGCATGCGGCTGGGCGCCGAGGACGCCGTCCGGCACGGCCTGGCCCTGTCTCTGGCCGAGGACCCGCTGGCTGCGGCCCTGGAGATGGCCGAAGGTCCGGCGAACGCGCCGCGGGAGGTGGTGCTGGCCACCAAGGCCAGCATGCGGGCCACCTACCGCCCCGGCGAGCAGGACACCGAGGTGCACGAGTCGGCGATGCGCATCGAGCTGGGCCCGCAGGCCGCCTCCATCCGGTCCCCGGCGTTCCAGGAGCGGCTGCGCTGGGCGATGAAGCACTAAACCGCCGGGATTGTCGCGGGTCAGAGCTCCGCGAGCGCGAGGTCGGGTTCCTCGATCAGCTCGCGTAGTGCCACCAGGAACGCCGCAACCTGCGCGCCGTCGGCGACCCGGTGATCGAATGCACAGGTCAACCGCATGGTGGAACGCACGGTCAAGGCACCGTCGACGACGACGGCCCGCGGCCGGATCGCCCCCATGCCCAGGATCGCCGCCTCCGGGTAGTTGATCACCGGGACACCGTCATCGAGGCCCAGGGCACCGAAATTCGACACGGTGAAAGTCGAGCCGGTCAGGTCCGCCGGCGCGATACCCCCGCCGCGGGCCGCGTCGACGAGGCCGGTCACCGCCGCCGCGAGATGCCGGGTGGTCATGCTCTGGGCGTCGCGCAGCACCGGAACCAGCAGTCCGCGGGACGTGGCGACGCCGAAGCCCAGGTGCACGTGGTCGTACAGCTGCACGCGGGGGCCGTCGGGCCCGTCGACCCAGCGCGCGTTGAGGATCCGGTGGCTGCCCAGGGTCAGCACCAGTAGTCGCAGCACCAGCACGAACGGGCTGATCTGCAGCCGCTCGTGCAGTGCCAGCAGCAGGGTGCAGTCCACGTCGACGCCGGCGTGCGCGTCGGGGATCTCCCGGCGCGAGGTGGCCATCCGGGCGGCCATCTCGGCCTGGACGCCGCGCACCGCGGCGGTGTCGTCATCCGCGTCCCCGGCGGTTGCGCCGGCCGCGGCCAGTACCGCCTCCCGGGTGATGATGCCGTTGTCTCCGGGGGCTACGGCGTGCAGGTCGACGTGCAGGTCGGCGGCCAGCTTGCGCACCGACGGTCGGGTGCGTGGGCGCTGAGACTGCGGTGGGCGGCGGCTGCGATCGGCCTCGGCGTCGGTGCCGTAGCCGACCAGTACCCCGCCGCTGGAGGGAGCGGCATCGAAGCGCACCAGGGTGGCACCGACCGCCAGCACGTCGCCCTCGGCCCCGCCCAGTTCGACGACCCGACCGGCGACCGGGCTGGGGATCTCGACGGCGGCCTTGGCCGTCTCCACCGTGCACAGCACCTGGTTGAGCTCCACCTGATCGCCGACGGCGACCTGCCACTGCGTCACCGTGGCGTCTTCCAGCCCTTCGCCGAGGTCGGGCACCGCGAAGTCGATCACGGTGCGTCCAGGGTGCGTTCGACGCAGTCCAGCAGCCGGTCCACGCCGGGCAGCCAGAGTTTCTCCAGCCGGGCGGGCGGGTAGGGCGTGTCGAATCCGGTGGCGCGCAGCACCGGAGCCGCCAGGTCGTAGAACAGCTCCTCGGCCACGCGGGCGGCCAGTTCCGCGCCGAATCCCAGGGTTCGGGGCCCCTCGTGCATGATCACGCAGCGCCCGGTGCGGCGTACGGATTCGGCGACGGTGTCGAAGTCCAGTGGGTTCAACGACCGCAGGTCGACGACATCCAGGCTCCAATCACGTTCGGCTTCAGCAGATTCGGCTGCCGCGCAGGCGGTGGCCACCAGGCCTCCGTAGGTGACGACGGTGACGTCGGTGCCCGTCCGCGCGATCGCGGCACGGCCGATCGGCGGGGCAGGCCGGGTGGTATCGACGACGCCGCGGCTCCAGTACCGGCGTTTGGGTTCTAAGAAGATCACCGGGTCCGGACAGTCGATGGCGTGGCGCAGCAGCCAGTAGGCGTCCGAGGGGTTCGACGGCACCACCACCTTCAGACCCGCGGTGTGCGCCCAGTAGGTTTCGGTGGATTCCGAATGGTGTTCGACGGCACCGATTCCGCCGAACGACGGGATGCGGATGGTCACCGGCAGTTCGACGTCACCGCGGGTGCGCATGCGGTATTTCGCGAGGTGGCTGACGATCTGGTCGAACGCCGGGTAGGCGAAGCCGTCGAACTGGATCTCCGGGACCGGCACCAAACCGCGGATGGCCAGCCCGATGGCGATGCCGACGATGCCGGACTCGGCCAGTGGGGTGTCGAAACAACGGGTGTCGCCGAAGGTTTCGGCCAGTCCCTGGGTCACCCGGAACACTCCGCCGAGGCGGGCGACGTCTTCGCCGAACACCAGGACCCGGTCGTCGGCGGCCATCGCGTCGTGCAGCGCGCGGTTGATCGCGGCCGACAGGGTGATCTCGGGTTGGGTGCGCAACTGGGTGAGCGGCGGTGGCCGCTCGTCGATCTGGGTCATTGTCCGGCCTCCCTCGCCAATTCGGTGCGCAGCTGGTCACGCTGAGCGGCCAGCTCCGGGGTGATGTCGTGGTAGACGGCGTCGAACAGTTCACCGGGGTCGGGATCGGGGGCGCCGACGATCGCTTCACGCGCCTCGGCGGACAACCGGTGGGCGTGCGTCTCGGCGCGTTCGGCCAGCCGCGGTGTCCACACGCCGATGCGCTCCAGGTAGCGGCGGTAGCGCTCGATCGGGTCCCGGTCGGCCCAACGGGCGAGCTCGGCCGGGTCGCGGTAGCGCGTCGGGTCGTCGGAGGTGGTGTGCGGGCCCATCCGGTAGGTCAGCGCCTCGATGAGCACCGGGCCGCCTCCGGCGCGCACCCGCGCGACGGCGTTGTCCGTCACTGCGTAGCAGGCCAGCACATCGTTGCCGTCGACCTGAATGCCGGGCATGCCGTAGCCGGCGGCCCGGGCGGCGATGCTGCCGCCGGCGACCTGCTGCCGTACCGGCACCGAGATCGCCCATTGATTGTTCTGGACGAAGAACACGCACGGGGCGTCGAAGACGGCGGCCATGTTCAGCGCCTCGTGCACATCGCCCTCGCTGGTCGCGCCGTCGCCGAGGAACGCGACGGTCACCGAATCCTCACCGAGCCGCTGGGCGGCCATCGCGGCGCCGACGGCGTGCAGCTGCTGGGTGCCGATCGGGATGGAGATCGGGGCGCAGTGCCGCGCGGTGAATCCCAGTCCGCCGTGCCAGGATCCGCGCCACACGGCCCCCATCTGCGCGACGGTGATGCCCCGCACCAGGAACGCGCCGAGCTCGCGGTACTGCGGAAACAGCCAGTCGGTCTTGCGCAACGCGGCCGTCGCACCGATCTGGGCGGCCTCCTGACCGCGGCAGGAGGCGTAGAGGGCCAACTCGCCCTGACGCTGCAGGTTGGTGAACTCGTCGTCGACGCCGCGGGTCGCGACCATCATCTCGTAGAGCCAGGACAGGGTTTCCGGCGGCAGATCGCGGCGGTATCGCCGCTCGGAGGTGGGCGCACCGTCGGGCGCGACGAGTTGCACGGGCTCGAGAGCCACTGCGTCGGCCATACCGCCTCCTGGTCCGGCGACGGCAGGTCACACCGTCGATCCGCGAGGTCTCAGTGGGTGGGCGTCAGCGGGAGGATCGCTCTGCTCGGCGCCGTCACTGGGGCACTTCCCAGTATGCGCCCGATCGGGCGCCGGTGCCGGGAGGCGGCGGTGACGTTTCGGGCTCGGTTACGGCGCGAGCGCGACGATCCGCTCGGCGCGGCGCAGGATCGGGGCGTCGACCATCAGCCCGTCCAGGGCGAAGGCACCCCGGTTGGTGGCGGCCGCCTCAAGCACCCGCTGTGCCCAGTCAACCTGTTCGGCGGTGGGCCGGTAGCCGTCGCGGATCACGGTGACCTGGGTGGGATGCAGCGCCACCTTCACGTCGAAGCCGACCGCGACGGCGTCGTCGACCTCGGTGCGCAGGCCGTCGAGGTCCTTGATGTCGATGTAGACCGAGTCCAACGCCAGCTTCCCGTGGGCCTTGGCGGCCAGCAGCGACTGGGAGCGAACGTGAACGGCGACGTCGCGGTAGCTGCCGTCGGCGAACCGGTTGGCGGTGCCCCCGAGTGAGCCGAACAGATCCTCCGCACCCCACATCACCCCGACGGCGTTGTCCACCGCCGCGGTATCGGCGACCCGCAAGGCGCCGAGCGGGGTTTCCACGATCAGCACCACATCCCGCGGGGCCAACGCGCTGACCTGCTGCGGCGCCTCGCATTTGGGCAGCATGACGGTGTGGTAGCCGGTGCGCTCCAGGACGGCCAAGTCCAGCCGCTGGTCCCCGGTGCCGGCCGGGTTGATCCGGATGACAGTGCGGTCGGGGTCCAGTGGCGTGTCGAGCAGCGCGTGGCGGGCGGCGGGTTTGTCGCCGGCGCCGTCCTCCAGATCGAGGATGACGATATCGGCTGCCGCAGCGGCCTTTTCAAAACGTTCCGGGCGATCAGCCGGGCAGAACATCCAGGCCGGTCCGGTGGCGGCGAGGGGCATCAGGACTCCTGCCCGGTCGGGCGCATCCGCACCATGGTCTTGCGGGTGGCCGTCGCGACGATGTCGCCGTGCTGGTTGCGGCCGGTGTGGGTGAAGGTGACGATGCCCTCCCCCGGCCGGCTGCGCGATTCGCGCTTGTCGGTGACCACGGACTCGGCGTAGAGCGTGTCGCCGTGGAAAACCGGCTTCGGGAAGGCGATTTCGGAGAACCCGAGGTTCCCGACGATGGTGCCCTGGGTCAATTGGGCCACCGACAGGCCGACCAGGGTCGACAGGGTGAACATCGAGTTGACCAGCCGCTGGTGAAACGGCGGCAGCGCGTCGGAGAACGCCGCATCCAGGTGCAGGGCCTGGGTGTTCATGGTGAGCGTGGTGAACAGGACGTTGTCGGCCTCGGTGATAGTGCGGCCGGGCGCGTGCAGGTAGCGCACCCCGATTTCGAATTCCTCGAACCACAGGCCGCGTTGGCGGACCACACGCTGCCCGTCCTCGCCCACGAGAGCGTCGTCCACCACAATGCACCCCATTCCGTTCCGGTCCATCGCCGTTCGGCAAAACCGTCTTTCATCACTACCAGATCACGATGCGGGCGCGGCAAGGCGGTCGGATCGGCCTCGGCGGCGTAATCGCCGTGGCGCACCTGTGGCGCCCGGGTAGCCTGGCGGGCCAGGAGGTTGGGTATGAGTGATGCACGGCGGCCGCACGGCGCCGGCGACGGTTCCGCCGGCGGGCCACCGTCGAACGGCGGTCCGTCGGTCCCCGATCCCGCCTACGCCCAGCAGTACGTCTACCCGGCCCAGCTGCCGTCGTCGGCGGAGACCCGGCCGCTGCCCGCGTACTGGACCCAGACGCAGACCCCGACTCCCGCGGGGGCGGCACCGCCGCCCGACGAACCGGAACCGCCGAAGCGCTCCCGGCGCTGGCTGTGGCTGGGCGCTGCCGCCGCCATCCTGCTGGTCGCGGCCCTGGTCCTGGCCCTGGTGATCACCAGTGGCTCGCCTCGGAAGATGACCGCGACGGCACCGTCGTCGACCACCACCACCCGGGTGCCGAGCACCACCACGACAACACCGCCGGTGACCACGACGACGGCGCCGGCCACCACGACCGCGCCGACGACCACCGCACCGCAGGCCACCGTCCCGCCGGCCACCACGACCCCGCCGCGCAGCACGGCGACCACCAGCCCGGGCGGCACCGACACCGTCGTGTACTCGGTATCCGGCACCGGCCGGGCGATCAACATCACCTACATCGATGACGGCGGGGTGGTGCAGGTGCTGTTCAACGTTCCGCTGCCGTGGTCCCAGCAGGTCAGCCTGGCGGCCCCGGCGAAGAACCTGGCCAGCGTCACGGTCGTCAACGCCGGGCGCAACATCACCTGCTCGTTGAGCATCAACGGCCAGGTCGTCAAGCAACGGTCCGGGGCCGGACTGACCGTGTGCGCCTCGATCAACTGACGGGACGGGGCCCGGGGCTGCGCACTGTCAGTATGGCGGCCAGCCCGGCGGCCAGCACCACCGCGACACCGCCCAGGCCCGCGCGCACGGAATCGAAGCCGTCGACGAACACGGCGAACATCCAGGGCGCGAGAAAGGCCACCGCGCGGCCGGTCATGGTGTAGAGCCCGAACACGACGCCCTCGCGACCCTCCCCGGCCATCCGCAGCAACATGGTCCGCGACGCCGACTGGGTCGGCCCGATGAACAGGCACAGCGCCAGTCCGAGGACCCAGAACGCCGCCGGTCCCGATACCGAGAGCAGCGCGGCGGTCAGCAGCACCATGGCACAAAGCGACACGACGATGACGGGTTTGGCGCCCACCCGGTCGTCGGCGATCCCGCCGGCCAACGCGCCGAGGGCCGCCACCACACTGGCGGCCACGCCGAACAGCAGGATGTCGCCGGCCGATACGCCGTAGGCCTTGACGCCGACGACGGCCCCGAAGGTGAACACCCCGACCAGCCCGTCCCGGAAGATCGCGCTGGCTGCCAGGAACCGCACCAGGTTCGGGTCGCGCCGCCATTCCGCGCGCAGGTCGACCCACACCCGCCGGTAGGCACCGGCCAGGCCGCCCGGTTCCGCGTCGGGAACCGCGACGGGCGCCGCCCGCATGATGGGGCCGGCCCGCACCAGCAGGGCGGTGCCGAACACGGCGAACCAGGCCGCCGCCGCCAGCATGGCCGCCCGGACGTTGGCGCCGTCGGCCAGCGGGAGGTCCAGCGCACCGCGGGTGGATCCGTCGCCGCGCACGAATCCCGTGTAGATCAGCGCCAGCAGCACCACGCTGCCCAGATATCCGGCCGCCCAACCCAGTCCGGAGATGCGACCGGCGGTCGCCGGCGTGGACAGCTGACGCAGCATGGCGTTGTACGGCACGCTGGCCAGGTCCCCGGCCGCGGCGGTGGCGGCCAGCAGTGCGAGTCCCGGGAACAGATACGACGGGTCGGCGCGGACCATCGACATGGTGGCGGTCAGGGTGACCGCCAGCGCAGTCAACACGGTCAGCGCCGTCCGCCGTCGGGCGGGAGCCTGGACGAGTTCGCCGAGCGCGGGCGCCAGGACGGCCACCGTGATGCCGGCGATGGTGAGTGCGACGCCGAGCGCAGATTCCGGGATGACACCGGGGCCGGCGTCCAGCCCCACGGTGTTGGTCAGGTAGACCGAGAACACGAAGGTGACGACGATCGCGTTCATGCCCGTCGACCCGCAGTCCCACAGCGCCCACGCGAGCACGTCACGACGCCGTGCCCCGGGGACGCGGGCGGGCCTGGTCATGGCGGGAACTCTACGATGGCCCCATGCCCGTACCCTCTCCCAGCCCGGATGCCCGCGCCGTCGTCACCGGTGCCTCGCAAGGCATCGGTGAAGCTCTGGCCGCCGAGTTGGCCGCGCGCGGCCATCACCTGATCGTCACCGCCCGCCGCGGCGAGGTGCTCGACGGGCTGGCCGCGCGGTTGACCGAGCGATACGGCGTCGTCGTCGAGGTGCGCGCGGTGGACCTGGCCGATCCGGTCGCCCGCGGCGTGCTGTGCGACGAGCTGGCCGAGCGCAACATCTCGATCCTGTGCAACAACGCCGGGACGGCGACCTTCGGGCCGATCGCCGGGCTCGATCCCGCCGGTGAGCGGGCGCAGGTGCAACTCAACGTCAACGCCGTGCACGATCTGACCCTGGCGGTGCTGCCGGGCATGCTGTCCCGGCGCGCCGGCGGCATCCTGACCTCGGGTTCGGCCGCGGGCAACTCACCC